>JAABUW010000885.1_pt1 | contig 54832 bp, 46 predicted proteins | sample 5560081 | NCBI WGS metagenome assembly JAABUW01 (sample SAMN10711882, study PRJNA513363) | rock metagenome | isolation source: Antarctica rocks | place: Antarctica: Victoria Land, Knobhead sud | reverse complement strand
CGAAGTTTGTTGAATGCTGATATGATGTTCAATCTAGTCAGATGCTTGCAACTCACTATTTTATCAATGATCTCGTCTATCAGCGATAGAGAATACCTATTTCTTTTGAAAATGACATTTAGCTTTCGATAGTTCACGCAGAATCGAAGATCTTCATTTGCTTTGAGAACGAATAGAACGAGGAAGAAATAGAGAGTCTGGCTAGAAGTGATGAATCTCTTCGACAGATTCTCGTTTAAGTACTTCTTTACTTTCAGAAGTTTGACAGAGAACATTCGATAGACTCGGCAGCGAGAGAACGTTGAATCACTGATGAGCTCGATTTTATGGTCGTAGAAGCGATGAGAAGGTAGCTTATTTGATTGAGCTCGATCAAAAACATCTAGAAACTCATGATATTTCGATGACAGCTTTGCTTTAATATCTTTCAAATTCTGAGTCGTTTCATCGATTGAAGAGACGTTTAGAGCGTTCAAATCGTTCTGAGTATTGTACACGATTTCTCTATTGATGTTCATCATGAATAGAGCAAAGACTTCGATCTTGTTCTTCTTTGAACGATTCAACAGCGTTTTGAACGAAGCTGCGTCTATGCTTCGAATCGAGAATGACTCTTCTCGAACGAGTCGTTTGAGCATCATAGAGATCTTAGTCTGAGTGGTTGAAGAAGACGAAGTTGACTGCGATCAACTTGAGTGCTTTGAATTGAGAAGAATCGAAAAAATCGAAATAGAAGTATTCAATTGATTCGAAAAAACAATGACGTCGTTTTGCATATTCAATAATATTCCGTTTTTGTTCATTCAGAACTTACTCAATATGACTTCATGATGATCGATATCAGCTATCAGCATTGATACAGTCAATTTCTTATGACTTTCGATGATGAGATTGAGTAGAATTTTATGAGTGATGATCTTCTTAGATATCTTCTCATCATAATCTTCTATTAGCTTCTCTTTTGCCAGTGATATAGGTTGAATTTTCAGTTTCTCGCATACTTTATCGACTAGGTTAGAATGTATGATCATGTAGACGGCTGAATCACTGTCTATTAGAGAACGAAGACTGAAAGATCGATTCTGAGAGATGAGATGAGCGTCAATTAGAAACGACTTTTCAAAGTAATTTTCTTTCGGTAGAATTTCGTCTAGTTTGCACAAAGATATAATCTCTACCTCTTCGATGACTTTTGAAGAGATGACTAGTTTTTTGAATCGAAATTCGAATCGAAATCGAAGCGATCATATTCATTGTTCACTGCATTAATTCTAGTAGGTCGATCGAGGCACTCTTTAGAGCTATGACCTGATTTATGACATATGAAACAGCTTTCGACTAGAATGTCTGCTTCTTTGACGCTAGTTAAAATCGCGTCGCGCGACTTTAGCTGGTCAGACTTCGAGTGATCGACTGACTGAGTGACAACAGTCGCTCTATGAAAGATAGTCTTAGAAAGATCATCGACGCGTTTGATCTTGTTCTTGATCTCTCGAATGACTCGCTGATCATTATTCAAACGAATCAGGTAGAAACGAATTTCTTTTAGAAAATCAGGTTGAACTAGTTGATCTACTCAAACGAATCGAAGACGAAAGTGTATTTTATCTTTCAGATCAGCGATCAGTTGCTTCTCATGATAGTCTAGATAGAAAGATAGATGTTGAAACTGAGTATAGAATTCACTGAATTTCTTGAATTCTTGAACCAAGTTGTAGTATTTTCTACAAAAGTTGACTTTCTTATTTGAATCATCGAACAACTGAGCTAGCTCTTTCAAAAGATCGTCGACGATTTTATAGAGATTGACACAGTCATGTTCGCGTCTAGCTTGAGTGATCTCAGCTGCGTCATCGAATAATCTAGAATGTATATAGCTCAATTTGACTCGTTCATTAGAAAAGAGATCGACGTTGATCTCTAGTTTATCCTGAATTTTTCCGTATCAGTTCTCTCAAGTAGAGTTCTTTTCATCAGTAAACAGCGAAGAATCAGGTATTTTTTGAGATCTAGAACGCTCAGAGTAGGTGAAATCAGAAGAAGTGTTTTCTTTAGCTTGAAGCCTAGTCTTCAACTCTTTGATTTCGTCTTCTTGTTGTTTATCTAACTCGTAGAGTCGATCTGTTTCTTCATCAAGAACTAGGCTTCGAGCCTTTCAGATTTCGTAGAACACGAAAAGTATTATTGTTTCAGCGAATGATTCGTCATCTTCATGAATGAATGATGCAGCACTTGATGATTTCGTTCGTGATTTCGATGAATCAACATCAGAAGTTTGAGAGAAACGATTTCGAAATTCTTCGAAACGCTCTTCAGTGAGTGAACGACTAGACATGATGAGATTTGTTTTGAAAGAGGGTCGAACGAATGACGATGCTCGGCGATTGAAGAAGAAAGACGTATAGAGTGATGTTTAATCTTCAACAAAGAAGATGAGGTTTGTTTGTTGATTGATTTGATTGATTCTCTAGCAAACAACGAAGGTTCTTTATCGTTGAATCTATCGATCGGTTTGATTCTTGAGCAATTCACGAAGATTCTTTATCGTGATTCTCGTAATCGAGTGAACTTTGCGTACTTAATGAGCGATAAGTAGTCTAGCAATTCAAACAGTCTCGTCGTTGATTCTATTCAACCTTCTAGTGTTGTTCTATCTTTCGATTATCGTCGATCATCAGGTAAATGAATTTCTTTAGACTCGTTCTGTCTAGACGAGTATGTTGAATGAATAATGAGATCAGTATCGTGTGATTAACGAATTCTTAATATAATGTCAGGATCGTGCCTAGGTGAGTCAACCAGCGAAAGTCAGGGTTGAATAGTGCTTGATCTTTAAAGGTAGCTATAACTGAATATTAAGAATACAGAAGAAGATGAGTACAAGAGCTTCTATTTAAGTAATATTCAGAGACTGCGCTAAGCTCGAAGAGAATGTGTTTGTGACACGGGTAGAATGTGATGTAGAAAGAAAGATAATGTTGAACAAAGAGATGTTGATGAAAGGAAATAGAGGCTGAGTCAGATCTGAGCTAGAGACACTGACTAGCTTTATTCAGCCTTGATACGCTCGTAACATAAAACAAGATCACGTTACACAATTGTGTCAATGATCAAACGCAAGAGATCAGACAAGCATGCAAACTAATACACGTTCATTTGATGAAAGTTATTCACGTCATTTCTCAACACTCATCATCAAGAAAATAATACTTCTGAATATTTTCATTCAAGAAAATGCGAAGATACAGTTGAGATGCAGATGATGCATTCTCTTCTTCATAATGATTTCAACAAGCGATAGCATTGCAATAACGCAGTATCACAAAGATCAATGAAATCAATAATGAAAAAAGTACAGAGAACGTGTTGCAAACATTAATGCAATCTCAGCACAAAGATTGCATCTGAGCAATAAGATAATAAAGATGCATGATGATTTTCAGAAAGCAGAAAGCACTTTTGCAATGCATATCAAAATTGAATGCATAGATCTGAACATTTATCTGCACTTTAGAAATGTTTCAGACATAAATAGCTTGCAATGCAACTGCAAATAAAGTCATCAGACGACGAAGAATGTACTCATGCATTGCTTGAACTGATTGCATTTGCAATCAAGAATGCTACAAGATGCTGACTTCTTGAACTATCAAATAATCATCATCATCATGAAGAGTTTCAGAGCAGTAGCAAAGATGATGATGAAAATGAAGCTCTTAAAGCAATTTAGAGTGACTAGAACATTTGTTCTTTAATGTGCAATCAATGTGAACAAATTTGATACATAGTTTCAAAACTCACTGTTTGTTGAAATCATGTCTAGAATTTAATCACACTGCAGCGAGATAGTGCATAACTGAGTAGAATGTTTGATCAATAGAGATAGTTTTAACTAGAAAACTAAGAATACAGAAGAAAGAAGACAGTTTTGAGCTGTATCTATAGTAGAGTGAACAAAGAGACGAAGTAGTTGATTTGCTAAAGCTTGAATAAATGAAATGTTTCAGCATATTTTAATTTGAAACATCGCTGTTTCTTGTTCACATATTGAAATTTCTAGAGTCTATTGACTAGATTTTATTCAATGTCGACATGCTTCGTAACATTACTCTCTTCTCTTTAAAAGTCATGTCTCTATGACTTGTAATGTAGTTCATAGCACTGACGTAAAGCTTGACGCTCATCTTTCTACCAATCTTTCTATTGATCTTTCAGATCATTGAAATGTCTATTGTAGCAGACTCACTATGAGAGAGAAAGAATGATCATTGTAGCAGACTCACTATTTGACGTAGAAACATGAGATAGGTCGATTCACTGATAGATAAAACGATGTGAGTAAATAGATCATCGCATTGACAGCGTCTTTGTAGCAGACTCACTAGAAGAAAATCGACTAGTTCATCGAAGAGATTGATTCTGATTGTATCATTGAAGCAGACTTACTAGTTGACACAGAAACATGAGGTAGATTGATTCACTGATAGATAAAGCAATGTAAGTAGATAGATCATCGCATTGACAGCGTCTTTGTAACAGACTCACTAGAAGAAAATCGACTAGCTCATCAAAAAGATCGACTATTGACTTGTCTTTGTAGCAGACTCACTAAATTGATCTGAATTCAAATTGAGTTGAATCAAATTTGATGACACAGATTATTTTGACTCAACTGATTCACAAGCTTTTTGAGAAAGAAGAAAGAGATTTGTGATTCTCTAGCAATCAACGATCATATGTTCTCGTTGATTCTATTAATCGAGTGAATCAATGCTACTGAATGAGCGATAGATTCTCTAGCAATTCAACAGTCTCATCATTGATTCTATTGATTTTCTGATGTTGTTCTGTCTTTCAAAGTCATTGATCATCAGATAAATAAATTTCTTTAGACTCATTTCGTTGTTCATCAAGTATCTTGAATGAATATTGATATTCATATCATAGAATTAACGAATTCTTAGTTTAATGTTGAGATCATGCCTAGAATTTAATCACACTGCAGCGAGATAGTGCATAGCTGAGTAGAATGTTTGATCAATAGAGATAGCTCTAACTAGAAAACTAAGAATACAGAAGAAAGAAGACAGTTTCAAGCTGTATCTATAGTAAAGCAAACAAAGAGACGAAGTAATCGATTTGCTAAAGCTTAAATAAATGAAATGTTTCAGCATATTTTAATTTGAAACATCGCTGTTTCTTGTTCACATATCGAAATTTCTAGAGTCTATTGACTAGACTCTATTCAATGTCGACACGCTTCGTAACACTGTTTCAACTGCGTGAAGCAATTGTATAAACTGCGAGTGATTTTCTATCTCAGAGAGTTTTGTTCACTCGATACAAATAGCATAAAGTCTTTCATAAGTTGATCTAATCAATGTCACAAGAATGTATGAATTTATTATTATTATTATTATTATTTACATATCAGAATCTTTTGTCATTTTTAATGATAACAAGTTCTTAAGATTTCTGATGTTGACTTAAAAGAAGATCACTTGCAATATGATTTAAAAGAATGACATGAAAGATTAAGTAAATCTTCATGAATATTGAAAAATTTAACTCAATGATCAGAGAATTATTCTTGAAAACATGTTTAATCTTGAAGAAATCAATGTTATAATCATTTAACTTGACAGCAGAGTAAGTAATGCTAAGATTGTAAACATTTAGTCAGATTTCATTCTCAACAAAGTATTTAAAACAAGAATGATGAAAGTGATTAACATTGAACTTATAAATGATCTGAGTTATAAGCATCTCATTACGTAAATGTTTAGTTAATTTCTTCATTTTCTTGATGAACTCTTCAACATTAATTAACTTGTTTTAAACTTAAAATATAAAATTCTTAAACAAAGATTCAAAAAGTTTAAAGTTTGAACATAAGTTTTGACTTAAATTAATCAAGAAGAATGATGTTAAAGTGATTAATGAAAATGTATTATTAATGATGAATTCAACTTCAGAAAGTCATTTAACTCAGTCATTCTGCATGTAGTTAATGAAAATCTGAAGATAATGCTTCATAACAGCATTGATTTTCTCAATTTGATCATTGATTTCAGAGTGATACATCATAAATAACTTAATGTTTATTTTCAACATTTTACATAAATGCTTTTAAACATAATAATAATAATAATAATAAATTCATACACTTTTGTGACATCAATTAAATCGACTCATGAGAAACTTTATGCTATCTGTATCGAGTGAACAAAACTCTCTGAGATAGAAAATCACTTGCAGTCTACATGATTGTTTCACGCAGTTGAAACAGTGAGTTTTGAGACTATGTATCAAATTTGTTCACATTAATTGCACGTTAAAGAACAAATGTTCTAGTCACTCTAAATTGCTTCAAGAGCTTTATTTTCATCATCATCTTTGCTACTGCTCTGAAACTCTTCATGATGATGATGATTATTTGATAGTTCAAGAAGTCAGCATCTTGTAGCATTCTTGATTGCAGATGCAATCAGTTCAAGCAATGCATGAGTACATTCTTCGTCGTCTGATGACTTTATTTGCAGTTGCATTGCAAGCTATTTATGTCTGAAACATTTCTAAAGTGCAGATAAATGTTCAGATCTATGCATTCAATTTTGATATGCATTGCAAAAGTGCTTTCTGCTTTCTGAAAATCATCATGCATCTTTATTATCTTATTGCTCAGATGCAATCTTTGTGCTGAGATTGCATTAATGTTTGCAACACGTTCTCTGTACTTTTTTCATTATTGATTTCATTGATCTTTGTGATACTGCGTTATTGCGATGCTATCGCTTGTTGAAATCATTGTGAAGAAGAGAGTGTATCGTCTGCATCTTGACTGTATCTTCGCATCTTCTTGAATGAAAACATTCAGAAGTATTATTTTCTTGATGATGAGTAAGCGAGAAATGACGCAATTAACTTTCGTCAAACGAGTGCATATTAGTTTGCATGCTTGTCTGATCTCTTGCGTTCAATCATTGACTTAACTGTGTAACGTGATCTTGTTCTGTAGCATGTTCAAATGAACATGTAGCAAACTCATGTATGTTTCTGTCTTTAAAGTTTCAATGTTTACTCTTTTGAATACTTCTGCTACGTGACACAGAGTCTGATTCTGAAGTGTTTCTAGTCTGCATTCTTTGTTCAACAGTTCATCTTTCTTGTCACGCTGATGTCAAACTGATGCTTTGAATGCAATTTCTGATCTCATTACTGCTGAGTATACTTGTCTTGCTTTTGTGAAAATAACTTCTCATGTGAAGATTTCAAAATGACTAAGTGTCAGCATTCTTGTGACGTGATTCATCTATCGAAAATATGTTGTATACGTTGCATGCAACATACATAGAGCACGACTTCTATGCTGATTTTTCCCTTAGACTTGAGAAGTTACTCAAAGAGTTTTCTTGTGACAGATTCACAGTTCAAGACAAACGAGATCTTTCACTGCTCAGATTTCGACAGTTTACTTCTTAAGCATGAGTTGCAGATGTATCACAGTCGATTTCTTTTCTAATCACATCAACATGTGCTACTGTTTTCTCAAGTTATACAGATGATGTCTTTGACTAGAGATTGATTCTATCATTAAGACATTTAAGAGTCAAAGCTCAGTGAAGAAATGAGATTCTTAAGATCGACAGTCATCGTCATTGTATATCACGTCTTGCAGACACTTGCTTCGCTTGTAAGATGTGCAACTCATTTGTTTTATGTTATCTGTAGAAATCTTTCTCATGCAGATTGATCATGTCTTGCAGAGATGTTTGTATGCTACACTTCTAATCAGACAGCGTAGTTCAATCATTCTTTATTAACTCGCTTGTGTTTCTCTTCTTTTAACGAAGTCTTCTCGTCAGCGTATTGCTCAGATATAAAATGTCTGTGTCTGAACATCTGTTAAACAATATTAATGAGACTCTCAAGTTTGCTTATGTTGAACTTAATGAGTCTTGTGAGTTGCTCATGTCGTAGTAACAGGCACGCAGTCTTAACAAGATCTATACGTAGTTAGCACGTAGATTTAAAAAATGTTCGTGATTCAAGTTCTTTCTGCTAATCATTCTCAACAGATTAAACACGAAAGTGTTCTGTTTCAGTTCTTGTCATCACAACGACAAGATACTGAATTGAATGATTTTCATAAATGATTTCTCTCATAGTTCTGCGTTCTATTAGACTTTCTCATCTGCATGCAGATTGCTTGTAACATGCGCATTGAGATTATCAAAGTCTGCGCGATCGCGAAAACTCTGCATGCAATCAATGCACAGCGCTTCATCATCACGCAGCATCTTGATGTCATTCAAACTTTTGATAATCTTTAGACTTTACTGTAGCTAAACAGTAAATTCATAGTCAGCATTGCATACAAATGAGTTTCATCGCTGATCATGCTTTTAAACATTAAAAATGAATTATGTATCTTGATCAGACATGAAGAACTTAAGTAAATCATGATGTTTTCAAACATAAACATAGAAGCAATTAATAGTTTCTTCAACTTTCATAAAAGTAATGAGAATTAAATGTTTCATTTTGATAAAATGATTAATAAAGACTAAAATATATTTATATGTGATACTCATGAAAATATTGAGTGATAATGTCAAAGACTGAGCTAAACTAAAGATATTATTAATATAAAAGACTGATATTATTATTACTTTGATAAAATTTAAATATAAAACAATACATCAGATAAGATTGATAACAAGATTCATCTGTACATAATGTTGACTATGAATCTTTTGATTCTATTCTGTGTTTGAATAGAAGTTAAAAGAGTCAAGAGATCTCAATTCAACAAAGTTTGAACAATGTTAAAACGTTGCGTGATCAGAAAAGTCATCGTGCAGAGTTTTCACTCATGCGACAACATTTCTTCTAACAGTCACAATTGATCTACGAAGAAGATTAATGACATGTCGATGTCAGTAAGAGATGAAAAGATACTACTAGTGAAAAAGATAACTCAGATGAAGAGTTTGCAAGTTGTGACTACAAGTGATTGAAGAATTTGCAACTCGTTGACTGCGTTGATATCAAAACATCTTCATCACATCAACAATGTCATCGAGTAATTGATGAAAAGATATCAGATAAAATAGTTGTTTCAAGTATTGAAAGACGTGATTACAGTGCTTGAAGAAGTAGTGACTCATCGATCATGCTGATATACTGAGAGAGCTTGAACTCATCTTTTTTACTTGACGTCAAGTCATTCATCTATTCACGTGAAAAATCGAGAGCTCAAGAGAACAATCAGAACGCATTCTCTTTCATCAATCAGAGTCAAACATCGAACGATTGCGATTGCACGTCTATACTAACAGTTCATTCAACGTCTACGTGACATAAGTCAAATCAAGAGAAGAAAAGAGTTACTCAGTACAATTACACTCTATCTTCTCATCATGTGCATCTCTCTTTCATCACATATTTCTCTGCTCAATGAATGACAATCATTGAGTAAGAAAACACAGCTCTACGTACGTTACAATCACAAGCATCACGAGTGCAAAGAAAACGTCTTTCGTCTTTGAATTGAGAATCAAATCGAAACATCGTTGTATAGAATATCGTCAATGAAGAGCAGAGCAAAGATGATGCATCATAATCAAACAGCACAGACACTTTCATCAAGAGTTTACTCAAGCATCACACGCTGAATAGAAGCTATAGATTCATTACTTGATAACATAGTGTCAATCTCTTTGTTTCGACTGCGCAAAGCAGTCGTATAGATGATGAGTGATTTTCTCTCTCAGAGAGTTTTGTTCACTCGATATAAATAGCATAGAGTTCTTCATGAGTCGAGTTTAAATCAATGTCACAAGAGTGTATGAATTACAATTACAATTACAATACATCAGATAATGTATAAAATAAAAGACAAAGAGTGAAAGAAAAGAATGAGAACTCAACTTTTATATACATGAATCAAGCAGAATCAAGACTAAACAATAGTTTTATGACTTAAGATTGCAAAGATTTGCATACATGACTGAAATAATCAAAACAAAATTGTTGAAACTAAATTAAGATGATGATAATTAAATTAATGACTTGATTCATTGAATTGCAAAACAGATTCAATGAATTGAAATTATTTAAAACATCGACAATTTATGTTTTAAATTGAGTTGATGATCTGATATCATGACAGATAAAGAATTTACATACTTCATAAAGATATCATGTCAGCAATGTTCAAAAACTGAAAGAAGATGCAATTATTCTTGAGTTCATTGTTTAAAAAGCTTAAAACATGTATACATATAATAGTTTTGTACAAAGCATTAAATATACTTATAAATGTTTGATCATCAATAAGCTCAACTGATCAGTTTATAGCTTTTTGCTCTTTTTGAATGATCATTAATGACATTATCATGAGCAAGCTGAATGATACAAAGACGTAGTTTATCTGAGTTAAGCATGTACTTTCTTTCTTAAAAGTACAGATAATTCTCATGTTTTTCACACTCAATTAAAAAGATCTTGTTGTGATATTGTGTTTCATTGCAAAGCACTTCAATTATTTAAGCTGCAAATTTGTCATTGATTTCAACTTGCTTTCATAATGTCTGAGTGAGAATATCAGCAGAATTTTCATCAAGATTCAAAGTATTTTAATTTAATTGAGACTTAATGTTTTCAACGTCAAATTCTTCAAATTCTAGATTCATAAAAGTTAAAATTTGCAAGAATGCTGAGATAATTGAAAACAGATGTAACTGAATTAAGTCTAAGATGATGATTTGTGACTGAAACTTCATGACTTTAATGTCAAAAATGTTGAGAATGAGATTTTTAATAATATCAAGATTTAAAACATGAATTTTCAGAATTGTTTGATATTAATATTGATGTCAAGAATTGAATGTATTCTTCTTCTTAGAAAGATTTTCTGAGCAACGTGTCAAAGCATTCAACTTATCATTGATCTTGTCAAGATGATAAGTGATGCAATAGTTGAATTTAAACAGAAATTCACTTCAATGAGCTTAATGATGACTCAATTGCTTAATTGACATGAAATACTTAAAATTTTTATGATTTGTGATCATCTTAACAAAATAAATAAAATCTTTGAACTCTGATCATCATTTCTTGAAAGTGCAAACAATGATTATGAGTTCTTTGTTATAGATTTTGTAGTTACACTCAATTAAGTTATGCTTCTTCAAAAAGTAAGTGACTGAATGAAGAATTTTATTCTCATTATATTGAGAAAGAATATCTTCAAACACATAGTTTAAAGCATCAATTTCTATCACAATCTTGTGATTTGAATTATAATGATGAAGAATAATCTTGAAAGTGAAAACTTTCTTAAGAATGTTGAATGCATTCTGACATTTCTCAAATCAGACAAAGAGTACGTCTTTTTTGATGAAATGAGTGAGCAAGATAGTTATTCTACTATAATCATAAATGAATCTTTTATAAAAGTTTGCAAAATCTAGAAAACTTTGAATGTCTTTAACGTTGATCAAGATGAGTCAGTTGACAATGATGTTTATCTTAAAAGAATTCATCTTGATCTCTTCAATGATGATTATTAATTTTAAATATAAAACTTGAGTGACATGAAACTTGCATTTAATTATATTTATTTGAAGATTTGCTTCTCATAGCTTCTGCAGAATGAGCTTGACATGAATCTCATGTTCAAGTTCATTGTTCAAGTAGATCAAAATGTCATTCAAATAAGTAATATAAAACTTATTTAAATATTCATGAAGAATATTGTTCATGTACTTCTGAAAGAAGACAGACTCATTATATAAGTTAAAGAGCATGACTAAATACTTGAATAATTCAAATCAAGTGTAAAAAATGATTGAAGCTTCATTTTCTTCTTTGATTTGAAGTCAATTGAATGTGAAAATGATATTGAGCTTAATAAAAACTTTAACTCAACTTAAATGATTCAGCATTTCTGAGATCAAAGACAGAGAATATTGATTCTTGATTGTAATAGTGTTCAGATCTCAATAGTTCATGCAAAAGCAAAGTTTTTCTTCAAATTTTTTGATGAAGAGAACAGAAATGATCATCTGAAAGTGATTGACTTGAATGAAATCTTTGCTCAGATTTTCATTCTGATAACGTTGAAGTTCTAGAATTTCATCACGATTTATGTCATACAAAGCAAAGATTGAGAATTCAGCATCTTCTTTAAAATCTATGACATAATCATGAGTTCAATGCAAAGACAAGATATCAACATTCTTCTTGAAAAAAATGTTTAAAAACTCAAAATATTTGAATGACAGAATTATGACTGAATCGACGTTCTTACTTTGTCAATAGACTTCAAGATTTTCTTGTGTCATGAATGCAGTCAAATGAAATTTCTTTTTCATTTAATAAAAATTTAGACAATGATTCTTATCATATGTACTGTCTTAAGAATAAGATGAGAACTAAGCAAGAGTTGAGCTATTCTTTGAACAGACAGTTAAAGTCGTATGATGTGACTTTGATTCATCAGAGTCTAAACTAAAAGATGAGATTAATTCAAGATTCAAGAAGATATTAATTTTCTTTAGAATAACATCAAACACTTTAATGTCTTTGACATAAGTAACGTGATCAAAGCTTTGAATTATCATAATACAGTGATTCTTCTTTTCTAATAATGAGTTTATGATTCTGAATAAAAATCATTCAAAAACTATATATTAGAATTGAATTAATTGAAAAATTGATATCAATCTTTTTTGACAATAGAACATCATTAACATGATGCTTGCGCTTCATTCTGATCATCAGAAACAAATGATGAGCATCATTGATGTGATGTCAGCAAGTGAGCGAAAGACAAGTATTACTATCTGTTATGATTTTAGTCTTCGTCTATTCTTCGTTTAGTCTTCGCCTGATTTCATTCTAATCGAGTCTAGCGAGAATCTGATTTAAAGATGATATCATTGAGACTCTGCATCATATGTGTAAGACGTCAACTCAATCAAGTCTAGCACAGAGCTGAGAAATACACATATAAGAATCAAGTTCTTTTCTGTAGATACTTTTCTTTCTTAGCATTTATTTATTAGTTAAATGACACTTTTATGACTCGCTCTAGATCGATTTCTAACAGTAGATAAATGCTAATCAACTACTCTGCTATCAACGTGTAAACAATACGAAATAATCTACTTTTATTCAGAAAATTTGCAAGAAATTCTTTGAATTACTTTTATCAAAACACATCTTCAAATTTACTTAAATTTACTCAAATTTATCAAATCAACTACAATCAAACCTACTTTTATCTTTCTCACAATGACATGCGACTCTGAATCAGTTGAGTCACGAACAGCTTGTCTGCTTAGAAGCACTGCTAATAGACGAGTTTTTCTTATTTCTGTCGATGCTTCAGCGAAATTTCAGAATGTTGCTATCTCATGAAACATCAACACAAGTCAACAACTTCGTCAATGAGCTATTGATCAGTCAGACGAGATCATCAAGATGCTGATCGAGCTAAGAGATCAACAAGACATGACTTTGAAACTCAACAAGCAATGAATCAATGTTCAAGTCAATCACATCAAGAGACTTGATGAGCTACAGATCAATCAAATAACAATAGACATTCAAAAAGAGACTATTGTCGATTTATGAAAGAAAGTCTTGAGTCTAAAAAAGAAACAGCGTTCAGCGAATCAGTCTTGATCTCGTCAGTCTATGAAATCTCTACCTCGTCAATTTATCAAGAATCATACTTGACGTAAGTCGTTCACTTTATTCGATAATGATCATCACAAGTTCTTCAAGTTTTTGAACTCATTTATATTCACTGATGAAGATGAATTGACATGAGACAGCTGAAGAGTCAAGATGAACGACAAGCTTCAGACAAATGTTGATCACTTCGATAATGAGAATATCTATATTGTTTATGTGATATCTAGACTAGAAGATGATGCTGCTGAGCATATTTTCGCTCAACATCATCATGATGCTTCGCATTCTTACATCTCGATCTACGAGCTATTTGAGCATTTGAAAGAAATATACGATGATCAGAATAAGAATCGAAAGTGTCGTTGCAAGTACAACGCTCTGAGACAAGCAGAAAAGTCTTTCAATGTCTTTTATTTCAACTTTATGAAGCTATTCAGCTATCTAGAATACAACGATTGCACTCTGATGAACGATCTTCAAAATAAGATCAACAATCACTTGCAGAATGCTTTATTGATTTGCTTGAAAGATTTTACCACTCTACATCGTCTCAAGAGCTTTCTTCAGAGTATGAATAATAGATAGCGAGTCAATTATCAGCTTCGAAGCGAACGTTGCATGATCATCATCAAAATCATCATTGCATCTGAAAAGCGCGCTACTTTTCTGTCAGCAGTGACGACTTCGATAATCGAATATGTCAAGTTGACTATCTTTTCTACATCTGAGTCAGTCAGATCGTCTATCGTTTGCTATATCTGCAAGATCTCAAGTCACTTGTCAAAGAACTGTTCTCAGAACAAGATCAATACTTCTGCTTCTTGAGCTTTCACTTCTCGTTTACATGAAATCATCATTTCGAAGAATAAAGAGAATGAGAAAATGTCTTCTTTCAAAGATAGCGAGGCAAAAAACTAGAGACTTTCATCAAAGACGTGATGAAAGATGTGTTAATTTCTTCAATGACAAGCATGTTAAATGACTCTTTTGCTTCTGAATCTTTGATTACTGAATGTGTACTTTCTAGCAATGAAATTAGTTACTCATTGAAGTCATTGATAAACATTGAAGCTGCTGACTATTCGTTCATTGATGAAGTGATCGCGCAGATTGTTTGTGATCAGTTGCAAATTGAATCTCTGACTTTGATCAAAGCGAAGTCAATTCGAGAATTTGACAATCATTATGCTAAGAGACTCATTACTCATGTCATCTATTCAAATCTGACTGTTCAAGATCATACAATTGACACAGCTTCTATATTGATCATTCAATTAGATCAACATTAAATGATTCTTGAAAAAACATGAATGAACAAAATCGACCTAGTAATTGATATGCAAATCGATTTTCTTCGATTTTCGAATTTCATTTCTAATCATAAATCAATTGTTCTACTCACAAGCAACAAGACAATCACGAAGCAGAAGAGTTTGACTTCTACTCATATACTGAAGAGATCTTTCACTACATCTCAACTCAGTCTGAAATCACTCTCTTTCAATCAGTTCAATGAGAAGTCAGTTAAACTAATCAAATAGTTAAAATCATGTAACGCGACTTTAACTAACGTCAAAAATTCTAAATCAACGTTCAGTTTGAATTCATTCTCTTTTAGTTCAATGAACATAGCAATGATAGAGACAGCAACATATAGAATGTTAGTCAAATAATCAGACGTCAAGATCTTTGCTGTTATTGTCTCAAAAATCGATCGACTCATAACTACAGTTAAAAACAAGTCTGAAGAAGTGAATCTGCATGAGCTTTTTCATGCTGAAGCTCTTGAGCAAGTCAAGATCAAGCTTCTCTCTGAATATCACGACTATCTAGATGTCTTCGATCAAGTAATGATTGATCAGCTATCATTGCATCATTTCTATGATCACAAAATTGAGTTGATCGATGAAGAAACATCTTCGCGAAGCAGACTATATCAGATGTTCAATCACAAGCTTCAGAAGATAAAGAAATATCTGATTGAACATCTGAACAAAGAGTTCATTTTCTTCAGCTTTGCATCATACGTCTCGCTCATCTTGTTCGCTGAAAAGAAAGATGAAAGTCTGCGTTTCTGCATTGATTACAGAAAGCTCAATGCTTTGATCAAACGAAATCACTATTCTTTGTCATTGATAGACGAGACTCTCGCTCGTATACAAGAAAGCAAGTATCTAACTCGATTGAACATCATTGTCACGTTCAACAAGCTACACATGCACTCAGATAGCGAAGATTTGACTATCTTTATTATCTTCTTCGACTCATACAAATATCATGTAATGCTTTTCAAATTAATCAACGAATCAACGTTCTATCAACATTATATGAACGACGTATTGTTCAAATATCTACATCAGTTTTGTCAGATTTATCTAGATGACATTATCATTTACAGCAAGATCTTGAAGAAACACAAGCGACATGTACGATTGATCTTGAATAGACTACGAGAAGCTGATCTACAGATAAACATCGATAAATGCAAGTTTCATGTTCAGAAAATCATCTTTTTAGAACTTTTGATGTCAATCGAGAGACTTAAGATGAATTCACGAAAGATGCAAGCAGTCGTTGATTGATTTACACTCAATAATCTCACTCAGATACAGTTCTTCATTGACTTCTGCAATTTCTATCGATGCTTCATCAAGAACTTTTCAAAGATTGTTTGTTCAATGATTCAACTCACTCAAAAGAAGATCATATTTGAATGAAATGAAGTCTGTCAAACTGCATTCGATCATATGAAGAGATGTATGACTGAGACTTCTATACTTCGTCACTTTGATCAGACTCGTGATTTCATTCTTGAAATTGACTCATTCAACTACGTCAACAATGAAGTTCTGTTTCAATATGATGACGAAGATGTTCTACATTTGATTGTCTTTTATAGCAAGAACATGTCTTCTGCTGAATGCAACTACAAGATATACGATAAAGAACTGCTGATCATAATTCGAGCTTTTGAACATTGATGACTTGAACTGAAGCTGATTGACATTTCTATCAAGATGTTCATCGATCATCAAGCGCTCATCTCATTGATGAAAGACAAGAAGCTGAGTTGACAATAGATGCGTTGAGTTCAGAAGCTAGCTGACTTCAACTTCAAGATAATGTATCAATCTGACAAACAAAACATTAAGATCAATGCATTAACTCGTCGAGCTGACTTCGTGTCTAGAGATCTCAACAATGAACGCGTTCAATATCAAAGAACTACTATTCTGACATTGAATTGAATGAAGATCGCTGATTTAAAGAAGAATAATGATCAATCAATCTATAAACAGATTCTTGAGACTAATGAGATCGACGAGAATTGTACGCTACTTCGCGAAGCAATAGCAAGAGACGAAGCACAATATGAAGATATCAAATTGAAGAATTGTTGAACTCAGAATGAAATCTTGTATCATGATAGTCAGTTATGAGTCTCATTCAACGAGCTTTTACAAATGAATTTGATTCGTGAGATACACGATCAATCGTCGATTGATCATTCTGAAATTCTTAGAACAGTGAAGATCATAAAGCGAAATTACTATTAATCTTCTATGCGAAAAACGATAGATCAATATATTCAAAACTGCTACATATGTCAACGTTCAAAGACATCAAGAAATAAATCAAACGACTTGCTTCAATCTCTATCTATATCTGAACAGCAATGGCAAAACATAGTCATGAACTTCATTATCAATTTATTTGATTCGTACGACTATAACACTATTCTGACTGTCATCTGCAGATTGTTGAAAGAAAGACATTACATTTCTTGCATCATTAATGATGAAGATATCACAGTTGAAAAGACAGCTGAAATGTTGCTTCAATGAGTATATTGAACTCATGATCTACTCAGCTTCATTGTATTCGATCGAGATTCTCAGTTCATCTTCATTCTTTGAAAGTTTCTTTGCAAACGACTGAGCATTTCTCTTTGATTGTCAATCATCTATCACTCTCAGATCAACGATCAAAGCAAACGAGTCAATCAGAATGTTGAGCGATATCTTCATTTCTTCTGTTCATACATGCAGAATGACTGATTCAAGTGACTATTCATGATTGAGTTTGTCAACAATAACGTCTTGTCTTCAGTCATCTTCTTGACTCTCTTCTTCATGAACAAGAGCTTTCACTCTCGTATGAGCTTCGACTCTGACATCATCGAGTATGAAAGCACTCGCGAACGCTTGCAGATCGATTAAGTCAAGAATATATCTGAACAAATAAACAAGACATTGATCTTCGCTCGTGAAGCTCTGATCAAAACACGAAAACAAATAATAAATCAAGCTAATAAGCATAGAAAGAAGATTAATTACAAGATCGAATCAAAGATGTTTCTGAACAAATGAAACATCATTACAGCGAGATCTTTCAAAAAATTGAATGACAAGATGCTCAACTCATTTCAGATCACTGAGTCTGTTGACTCATTCTATAAGTTGAAACTATCAGAGACTATGCATATACATGACGTATTTCATTCAGAACTTCTTCGTTCTGTTGTCAATGATTCTCTGTCTGATCAAAAGAATGAATCTTTGAAATCAATAGTGATAAACGATGAAGACGAATGAAAAATCGATGATATACTGAACTCTTGATGCTATAAAAGACGACTTCAATATTGAGTCAAATGAAAGAGCTATGACAACGATCTCAACTGATATAACGCTGACAACGACAAGTTTATAAACACTCAAGAAGTGATTGATGAATTTCATATCAGATATTCAAGAAAAGCGCACTAGAGAACAACATTCATGCAAACATGAATAGTCAAAAAGAAAGAGTAATGTTACGATTCTAGTCTTCGTCTATTCTTTGTTTAGTCTTCGCCTGATTTCATTCTAATCAAGTCTAGTGAAAATCTGATTTAGAAGTGATATTATTGAAACTCTGCATCATATGTGTAAGACGTCAACTCAATCGAGTCTAGCACAGAGCTGAGAAACACACATATAAGAATCGAGTTCTTTTCTGTAGATACTTTTCTTTCTTAGCATTTATCTATTAGTTAAATGACATCTCTATGACTCACTCTAGATTGATCTCTAACACTATCTTGCAAAAGAATTCAATTAAGACGAAGAATATACATGAGAAATTAAACAAGCTGCAAGTACTTTATGAGCTCAACGAACGTAGAAACAACAAGCTGATGCTCTGAAAGAAGATGAGAAGATTGACAAAAATGATAAAAAAGCTGATGCATCAACGTGTTGCTGCATTGACTGTCAATTCACGCATGAAGAATCAGCTAAAGAGATTGAAAAAAATAATAAGCAAACTTGAAAAGAAGTTTGCAAAGAAGAAGAAATGCGTTGACAACTGAGCAAAAAGAGTGAACGAGAAGTCAACGACATCGTTTGAAAATCATCTTGTTCTCAGCATCAATGTTACGTCGTTAATGTGAAATCATTGTGAGAAATTCAAGATTAAGATTTTCGTTAAAGAGAAAGAGAAGATCAAGAGAATTATGATAACAACAACAGAAAATATAGTAAAGTGAACGAGAGAAATTGACGTTGACGAGACGTTATTAACACGCAAGAACATAAAGACTATGAAGAGATGATCAAATCTACTGATATTTCAAGTTAAGATTGAAGACAGCAAAAAAATACTGAAGAAAAACGATTTTTGAATCAAAGAGATTTTATTGAACATAAGTCTGCATGAAGTCAGTTTTGAAATAGTGATACATGAAATTAAAATCGAAGAAATGTCTAAAGACATAAAGAAGAAGAGAGCGAAAGCACTCATCAAGATCAATAAAGATATACATTCAAAGATGATGATTAAGAAAGTTGAGTGACTCACAAAGAATAATGAACAGAAGAGATACGTCTCACTGATGATATGCGTAGTCAGTGCTGAAATGATGAACAAGCTAATTGACGAGAGAGTATGTTACAAGATTGACATAAAAATCACGCAGTTTTATGATTCAAATTGTAGAACACATCAATGTTTAAAGTGTCAAGACTACAATCATAAAACATATGAATGCAGAAATAAACAAAGATGCATTTACTGCGCGCTAAATCATCACTTGAAGCACTGTTTTCATAAACAGACTCAAAACATGTGAAAATATGAAACATGTCAAGATATACACAGAGTCTTTGATTCTTAATGTCATAAACAACAGATTGAAAAAGAGAGACTAAAAAAAGTCATGAAACACAGATCTTTATATCACGTCATACGAGAGCAGAGAAAACTCAAAGTGATGATGTTGAAGATGTTCACAAAGACATTTATCAGTCTGAGATGATTGATAAACAATGACTTGAAGAGAAAACAGAAACACTCAACAAATGAAAGTCATTTGCTCAGTGTAATCATTACATTCGAAAACACTATATTGAATCATCTAATCAAGAAGTCAAAAACAAATGAGTTGAAATCAACATTAATCACATCAATTTCAGTATCATCTTCTTTTGAAGATTTTACAAGAGAAGTAAGCACATTGCAGATGCTCAAGAAAACATCAAACAACTTTGAATGTAAACTTTAATGTTTCAGCAAAAGAAGCTTTGAATACTACAGTACAACGTTTACAAGTTCAAAGAAAAGATGATGATAGCATTATTACATGAGAAAAAGATAAAGAATTATGACATTTTGATTCTTCAAGAACTTTGATGATTTGATGAGAATTTCAGAGCATACTGCTCAGCAACTGTCAACTTCATGCTGAAGAATAATAAGAGTAGAATTTGTTTCTACATAAACAAGAGAATTGACAGCAACATCTGACATTCAACATGACACTTCAAAGATGTAAATGCAATTATGTTATAAACATTAACAGATGATACACAGATGACTCAGAAAGTTATACACATTCACGAAGCATACAATTCATCACTCAGAGATCATGAAGTTATTCATGAAAAAGAAAGTCTTTCAGACATTGAAAAGATGCTACACATGTTGAGAGAATGCATTCTTGTAGAAGACTTCAATCTGCATCACTTCACATGAGAAGAATCATTCTATTCAAGACAGCATCTATTGTCAAATGATTTAATTGAAATGATTACAAATGTTGATGCATCATTGATGTTATTTCAAGACATGATTATGAGAGATTATTAGAAATTTCAAACGACAATAGATCTGATTTTCACGACAGATGACATTATGAATCGATTAATATGATGCAAAATTGACGAAGAAATGAAAAACTTCTCAAATCATTTATTGATATAAACAATTATAGATTTCAAAGTCTGTAAAGAGTCAGCGTGAAAATCATGTTGCAACTGAAAGACAATGAATGAAAAGAAGTTCATCAATATTCTGAAAGAACAAATGTTAAAATCATTGTTGAATCATGAGACGAGACATCAATGCATAAATGAGTACATTAAGCAACTGCTGAATGCATTGAAGAAAATTATCAAGATTTTCACTCTTTGAGCAAGATCACACGAAATGATCAAAGCAGAATGAACGAAGAAGTGTATGAAGATCATCAAGAGCATGTGATGAATGAAAAGAAGCTGTTGAATCATTGATGACTGAACAGAGTACATTCAAGCATGTGATAAAAAGAGCAAGATCATCAGAAAACAGAAATGCAGTGAATATTGAAAGATCATGCAGAATGTTGAACAATTCTTGAGAGAACTGTTTAAAACTGCGAAATGAGCAAGAAATGCAGTTGCAGACACATTGACTTAAGCAACAATTCTTCTTCTGATCAAGTCAAAGTGCTTCAACATCATTACAACAGTGCAGAATAAGATGAAGATGATGTTTCAGACTCACTTTTCATCATCTTCAAAAATTCTCATGCTGAATACAGAAGACTTCAAGTACTTGTTCTTGATTGAGAATGATGCTTCGCTGACACATCATGAAATTAAGAGAATCATCTACAATGTTAGAAATCAGCATAGAGCGAGTCATATGAGTGTCATTTAACTAGTAAATAAATGCTAAGAAAGAAAGATAACTACAGAAAAGAAGCTGATTACATATGTGTGTTTCTCAGTCAACGCTAAACTCAATAGAAACTAGTCAAGATGATGAAGTGAGAATAAATTTGACAAGACTAGAATCATGATATTACTTTCTTTCTTTAATGATTCATGTTTACATGAATGTATTTTCTGCTCGACTTGATTGATTGCTCAATCATGATTTCACAGACTCAGATCTATTAAATCGTGATTGATTGAATTGTTGATTAACGCGATTTGTTTAAGTATTAAATATAAAAATCATCAATGATCTTTTGAGTGTTCATAAATTCGTTGTCATCAGCGTTGTATCAATTGAGATCATTATCATAGTCATTTCATTTGACTTTATACTGAAGTCATCTTCAATATTGACGAAAATTCAATATATCATCGATTTTTCACTCATCTTCATCATTTATCATTATTGAATCTGAGAATTCATTCTTTTGATCAGACAAGAGATCGTTGATGACAGAGCAAAGCAGATCAGAATGAAATACATCATGAACATGCATAAACTTTGATAATTTCAGTTTATATGAAAAGTTGATGAAATCTAGATTGATGAAAGAATTGAGCATTTTATCATCTAGCTTCTTGAAAAATCTCGCTGTAATGATGTTTCTTTCATTCAGAAACATCTTTGATTCAATCTTGTAATCAACTTCTTTTCTATGCTTATTGACTTGTTTCATCATTTGTTCTCATGTTTTGACTAGCGACTCATGAGTAAACTTCAATGTTTTGTTCATATGTTCAGATATATTCTTGACTTTAGTCATCTGCAAGCATTCACAAGAACTTTCATATTTGATGACATTGAGTTCAAAGCTCATACGAGAATGAAAGTCTTTGTTTAAAAAGAAAGAGATCGAGAAAATGATTGAGAACAGAGCATTATTGTCAACAAACTCAATCATGAGTAGTAGCTTAGCTCAGTCATTCTGCATGTACAAACAGAAGAATTAAAAATATCTTTCAATGTTTTGATTGATTCATTCACTTTGATCATCAATCTGAGAGTGATAAACTGTGAAAAGTCAAAGATTAATGTTTAGTCTTTTGCAAAGTGACTTTCATAAAATGAAGGTAAATTGAAAGTCTCAATTTGAAACAATGAAATTGAGTAAATCATGTATTCAATATATTCACTGAAGCATTAGCTCAGCTGTTTTTTCTGCTGTGATTCTCTCGTCATCAATGAAGCAAGAAATATAATGTCATTTCTTTAACAGTTTACATATTATTGTTAATATGATGTTTTTGTCTTTTGAAGAAGATAAGTCAATGATGAAATTTATGACTATGTTCTTTCATTGCTGTTTAAGTATGAGTAAAGAATGTAGTAGTTCATTGAATTTATTTTGAGAAGTTTTTGATCGCTGACAAATGTAGCAGTTTCAAATATATTGATTTATTGTCTTTTGCATTGAAGATCAATAGTAGTATCTTCTTATAATTTTCATCGTTCTGAGAATTTCAAAATGATCAATAAAAGATTGATCATGAACTTCTTGAATTAACTTCATTTGAAGATGCTCATTGAAGAAAATTCATAGAAGATCATCTTGATATAATATTTCATTCTGAACTCGACAATCTTTTAATTTAGTATCTTCATATTGAGCTTCATCTTTTAATATGACTTTACGAAGTAAAATACAATTCTTGTTGATTCTGTTAGCTTCTAGAATCAATTGATAAATTGATTCATCATTCTCTTTCTCTTTTAAATCAACGATTTTCATTTGATTTAATGTGAGAATTGTAGTTCGCTGATAGCAACATCATTCATTCTTGAAGCTTCTAGAAACTGAATTGACTTGACGAGTCAATGCATCGACTTTGATGTTTTGTTTGTCTGAGCAATACATGATTTTAAAGTTGAAGTTGATGAGCTTTTGTACTCAACGCATTTAACATCTACTTAGCTTTTTATCTTTCATTAATGACGTTAAAACTTGATGATCAGTGAACATCTTAATGAGTAGCTCAGTCAATTTCAGCTCAGATCATCAATGCTTGAAAACATGAATGATTGTTAGTAATTTCTTGTCATAGATCTTGTAATTGCACTCAGCGAGACTCAGATTCTTGCTATAGTAGATCATTGAATGCAATGTTTCTTCATCATCATACTGAGAAAGTATGTCATCATTGACGTAGTTGAATGAGTTTATTTCAAGAATAGTCTCTTTATTCTGATCAAAATGACGAAGAATAAAGACTTCAATCATTCATTTCTTCATATGATCAAAGATTGTTTAACAAGCTTGATCTCATTCAAATATCATCTCTTTTTGAGTTAGTTGAATCAAAGAATGAACAATCTTCGAAAAGTTCTTTATAAAATGTCGATAGAAATTGCAGAAGTTGACGAAGAACTGCATCTGAGTGAGATTTGTAGAAGTAAATCATTCAACTACTGCTTGTACTTTTCTGAGATTCATCTTTAGTTCTTTAATGAATAGCAATAGTTTCAGAAAGAAGATTTTCTGAACATGAAACTTGCATTTGTTTATATTCATCTGAAGATCAGTCTCTTGTAGTCTACGTAGAATTAATCGTACGTGTTGCTTATGTTTCTTCAGTGTTTTGCTGTAGATGATAATGTCATCTAGATAAATCTGACAAAACTGATGAAGATAGTCAAATAGCACGTCGTTCATATAATGTTGATAGAAAGTCGAGTCGTTGATTAATTCAAAAGACATCACGTGATATTTGTAGAAATCAAAAGAGATGATAAAGATAGTCAAATTTTCGCTGTTCAAATGCATACGCAGTTTGTTGAAGATGACAATGATGTTTAATTGAGTCAGATATTTGCTATCTTGAATACGAGCGAGAGTTTCGTCTATTAGTGATAAGAAGTAGCGATTTCGTTTGATCAAAGCATTGAGCTTTCTGTAGTTTATACAGAAACGCAAGCTATCGTTTTTCTTTTCGATCAATAGTATGAGCGAAGCGTATGAAGCTGAGCTAGAAAATATAAAGTCTTTATTCAGATGCTTGATCAGATAATTCTTCATTTTTTGAAGCTTGTAGTCAAACATATGATAGAGACGACTTCAAGAAGATGTTCTCTTGTCAATCAACTCAATTTTATGATCGTAGAGATGATGAGAGAGTAGTTGATCAGTCATCGCTCGATCAAACACGTCTAGATAATCATGATATTTTGAAGAAAGCTTAGCTTTGACTTCTTTCAAGATTTTCTCATGTGAAAGTTCTTGTAGATTTACATCTTCGAGTTTATTTCTAACTGTTTTTAGAAGTCGATCGATTTTCGTGATGATGATCATGAAAGTAGTCATATTCGATCGTTTGACTAGTGATCTATATGCTGCAGTCTTTATCATTGCTATGTTTATTGAATTGAAAGACGAAGCGAAGTTGATTAAATTAAATGATTTCACGATTTTACTGAATGAAGATGACTTCTCGCTGAGTCGAGTGACAACAGAAGAAGTAAATCTATTTAGTATTTGAGTAAAGATTAAACTTTTCTATTCTATCACGATTTTCTTGCTCGAAAGAACAGTTGAATGAGCTTTGATAGAAGCTTTGATATGAGCTTCGAAACTAGAAAATTGAAGACGATTGTCTTTCATATCAATAATCATCTTGATCTTGTTCATTCATGTTTTTTCAAGAATCATCTGATGTTGATCTAATCGAGTGATCAGCATAAAAACGAAACGTTTCATATAATCTTGAACAGTTAGATTCAAATAAATTGCATGAGTAATGAGCTTTTTGACATAATAATCATTGAATTCTCTTATTGATTTGAGCTTAATTAAAGATAAAGATTCAATTTGCAAATGATCATAAACATTCTGCGCGATTAATTCATCAATGAACGAATAGTCAGCTGCTTCAATGTCAATCAATGATTTTAATGAGTAACTAATTTCATTTCTAAATAATACACATTCAATAGTCAAAGATTTTGAAGCAAAAAAATCATCTGAACTGCTCATTGTTGAAGAAATTAACACATTTTTCATTGCATCTTTGATGAAAGTCACTAGTTTTTTGTCTCATTCTTCAATTTCTCTGTAAATAATTTCTTCTCTTCTTTCAACATAATGATCTCATTGAGATGAGAGATGAATGCATGAGATGTCAAAGTACTAGTCTTCAGCTGAGAGCAGTTCTTTGAAAGATGATTTGATACTTTGCAGTTAAAGCAGATGATTAACATTCTTGATCATTCAGATTTGAGAGTGAAAAAAAGTAGCAAGTTGAACATAGCTAGTAGTTGAGACTGAAGCTGATGTTGACGAAGAAATAAAACGTTTTTTCGAAGCTGTTATCAATTTGACTGTTTATTGCTCATCACGTAGCTGATAATTGACTTGTTGTTTGTTATTCACATCTTGAAGAAAGATCTTGAACTTATCAAGCGAGCTAAACTTTATGAGGCAAACTGACAACGCGTTTTGAAGACAATTGTTGATTTTATTCTGAATGTCATTCATCAGAATGACATCGTCGTAGTTCAGAAAGCTGAATATTCTAGTGAATTCTGAATAGAAAGAGCTGAAGAGCTTGTTGAGTTGCTTTCAAGCAACGTATTTGCAACAATACTTTTGAATCAGATTTTGATTTTCGTAAATTTCTTTCAGATGTTTCAATAGTTCTGATAGTGATTGATAGAGTGAGAAAGCATCAACATGATGCTTTGCATAAATTTGCTAATCAGCATCGTCTTCTAGTCTGAAAATCACATAAACAATACAAATCTTTTCAGTAGAATAATGATTTGCATTAACATCGAGCTTGTCAGTTATTTTGATGTTTCATGTCTTTCAGATAGAGTCATCTGTTTCAATGAAGATGAGTGAATTTGAAAGCTTGATGAACTTGTGATGATCATTTTCGTTTTTGTTATCAGATAGAGTAGAAAATTCTCGTTAAAAGTGAGCTTCTTTCTGATTAACTCATTGCTCAGCTGACTGAGTATCTTGATGAAGCATAAATCAATCAGCTTGACGTTGTTTTGCTCTGAAGTTTAATCGCTCATCTTGTAGCTGATTGATCTTTTTCTCTAGCTCATCATTTTTATCAAAAGCAACTTTTAATTGTTTCGTTCTCTTTTTGTGATTGTCTTGTATGAAAAGTGACTGACAACGAGATTCATCTGTTCATGATGTTGACTACGAATCTTTTGATTCTATTCTGTGTTCGAATAGAAGTCAGAAGAGTCAAGAGATCTCAATTCAACGCAATTTGAACGATGTTAGAATGTTGTGTAAGCGAAAAAGTCGATCGTGCAAAGTTTTCACCTACGCGACAACACTTCTTCTAACAGTCACAATCAATCTACGAAGAAGATTAATGACATGTCGATGTCAGTAAGAGATGAAAAGATATCTAGTGAAAAAGTCAATCTCAGTATGAGAGTCGTGACTACAAGTGGTCGAAGAATTTGCGACTCGTTGATCGCGTCGATATACTGAAACGTCTTCATCACATCGACAGTGTTGTCGAGTAATTGATGAAAAGATATCAGGTAGAATAGTTGACCTCAGTCTGAGAGTCGTGACTACAGTGCTCGAAGAAGTAGTGACTCGTTGATCACGCTGATATACTGAAAGAGCTTGAGCTCATCTTCTTTACTTGACGTCAAGTCATATATCTGTCTACGTGGAAAATTGAGAGCTCAAGAGAATGATCAGAATGCATTCTCTTTCATCGATCAGAGTCAAACATCGAACGATTGCGATTGCACGTCTATACTAACAATTCATTCAACGTCTACGTGACACAAGTCAAATCAAGAGAAGAAAAGAGTTACTCAGTACAATCACACTCTACCTTCTCATCGTGTGCGTCTCTCTTTCATCACATATTTCTCTGCGCAATGAATGACAATCATTGAGCAAGAGAACGCAGCTCTACGTACGTTACAATCACGAGCATCACGAATGCAAAGAAAACATCTTTCATCTTTGAATCGAAGATCGAATCGAGACATCGTTGTATAGAATACCGTCAATGAAGAGCAGAGCAAAGACGATGCGTCATAAATGAACAACACAGACACTCATTAAGAGTTTACTCGAGCGTCACGCGCTGAATAGAAGCTATAGATTCATTACTTGATAACACAGTGTCAATCTTATTGTTTCGACTGCGCAAAGCAATCGTATAGACGACGAGTGATTTTCTTCTTCAGAGAGTTTTGTTCACTCGATATAAGTAGCATAAAGTTTCTCATGAATCGAGTCTAAATCAATGTCACAAGAATGTATGAATTACAATTACAATTGTATGAAAAGTCAATGTTCATTAAGTTGTAAAGTCAAGTCTCACTGACTTTGAAGCTCATTCAGCATATTGATGACTTCGTCAAGTTGATTGCTGACTTAATGAAACAATTGTTTTTTGATGTTTATGTTTCATGAAATGACAGCTTTCTCAGCTTTAACTGAATCATTGATGAATAGAAGTGAAACTCTTTTATTGACAGTGCTTTTAAGCAGACAAGTTGTTCAAGATTCGACTGACTTGACGTTGCATGTCATGATGAAAGAAGATAAAAGTTATTGAGATAAGAGTAGATGTTTTTTGATGAGTGAAAATTCAAAGAATCTCTTGTGAATTTCAGGTAATAATTAAGTGCTTTATTTGAAGAATTTCTTGCGAATAGAATGATGAAAATGAGTGTAGAATCAAAGAATCTCTTGCAATTTAAAATAATGATGCAAATTTGAAGAATTTTTTGCAAATTTTTCTTACTGAATAAATTGTTTCATATCATCTATTCATTGATAGCAGAGTAGTAAATGATGAGCATTTATCTAATGTTAAAGATCAGCATAAAGCAAGTCATATGAGTATCATTTAACTAGTAGATAAATGCTAAGAAAGAAAGATAGTTACAGAAAAGAAGCTGACTACATATGTATGTTTCTCAGTCAACGTTAGACTCAATAGAAATTAGTCAAGATGATGAAGCGAGAATAAATCTGACAAGACTAGAAGACTGAGTCTGACAAGGCTAGAATCATGACATACAAGATGATGTTCAACAAAACTTCAAAACACACAGAATACACAAATAGAATAATGCGCAGACTTGTTGAAAACATATCAGAACAAATACACTTTCTTTTTGAAAGATATCTGCAGAAGAAAATATAGTCAACTTAGTTCAAAAGCACAATTACAATAGTGATGTAAAAGTTAAACAAGAAGAACTACTTTAATGCAAAGATATATAAATCAATTGTGCTACTCAACATGCTGAGCAAGATACTGAAGTTCATCATATTCAAACGTCTGCAAAACATCATAGAAGTGTATAACTTAATATCAAACATTCAGATGAAAGTTTGCAAACACAGATCAATAGATACAACTTTGCAACTGATTATAAAAAAGATACACATTATATGAAGTGATACAAAAAGAAAAGTAGTTTCATTGCTGAGTCTGAATAAAAAGAGCACATTCAACAATGTAGCACATAGCAAACTCTTGCATGACATGAAAAAGAGAAAAGTTCTCAGACTGCTTCTCAAATTTGTGAAGAACTTTCTGAAAAATTAACACATCATGATCATAATTAATGATTACACGACGATGAAACGCAGCATGAACGTTGATATATTATAAAACTCTTTGCTATCATCAATATTATATCTGTTCTGCAATGCAAACTTGTTAAAAGCATGTGATGACATCAGATTAAAAATAAGCTTCACAGATTTTGTAAATGATGTCAATATCTTAACATATGAAGAATTCATGAAGCGTAACTGCAAAGTTCTTAACAAAATCTATGATAGATGCAAACAGTGATCAAAAACGTACAACATCAAGTTTTTAAAGATAAAGCATAAGTTAATTCACTTTATGAAAATCTTTAAGTGATTTAATATGAACGTCAATGTAAAGTTGATAAAACATCAGATTGACTTGAAATCAAATATCAGAGTTTTGAAAGTTCAACTGAATTTCAAGCTGAAATGAGTGATTTACATGCATCATGTCAAAGCAAAACTAGTGATTAAACAAAAGATCATACAAACAATCATTGAGTTTACTTGAGATTCATTAATGACGATGAAAAAGCAAATATACTTCGCGATGATGTGCTTTCTGCTTAGTCACGAAGTCATCATGTGATACATGTCACAGAAAGTGAAGAATCATTGAAAAAATCTGAACATCAAGCTGAGATCAGTACAAGAAAGAGCATTGCAACAAATCATCAATGTTTATCATGTTGTCAAGAAATAGAATACAGATGCAATATAAAAAGCTTCAGAATCAACAGAGTAAGCATGAACACATGCAATGATTAATTTAGTAGATAGATAAATCTAGAAGATAGACTAGATATAGATGATTAAATGAATAAATAGATAGATAGATAGATAAATATGTTTCTATGTCGATGTTTTCGTCTAGAAATGAGGTGAAAAGATGAGTAAAAAGATGAAGAAGAAAACTTCGCTTGAGAAATCTTTATAAATGATAGTCAATATTCTCATGAACTCTGAAGATGCAACTGAGTCATGCTTGAAAAATCTTTATTAATAGTAGTCAATGTTCTCATGAATTCTGAAGATGCAACTCAATAGCTCTGCTCAAAAAATCTTTATGAATGATAGTCAATGTTTTCATGAACTCTAAAGATGCAACTCAATAGCTCTGCTCAGAAAATCTCTATGAATGATAGTCTATATCTTCATGAATTTTGAAGATGCAATCGAATCAATGCTGTTTCATGAATCATTGAAAGATAAGACTTCGTCTTATGACAATATGACATCAACAGAGATTCTACAGATAGAAACAAAGATAGCGTTGATAAATATTCATTTATGAAAGTTGATACAAAACTTGATAATGAACATGAACTTTTAAAAATCAGATGAAGTTATTGAGATAATGATGCATTGAATTCGCAACGACTTGATACTCAAAAAAAGTTGAAAATCAAAGCTGTGTAAAACGTCTTTGCAGCTGAAGCGAAAGTGAATGAAAGAAACACTTAAATAAACAAAGATGAAGTGAAGTCATCTTTACATGATGATTCTCTGATCAGAATCATTGAGAATAGTTATAGTTGCAAACAAGAAAATGTCAATAAATCAACATCATCTCGACACATTCGCGTTGAAACAAAGAGTTTACTTGAATGATAACGACAGTAAAGAAGATGTTACGACAACTGCAATGAGAATTAACTGAGAGTTAAATAAGAGACTGAGAAAATTGACTTTAATCATTACTCATCATGAAGAACTGAAAGAATTAATTGTAAGAATGAAACGTCTTGCAGACGTAGTGACAGAGAATCAAGAGTGTCATGAAAAGATATACAAAGTATACAGTGATAGTCAGACTTCTCTGAAAACAGTGAAAGCTATGATATCAACAAAAGATCAGACATGTCTGCAACAAGTTCAGATTACACATGAGAACATTCAATCTTAAAAAGTCATACTGAAGTTACATTGAGTGATGAAACATGCAGAAATACTTGAAAATGAAGTGATGAACAAAATGACTGATGATGTATACAACTTGTCTTTATTGCTGACTGAGCATCAGCGCACTGAAGTGACAACGAGACTGACACTCATACAGAAATAAATCAGACAAACATGAAAAATAGTCTGAAAAAAGAAATTCAACGCAGCTCATTTTCAATATTTAACATCAAAGATAATACATCGACATCTGCAACTACATAAGAATCATGCAAAGTTTTACAGCGCATTATTGATGCAACTACGCATGAGAAAAATTGACTTCAATCAATTTCTACATGAAAGATGAGTATTCAATGTTGCTACAACAACATGCAAGTGCAACAAAGATTAAATGTCAATCAAGCACATTTTATTAACATGTTTCAGATGAAAAGTAGAATGAAAAGCAATCTAATGAGAAGAGAACATCACGAACTTAAGAAAGCTCTTAGAAATCATGAGCGCAGTGACAATGATCATTTGAATGATATTCTCAATGAGCATACTGAATCAATTTCAAGCTGTGACGTTATCAAAGAATCAGATGAAAGAGAGAAGAAATAAAGAAGAAATAAACTCATAAAGTTCTTGCATTGAAAACAGTTATAGTATAGAGCGCAGAAAGAAGCGATTTTTGATGCGAAAAGAACGTTACGCTAGCGTAGCATTCGCTACAGTATATAGAATCTTGCATAGATTCATAATGAGTGTTGAATTGAGTAAGAATTAAAAAAAAAAAAACTTCAAGATTGTATAAAAGATTGATTGAATTAATCTGCTCAAAGAACAACAGAAATTCTAGAAAAAGAAGAATTTTAACACTTGATTTTTAATGAATATTTCTTTTGAATGACTTGAAGACATTGACAGTTTGTAAAGAGTGACAGAGACAGATTTTAGTGCTTTTAATGATTAATATTTCAAATATTTATTTAATCTTATGTCTCAGATTTGCGTCACTTTTAGCTGAAATATATTTGTAAAAGCACTAAAATCTTTAGAATTTCTATGAACGCAGTATGCATCTTTATCATTTGATTCAACAAACATGATCTTGATATCTGTAACATTAATAGTCATGATGTTGAATAATATCATTGAGACACGTAATTTACTATTATCTTTGCATATTCTTTCTTCATTAGATTCATTGAATATGATCAAACTGTCAACAGCGTAATCATTATTTATTGCAAACATAGCTTTAAAGTCATACAAACTGATTACAATGCTCAATGCATCTTCTTTTCTCTAGTAATCAATGTCATTATATGCATCTTCATCGTTCTTCTCAATCTTGTCACTCTTTTCTTATTGTGCACTTGCATCACTTCTAGCACTATGTTTTTTCATGTTAGCACTTGCAACACAAGCGCTTTTGCACTCTTGAGCAAAATGTTTGAAGTGTTTAATCAATGCACTTGCATCACTATCAGTACTATGTTCTTTCATGTAAACATATGCAACATAAGCGCTTTCGCAGTATGAAGCAAAATTTTCGCTGTGTTTGAATTCTTTGATGATAGTGATTACTGTGCTTGAGTTTTATTCTTCTCTAATTTCTTTCTTTTTACAAGTTATGTTCACAGTGCTTTTCTTTCTCATTTTACACATGAAGCTTTCATATTTCGTCTCATTACTTAGAATCTTTTTTGTCTTATTTACTTTATATCACAAATGTTCATTCTCTTTCATGTTTAAAGTATTTCATAAGTCATTAAACTTTTATTTTCAGTTGATCTTAATCATTGTCAATTCATTATCTTTCTGTCATTCTATCATAAACTCATATTCATTGCTTTGTAATGTGATATGTGATGAATCTTTAGTCTGTAATGTTGAGTGAGATTTCTGACTAAGAATTTGCCTGTTGCTGACTTAAGCATCATCAGTCGATGATTCATTTTCTATATTCAATTCAATTAATCTCTTTTACATAATATTAATGATCAAAGATTTAATTATAAATTGCAATATTTATCACTTTATTTGATAACATTACTTTCAAGATAAGCAATGATAGTCTTGAAGATTAAAAGACGAAAATGCTTTCTTGATGCAAGAATATTTTCTTATGACTTGCGTTTAAATCAAGTTACATGTCATTTTCTAACTCATATAATGAAAGATTATCAAGATAATTGACGTATATATTGAGTACAGCTTGAGTGTTAATAGTCATCTTGATATCATCATTATTAATCTGTTGCTTAATACAACATAGCAGAATCTTCAATATTGCTTGTTAATGATTGCAAATTTATTAATTTCATGTTGCATTGACATGCATTTATGTTGCTGCGTGTTATAAATTTCAGCTTCGCTTCAATCACTTCAATCATTGATATATGCAAATGTTCACTTATTCTTCACGTTCAATTTCTTAAACTTGTCTAATCTGTGCTCTTTTGATTCATATTCTCATATACAATAAGTGATTATTGTTACTGCAATGAGAACAACATTAGTAGAAAGTGAATCAAAGAATATCTTCATGTATTCTTGATATGCTATCTCATTTCTGACTTTGCAGTAAAACTTCTGAGTTAATACATTTACTATGATTCTTGCACAAAATCTGTCTTAAAAAGTCTTTTCATGTTAGTCAATGTTGTAATATTCAATTAATACATATTTGATCACATGCAAAGTCATCATTATTTAGCAAACTCTGTATCAAATTCTTTTGCACTTTTCTTGTAAATTGCTTTTGTTAATCATATTCACTTTCAACTATGATTTGTACTTGACTCAGTACACTCAATCATCACATCTTAAAGAAGTCATACATTTACTTAGTATGAATCTTATTTGTAATGAAAGATTTAAGCATGTTATCTTTCAAATCTTTGTCTTTGTTGAAATGTTCTTTACTTCAAAACGTTTGTGATTTGACTTTTTATTTAAATGATTTGCAATCTTCTTTCATGCTTCTTTCATTTTCTTACTAAGTCATTCTTTTTTAATGTCTGATCATGAACTGCTGTTGTTATTAATATGATTACTCAATATTCATACAAGTAAATAACAAGTGCAAATCTTGATAATTAACTCATGATTAATGATGAATTGACATTTAGTTCAACGTGATATCTTTTCTCATAAATATAATGTTATTAATTCTCAGTCTGCATTGTTGATATCATCATCATTAAAATAAATTCTATTATGTTTGTTATTGATTGATTGAAAAGAATTAGACTGTTCAATGTTGTATACATTGAATTTTTGAAATGTCATGATAACTTTACAAAGATACTTTCATTGAATGCTTTAACAATGTTCAATTCTTGCTATTTTCAAATTAGTCATTTATTCTTTTGAATTTTTAAGTGAGTTCTTACTTCAAGAGTGACACGTTTGTCTTCATTAAAAACTCTTTTTACAGAATTACTATCGCTTGAGTTTGTTGCAATCTCGTTGTCATCATGAGTTTCTGTGTGTTCAACTGCGCTGCACTTTGATGATGATGATGTCTTGAAGTTACTCATGTGATTATATCTTTTCTGTAATGTTACTTAGTATCTTGATAAACTCATCATCATCAAGATTGATGTATTTTCATGTTGCATTCAAGATGAGAATCATTTAGTGTGACTTAACAATGTATAATCATCAAGAAAATCTATGCAACAAATGATTGAGAAGAAGAATAAAAGAGAATGTCAGATTGCAAACGATTTTTTCTCATGATAAGAGAAGAATTTATCTTATTCTGAGCATTAAGAATGATTCATTTAACATTGATAAAAATTCATTGAACTTTTGTTGAAATTGAATGAATCATAAGTCTTATCATTGAGTCTTGAGATTTCTCAATTATGACATGATCTCATTATGTCATCTTATACTGAAAGTCTTGAGTATGAACATTTTTTCTACAAGCATTCTACATATTTTCTTCAATGATCAGCTGCTTGAATCAAGTATCACAAGAAATCTGAAACATACAATCGTTGTTTACAGCAGACTGAATTGTAAAAAGAAAGTGAATAAACTTTTTTGCATGCATTTCTTTCAATACTGTTTTTCATTCATGCTCATTGCTGATATATATTCTTGCAAATTCAGCTTGATTGTATATCACTGTATTTGTGACATAGTCATAATTCAGCTCATTCTCAATCAACTTTATAAATCTGTCATATTTCATGTCATTAATGTGAATTGAGTTCTTCACTGCTTCACGTCTAAAAAAATCTTGTGATCTGCAGCATATGTTACAATTGAAATCATGATTGATTTGTATTATAATATTTTTGACTGATTTGACTGATACTGATTGAGATTTCTTGTAATTTCATTCATTGCAGATGACATTAGACTGATTACGTCAAGTCAAGTACTTGAGTTCGAGTTGAGTACTTGACTCATCAAGACTCAATTTGAGTCAGAATTCTTAACTTGAGTATTTAAGTTGAGTTGAAATGTTTGACTTAAGTATTTAAGTTGAGTCAGAGAATTGAAATTGAATATCGATTTGAAATTCTCGACTCGACTCGTCAAGACATGAAGATAAATAGATAAATATTCTATTATGACTCTTTATTATGACTCTCTATCATGACTTTCTATCAAATAGTCTTCATGTTTCTCTTCATATTTTTCTTTATGACTTTCTATCAAAAAGATAATGCAAAAAGGTAATGCAAAGGCGAAAAATCGGAAAAATTTCTATATTTAACTCTCTTGACGTCATTTTCAATTTCTTGTTGAGTTGAGTTGAGAACTTGAATCGAGTATTGACTCAAGATCAATATCAGATTGAATCAGAATGTTGAAATTGAGTATTTGAGTTGAGTCAGAAGATTGATATCAAGTACTTGAGTTGAGTCAGAAGATTGATATTAAAACTCGACTTAATGATCAGTCTAGACGACATAACTCAAGATATGTGAGTATGTTTTTAGTTGAAAAAATGATGAAGAATTGTACTTGAGATTGTTTTATTGTGTTTCTATGACTCTGAATTATCTTCTTACATTGTAATTTGATTGTTGTGTCATGAACATTAACATAAAATCACTTCTTGATCTCATGACATCATTGAATATAATATGAAACTTGTGATATATGACTTCAAATGTTGATCTGAAAGTCTCTTTCAACTTGTTTATATTTAGCTTTCATTTTATAAGTTGTAGAAATCTCATCTGATCTTGTATTTGCATCTTTAATTGCATATATTCAGACTCATTAATGTTGAGTTCTTTTTTCACTTTGTTTATCAATCATTTGTAGTGTACATACTCTTTACATGACATCTTCAACAATGCATTCATTATACTAAATAAAAAACTTGATGTTTGTTGAATCTTTTTGCGTCTGTAACTAATGACTGCGCTTATCACAAAAAACTTTAACATCAGTGATTCATAACTTCAGAATTTGATTAATGTCACATTTACTACATTTTGTTCATGTGATAATTGACATCAGCTTTCAGTGATTTACTTATTGCTTAAGCTTTCAACTAAATCTATGAAATATATATTAATTATTTAGAATTTACTACTGAGTCACTCACACTTCTTTATAACACAATCGCTTGTGATCATTAAGTCAATTCAATTTTTCAGATCAATTCATTGATACAATTGACTTTGACTGACTGATTTCATGATATCAAATTTGTAGTTGATGATACTCTTGCAATGAGCAAAGCTTTGTTTGCTATATATATTTCATAAGAACATAGTTTTTGCAAAATTAAACTTTGACTTTAGTTCTCATCAGTTCGTAGCTGAGACTTCTGTTCATCAAGAAAAATTTGATTGAGCAAAGTCAAGAAATGATTATATTTCTTAGTTGATTAATCATGTAGCATTGTTGACTTTGATGATTTTGTATATGCTCTGAGACATAAACATAATACATATACATTGTTTGATTTTTGTCTGCAATGAGATTGAATCAGTTTCAAATATCTTCAACTTTTGCATTTGAAATAATATTCTGCTACTTTCATTTCTTTATGCAAGAAATTCTTCTTGTAAATCAAATTGTATGAATCTCAGTTATTGAAGTTGTTAATGTAGAAGAACTTGTTTTTGTTTGACTCGTTATGATTATTATTTACTGATACAACATGCACACTTTTCAGAATTGTATGCAAATGAAAAAATCAACTAACTTTGAGTGAACGAGAATTTTTGACATTATCTTTAAATCAGTGCTTTATCTCAATCATTTCATGCATAGCATGTTGAGTTTTCTTATTGCAAGATTTGAGTAGTTTGACGAGAGCATCATTATGTCGTAGTTCATTATTCTTATTGTCTTGATGCAACGAATTTATAATATTTAACGAGAGAATGACTAGAAGACTACTGTTTTCAACTGGTTCAAACGTTACTTTCAAGACTCTTTTCGCTAGATGATCGCTGTCGAGATCGAAGCTATAGAAACTATTACTAGCGAGATAGAGAATCGTTGATAGAGACAATAATAGTTTAGCGAAATAACTTAATAAAATGATTCAACATTTGTTAATCAGTTGAGCAAGATTAAATACTCGTTTAATCAGTTTAGAATTAATCACTTCTTTATTCAATAGAATCTGAACAGCAGTTCAGTAGTTTTCAAATGATGATCATGATCATGATTGATTCTTTGCTATAAAAATCAGACACATCAGACGTATCTTTATATCATAACGTATAAAAGTAGTCACTACGTTCAAAGAATTGAACGTAAATGAAAAGCTCAAGAATCGATCTTACACTCAAATCATCATCAACTTTCTCATATGCTCAATTCACTGTCAGTAGCAGAACTCATTCAGTAAAGTGAACTGCTAAACTATCAGTCAGAAACAAAGCATTGTCATCACAAGCACTAGATTCTACCTCATCAACAGAACATTCTATCTCTTCATCATTATCATCATCACTAGATTCGTCATCATCACTACTAGATTCGTCATCATCACTACTAAATTCTACCTCAACAACAGAACATTCTATCTATTCAAACCTTGTCTCAGCTATCTCTAGTCTTTTCAAAATCATCAAGATGAGTGAAACTAAGATAAGATTCTTCAAAGAATTGAAGAACGAAAGAGAAGATTCTATTGAATATCTAGAGAATATAGAGTGAGTCTATATACAGAACTTTTCATTCAATAAATCTACAGTTGCAGCTATGATTGAAGTTTATAGATTCAAGACATATCACATTCTGTTTCGACAAAATCTAAAGTTTAAGACACATGATTGATATCAAGAACTTGATTTGAAAATCAAGAACAACTGAAATGAACTGATCAAGAAATTTCTAATCAACTACAAAGTCATTCTGAAGAATGCTCAGATCAAAAAGTTTGAGCTAAGAGTGCAATTAACGAATCTAATGAAAAAGAATACTGAGAATATATTTGAATATCTTGATAAAGCTTGTTACGATTCTAGCTACGCACCTTCGTTGATGACTATGTTGATGACTATGTTGATGACTATTCTGAGAACTATCGTCGATCGCTCGTCGCTAGAGCATAGACTTGTTTCGAAGTCAACTCTATTCAGAGTTAGCTTATGTTCTTCTGAATCATATAAATAGTCGACTCTTTCCTTCTAGATACTTTCCTTTCTTAGCATTTATATACTTGTTACATTACACTCATATGACTCGCTCTATGCTGATCTCTAACATTATATAAATGCTTCTTCGTTACAGACGAAGAGAAATAATCTGCATCGACTTGCTCTGCTCGATTCACACGACTATTGACTTTGATCTAGTCGACTCGCGATCGTGCAGACACTCATTCTTCTTTCTCGTGAGCTGACTCAGCGAGAATAAACAAAAGATTCGAACTCGTGCGCTGATCAGCGAGTATAAACAAACGATTGAAACCATTCGACTAGGTCAAAGATCAGTGAATTAACCGTTCATTCAGATTCGCAAGAAATTCTTCGAATTTGTTGAACAATCAAAGAGATCAGTCTAGAACTGCGTGAAGTCTCTATCTCAAGAAGCAAATCTCAGTGAGTCTGCTTCAACGACATTCTCAATGCAATGATCTACTCATTCTCATCATTCTACTCATCAGTGAATCGATTCTGCTACTCATTCACATGCAACTAGTGAGTCTGCTACAATGACATCTACTCTCAATGCGATGATCTACTCGCTTACATCACTCTATCTATCAGTGAATCGGTCTGTCGACTCGTTCACGTGCAACTAGTGAGTCTGCTTCAATGACATCTATTCTCAATGCGATGATCTACTCGCTCTCATCGTTCTACCCATCAGTGAATCTGATCATACGTTCACATGCAACTAGTGAGTCTGCTACAATGACGAGCTCAAAGTCGACCTCTTCGATGAGCAAGTCAATCAGTGAGTCTGCTTCAATGACACTGTCAATGCGATGATCTATTCGCTCTCATCGTTCTACTCATCAGTGAATCGATTCGTCTACTCGTTCATGTGCAACTAGTGAGTCTGCTACAATGACACTTCTACCTCGCATAGTGAGTCTGCTACAATAGGCATTTCGATTCTACACAAGACTAAGAAAATACATTCATGCAAACATGAATCGTTGAAGAAAGAGAGTAATGTTACGATTCTAGCTACGCATCTTCGTTGATGACTATGTTGATGACTATGTTGATGACTATTCTGAGAACTATCGCCGATCGCTCGTCGCTAGAACATAGACTTGTTTCGAAGTCAACTCTATTCAGAGTTAGCTTATGTTCTTCTGAGTCATATAGATAGTCGACTCTTTTCTTCTAGATACTTTTCTTTCTTAGCATTTATATACTCGTTACATTACACTCATATGACTCGCTCTATGCTGACCCCTAACAAAGCTGATGATCTAGTCATCAAGCTGTCAATCGATGATATCAATGTAGATATGATGATACTAAAAGAAATGAAAAATAAAGACAAGAAAGAAAGAGTCTCTTTTGAATGTCACAAGAATGCAAACTATTTTTATGACATGATTAAGAAATTAATAAAAGTCGTTTATAGTCAAGTAGAAAAGATCAGCTCATTTGACTTCAGCTACAAGAAATTCATGCAGATCAGTTTACAAGATAGTGAAATCATCATCATAAATGAATTGTTAAGACAGATTTTTATTAACATCAATATCACGTTTTCAGCTCTTCTTCAAGAGATGAGATCACTAAACACAGCAATAACATCAGATGTATCTATTGCAAAGTTGAAGATCACTACAGAAGTGAGTTATAGTGACAAAAGTCAGAAACAACGAAAGTATAAAAGCATTAATGATATCAAGTGTTATGTCTGCGAGCAGAAAGATTACTATGTCAATGCTTACAGAGAGAAGAAAGATCAAAGCAACGAGATTCTCGCTCACGCTGTCATATCTGATCAATCAATGATAAGCAGTAAGATGATTATAGTCGATGAAGAGTATGAGATATCATCGATGACAGCAGCTCAATCTTAAAGATCAGTTATAAAGCAAAGTCTTGCAGTCATAGAAAAGTCAGAAGTCAAGAAGATTGCAGTTACTGATAAACAGAAAGCTAGATTTGATTTCATCGTACTAGAAAGAGAAATTCATCAAAATGATGATGAAGAACAAGAGCTAGCAACTTCAAAAAATATGAAAGTAAAAGAGAATGAGTCAGTTTTGCAAGAATTTACTTTCAGATCAAATCAAATCAGGAAAAAATTGTCTCAGATCAAGATCAGCAAGATCAAAAAGATTCAGAAACTGATGATTTCAAAGAAACTTAAATCTATGAATTCAATCAAAGACATGCAGAGTCGTGATAAATTCAATATTAATAGAATTCTTGATTTATCATTAGAATTAACTGTCAAGAAACTATTGAATCAATTTAATATTACTATCAAGAATCTAGCATTTAACATGCAGAAATCAATCTTCAAATATAGAATCAAAAGATCAAAGATCAATGCTGAAGATGATGCTTAAACTGATCATCAAGTCAAGTTTTGATATTAATCTTCTGACTCAACTTGAATACTCAACTTCAACATTCTGACTCAATCTGATATTGATCTTGAATCAATACTTCATTCAAGTTCTTGACTCAACTCATTAAGAAATTGAAAATGATGTCAAGAGAGTTAAATATAGAAATTTTTCCGGTTTTTCGCCTTTGCATTATCTTTTTGCATTATCTTTTTGGTAGAAAGTCATAAAGAAAAACATGAAGAAAAACATGAAGACTATTTGATAGAAAGTCATGATAGAAAGTCATAATAGAGAGTCATAATAAAATATCTATCTATTTATCTTCATGTCTTGACGAGTTGAATCGAAAATTTCGAATCAATACTTGATTTCAATTCTCTGACTCGACTTAAATACTTAATTCAAACATCTCAACTTGACTTGAATACTCAAGTCAAGAATTTTGACTCAAATCAAGTCTTGATGAGTTGAATACTCGACTCAAACTCAAGTACTTAACTCGATGCAATTAGTCTAATGATGCTCAAGAAGTGAAAAACGTTTCAGTCAGTATGATTATCTCTGCAGCAATTCTATCGTCGAAAGTCATCATCAGAGCATATGAAGATGATGATTTAAGCAAATCACTGATGATTAACTTCTGAATAGAAACTCAGCGTCTATCAAAGTCATTGCTGAATGAAGATTTTCTGATGAAACTACTTAATCGCAAGATTTACAACAAAATAAAGCTCAAATCAAGAATTCAAACTGACGAATATATTCAAGTTAGCTTAATCAATGATTCAATCACTACTCTTTGCAAGTATGTATTGATATCAGTCAATGTAAAAAAGATTGAAGCGATAATTAAAGCTTGACTAATAGATGTTGAGATATACGATTTACTACTAGAAGTCTTCTGACTTAGACGAGTGCATTGCAATCAGAAGTACGATCAGAACAAAATCACAGTCATGAGAAATGATATGACAGTAAGAAAAGTATCAGCTCAACTGATGTCTGTATCTACGAATCTATCTGTGATGAAATTGAATGAAGATGATGATTGAATGATGAATAAAGTCTGTCAGCATCTTCTAGAAGAACAGAAAAAAGCTCAGCTCTGAACTCTCTATCAGTGAGAGTTCGAAGTTGAAATCAATCAACTGAAATCACTATAATCATCGTTGCATCAATGACTTTAGAAGCATCAAGCTATCACTCAATGCTTACTACTAGAGACTTAGTCTCAGAAGATCTGAAGTTCTTGTCATCTACGAAGTATGCACTGAGCAAAGAAAACGTCTTTTCTATCAAAAGATGTCTCAAAGTACAAAAGCTTAGTCAGAAAGAAAGAGAGATGATCAACGAATGATTTGAATTAAGTAAAATCACGATAGAATTAAAGATGAATACATCAGTCAGAATTGAGAAGACAAAGAGATTACTTTATATCTGAAGAAAGTGTTTTGCTGAATCAGTATGAAATATTAAAGTCACAGACATAATTGAACATTTCATTGATCTGAAATCAAATGTCAAATCAATTAAAGAAACTTTACTTAAATACACAGCTCAGAAACGAGAGTTCGCTAATACTATCTTTTCGATCATGAAAAATGTTGAAATAATAGTTAGAAGAAGCAATGCTTGAGAGATTCAAACGAAGTTTTCGCTCAAAAAGAAAGAATTCACTCAGCTACAAGTGATACACAATTTCATATTGATCAATAATCATACAATCAAATCACAGTATTCGATTCATAGACTGAAAAAAGTGATTGACATACTCATTAAACTTGAATTCACGATATATTTTATCAGTGACGCAGCTAATAGCTACTGAGAAATTTTAATGAGAATTACTGACATCAATAAAATCGAATTTCTAACTTTTAATGATCAATGAGTATATCTTCGAATGAGTCAAGAATTGAAGAAAGCGACTCATATTTACTCTCAGTTCTTGAACCTAGTCTTTGATTCTCTATCAGCTAATGAAGTGAGAATGAGAAGAATGTTCACTATTCTAGACATCAGAAAGAATATGATCTTTTCAATTTACATGAATGATCACGTCGTCTCTGTCAGAATCTTTGATTCAATGTTTGAGTTTCTACATAAGCAATACTTTTCTTGAATCATCTTTGAATCAATGTATTTATTCAAGCATAAAACAGTGATAATGAGCAATAATCTAGATCTTCTAGAATTTCAAGACACGTCAGAAGAATTGAGACTTTCACTGAAGCACAGAAAGAAGATTATAAACTGATTTACTCTCACTAATCGAGCGAAACTAGATGCGTTTCTATGACTCACTTCGTTTCTAAGAATCTTTATCTCAGAGCGAGCAGAACATGTTCTCAAGCTGAAAGAAGTTTATCTGATAGAGATTTCAATCGAATCTAAATCAAAAAAGTCTCATGATGATGAGATAAAGAAGTGTGACAAGAATCTAACTAAAAAGAGATTGATCACTCGCTCAAAGAAGTCTACTATTTAAAGAAAATGAGCGAAGAAAGACACATTTGACTGAAGCTTTAGTCAAGAGAAATCATTCAATCACATCAAGAAATCAATTACAAACAACGTAATGACTGAAGCGAATTCAACTGCACAGTATCATCTAGTCATTGATGCTAGTAAAAGAGATGTGAGCGAAGTTCTCTTTCAATTGAAAGAAGTACTCATAGAAACAAAAGCAATTCTCAAGCTTTTATCAAACGAAAGAATTGTTATGTTTCTATCATTTAGACTTGAGAATGCAGAAATCAGATATTTCAATTCAAAATGTAAATGTCTAGCAGTGATAAAGTGTTTAACAGAGATAAAATGATTGATAATTGAGAATGATCACTCAGTATTAATTTATTCAAATCATGAAGCACTAAAGTTTATCTTTATCATCAAAAACATTGATCAGATCAGAATCATCAACTGAATGAATAAATTAAAAGAGTACAATCTAAAGCTGACATATCGTTCATTAAGAAATCAGCACATAGAAATTGCAGATGAACTCAGTAGAATGTTTACTAGATTGACATCTATTATCAGAACTCATGATGCAGAGAGATTGATGATGACGACGTCTATTCAGAAATTGAGTCAGCGACATAAATTACATACATCGTCTATAAATAAACTGATCTCTACAGAGAACTTTAGAATTGATAAATATTGATCATCGCTCATTGTTATGATTCTAGTCTTCGTCTATTCTTCATTTAGTCTTCGTCTGATTTCATTTTAATCGAGTCTAGCGAGAATCTGATCTAAAGATGATGTCATTGAGACTCTGCATCATATGTGTAAGACGTCAACTCAATCGAGTCTAGCACAGAGCTGAGAAACATACATATAAGAATCGAGTTCTTTTCTGTAGATACTTTTCTTTCTTAGCATTTATCTATTAGTTAAATGACACTTTTATGACTCGCTTTAGATCGATCTCTAACAGTAGATAAATGCTAATCAACTACTTTGCTATCGACATGTAGATAATACGAAATAATCTACTTCTATTCAGAAAATTCGCAAGAAATTCTTCGAATTACTTTCATCAAAACACACATTCAAATTTACTCAAATTTATCAAATCAATCACTCAATCAAACCTATCTTATCTTTTTCACAATGATGTGTGACTTTGAATCAGTCGAGTCATGAACAGCTCATCTGCTTAAAAGCATTGCTAGTAGACGAGTTTTTCTTATTTCTTTCAATGCTTCAGTCGATGTCAAGAACGCTGATATTTCATGAAACATCAAGACAGAAGAACAGCTTCGTCAATGAGTTCATGATCAGTCAAATGAGATCATCAAGATGTTGAATGAGTTTAAATCTTCATGAGACATGACTTTGAAACTCAATGAACAGTGAATCGTTGTTCAAGTCGAACATGACAAGAGATTGAATCAACTAAAGGTCAAACAGATGATCATAGACACTCTAGAAGAGACAAACAAACGCTATCAAGAGAAGATGTTGAATCTTAAGAATAAACTCAAAGAAGTATTGCATTCAGCTGATCAGTCTCGATCTCGTCAGTCTACTGAATCTCAAGTTTCTACGAAATCTCTATCTCGTCAATCTATCAAGAATCATACTCAACGTAAGTTGTTTACTTTATTCAATAATGATCATCACAAGTCTTTCAAGTTTTTAAATTCATCTGTATTCATTGACGAAGATGAATCAACATGAGATAGCTGAAGAATCAAGATAAACGACAAGCTTCAAACAAATGTCGATCACTTTGTCAATGAGACTATCTGCATTGTTTATGTGATATCTAGACTAGAAGGTGACGCTGCTGAGCATATCTTTGCTTGATGTCATCATGATGCTTTGCATTCTTACATCTCGATCTACAAGCTACTCAAGCATCTAGAAGAAATCTACGAAGATCAGAATAAGAATTGAAAGTGTCATCACGAGTACAACGCTCTGAGACAAGCAGACAAGTTCTTCAACGTCTTTTACTTCAACTTTATGAAGCTATTCAGCTATTTAGAATACAACGATCGCACTTTAATGAACAATCTTCAGAATAAGATCAATAATTGCTTGCAGAATGCTTTATCAATTTGCTTAAAAGATTTTATCATTCTACATTGTCTCAAGAGCTTTCTTCAGAGTATGAATAATAGACAGTGAGTCAATTATCAGCTTCGAAGCGAACGTTGCACAATCATCATCAAAGTCATCATCACATCTGAAAAGCGCGTTACTTCTCTGTCAGCAGTGATGACTTCGATAATTGAATATGTCAAGTCAACTATTTTTTCTACATCTGAGTCAGTCAGATCGTCTATCGTTTGCTATATTTGCAAGATCTCAGATCACTTATTCAAGAACTGTTTTCAGAACAAGATCAATACTTCAGCATTTCATGTTTTCATCTCTTGTCTACATGAAATCATCATTTCAAAGAATAAAGAGAATGAGAAAATGACTTTCTTCTTCAAGAATAACGAGGCAAAAAACTAGAGACTTTCATCAAAGATGCAATGAAAGACGTGTTAATTTCTTCAATGATGAGCATGTCAGATGATTCTTTTGCTTCTGAATCTTTGACTACTGAATGTGTACTATCTAGCAATGAAATTAGTTACTCATTGAAGTCATTGATTGACATCGAAGCTGCTGACTATTCGTTCATTGATGAAGTGATTGCGCAGTTTGTTTGTGATCAGTTGCAAATCAAGTCTCTGACTTTGATCAAAGTGAAGTCAATTCGAGAATTCAACGATCATTATGCTAAGAAACTCATTACTCATGCCATTTATTTGAATCTGACTGTTCAAGATCATACAATTGACACAGCTTTTATGTTGATCACTCAATTAAATCAACATCAAATGATTCTTGAAAAAATATGAATGAACAAAATTGATCTAGTAATTGATATGCAAATCGATTTTCTTCGATTTTCGAATTTCAATTCTACTAGTCAGAAATTGATTGTTTTATTCTCAAGTCATAGAACAATCATAAAACAGAAGAGCTTGACTTCTACTCATATACTAAAGAGATTTTTCACTTTCGTTACATCTCAATTCAGTCAGAAATCACTCTCTTTCAGTCAAAAGAAGAGTTCAATTGAACAGTTAAAATCGTGTGACGCAACTTTAACTAACGTCAAAATCTTTAAATCAACGTCAGATTCAATGAACATAGCAATGATAAAAGCAGCGACATATAGAATGTTAGTCAAACGTTCAGATGTCAAGATCTTTGCTGTTATCATCTTGAAAATCGATTGACTCATAACTACAGCTGAAAACAAGTCTGAAGAAGTGAATCTGCATGAGCTTTTTCACACTGAAGTTCTCGAGCAAGTCAAGATCAAGCTTTTCTCTGAATATCACGACTATTTATGTTATGATTCTAGTCTTCGTCTATTCTTCGCCTAGTCTTCGTCTGATTTCATTCTAATCAAGTCTAGCGAGAATCTAATTTAAAGATGATATCATTGAAACTCTGCATCATATATGTAAAACGTCAACTTAATCAAGTCTAGCATAGAGCTGAGAAACATACATATAAGAATCAAGTTCTTTTCTGTAGATACTTTTCTTTCTTAGCATTTATCTATTAGTTAAATGACATTCATATGACTCGCTTTATGCTGACTTCTAACAGTAGATAAATGCTAATCAACTACTCTGCTATCGACGTGTAAACGATACGAAATAATCTACTTTGTTCATTCAGAAAATTCGCAAGAAATTCTTTGAATTACTTTTATTAAAACACATCTTCAAATTTACTCAAATTTACTCAAATTTATCAAATCAATCACTTAATCTTCTCACAATCTATTTATCTTTACCTTCAATCTTTCACAATGACACACGACTCTGAATCAGTTGAGTCACGAACAGCTTGTCTGCTTAGAAGCACTGTTAATAAATGAGTTTTTCTTATTTCTTTCAATGCTTCAGCGAAATCTCAGAATGTCGCTACTTCATGAGACATCAACACAAGTCAACAACTTTGTCAATGAACTATCAATCAGTCAAATGAGATCATCAAGATGCTGATCGAGCTAAGAGATCAACGAGACATGACTTTGAAACTCAACAAGCAATGAATCAATGTTTAAGTTGATCACATCAAGAGACTTGATGAGCTAGAAATCAATCAAATGACAATAAACACTCAAGAAGAGACTATCATTGAACTACAAGAGAAAGTCTTGAGTTTAAAAAAGAAACAGCGTTCAGCGAATCAGTCTCGATCTCATCAGTTTACTGAATCTCGAGTTTCTACGAAATCTCTATCTCGTCAATCTATCGAGAATCATACTCGACGTGAATCATTCACTTTATTCAATAATGATCATCACAAGTCTTTCAAGTTTTTGAACTCATCTGTATTCATCAATGAAGATGAATCAACATGAGATAGCTGAAGAATCAAGATGAACGACAAGCTTCAGACAAATGTCGATCACTTCAATAATGAGAATATTTGTATTGTTTATGTGATATCTAGACTAGAAGATGATGCTGCTGAACATATTTTTGCTTAACATCATCATGACGCTTCGCATTCTTACATCTCAATCTACAAGCTATTTGAGCATCTGAAAGAAATATACGATGAACTGAATAGAAATCGAAAGTGTTGTTGCAAGTACAACGCTCTGAGATAAACAGACAAGCTCTTTAACGTCTTCTACTTTGACTTTATGAAGCTATTCAGCTATTTAGACTACGATGATCACATTCTGATGAATGATCTTCAGAATAAGATCAACAATCGCTTGCAGAATGCTCTGTCAGTATGTTTTGAAGACTTCACTTCACTTTATTGTCTCAAGATCTTTCTTCAAGATGTGAATAATAAACAGCAAGTTAACTATCAGCTACACAGTCAGCTTTGCACTGTTACTGTCAAAGTCACTGTCGTATCTGATAAATGCACTGCTACTTCATTGTCAGTGACGACTTTGATAATTGATTATGTTAAGTCTATTTTCTCTTCTATCTCTGAGTCAGCAAGATCGTCTATCATCTGCTATACTTGCAAGACTTCAAGTCATTTGTTCAAGAATTGCTTTCAGAACAAGATTGACACTTCTGCATCTCATGCATTCACTTCTCGTCTACATGAAATCGTCATTTCAAAGAATAAGAAAAATGAGAAAATGTCTTCTTTCAAAGATAGTGAGGCAAAAAACTAGAGACTTTCATCAAAGATGCAATGAAAAAAATGTTAATTTCTTCAATGATGAGCATGTCAGATGATTCTTTTACTTCTGAATCTTTGACTACTGAATGTGTACTTTCTAACAATGAAATTAGTTACTCATTGAAGTCATTGATTGACATCAAAGCTGCTGACTATTCATTCATTGATGAAGTGATTGTGCAGATTGTTTATGATCAGTTGCAAATTGAGTCTTTGACTTTGATCAAAGCGAAGTCAATTCAAGAATTCAATGATTACTATGCTAAAAAACTCATTACTCATGTCATCTATTTGAATCTGACTGTTCAAGATCATACGATTGACACAGCTTCTATGTTGATCACTTAATTAAATCAACATCAAATGATTCTTGAAAAAATCTGAATGAACAAAATCAATCTAGTAATTGATATGCAAATCAATTTTCTTCGATTTTCGAATTTCACTCTCAATTCAAAATCGATTGTTCTACTCACAAGCAACAAGACAACTATGAAGCAGAAGAGTTTGACTTCTACTCATATACTGAAGAGATTTTTCACTATCTCTTAATTCAGTCTGAAATCACTTTCTTTCAATCAGTTCAATGAGAAGTCAGTTAAACTAATCAAACAGTTAAAATCGCGTGACGCGACTTTAACTAACGTCAAAATCTCTAAATCAACGTCAGGTTCAATGAACATAGCAATGATAGAGACAACGACATATAGAATGTTAGTCAAACAATCAGATGTCAAGATCTTTGCTGTTATTGTCTTGAAAATCAATCGACTCATAACTACAGTTGAAAACAAGTCTGAAGAAGTGAATCTGCATGAGCTTTTTCACGCTGAAGCTCTCAAGCAAGTCAAGATCAAGCTTCTCTTTGAATATCACGACTATCTAGACATCTTCAATCGAGCAATAATTGATCAGCTATTATTGCATCGTTTCTATGATCACAAAATTGAATTGATCGATGAAGAAACGTTCTCGCAAAGCAAACTATATCAGATGTTCAATCACAAGCTTCAGAAGATAAAGAAGTATCTGATCAATCATTTAAACAAAGAGTTCATTTTCTTCAGTTTCGCATCATACGTCTCACTCATCTTGTTCATTGAAAAGAAAGACGATAGTCTGCGTTTCTGCGTTGATTACAGAAAGCTCAATGCTTTGATTAAACGAAATCGCTACTCTTTGTCATTGATAAACGAGACTCTCGCTCGTATACAAGAAAGCAAGTATTTGACTCGATTGAACATCATTGTCGCGTTCAATAAACTGCGAATGCACTCAGATAACGAAGATTTAACTATCTTTATCATCTTCTTCGACTCATACAAATATCATGTAATGCTCTTTGAATTAATCAACAAATCAACGTTCTATCAACACTATATGAACGATGTGCTGTTTGAATATCTTCATCGATTTTGTCAGATCTATCTAGATGACATTATTATCTACAGCAAAATCTTGAAGAAACACAAGCAACATGTATGATTGATCTTGAATAAACTACGAGAAGCTGATCTACAGATAGACATCGATAAATGCAAGTTTCATGTTCAGAAAACCATCTTTTTAGAACTTTTGATGTCAATCAAGAAACTTAAGATGAATTCACGAAAGATACAAGCAGTCGTTGATTGATTTACATTCAATAATCTCACTCAGATGCAGTTCTTCATTGACTTCTGCAATTTCTATCGACGCTTCATTAAAAACTTTTCGAAGATTGTTCGTTCAATGATTCAACTCACTCAAAAGAAGATCATATTTGAATGAAATGAGACTTGTCAGACTGCATTCAATCACATGAAGAGATGTATGACTGAGACTTCTATACTTCGTCACTTTGATCAGACTCGTAAGACTATTCTGAAAACTGACTCATTCAACTACGTAAACAACGAAGTTCTCTCTTAATATGATAACGAAGAAGTACTACATTTGATTGCTTTCTATAGCAAGAACATGTTTTCTGCTGAGTGCAACTACGAAATATATGATAAGAAACTGCTGATCATTATTCAAGCATTTGAGCATTGATGACTTGAACTGAAGTTGACTGACATTTCTATCAAGATGTTTATCAATCATCAAGCTCTCACTTCATTGATGAAAGACAAAGAGCTGAGCAGACATTAAATGCGCTGAGTACAAAAGCTAGCTGATTTCAACTTCAAGATAATGTATCAATATGATAAACAGAACATTAAGATCAATGCATTAACTCGTTAAGCTGACTTTGTACTCAGAGATTTCAATGATGAACGCGTTTGCTATCAATGAATCACTATTCTGACATTGAATTGAATGAAGATTGCTGATCTAAAGAAGAACGTCAGTGAGTCAATTTATAAACAAGTTCTTGACGTAAATGAAATCGACGAGAATTGTACTTTACTTCGTGAAGCAAAGATCAAAGACGAAGCACAATGTAAAGACATCAAGCTGAAGAATTGTCGAGTTTAGAATGAAATCTTATACAAAGACAGTCAGCTATGAGTTTCGTTCAATGAACTTCTGCAAATGAATCTGATTCGTGAGATACACGATCAATTCTCAATAGATCATCTTGATATTTTTAGAACGATGAAAATCATCAAACGAAACTACTATTAATCATTCATACGAAAGACAGTAGATTGATATATTCGAAACTGCTATGTTTGTCAATGATCAAAGACATCTAGAGATAAATCAAATGACTTGCTTCAATCTCTATCGATATTTGAACAGCGATGACAAGACATAACAATGAACTTCATTATTGATCTATCTGATTCATTTGACTACAACGCTATTCTGACTGTCATTTGCAGATTGTCAAAAGAAAGGCATTATATTTCTTGCATCACTGATAATGAAGAAATCACAGTTGAAAGAACAGCGAAAATGTTGATTCAGTGAGTATATTGAACTCATGATTTATTCAGCTTCATTGTATCTGATAGAGATATGCAATTCATCTCTATTCTATGAAAGTTTCTTTGCAAACGACTGAGCATTTCTCTTTGATTGTTTATTGTCTATCACTCTCAGATCAATGATCAAAGCGAACGAGTCAATCAGAACGTCAAGCGCTATCTGCGTTTCTTCTGTTCATACATGCAGAACAATTGATTCAAGTGACTATTCATGATCGAGTTTGTTGACAATAACGTCTTGTCTTCAGTCATCTCATTGATCTTCTTCTTCATGAACAAGAGCTTTTACTCTTGTATGAGCTTCGACTCTGACATCATCAAGTATGAAAGCATTCGCGAACGTCTGCAGATTGCTTGAGTCAAAGATATATTCAATCACATGAATAAGACACTGATCTTCGCTCGCGAAGCTCTGATCAAAACACGAGAGCAAATGATGAATCAGACTAACAAGCATAGAAAGAAAATCAATTATGAAATTGAATCAAAGATGTTTCTAAACGAATGAAACATCATTACAGCGAGATCTTTCAAAAAATTGAATGACAAGATGCTCAACTCATTTCAGATCATTGACTCTGTTGACTCATTCTATAAGTTGAAACTATCAGAGACTATGCATATACATGATGTATTTCATTCAGAACTTCTTCATTCTGTCGTCAATGATTCTTTGTCTGATCAAAAGAATGAATCTTCGAAGTCAATAGTGATAAACGATGAAGACGAATGAAAAATCAACGATATATTGAACTTTCAATGATATTGAAGACGACTTCAATATCGAGTCAAATGAAAAAGCTATGACAATGATCTCAACTGATATAACGCTGACGATGACGAATTTATGAATGCTCAAGAGATGATTGACGACTTTCATATCAAATATTCAAGAAAAGCGCACTAAGAAATAACATTCATGCGAACATGAATAGTCAAGAGAGAGAAATAATGTTATGATTCTAGTCTTTGTTTATTCTTCGTCTAGTCTTCGTCTGATTTCATTCTAATCGAGTCTAGCGAGAATCTAATCTAGAGATGATGTAATTGAAATTCTGCATCATATGTGTAAGACGTCAACTCAATCGAGTCTAGCACAGAGCTGAGAAACACACATATAAGAATCGAGTTCTTTTCTGTAGATACTTTTCTTTCTTAGCATTTATTTATTAGTTAAATGACATCTTTATGACTCACTTTAGATTGATCTTTAACACTCATGTATGAAAGATTAGTTGAGTTCTTGCAAAAGAAAGTCTTTGCTCTAAAAGAGTTAAATTGAAATCAACGTTGACAAATTATTCAAAAAAGCAAGAAGTTTATTTTGATCTCAATCTTGAAAATATCAGCTTTGAAGTACGAGAAAAACAACGAATCTTTTAGTTTATGCATTATAAAGTTCGAAGTTTTCAGATTTCTAAAAGCGACTCATGAGAATCATGATCATTACGCAGCAGCATTGACTCTGAATTTCCTGATAGACAAAGCTTACTGATTAAATAGAGTGAAAGATGTATACAATTGATGTCAAATCTGTCATGCATGTCAAATGAAAGCTTACAGATTTATCAAAGTTGATGTTCAGTCAATTCAGATCTTTGAATCTATGACAATGATTGAAATGAATTGATTGAAATTTGTTACTCTTGTTGATCTGAGAATCGAAGTTATCTACGTACTTCTGATAGTCGACTATTTTTCAAGATTTGTATGAGCAAAAGTCTATCAGTTTCACACAGCTACGAAGATAGTGAATATGTTTCAAAATCACATTGTCTCTATCTTTGAGATGTTTGCTACTGTATATTCAGATAACGATTCACATTTCATGAACAAAGACGTAAAAGAACTCTTTAGAGAGTACAAAGTCATGCATTACATTGATTCTATAACATCATCATCATTCACAAAACTGCTTGAACGAGCAGTTCAAGAAATGATTGAATATTTACGAATCAGAAGCATGAAGAAAGAAAATACATTTATCTGAAATACAGATGTGAAAGATGAAATGTTTTTTATGAATACTAAATCAGTCAGAATTCACGAATACTTTTCTTTGAAACTGATGTTGAGATACGAGTCTCAGAAACTTCACTTCAACATCAAACTAATAGCTCAATTGATCAGTGAATCAAAGAGAGTTCAGTGAATGAAAAAAGAAGAAGCTTCTGCACATCAGAGACAGATATATCTAGCACTAAGAAATGAGAGAAGACAAATGATCAGAAAACTCACGTCTTATGTAGTCTATCATCACTTCAAAAGAAATAGAGTGCAGTGACTACTCAAAGCAGAGAATCTGATAATAGTACGACATCACGCTGTTGACAATCAAAGAGGTAGAAAACTGAAGTCAAGATGATTGAAACCTCGCCTTTTGATCAGTCTAATCTCTTCGGGAAATTCGAAACATGTGCAGGAACTGCATGGGGACGAGGTCGCAAAAAGGTATCATTTAAATGATATCTTGCTTTATAAAGAGAGAGAAACCTTTCAAATGAAGGGAATAACCTTCGAGCCGAGTCTCAGAGGGACTCGGCCGATGATAATCAATGGAAGGGGGTCAGAGAATCCGGGGGCGAGAGCTGTTCTGCTATCTATCTACCCCTATTAAACGGCTCAACTGGGGTTCGTTCGGTTGCTTGTTCGATCTGTTGCTTCATCCTTTACTTGTTTTCTTCGCTTTGATGGAACCAGCTGGGGACAGCTGGTCATTTCTATATCACCGAGAGCTGATAGAGGCAATAATAGCCTAGCGAAATAGCTCAACAAAATGGCTCAACATTTGTTAGTCAGCCGAGCGGGGTTAAATACCCGTTCGGCCAGTTTAGAATTAATCACTCCTTTATTCAATAGAACCTGAACAGCAGTTCAGTAGTTTTCACCGTACAGGCGTAAAGAAGCGGGATTACACAGGCAGATTTCTCTAGAGCTTCAATTGCTACCTCATCAAGACAATTTTCCAAAGGTATAAATTACTAGGACTGTCTGATGACTGCCCACAGCAAATACATTACTTTTGGTGGGGATTTTGGTGGGGGATTGGGCCACTCCTGTTGGTGATCAACGCTAAGGGCCGATTTCTGCATG
>JAABUW010000884.1_pt1 | contig 54851 bp, 78 predicted proteins | sample 5560081 | NCBI WGS metagenome assembly JAABUW01 (sample SAMN10711882, study PRJNA513363) | rock metagenome | isolation source: Antarctica rocks | place: Antarctica: Victoria Land, Knobhead sud | reverse complement strand
TAGCGAAACACCCACCACGTTCAACCTTCGGCCACCTTACAGACAACGACAAGAAATCACTTTCACCACTTATCTCCTACAAGTAAGTTCGTCGTAATGATTCACCCTGGTTCTGTTGACTGACATACCACGCAGACGACAGCAGCAATGTCGAACGGTAGCAAGGCCCACCGCGGTCGCAGGAACAACTACGAGACCAACCCTGGGACTGCTAGGATCACCGCAGCCCTTGACACCATGCGTCTCTCCCACGCCACTTCCCGCTCCCCACAAGCTACCTACCGCAACCGCTCAGAATCCGTCTCCAGCTACTCCTCCACTGGCGCACTGACCCTAAGCACCCCGACCGCTGCCATGTCTGAGACCGACTCTCGCTCGCCACTTGCCTGCCTCGAAGTCGCTCGCCAGGATGAGGATGCCAGATCGGACAAGTTTCCAGCGGCGAAGACTGCCTACTTAGCGGCGAGGACCGTCTACTTCATCTCCAAGGAAGAAGCGGAGGAGCAGATCAAGCAGAGTCGTGCGGCTGAGGCGAAGAAAGCGGCGGAGGTGCGCAAGTTGATGGTGGCGTGTAAGGAGGCGCAAGAGGCTATGTGGGAGAAGCACGCCGAAGATAAGCGTCTCGCGAACGCGCGCGTCGATGCAGCTAGGGCGGCTGAGTACAATCGGCTGTACGTCTTCTACGACACTGCTGTCGATCGTCGTGACAGAGGGCGCGGTGTTGGTTACAGGGCTCGCGGTCGTGGTGATGGGAGGCGTGGGCACCATGAGGGCCGCGGTCGTCGTTATGACTCGTACGAGGACTACTGTGCTGCTCACCCCTACCCCGATCACTGCACCTCTTCTGGATTTGGCAGTACTATGGATGGGCGCGGGGATCGTCACGAAGAGGGCGGTCGTCGCGACGAAGAGGGCGGTCGTCGCTACCAGGAGGGCGGTCAGCGTCATGAGGAGGGCAGTCGGCGTAATGAGGGCCGCCGTCGTCGTCACGCAGGCCGCCTCCCAATCACTACCTACCCGACCCATCCCACTTCTTCTAGCTTCGGCAAGACTACCACCCGTAGCTACGACTATCCCGAATCCGACTCCACCTGGATTGACGAGCGTGGCTACACCTACAAGTAGTTGTGTCGAGCGGGAAGAGAATGTGTCGAGCGGGAAGAGAATGTGTCGAGCGGGAAGAGAAGGAGCAGGCGGAATCGGCGCGATGCAGGTAGCGAGACCATAGTTTGACGGATTGGCAGGGGCTGCAAGCTGCTTGTGTTTTTGCTGAGCGGGAAGAACAAAGCCAAGTGGATGGTTTCATGTCTCGAGCAGCGACCACAGGGTGGGAGGTCATCGTTACGGCCTATATCGTAGAGTGTAGTATTGAACCCGCGCTCATGTGAAACAAAGCCTCCCATTGTCCCGTTGCCGGTGCCACAAGTTTGACGGTGTTTCTTTTTCCCGTGTACTGTCTGTAGGCCACGGAGATGTATTAGACAACAGGTGATTGCGTTGATGATTGTGCAGCCCAGCTGGAACAGTGACCGTGGAAGGGGATATCTGGCAGATATAGAATGCGGGATGCCCAACCGCATGCTCTCCCAACACTGACATCTATATCTCTCCGATCAACTGTATACTCTGTCCCTTTCCATACATTCTGCTCGCTCAGGAAACCTATTTGAGATGGTAGTCAGCTCCATGTCTCACATCTTGGCCGGTCTAGCAAACACCCTGAGCATGTGATCGAAAGTGAATGTAAAAAGCTTATTTTGTTACCCCTCGAAACTCATTCTGCAGCTTCGACGTTCGATCTCATCAACCTCCACCTTCCATTGCTATTGCTCTCCAACACCTGAGCACCTCTGCCACCCGTGTTGTTGAAGTCCACTGACAGCATTGACATACTCATCCCCAGAGGTATGTCGCTGCTATCCTCATATTCTGCACTGTTGATTGACTTCTGCAGCAGAAGTCAACATAGTTACCTCTGCGACAATGTCGAACAAGCAGGATTCCAAGAAGGGCAGCGCATCACACAGCAACAGCAGAGACGACACGAACAGCGACGCTGACCAGCAGCTGGTCCTCGCCAGCAAGAGGTCGATTCCTGATCCAACTCCACTTCCAGCGCAACTTGGGGGTGATCGCATTCATCTTCTGCTTCCTCGTTTAAGCAATATGCTTGAGCGCCATCTCTCTGTACCAGGAACTGCTCGAGCTTCCAAGCCTGGCAAGCCTTGCCTGTCTCTCAAAACCTTCTACGACCTGAAGTCGTTAGCCGAGCTACCACAGCAGCAACCTGGTCAGCCGGTGCAGACATCCGCCAGTCAGCACAGACGTACCAGACGCTTAACGCTCTCGGATCTGCCTCGCCTTGACACCTCGAACGTCTTGCCAGGACGACCCGATCCCGCGGCCGACTTATACTTCATGCCATCGCAGTCCGCGCTCGCATCGTCGCCGTCCCTATCTCAAGACGGAGAAGGGAGCATCATCATCGGAATCGAGCCACTTGAGCTCCAGGAAGTCCAAGAGCAGCGCCTGGCTACCCAACGTGCCGCACTGGAGGCGGACAAGGCAGCGCATCAGGAAAAGGTCGATCTTCTGGCTACTCAGCGTGCCGCTTTCGAGACGGAAAAGGCAGCCTACGAGAAGGAAAGGGGCGAGCTGCAGGATTCCACGATCGCGCACCTTTTTGCCAAGCATAACCACACTGCCGATCTGCAGCACCTAGCTGAGGACCAACAGCGCATGCTCGAAGATTGGCAGGAACTGTTTTCTGCGCAGGGCGAATGGGCTCCTCGCGATAGAGAGCTGAGGGAGCGTGAAGGAAGAATCCAGTTGAACGAGGGCGCTATGCTCCGTCATGTCGAAGAGCTCGAGGCGTCGTCAAACGAACGCATCAGTGTGGCAGAACATCATCTGGACCAGCGGATGGTGGGAGTGCGCGCTAGTCTGAGCAAGGTTGCTCAGAGCCAGGTGAAGGCGACCAACCGTGAGAGAGAGGCGGCGAAGAAGATGGCTGAGGCGGATGAGAGTGTTGCAGAGGCAGATCATAGAGTCGTTGGGGCGGAACATAAACTTGCAGAAGCGGAACAGGAGCTGGCGGCTGTGCAGGACCAGTCAACATCTTATTCAGCGAGGCTGCATGATGCGTACGCACTCATCCGTAGAGCCAGCGAGCTGCATCCAGGCACGATGGAGGTGGTTTGGGGAGACGTCGTGCGCGAAATCGAAGAGGGAGTAGCAGATGGCACGGCTGATCCGGACGAAGTAGCCTCGGCGAAGGAAGTGATTGCGGCGGATTTGGACGAGTGGAAGTGGTTGCGCGGTGGCTCTGGACCCGGGCAAGAAGACTCTGTGGACGAGGAGGACAGCAGCATTGTGGGAGGCGCAGAAGCCGAGATCTGATTCGTCGCCTGCTTGATACCCATGCGGCCTAGAACAACGAGACCGATGCGTACATGCGCAGACGTAGTGATGTCGCGTACGCTGAGGAATACTTCGACGCCGGTGACGAGTGGGAATCGTCGTGGGAGGCGGAGCGTGCGGAAGAGGATAGAGATGTCATCCACTACTACCCAACAGCTTCTCCTGGACTTACGCAAGCCACATCCGGGATTTAAACCGTGCCGTCGACCTTCCCGACCTTTCGCACTCCTTCTCCGATCCAGGCTTCAGTCAACCGTCGCGACCAAGGCAAAGCTTAAACGCTGAGGTCTGTTGGATTGGCATCGATCAACCATTTTACCTCACCGAGCGAAGCATGGATTATGCGTGACGGTTGGTTGCCTCTACCCACTGAGCACGGGACGGGCGGGCCTCATGACGTGGGTGATCGACCGTTTGGAACGGTCAAGGCTAGACAGTGCGATGGGTTGGCCGATCGCCACATTTCCGCGCAGTCTCGCAGACAGGCTATATCATGGGAACGAGTACTGCTTGTGTGTTGCGCAGTCCTTGCTGAGCTGGAGGAGCAATCAATCAGACTGATTGTACCTTCCGTCTCTCTACTCCCATATGTGCACTCTAGAATGACGTGTCTGTCTCTCATCGCTGCTCTCGCTCTTTTTCTTACATGCGGTTGGCTGCTGGTTCTTGAACCCCTCGTTCCGCACGGTTTTGGGAGCCGCGGCTGCGGTAGTGGATGGTGGAGGCGTGCCAAAAAAACGATTCAAGTTTGAGCTGATGTTGGCGAGCCACGCCTTTGAGCCCGTGTTCTCTGCCGTCGTGGCTCAGCTTGTGGTGCTCCTGGCGCTGTCGACCACTGTTCGTATATGTACTGTCGCAGCATTGCTCATTGTCTTCTCCGAAGACATCGCACTCTATACCACATTTTCCCCTTCATCCGCACGAGCATGGCTGTTCTGCTGAGATCCTGGTGGCATCGGCGCAGGTGGCGCTTTGGTGTTATCCTCAGGGTAATATAGAAGAGGTGGTCTCGCGTCTTTGAGGTGGCGAGCGCGGTGTTGAGGGTGCAATCGTCTGTTTCGTAGCAATATCAGCATCGTGTCCGCCTGGAGGTGGATACTGTTCATTTCTTGTTCCTGTTTTACCTGTCGGTGCAGGGACGTGGATGGCCTCGTCTCCAAGCCTGATCGAGGCAGATATGTTGGCCATGAATAGATCATCACGGATGCGACACGCATCGTTGATAAGGGGGCAGAATAATGAGACCAGAATCAAAAGAGGTTGGTTCAAATCAAAGACGTAGCAAGTAATAGGTTGTGTGCATATGGACGTGGTCAAATACGCTCAATCCCCAGCCCCTCCAGCCAAAAGAACAAAAGAAAATCCACAATTGCGTCAATCGAACGCTCCACCACGAGCGAATTGAACCACCAAAAATGCAAAAACAAGAAGTTCGGCCGTGTCATGCTCATTGATTGAACAAGACCTAACCTACGTCTCCCCACCGCCACGTGGTAGTCATACACCAGCACAGTAAGAAAGACCCATACGTACCAATACTCAACTGATGAGAGCACAATACTTCTAACTGTTATTATAGTGTGCTTTGCCGCGGCGATGCAGGGCCGAGGTTGGGCCGGGGAGCCGCATGCCAAGGATTTGGTCATGGTTTGGGATGGGAATGGGGGTTTGGGCATTGTTTGAGAGCTACAATCGATACAGCGACATTGTGCCATGTGTTGTACGTTCGTTCCATATCTCAAAACGTTCTAGTAGACAGCGAGCTTCTTCAAAGACAGCTCTGGTTCTTCATCGAACCACGGTGAGCACAGAGGAGGAAGGAGAGACCAGTCGGGTCCTACGATTCATCTCTCTATGTAGCATCATTCAAGCCAGCTCTCCATCCATCCAAAGAGCGCTGAGATTTATATGAGACAATGACGCTTCCCTGCCTGAGTCCCGTCTCCAGCTCTGCGCGATCGCCAATGGTCATAAGCAGTCCGCAAGTACACTCAGTGGCCGCCGTAACATCCGTAATCATCGCACCCATTTGCATACCTGCTTTAATCGTCCCTACACACCACATATATCCGCCACCATCCCTTCACTCATACCACGTGCTCCTCTCCTCGTTGTAGCTCGAATGAATCTGGTCATCGAGCCCAGCAGAAGCCGTCGTGAGGTTGTTGTACGGCGGAGAGACCTGGATTGGAGCCTTGCCGCGTGCCTGGTAAACCCAGCCATCTCCATCCTCAGCCTTCTCACGCTTGCCCTCCACCCAATCTGGTGCACTGAAGATCTGGGTCTTGTAGATCGCCATCTCACGCTCGCTATCCACCCAGTCCGGTGCAGTGAGCAAGTTGAGCCCGTAGTCGGCCACTTCTTGGATCGCGTAAGTGAGCCCAGCAGAGGCGGTCGTGAGGTTGCTGTGCTGTGGAGAGGGCTGGATTGGAGCCTTGCCGTACGTCTGATGAGCCGGAGCCATAACGCAGGCACGCTGGATGCAGCCCCCTCCCTCTGCAGCCTCCATACGCCTCAACCCCAAAGGATCCTCTTCACCGAACAGATCGAATTCATCGTCCTCCGCCTCCTCAGACTCGCGCACCTCCTTCGCCATACGAACAATCGCCGCCTTGGTCGCCGACAACTCCTTTAGTGCCTCCTCCACAGCCGCTCTAGTCTCCACCATCTTCGCTTCGGTCGCTTGCCTCACGACGCAGTGGATGTCGATATCCTTCTTGGCTTCGGCTTGGACCTGTGCGTACGCGGCCTCGCAGGCGATCAAGTCGGCCTCAGCCACTTTCATCGCCTCAGAAGCCGTCTCGAACTTGACTTGATCGAGCTGAGAGTCCATCTCGTCTTCGGTGGTTGGGGTGAGAGCGCCGGTCGTGGAGGTGCGGTCGCTTGCCGCCTCGCTAAGCGCCTCGCCAGCCTCGCCGTCTTGATTGTTGGCAGGCCTGGAGGTACTTGAGCGAGTGGCGGAGCGGTAGTCAATACGAAGTGGTGGTGGTGGAAAGCCCGACACGCCGCGGCGACGGAGCATGGTAGACATGCACGAGATCTGGTAGCTGCCGTTCGGCATCCTGAACAGCTCGTTGGAGTAGCGTTGTGGTGTCCGAGCAGAGGAGTCGACGTTGCCTGCATCGATGTTGTTGTCCAGATGGGACACAGAGTTGGCTGCCTGTCTGGCGCCTGCGCTGTCGCCGTGTGCGGTCGAGGAGGTGGAGACAAAGCCGCGGTTTTGTGTCAAACCGGAGAAGCCCACGGAGGATCCAGATTCGTCGACATCGGTGTCATATTCACCAGCGGTATCGTGGATGAGGCTCGTCATCGCAGACGTTCCGAGGGCAGCGGTAGGAGTGATTGCTGTACGGTCTGGAGTCAGCCAGGCTATCTAGATGACAGGAGAGAAGAACTCTCACGGGTGAAGATCGGGAACAGTTGCTGTTCGTTGCGGTGGTGCGGATGGTGACTCGAGAGCTGATGAGGTCAGCTCATGGGCCTGACGGTGGTCTAGACAGCAGTAACTCACGATCTGGTCTTCAAAGGCAGGCGTTGTCGTTGACGGGGGATATGATGAGTTTGTGCAAGCTTTTGGTGAAGATGAGGTCGCAAGCTGAACTTTCAAGATATAGATCTACGAGCGGCGGGATTAAAGTTTAGGATTGACAGCACAGTCACATGCATATTGGCCGACAGCCAATCAACGCGCATCTTCAGGCCGCACTCTGCTTCAAATGGACCCGGCATACTGGAAGTGTTTATCGACGTCGATAGCCGTGAGACCAAAGCAATACATCTCACGCTGTTCATATCTATCCACGATGCTTGTTGAAGCCTGCCACCTTCCGACAAGTACAACTGTCTATCTCGGTCTCTCCTACCAGGCAAGTCACACTTATCCAAGAAGATGACTGGAGGTAGCACGTCGTTCATCGTTCTCCGGGATCCCATCTCGCCCTCCGCGGCGCTGGATAATCATATCGGGTCTGTTGCGATGGCGGAGAGCCTGGAACTGAGCTTAACACCCATCTCTCCTCAAGGCTGCAATGAGTCCAGTCGGTCCAGACAGTCAGCCCTCTCGCTCCACCACCTCCCGCTCACCATGCAGCATCCGCGCGCCTCAGCGCCATGCGGTCCATCGGTCCGTACCCATCATCGTACTCCTCCACTTCGTCCAAGCCCTCGCTCTCGTTGTCTGCGTCCCCATCCTCAGCCTCCCCAAACTGCTCAACCTCTTCATACTCCTCATCCACTTCAATATCCTGATCGTCCTCAAACTCCTCGACCCTTCCAGACTCCTCCAAGATGTGCATCTCGCTCATCACACGATAGACTTCCTGCCTCGTCTCCCAAACGTTCAAATGCGCCTTCCCAACCTCCATCCTAGCTTCCGACAGGTGGGAAAGCGTCTCGTACTCAGTCTGGGCTTCAAGACGTGAGAGCTTAGCCTCTGCCGTGTGCATCTCTGCCTTTGCTGCCTCCTCCGCAGCACAGACCATCTCGAACTCGTTCTGAGGCATGGGAGAGTGGGCTGTGTGGATCTCAAGCCCGGTCTGCGGGGTGAAAGAGAATGCCGTGAAAGCACCGGTTCCGAAAACGATGCGGCCGGGTGTGAAGTCGGTGTCCTCTTGTTCGTCTCCTAGGTGAGATTCGCCAGCCGAGTATAGGATCTGGCGATGTAGTGGCGGCTGCTCGTTTCGCAGGCCGGAGGACGCTGTCCCTCCACACAGAGTATCACGAATTGGCAACGTGATGTAACGAGTGGACTGCGGCGGCTGGTCGCGCTGCCCGAGGGGCGCTGGCCCGCCGTTCTTCTTGTGGAGATAGTCGTGGAGCGTAGAGAAGGGTCGACGAGCTGGGCCGCGTGGCAGCATACTCCGGACATCTAGTGGGCCAGCTGAGAAGGGATACTCAAGGTCTTGGTCTCGCATATTGGATGTTGGCCTGGTTGTCTCTTCCGTAAGTGTGCTTCCGTCGCCAGCGGCATTGCCGACGAGAGTCGAGGCATAGGCCAGACTCATGTTGGTACACTGCGTATAAGCCGCATAGCTCTTGTAGATGCTGCTCTCAGACATCTCGAAGGTGGCGAAAAAGCTGATGGTGCTTTGTAGGCGGTTAATCAAGTTGGCGCCGGCGACATGCGTAGAGAGACTTACAGATCCGGGGGGCTGAAGCCCGACTGCGTACTGATGAGAATGTCCTTACTGGGTACTACTGGTGGCAAGGTCAGTGAAGCACATGTTGCTGCAGGAGAATGGGTATCTCACGCTTAAGAATGTGGATATAGCAGTAGTCCCTTGTGTGCCTATCCGAACTCGCAAGACTATGGGATGTGTGGATGTGGATATGAGTACAAGGTAGTTCTACATGTGCTGTAAGAATGTGGGCGAAGAAGATTAAGCGACGCGAGAAGCGTGGATATTTACAGGCAGCGGAATTAAACTTTGAGCATTGACATTAAATCACATGCTGGTTTAGCTCTGTAATCGGGCAAGACCAGGCTCGAATGGCAGACCTGCTTGCATGCGAACCAAACCAGACAGATGTGCTGTATGTCACGGCCAATTTCGAAGGTAAGATAGCATGCTTTTCAGACCTGTCCCTTCTCTTTTGCACGCCTCCATCGATACCATGAAATCTTTTGGAGGTGACATAATGATCTGTGTCTCGGCAAGCCACCATCGAGAACAAAGAGATGAGGACAAAGGCGTATTGGTCTTCAGCTACGGCTATGGGTGCATCTCCTATGCATAGTAATCCGCGCAGAACCACCGCTCGTTGAAGCAAGCAGAGGGTCAGCAGTGATGGCCTGCGATGCTCATGCCTCTGACGCTGAGCTCATGATACAAGTAACCCCGACCGCGCTCGCCTCTCCAATATCCGTCTGTCGAATCAATCCACATGTCGCTTCCCAACCAGTAGTGCCTCGTGCACCGCTCTGAGAACCACTCGCTCTGCCACAACCGGCCTTGCTCAGTGACCAGCATCTTTGAGGCGAGCGTCTGCCCTCTCACCACTATCATCGACACCCCCGTCCTTAGTACGTGCATACAAGAACACCACCTCCTCCTCCTCCTCATCTTCCAGCACCACACAGTCCTCTTCTTGTACTCCTCAATCCACGGCTTCAGCTGTTGGTACTCAGCCCAGATACACGCAAAATCCTCCAAGGCCTGATCCGAGTTGTGTGCCAATGTGCGCCACTTCTCCGAGTCCTGCGTGCGCGTGTAGCCTGGTGGAAGTTTGGGATTGACTCGCACATGGCGATTGATACCGTAGGTGCCCTTCTTGTCGATACGGGAAGGGTTGGTGATGGTAGAGAGTATGGAGCGAGGGTGGGCTGAGGGTACCACGGCTGAGGAGGTTGCTTCAGAAGTGGTGCTGACGTCCTGGTCGGTCTGATCGAGCCAGTTGCAGGTGCGGGTGCTGGCAGCCTCGTTGTTCTGCTGATTGCGGTGGTTGGTATTGATGACGGTCGAGCGACGAGAGCTGGACGGCCCTGAATAGACACCGGCGACGTCGTCATCTGCTTCGGACTCCTCGCTAGTAGTGCAGTCGCGGTCGTCCGCCATGGCTGTTGTTGCTGAGATGATATCTGTCCCGTTATGTCAGTCATGATGCGAGCAGAGTATGCGTGACATAGGCGACTCACGGCTTCGTGCGATCTGTTCAGAATCTCGTGGTGTAGCTGTCTTTTGTAGTAAATCCGAAGCCGTTCCGATGTTGGAACTGGGAGGAGTCGTGTTGTTGGAAGGAGGTCAGCAGGTCGTTCGTCAGAGAATGTAGATCTTCAGGCAGCGGGCTTAGAGTTTGGATGTTGACTTCATTGGGTCAAGCGTTGTTAGCCACAAATTGGACAGCTCATATCTTGGCATACCGAGGAGCCTGCGCGAATATGGGACTAGATCGAAGGCAGAAGGTGGGCGTGATGTGACATCAATATACAGAAGTTACGAATGCATTTCTTCTCGGATACATTCCAAGTGAGAACAATGACCGCTGACGTCTGAATGCAGCAGCACCTGTTGGCCCGTCTCACGCATCGAGGTTAAGAGGCCATCACCATCATCTCGAACCCAAGCATACTTCCCACGCACCAATCAGCAACAGTACAACAGCCTGTGATGTCAACCGCTCGCCAGAGATTCGTGATTGCGTGCTGCAGCACATCACTCAAACAACAGACTCCTCTCATCGCGGTAGGTCGAATCCTTGGTGTGATCGTAGCCACCGATGTACAGAGCCGTCTCACCCGAGTCACCCTCCCCAACGCCTTCCTCGTCCTTTTCCCCCGACTTCGCCTCCTCCACGGACCCCTTCGCCTTCTCGATCGCATCCGCCATCATCCTCTCGTCATCGGCGTGACGCGCGCGCATCAGGTCCTTCGAGCTCTGCAGGTGCGCAAGCTTGGCCTTGGCCCGGAGGACCGCGGTGGAGTCCGCCTTCTCCACCCTGGAAGCAGCATCGGGGCCAGTGGAGTCATCGTAAGAGCTGTTGCGACGGCCAGAGCTGTACGCGGAGGGCGATTGCTGCTGTCCGGCAGTCGGGAGAGAGTTCGCCGTAGGCGCGGTCTGAGAGCCGAGCATCGAGCGTGAGTGAAGGGCGCGAGACTGCGGACGAGCGAGAGTGGAGCGCTTCACCTTGCTTGGAGTCGGGCGCGCTTCCGTGTCGGTGTCCATCTCAGCATCGTATGCGCTGTCGGTGGCGTTGCCGTGAATAGACATCGTGGATGGTGTGCTCTGCGAGGTTGACTGTCAATGTACACGATCAACTGCACAGCAGTGAAGAAGGACTCACGAATGCTTTTTGGGGTGATTGTGTTCGTCGTAGCGGTACGCGAGGCAGTTGTCCCACTGGTTCGAGTCAATTGCTGAGAACGACACGCAGAGGAGACAGCAGCGACTCACGAGGTGGGTGGTGGATGGTGGTGACTCTGAGATTTCCCGTGATCAAGTTGTTGACCAAAGAATCCTGGTTCCAAACCGAACTTTTGAGGATATGGACCCGCGCTAGCCGGATTTGACTTTGAGCATTGAATTCACTGTCACATGCTTCAGCCCGATCCGACCAATCAGACAGCTTAATTGTCTCGACACAAATGCCGTCACTCCACTTCAGACAGGCGAGTGGGTTTGATACGATCCAGCGCAGGGGAGGTGGATGGCAGTGGACTTACTCATCTGTCTTGGACCAAGGGCCAGCTTCGAACACTATATACGGTTGGGATGGTTGGTATATGGTGGTATGCAGAGAGAAAAGACGAGAACAAAGCTACAACTCTAGCATTCAGCAGATCTTATATACCTACCCTCTATATCATCCCATGTTTGCTCAAACGCGCCATCTTGCATACAGCAGTCATGCGGTCTTGGTTTCTCCCGCCCCCAATGCGATAGGTGGCAAGGTCCTCCGAGACAACATCACATATCAAGTGGTGCTGTGGAGTTCTCCATGCTCGATTAACAGGCTGAGACGCTTGCTGCTGCACCTTCTTCCCATCACTCTGAGGCGCCAAGCAGTCATGCGGTCTCAGCTTCCTGTATTGGCAAACCGGTGGGACAAGACATTCTGCCAGATGGCATCACACATCAAGGGGCGCTTTGGAATATTGGAGGCTCGATCAAATGTCTGAGACTTGCTGAACCTTTGTAAGGGCTCTCTGAGACAGTATCCAGCTCCATGCGGCGCTCTGAGACTGTTGACGACTCGGAAACGGGTTCGAGATCATCGCGCAGGATCCATCGATGATTTTGGATACGTATATGACGAAGGAGACAGGAGCCATCAAGGACGACATGGACACTAGCGCCATCCAGAATACCAGAGTCGTGAAGAACCACGAATACATCGGCGCCATTGAGGATACCAGAGCCAGCGAGGACACCAGGGCCACTCAGCATACCGAGGGCATCGAGCACATCGGCGCCATCGAGCAGACAAGAGCCGTGAGGAACCAGAAAGACACTGGAGTCGTCGAGGACAGCAATGTCATCAGGGACAAGAAGGACATCAGAGCAATCGAGGACACCTGAGCCATCGAGGACACCGGAGTCATACGGGACACCGGAGTCAAAAAGGACACCGGAGTCATGAAGGACTACAACAACGCCACAGCCATTCGGGACACTGGAGTTCTCAGAGACAACAGGGAGACCAGAGCCTCGTGGACACTAGGGCCATCAAGGAACACAAGGAGACCAGAACCAAAAAGGAGACCAGAGCCATCTAAGACACCAGAGTCATTAGGGACCGCAAAAAGACCAGGGCCATCAAAGAACCCCGAGCCATTCGGGACAAGAAGGGCACTGGAGCCATCACTGATATCAGGAACACCGAGAGACCAGAGTCATCAAGGACACCAGGACTGTTGGCCGGGACAGTCTCAGACGAATTCTGTCGCATCACCCATGAACCGGCGCTCTATGAGCTTTTCAGCTTGGAACTCTAACCGGAGATACCTGATAAATGATCCTGCTACCCATTAGCCTAGGACCAATCACTCTCATCATCTTCTGACCATCACCGATCCTCCCACTCATGATCTTGAAGACGCCATCAGCCCGCCGAGCAGTCTTTCATCGCCATCTCGCCATCTCACTCAGCCCCTTTCTTCAACCACATCCGAAACCAGTCCACAGCGGCATCCTTGCCCCTCTCCATCGCACCGCGCTCCATGGGTACTTTCGGAGACCCACGGGTAAGGCACGAGTGCTCCACCCCTGGAAAATGCTGGTAATCAAACAAAACCCCATTCTTCTGCAACGTCTCAAACGTGTGCCGCTTCAGCTCCGCGGTGTACGCCTCATCCACCTCGGGCGCCTGGATCTGTATCGGGCAAGCGGTGGCATTGTCGATATCCTCCTTCGTCAACAAGCTTGGGTGGCCCGCTATGACGCAGTCCACCATTCCGGCGAACTCACCAGCGGCCAAACGGAAGACGACCCATCCACCGTAGCAGTAGCCAATAGCGCCGACTCTGCCATACTCAGCGCGGAGTTTGCGAGCGCAGGCTAGGATCTCGGGCTCGCGGATAGCGCGGGAGTTGCGGGAGACGAAGCCGTGGAGGTCGATTTCGGCGAAGGCCATGCGTTCGAGTGCGTCGCGGGGGAGGGATTCTCCGTTGAAGCTGGAGTCTTGTTAGCAGAAGCGAAGCCTGGCGGGACGAGGGGAGAAGTAATACAAGTCCGGGACGTAGACCGTAACTTCTGCTTCTCTCGCGAGGTGGTCTGCCAGCAAGCGGATGTTGGGATAATCCCAGCCAAAGAGGTCGGGGATGAGCATGACGGCTGCATCGGCGGCGGAGGCAGTGATGTAGGCTTGGTTACTGGCGGTGGGGAAGGGGATGGTGCGGCCGGACGGGGCGCCGTCCCATTCGAAGCCTTTTGTGCAGCATGCGGAGGTAGACATGGGGGAGATGTGCTGGATATGGAGTAGTTGGTGATGGAAGATTTCGAGAAGGTGTGCTTCATATATATGCTGGAGCTCATTTGCCCGGAAATACTGGCTTCATGGTGGTCCGGAGCTCGGATGGCATGTTGCGCCGAAGTCCTAATGCGCAATTGTCAGCTCTGGCAGCGAGTTCGGGAGAGCTGAGCTGTGGTTGGGGGCGAAAAGTCTGCCAAGTGGATTTGCGACGCCCGAAATCGGGACAAATCCCGACCTCACCTCTGCTTCCCGATGGGCTTGGCGGGCATTGAGACTGCCGTAAAGGTGCAGAACTCATAAAAGATTGCTCAATGAATATCGTAGTGGATAGCAAAGAGTGGTATGTCTGTGGTTGGGCGGGGGTACGTAATCCGGAGTCCATATCTGCACCGCGGAAGCCGTTCAGCCGCCACTGCGGGATGCCCCAGCATATACTTTCCAGTGCATCATATACACTTGCTCAGTGATCCGTTGACCATCGTAAGAGCGATTTGTAGATGAGAGATGGGGAAGGAGACCACACAAGAAGTATGTGCGCCTCGTGAAGTATGTCACGTGCTATACGGATACGGAAGCCGATATGCGATGCGAGCCGAACATGAAAGATCCCGGCCGATGACCAAAGGCTCTGGAAGTAGACTTTCAAGCCCAGACATCATGCCACTCCCACGTTGACGAGTTGTCGGCGCTAGGATGGCGTAGCGCGACTTGATGGCCTCCAGCAGTCGTGGGGTTGCTTTGCAATGCTGGGATTTGCGACTCGAAGGATGTCCTTGTAAACAAGCGGATGCTGCTAATATTGATAACGGCGAGGAGGTGAATGATATAGGCTGCCATTGAACCGATCGGGCACGAGTTCATAGTGCCTCGGTTCCAGAAGTCCTACCGTAGGAAGTTTGTTCAGGCGCCAGTGATTGGTGAAAAAGACCAGCTCGCCGTAGCTGTCTAAGGGAATGAGGAGGGCACTCCGAAGCTCTCGCCATCGCGGACAGATCCGAAGATTTGTAGAGGCGGTCGTGTGAGACGAGGACTGCCATAGATTCTGCATGCACCAATCGCGGTCTACAGATCACGCCAGTGGAAGAAGAGCATGAGCACTGCCAAGCGATCACACGTGACAGTAACCCCGGAAGCTGCCAGATGATGCAAGCCGGAGGGGAGTGAGTAATTCGAGACGCCGAAGGTGCTCAAGTAGTAAGTGCTCGCTGCATATTAGCATGCCAAGCGGCCGTGCCGATTGAGCTGGTCTAGCTGCCTCACGTCCAGCAGGGAATCACGACTTGCTTGTTGGTGCTATTGTTCCAATAATGCGGTGGTTGGTTGGCTGAGTAGCAGAGTCGAAGTTTAGCAGTGACGTGAGCTGAGATATGAAGTGAAATACCCGGATTCCCGTAGGATGTGCGTGGCAAGCTTGCATCACACGATCGGATACGATCGGATACCAGGCTCTGACCTCGCGCGAGAAGCGGCGGTCCTGCAACGCATTGCCAAGTGATCTTTGATAGGAGCGACGCTGCCAGATATTGCGGGACAGAGTGGAGCGAGTTGTTCGAGGTGCCGAAGTTGCCGATGTAGCGCATAACTCCTTAAAGAACGGCAGCGAACTCCGACGTATTCTTGCAGCAAGTTTGGTTTTGGTTCGGCGATCGGAAATCCGCTGTGGCGAACGCAGTGTGGCCGATGATGGGTGAGAAGACCACGAGTGTGCTGTGGCCTAGGCTGCATGCCATCTGCGCCGCTGCTGCACCGTCGCGGAGGATGATGGAACGGTAACCGATGGATTGCATGCACCACATGCCAATGCACTCAAGCACAGTTCAACGGCCCAACGGATCCAATCTGGAGCTTCATAAAGGATAAAACTCTCATTTGATGCGGCCGTGCAACCAGACAACGTCTCTGGACGTCGGCATCACTCAATGCAGCTACGACACTGCGCAAGTGGCCGGTCGGCGGCGTCGCATCGTGCCAAGGCGCGTGAGTTGCAGGAGGCGATAGCAGAATGCGGTTGTCAAGGGAGCGTGTCATGGGTCTTGGTTGCTCGAGCCTGAGCTGGGAGCTGGTACGGGGAAACGCATGTATTGCGGCAGGGAGCGTCCCGACGAAGTTCCTCATCTGATGGTCTCGTCATTCCTCTCAAAGACGATTGTCTTGGCAGCGAGGCAAGTCCTTAGACTCCTGCGGCGACGGTGTGATCTTGAGAGGCTCACCATCCGGCTCGCGGCTCTGGCCCCGGCTTCGTATATTCGAGACCTTCGAGCTTTGGCAACTCGGGTCTGCTCTTGGGAGTCTGCATCGAGTTCTGGTCAAACGATGCCAGTAATGACTCACCGAGATGGCATAAGTTCTAGCCGCACAAGACGACCAAGAAAGGCTCGTCTTAAAACCCAGGCAGCACACCATCGCAATCCGTGTCATCTCATCTTGCCAAAGCAGACCTTTTATCAGCATGGTCGGGCCGCTGGGTCGTAGTGTTGAGCTCGAAGCAGCGCCGTGCAGAATATGAGCCGTCTCTTCAAGAAGCTTAGCACCTATACCAAGGCGCTCCAAGCATCCCCGAGTATGCGAACACCAGGCACCGCGCCGCATCAGGCCAGCGCTCGTGAAATTCTGCAACGAGCATCGCGGGCTGGGTGTGTTTTGTAAGGCCGGTAGTGGTATTGTGCTTCTACTCCTCGGATTCTTGCTTTCCACACCCAGAACGAGAGATTGAAATCGGTCTCTCCTGCTCGAGGCGTTCGAGGTGTGCCAACTCTGATCCGTGGGTGGGAGTCTGCAGCGAGAGTGGCTGGCTTGGTTAATTTTTCCACACAATCGATCGTGAACGGTGTGACTGGGTCTTGGTGCGGCGCCCGCCCACGATGAGATATCTGCCGTGGTGGTGTCCTCAAGTTCTTCATTCAGAAGTGTTGCGATCACTTCCAGAGACGACTGTCTCGGCAATAAGCCAAGTCCTTGAGCCCTGCTCAGTATAGTTCGCTCCGATGAATTAGTCCAAGGTTCTGTGGCCGGCTTCGTATGCTCCAGGCGTTGGAACTGTGGCGACTCAGGTATGTGCTTACAACACCCGGTAATGAAACCCGCCGGCGGAGTGCGTCTTGCGAATCCATCGATCGTGTCGGTGTGATCTTTTTGATACGGTGTCCACAGGCCGCAGCGAGACGAGTGCCTCGGCGACGCCTCCAATGTTCTTGTCTGATAGTCTTGTCATCACTCTCAGAGACGACCGTCTTGGCAACGGCTCAAATCTTCTAGCCCTGCTCAGCGCCCTTCGTCATAATGAGTCTATTCGAGGCTTCGAGGCCAGCTTCGCATGATCGAGGAGTTCGAGTAGTGGAAAACTTATGGATCTGCTAGGAACTTTGGCGATTCTGGTGCGCGCTGACAGAAGATGCAACGAGCCCTGCAGGCTTTTTAAGATCAGGGACATTTTTGTTGCATGTTGAGTCCTGGCACGGCGTCCTTACCCCGTTCGACGGTTGGCCAGGCGGCAGGAGCGGTGGTGGCGAGTGTTCCATATGCATTGGTATGGCACTGGCTGGCCAGCTTTTTCACCTTCTTCGATGATTCCAAAGCTGAGTAGTCATTTGGTAGCGGATGCGGCGAGGCGGCAGGCGGTAGTGAGGTCGGCCTCCGTAGTGGCATGGGCGCGGGCAAGTCAACCACGCCCCCAATGAATAGTCGTAGTCGCCAGAAAGAGTGAGTTGTGGTACGACTGGCGGCGGAGCTTGCTCATCGCGCTGGAGCCCGAAGAGGATACGAGGTTCTCATCAGAAGTTGTTTTCTTTTCTCGCGAAGTGGCGAAATTTAGAAAACAGGGTGATGGTGAGCCGACCTGTCTTTGAGATGTGTAAGCAATGCATTTTCCAACCATGGACTGTGTGCTGTGGTCTTCGTTACAGTCCCTGCAAGAACAATGGTGGTCATAGCTTCGATATGTGCAGTGTTGACAGCGCCGTGTAGGGTATCAACGCCTTCCCTGCTCCTCTCGATGAACGCATAGGCGTTTAGTAAGCGTAATAACGATGCATGGAGCACAGAGCCCGAAGACGTCGTCTGGCAGAAGGTGAACAATCGATCAAAACTGTTCCTTCGTCGTGATAATAGCACGAATATCGATCCCCCCAGGCCATACTTCTCCCACAACGTCACCACGCCGACGCCCGGCCATCCTCAGGCACCCCACGCCATCGTCAGGCTCGCTGAACCTGCCCTCCGAGTCGTAAATCAGCGGGCCGTACCACTAGCTCGTTTCTCCTCTGAAGCGCATATCCTCCTCACACTTTCTCGTCTTCCTTCTGGTTTCCTTTCTTTTTTCCAACAAGCCAGCAGTTCCCGTTCCGGGTTGGCGCTGCAAGCACAGACCTCAACAGGTATGTGTGACCCAGCGAGCGAGGCATATACGGTCCAGTGTTAGCATCGGCTTGAAGATCAAGAGTAACGAGGTGGCAGGGGTGTGGCGCCCCGGAAGCTTCAAAGGCATGGCGACGGTGTTTGACAGACTCATCTTCGGACGGGGACGATGTCGTAACCCTCAGCACCGCCCACATACTTTTATGAATACAGTGACTTCTCACTCTCCATTCTCAATCTCATCGTGCTCATGTTTCTCATCATCGCTCTCGTGATCTCATCGTGCTCAATCCCATCCACAAGCACCATCCCGCGCCGCTCTCGCACGCATATCATCACTCTATTGCCGTGATTCCGTGACCACCGGCCCGCGCCACTAGCCCAGCCGCTGTTCGGAAGGCCCAAAACTCGCTCCCCCTCCAAATTCTTCTTCTTCTTCTTTCCTCCAGGCAGACAGGGCGGCGTCCCTGTCAATCCCAGCGGCAGAACCTGGGTTGGTAAGTTCGAGTAGGCATGGGTCACGCACTCCTTCAATGGGTCGCGCATGACAGGCTTCTTTGCACATCAACTGCAATTGCTCGTAGAACGGTGGGTGCATTGGAGGCTGGCAACGCACCGACGACCAGAGCCCGCGGCCCTCCTTCTGAATGTTGGCGTCTTATGGCGTGTGCGACACAGACGAGGGCCGACATACCTTTATCATTGTTCAGTGTTCATAGTTTGTGTATCAATGACTTTGTTTCCATCTTCATCGTTGTGCTCGTTCTCAATCCCATCGTCGCCGTGCTGTGATTGACGTATACGTTCATGCGGCCCTTGAAGGCGTGCGACGGGAGGCGATTCAATCCAGAGCTTTGCATGCATCACGATTCGGTTCGAGGCGGCGGTAAGGTCCTCAAGCATCGCAGTATGATCCTTCGTATCGTCTACGGAGACTGGCCTATATCACAGGGACACGGTCCTCCACGCATCGCCACCGCGTGGGTTTCTACGTCCACAAACCCGTTCGCCACCTTCGATCTCCCTCGAGGACGTAGAGCGAAGAGCGCGACGATGTGAGTCCACGCATAACCGGCTTGATACAAAGTCCTGCTTGATGTGGATGGCAAGACTACACGGACGACGGCATTCTCGCGAAGGTTCTGGTGGCAAAAAGCTCGTTCAAAAACTTCCGTAGGAAACGCCGACGACGGCAGCAAGAACGCATGAGCTCGCTGTGGCGGCAGGTCTGAGCCCAAGACCATGATGAGGATGATATAGGCATGAGAAGGAGCAAGGTCGTCCGTGGTCAACACAGGAAGCTGCCCAGTGCCCCGAAGATCATTCGAACCACGGACGCGTGAAGAGCTGCAGAACCAGTAGGCAAGACTACCTCCGCCACCACAAACCGCCAGACGTCCTACTGTCTGATCGCCGACTCGTTCACAGTCCACCAAGGAGCGCGGATGCTTTCTAGCCATCTACCTCCTCGCGTCAGCATACCACACCTGGGGAAGATGCCGGCAGACTCGCTGCACGAATTTCGAACACCCATCTCCGGCCTCCAAGACAGAAGCATCATTACTATTCATCTGCGCCTCCCCACCTTCGAATATTGCAATCACGAAGAGGCCCCTGCAGGCTTCGATTCCGGGCTGTGACGACAACACAAATGACCGAGAACATGCTCCAAGAAGCCACGCGGGGTAGTTCCCAGCTCAGCGATGTTGCCTACGAGCTTCGAGAGATGGGTGACCAGCTAGTTGAGGTTGACCATGCGGATGTCGCGGGCCCAGCACACATCGAGGCTGTCATAACCGCCGCCGATGCATCCTTGCGGCGGAGCACCTTCTCGACCCGGAACACGTCCTCGACTAAGAAGCCAGCGGGTAGCGTCTCAGTGACCACCGTACTGACGTCGTTCTGGCTGGCGATGAGGAGATCGAACGTCTCGGCGATGCAATGCGGTCATAGACGGGAAAGCAGAGCGTGCCCCGAGGAGTGGTATCGAGGTTGCGGAAGCTCATGACGCGACGACGAGTGATGATATGGTGCTCATCTTCGAGAGATATCATGGTGACTGTCAGGGTGGTGGCTTCGAGTATATGGTCCATGAAAGGGGGAGTCTGAAGAGATGACGAAGACGCATCATGCTGAGGGTGTCTGAGAGGGAAAGGTGAGGAGATGGAAGGGAGTCAATCGCCACGAAAACAGATGATGACCAAGCGAAGAAAATGAAATGTGTTTTCAACAGTGTGTCATTGCGCAGGCATATATATAAGAAAAGCAATGCTCGCTTCAAATGCTTGCACCGCTTATGCTTGCGGACGCCTCACTTTAGCGCTGTCAGACGCCGATGAACAGGCATGCTTCGTGCCCATGTCGAGCATATCATGTTGCAGAGCCAGGAGACAACAGCTCCTGCGCCGATCGCTCCGTTTCGAAAGCACTCATCTCCTCCACAGCAACCTCCTCATCGAACAGTCCCACCACCACCGCCGCCGCCTCAACTCGTTGAGAACATATCGCCCTCGTCCCCCATGATCGAGTCTTGCAGATTCCGCTCCTGCTCGTGCTGAAGGTCGACGAGCGCCGCCGATGGTACCATACCTGATGCGTTGCGCAGATTGTTCATCTCATCGTCTGCCGACTCCCACTCTGCTTGTGCAGCCTGATCGTCCGCCGACGGTGGAGCCACCGTCATTGGAGCTGGATTCGTGGACGCGAGATGCGCCATGCGCCTCGTGCCGTTCATCGGATAGACACGATTAAGCATCGTGAGCGAGCCTGGAAGCACAACCTCCTCGTCCTCTTCAAACATCTCGTGGCCGTTCGCCGGAAAGGTGCTCAACCTCTTCAGCCTCTCAGTCATCTCCTTCGCGGCAGCAACAACGTCGTCCGTGACGCCGGCCATCACCAGACACATCCCCTGACGATAACGAACAGCGTGTTGGCGCCAGGCCAAGGCGTCCGCGCGATTCCTGGCCATCACTCCCAACGCTGCTAACTCCTTCATCCAGAGCTCCGGATCCTCCTCGCCTGCTCGGGTGTAGATACCGGCATGCAGTTCTCGATTCACCGCCCCATCTTCAAGGCTGAGCAGACGACCCTCGTTCGACGTCAATTTGGTGAGGTCTTGGAAGTCTACCACATCCCAATCGAAGTGCAGAGCGCGCCCAGCTGCCTCCGAAGCCTCCAGGATATCATCAACCTCCGTATCGTCCCTCTTCACCAAGATCATGCCGATGCGAAATCGCAGTGCTTGGTTGCGGCGGAACGCCGTATCTGCACGGATTCTTCCAACGGTATTGAACGCCTTGCGCTGAGTGTTGGTGAGCGTATCTGGGGCGCTATCGTCTTCCGCGTTGATCCTCAGCCCAATACGCGTCCACTCCTTGTCCTGTTCATCTTCCTGGCGCCAAATCTCGGTCTCTAGACGCCACAGCCTCTCGTTGTACATGAAGGTGGTTTCTTCGGCTTGCTGATGGATACGTGATGGGTGGCGATAACCTGCCATGTGAGGCATGGTTATGGGCGCATGGTTGTGGTTGTTTCGGTGGTTGGCGTGCTCACAAAAGTTGTCTTGCGGGTGACGTTGTGGTCTGGCCGGAGAGTCAGCTTTCCAGTGTCATCTACAGTGAGACGAGACAGTACGAACCTTCGGCGTGGCGAGTACGCGTGTGCTGACGACTTGATGATGTTCGGGGGTGAGGACGAACGATGTGTGTTCAGCAGGCAGAAAGATGAAGGTGGAAGGTGGGAGTGCTTCGAGATTCACCTTTTCGTTTGATTGGGACTAGTGCACTTGCACGTGAAGGTACACATGACGTCTTTACGCGTTCAGTGGCAGTGCGGGTAGAGTGGAGCTGACAGACTCCAGATGGCACTCCACAGCAACATAATCGTTCCACGAGCAACTTTACAAGGAGCGTACAGTCAGACAGTCCATATGTACGGACGGTCTATATGGACAAAGCTGGAGGTGAACGAATTGCTGGATCAGCGTGGACAGATCAACTTGGGCCGGTACTGGTCCAGGCAGTATACCACGCGAATACGCCCCTGTTCCGTTCCAACTATATATCATCCGATCCTGATTACAATTGTTCCATAGCGCCCGCACTCGCAGTCCTTGTGGGTTTGTGATCTGGCCATGTTCGCGTTCCGCAAGAGGTCTCATGGCTTCTTCAACCCTTCACAGCAAAAGTGTCAGCTCTGCTCGTGTGGTATGCTGGCTAGAGCATCATCCGCTTCACATCGTACTCCTCGATATCTGCCGTCGACCAGCTAAGTGCGGTTGGGAAGGGTTTTATGTTGCTTGACACGGATGGGACAGAACCAGGGAGTAGCGACAAGACGACATCGAGACCAGGTCTGCATTTCTCATGGCGGAGGCAAGAAAGGACATGCTCGGTCGATGGTGCTATTCCTGTCGGAGGAGACTCAGCATCCCCGCAGATGAGCTTCAAGAGGCAGATTTCTTTGTCCAAATTATGCCCTTTCCATATCCGGCGTGGATTTGGTACGGCGACAATGCACGCCTTTGTTCCGAGTATACTGAACATGGGATCTAGGAGACATGACGAGGATGTACAGTAGCAATGTGTCCGTAAGCAAATGGAAAATTCCTGGGTACTTCTTCATCGACCCTCCAACCACCAGTGCACAAATATCAAATGTTTTGAATGATTTTGGGTGAGTACGTGAGTGTATCGTGCTGTCGAATCCATGCTCACCCCTTTGTATCGATAAGCAGCGATCCTCAATCTTCGACTCAATGCCTCGCTCTGTACAATTCAAAGCTCTCGAGACATATCAGTGCAGGTTCAATTGCTCGTCGGCGACTGTAGCCGCCTCACCAAGGCCGTTTTATTAAGGTCGCCCTCCCTCACGACCTTCCACCCTGTGAGGCTGTTCTAACCTCTCGACCGTACCAGCGCTGCGCTCGCATTCGTATCAACCACTATAGTGGCCTCTCCAGTGCAAGGACGCGTGGGATAGGAGTCCACATGAGATACGTCCTTACAGATTCAGTTCGCTCCAGCAACCGGCACTTGCAGAACAAGGCCGAGAAGACCGAGTCGCACCTGCCGGGCCGGGTGTAGACCCGCAATCATATTCCTCCACCCCTGGACGTCCGCCATAGTGAAGGTGATATCCCAGTAGTGTTCAAACTCGTAGTGGTCGGTCAAGTGGTGAAGGGACGGACGGATGGTGTAGAAGAGACGGTAGGCGTTCATGAGGATCCACTGCCAGAACCCGAGTCGACAGCCTGCCACCTGCCTCCAGATCTCAACCCCGTCGAAGAAACCGCAATTTGCCGCAATGTTGAGCAGATGCCAGGTCTCGGGCTTTGCGAACTCGTGGTTCCACTGCCCGGATCTCTGTGCGGCGAAACAGACCACCTCGAAGGCCAGAAACGCACCCTTTGCGAATTGGTGGATCAAAAACGGGTCGGTGGGACCATTGCTCAGATCGCCATTTGCAACGCGCTGGATCCATCCTCTGACGTACGTTGATTCCACCTCAACCATCGACATCACGAACCATTCGCAGCAGGTGTGTGGGCACTGGTTGGTAATGGGATCGTAGTTTGATCTCGGGACGAAGTGGAAGGCGCGCGGGTTGTAGTAAGCCTTCTGCTTCACCTCGAAGAGCCGCAGGACGCAGTGCTTGTGAAGTCGATGGGGATGGATGTTGCGTGCATTTGTGATCGGGGTGTCCCTGGGGCAGTCGACCATGGGTGTACCGTTGTGGACGTAAGCCGCACTCGGTGGAAGCAGCGGTTTCCCGCAGGCGCACAGCACGTCTTGAGGGCCCAGTGGTTGGAGAGCAGCGAAGCACTCATTTGCCATGAAGTCGAGGCGGTTGAGCAAGCCTTCGTCGATACAACGGACGATCGCTGGAGGGAGGTATCCGTCCTCGATGTCGATGGGCATGTCCTGACTGTGGCGCCTTATCTCAGCGAGCAGTTGGCCGTTGACGACCATCTTCGTAGTCTTCACGACATGGTAAGCGGTTAGTATTACGCATCGCATAGATAGAAGATGAGCTACGTACCGAAGCGCGCCCAGAGCCGGATGTGATGTCAACAGTCCGATGGAGGTGTACTCGGGCTGCGCGGTGTTGCGAATGGTGCGAAAGATGGCACAAGGCATCCGTTGTTGTTCATGAGAGAGAATTGTGCCGAGCGTGTCTTTGTTGTGAATCCTGGCCTCACACAAAAGCTTAAGATTTAAGCTTGGTTCATACAGCATGTGACCAGATATGGCGAGCCCTGAACCACCACACTCACTCGCCAGCATAGCCAGAACCCTATAGGCAATTCGAGATCCCACGCTCAACTGGCATAACAGGCGAGAGGATTTATGTCAGGAAGTACCTCCAACCGGATTACTATCAGCATTGATTGATACTCAAGTTTTGGGGACATCTCATCAAGAACTCACCCCGTCGCTCGCTATTCGAATCATCCCGTTAACTGGAGCAGCAGACGCGCTGATCTTCGCACACCATATCGTGGGTACGACGACGGCGCCCAGGAACTGGCTGGTACTTCTAACGTTGTGACCAGGCCTTTCCTGTTACCTCAATCTGGCCTGGACACATGCTATGTGTTCTTCCCAGAGCTAGGGTGCTCGAAAGCCAGTGCGAAGCGTTTGCGGATGGTCATGACTCGGACAACCAGTACCAATGGGAACTGGACCAGTGGACAGTCCCAGGACAATTTCGGTGACGGTCAAATTTGCTGGATTCTCACCGGCTGCTAAGGACACTCACGCTTTGGTCGCCAGTTTGACGTCTGTCCTTGGGGAGGTACTGCTGGTGAGCGGTTCGAGAACCATCCACTTCTTCCAAAGACGAGCACGTGTATCGCCAATTGAGCTAAGCGGTGTGGTCATAATCTCAGTGAGCCGATTTGGCGTTGGAGGTTATAGGTTGCAGAGCACGCCAATACTGCTCAGCCAAGGAGCCATGTGATTCCTTGGAATACTGGTCTGTGAGTCGTAGACGGTCAACGTTTTCTTATCCGGGGGTATGCGTATATGCCGACATGCTGGCTCTCCCAATGAAGCCCAGGCCTAGTGACGATAGCATTCTTGCATACCCTATACTAGAAGTGTCCTACACTAAGCCGGTCAGCTCGGGTTGGGAATACGGATACATTGCACATCGCATCTGGCATGCGAAGGGCTTGGAGCATTTCGTGGTCTATCTCCTGCTCCATTCGTAGGCCAGTTGGAGAGCTTTCCTGGAATCAACGTACGAATGCAGAACCTACAGCGCCGCGCGGCGAGTATCAAGACGAAGTTTTCCAACAACCAGGCTTTCAAGGCATTGGTCAGGACCGGACTGCCTTGATTTCGGCGTAGTATATGCACATGTATGTCTGTTTCGTAGCTGTATGCCTCATGACCTTCTCGTTGGTGGAATTTCTTGGTTACGGCCGGGCTCAGAGCTCGTGCGGGCCAGTGTAGAGTCTGTCCCATGGTATATTTGAGCGCATCACGAAATTTGAACAAGCATTGGCGGCTCTGCAAGATCCCTTGATCGGCTGCGTACGGCTCGAATTAGGTATCTTCCAAGTAGGCCGGCGCCTCTACTCGACTGTCCTGCGGTTTCGATAACGAAGGAAAGGATCCCGTAAAAGGACATCATACGACACACGAGTCAAGGCTGTGACATGTCACGGCAACATGGGATTACGTCTGTGCGAGGATTAGAAGAAGCAAGAAGTCAAGTACTCGAATACGGAAATCGTCTACAATGCTTCCGACCCTATGTCCTACGTCGAGTTCTAGTGGTAACCCGAGGCATGGCTGGAAAATGATGTGGCAAAGTTGCTATACGAACTATACTGGGCAGTGTAAATTAGACATGACATCGGGATCGATGCTCAGTCCAGCCTCCGGTAACATAGCACTTGTGGTCGTGATAGTCCTTCCTCTACTCTGGAATCTTAAGGCACGGACGAGCACCAGAATTCATGCTCAGGATCTCTAAGTATGACTGCGTACGCTTGGACAGACTCTGGGCTCTCTCAGCTGATGACAAGTAGTTTCAGTCCCTGTCTGCTCGATCGTGCTTGTTTCTCCAAGCCATGTCATGTATATACTCGGATTCGCATTGCCAATTCATTCTGCACATCTCCAAACCCATTCTCCGTTCTGGCCAGGCTTCATGCTCAATGAGCTCCCTTTCTACATCCTTACCATCTCGACTCCTCGTGCTCTCCTCAAGCAACCAAGGAAACAGCCCAGCGACCCAGCTGCCTATCCGCCATCAACTCCTTCACGATTCCTATCGGCGTCTCCTATGCCTAGTCCGGTACAGCTGCTCTTCCCCACTCCACTTCTGGTTGTCGTGAGGCCCAATCGGGACGTCATCACCCAGATAGCGGAAGAGCCACTGGTCATTAAGCTCAAGTGAAACTTGCCCGGTGAGAGCGACTGAATTAGGTTGATGGTAACACCGTAGAACCACGACTCAAATTGACAATTGTGCTGGTCTACAAGGATCAAGATGTTCTCTAGAAAGTCGGTTCCGACGAAGAAGACGCAGTTCGAGACGATCCTCCGCCTGCGTCTGGTCGTGCGATGTTTGTACAAAGTTGACCACCCTACTCCCAATCCATGCCACCATCTGCGTAATCGCCTTCTCCACCGATACCGTTCCCCCCGTTCTGCCCAACCTCATGCTCGCCTTCCAGCTCCTCCTCCACACCGTGTGACCGCCTGCGGATCATGTACTGTATCGCCATGCCCATTGGAGTGTTGCCGCCCTTGCCGTGAGTGTAAGCATATTCCAGCCCGCCCCAGAACATAAACTCGTCCTCCTCGATGACAGTATCCTCGAGATACTTGAACAACCATCTTTGGCGGAAGTCTTGAAGTGTTGCAGGATGGATGTCGTAGAATAGATTGAGGGTATTACGGCAGATCCAGGCCTCGAAGTCATACTCCTCATGCTTCGCGATCACGTGAACTTCTTTCAAAATGCCGGTGCCTGTCATGTAGAGACAGTTTGCGACAACACTCAGCCATTCCCACGTTCCCGCCTCCTTCATCCTTGCACCCCATGCTTCAGACTTCGCCGCCGACAGACACACGATCTCAAGCACAAGCACCTCGCCCCAGACGAACTTGAGGCTGAGTGTCACGTTGGCTGGGTCATGGTCGTAGACACCATCGTGGATCTTCCGTAACGCGCCCTTCACGTACGACGACTCCTCGAACGTCATGTCGTCGGTCATCCAGTCGCAGCACCGGGTAGGGCAATTGAATCTCAGATCAGGGGTTTCCGGATCGAACCAAAATATGGAGTGTGTCGACTTTAGATCAAAAATCTTCATAAGACACGCTTTGTGGAAGACGTGTTGGCATTTGTTGTTAGCAATCGGACATTTATTGTGGCAGTTTCGCACTTCTTTGTTGGCCCGGACAGTGCGCGTAGGTTCGCGAAGGAGCGGGTCCTTGCAGATCCAGCACTCGGGACTTCATGATCAAATGTTGCGAAGCACTCGTTGTTGAAGAAGTCGAGGCGCGTCTGGAGGTTTCGATCGATGCATTCGGCGACCCAGGGGTGGATCCAGCCCTTGTCGAGCTCGAAGGACATGTGCCTCTCGGCGCGCTTCAAACGCTGCAGCGTCATTGGCTTTGCCAGGTCTAGAGCTGGTGCCATATTGTTGTCTAGGTAAGTGTCTCGCGATGTTATTGTCTGATCAATATCGTGAATGCACTGCTGGTAGGTACAGCAAAGGTCGAAGACGATGAACAAAGATTTATGTAGTAGGGAACAAGGCGGAGGTGAAAGTGTCTCTTTGTCTTCGTTGCCATATGAGTTGACGGATCTGGAAGCCGCGCCTTGCTGCCTCAGGCTTGGCGTTCGCGGCATACGAACTCACAGATATGCCAACCGCTGCGCGTTCGGTTGTGACGCTGTGCTTGAAAGCAAAGACGTGGCAAAGTCAGTCAGTTAGTTCTGCTCATTGATGCTGGAAAGCTCAAGAAGCGGTTCAGCAGAAGGACAAGCACTCCTTGGGACTTGACGTTGGCCTGGCATCTCCGTGCAACGACGGCGATACAGCGCGCTCATCGGCAGGGTGCTGGCAAAACCGAGAAGGGCTTGTTGAACCCTATCCTGCTTCCTGCCTTGAGGACTTCCAGAAAAGTCATCCAGCGCAACTCTAGACAACGCAGAAAGATGCTGATAGTACCGACAGGTACGACAAGTCGGTCCCACTACCGCTGTATCGCATGCCACATCGTGATGGACCACGTTTGCTTCTTTTTCGATGCTGTAAGAAAGCTCTTCCTTGGCTAAGGTCCCGGATGAGACTGATAGTCGCGCCATCTTCCCTCCGTGCTGTGGTTGCAGCGTGATAAGAGGTGCGGTGAGCAGCCCCGTGCTCCTAGATGGCCAGTGTATGTTGAGCTGCATTGCCCTTGATCTGCATGCTCGCCAGCCCAGCGGATCGGAAGAAGACGACTGTGGTCTGGCGGCGATTGGTCTCATCACGGGCCGCAACTCACGGACGGGTCACAGGTCTAGACTTTGTTCGCGGTGCTGCCAGCCTGTAGGTTGGTGAAGTAGTGATCGGTGTCTGGTTCGCTCCAGTCCAGATCAAAATGCCTCTTGTGGGAGCGGTTGATGGCCGATCGAATCGTATACGTCATGCAAGCAGTATTGTATAAGGACTCCAGGATCTTGCTGGAGCCATAGTGTGGCGTCGAGAAAGGGGCGAGCGAATGCTCCGCCACTCTCAGCTCGCTGTTGTGTATGAAGATGCATATCTTTCGAGCTGGTGAAGGCTCCGCCAGTGATATTACAGCCTCACCTCTTCCGATCCGGATAAGTCCATACCGATGCCAGTCTCCAAACCCAGGAACGCACATACTCCAGGATCGAGATATTGTTGCCTCCTGTGTCAGGCAAGTCAGAGCAGGTCAAGTGTTTCCCTCTCGTATATGACCCCATACATCTTGCTCTGGAGACAGAGTTTGCTGCATGGTTTGCTCGTCCGTCGCCAGTGACCAAAGGCAACCCTCGCAACGGGGGGCAAACTTTGATGATGTGCAGGGAGCAGCGTGTCTCACGCAGCACGAGATGCGGTATCTTGATGTCTCCAGGCGGATTGTGGGATCCGCGGGTCGGAGGTCTTCCGCACTCGCAGCACTGTTGTCTTGCATTGGCGGTCGGCCCTGTGGGTCTGCTGTTACCTACCGTTCCTCGAGCTCCAGCTTTGATGAGTGCGTAGAGTTGGCCATGGCGAGTATTTCGAGGCGGATTTAAGCATTTAGTTGCGAAACCAGTCCTAGTCCGGAGAATGAACTGGAAGCACCGTTCGCAGGCGGAGGCGTGTAAGGCGTGCTCGTGCTGGATGTCTGTGATTCCCCGCGCGGCCTCTTGTCATATCGCTTCCCGGTCGAAGTGCTGCTTTCTAGTTCTTATGATGATGCATCTTGCGGTTCGATAGACGCTCCTGCGGTGTCAAGGCGCGTTGGGAAGGTCGGTGTATATGGGTTTGATTAATGAGGCCCGCATCTTTCGACGGCGGTGTGTTTCTTCTTCTTCTGCTCTCTCGCCGCCAAGTCTGGCGTGCGAAGTACTGGAGGACGTGAGGGAGGTGGATCATCGAGGTCGCCACCGCATAAGATTGTCCACCTAGAATTTTCTGCATCACTCATATGAATCCGAAACTCAGGGCACTGCGCGTGAGGAGGGCGGCACATAAGAGACTGATTCATGAGGAGACCATGCATTCATCAAGTTACCTACTATTTATCTACGAGCGAGGGCACGAAAGAAGGGATGTCAGATCCAGTGGGCTCAGTCAACCAAGTAATCTCTGGCAGCCTGTACTAGTGTATGATCTTTTTTTGCTCTGTGGAACGATGCTGCTGTCATCACAATGATGTCCATGAGGACATGCATGAAGCCTTTTGCTCGTACTTGCCGTCTTCGCGTTCCACATTCATGACTTGAACGCCGAAATGTTCAGCGGTGCATGTTGAGGAGAGGAAGAGGAATTTGGAGGAGGGAGAGGGGCTGATATACAGTGCCACAGACGCTAAGGGGTTGACCCGCGGCTTGGCGGACGTGGTCAGGGAGGCAGAGGAGGGTGGTATGTCAGGCCATTCGTGATACAGGAAGCCAATGAATTTGGCAGCCTGCAGTTTGGTGGCCCCTTTTGCTCTATGGAACGTTCGGTGAAATTGATACTTGGGGTCACATATGCTAGAACTTGGAGTGATGCTCGCCACGCTCCACGTTTATTTCGGCTTTGGGACAGCCATTTGAACTTGTTGAGGAGAGGAAGAGAGATGCAGCGCGCGAGAAAAGATTGATCTACAAACTACATCATTGTGCGGAAGCTAATGGGCGTACCCGCAGCTTGGGGTGTGTGCCCGGAGAGGATAGAGGCGTGATGTCAGACCAATGCGCGCAGGAGGCCAATTGATCTGGCAGTCTGTACTTTGTGATCTCTTCTGCTCTGTGGAACTGTTGCCGCACCGGACAATGGTGTCAAGAAAGACATGTATCGGGCTCAGAGAATACTCCGCAACGTTCCACACTCATACCACGTGGACTCCGAGATGTCCAGCGGTGGCATGTTGAGGAAAGGAAGAGAAATTGACGCGGAGGAGAACTTCATATACCGGCTCCAGCGATCTGCGGAAGCCAATGGACGTACCCGCTGCTTGGCGGGCGAGCTTGAAGGTAGGATGTCAGGACAGGTAACGCAGAAAGCCCAGTGATTGTTGGCAGTCTGTATTTTCATGCCCTTTTTGCTCTGTGGAAAGTTGCGGCTTGGAACAATTGAAGTTGTATGAAGCGCTGTGCAACTCCTTAATCTCTGTTTCGATGATCCACATTCATATCACTTGGGCTGCGAGATGCCTAGCGGTAACATGTGGAGGGAAGGAAGAGTATGTTGATGGCGAAGAAGGACTTATATCAATGGTGGGGAGGCTAAGGGGCGTAACCACGGCTTGGCGGAGACGCTGAAGGATAGGGAGATGGACAAGCGTAATCGGAGGTTGACACGAATATTTCTAGGGCAGCAATGTTGGGACAGGGCTGAGGAACACCTGGAGCCATGAAAAGGGCACAGTGCTACGGAGTAGGAATGCTGATGGCATCGCGGACGCTACATGCTACGAGCGATGTATGAGAGGATGTGTATGTCAGGACCAAGCTCAGAAGACCATTCAAATTGACATTGAACGCCTCAACCATGATGGGAACGCTTGATCCTTTGTCGATCTCTGGATTGTTGCGACCTAAGACAATGGGTGTGCATGCACCTGTCTCGAGTATTTTGGAACCCGCAGTGGGCTGGAGGGCGTACTGCGGTCCAGTAGTGTTCTGAAGGAAAGGAAGAGGAATTTTGAGAGCCAAAGAATCGCTTTTTGTGCGGCGGTTGCGGACGCTAGTACCGGTTGCCGCAGCGGGTTCTTGGCGAGGCACATGTGTTCGTTGAGGTCACGATGCTGGGCTAGGAGACAACTCACGTCGGCACGACGGCAGTAAGAAGCGCACGAGATTGATGGGTTGATGACAATAAGTTCATTATATCCCTACGATGGTATGTCAGGACAGCACCGCACAGCGCCGACCAAGTGGTCTCTGGAAGCCTGTAACATAAGTCCTCTTTCGATCTGTGCAACCATAAGTACGCTTAAGGGAATGGAGAGATGCCGAGAGCTTTGTTCTGGTGCAGCGCCATCACGCGGGTACCGGAGTACCCAGAAATGATGTGTCTTTTTTTAATCAACGTTCGTGCATAAGAAAAGGGAGAGGAGAGACCGAAGAGCGAGGCGCAGGTTTGAGCGGCTTACGGGAGTGCACGGTGCTATAACCTTCTGGCGAACGAGCGGACGACGGGCAGGACAGCACAATCGATGTAAAGATATGAGGTATTTCCCATGATTTTGAAGGTACTATCTGCACGCCGACTCCCGTCCTGTGCCGGGGTAGCTACATTTCCACTCACCTTCAGCCTCTTTGCGCGCCAGAAAAGGTTGATGGGGCCTCCCGTCGACCAGAACCCAAAGATCGGCCTTCTTGTCTACACCAGCAACATCGAAATTGCATCAAACACGGAATTGTCATCCTATGGCCATACGGTTCTAAAGCAATCCGTCCACCCCGCTACCACGAACACAATGGTACCACCTCCCGCTGCTACAGTAGCTGCTCATGCACTGAGTCCCAGGTCCATAGTCGGGAGAACAAGCAAATTGGTGAGTTCACTACGTCTGAGGGCGTTCATATCGAATCGTGATACCTGGGCCACGACGGGCCAGCTCGATCATATAGTTGTATTTGCTGCCACCACCGCGGTTGAGAACGTATCGAAGCGGTTGATAGGATCGTTGAGATCCAGACTGGTTGCCATTGCGTCTTGACAGGAGAGCGATCGGGAAGGCAGTAGACACATCTGTGTCGACGCACCCGATGAGTACGTTGCGCCCTGCCTCTTGCCAAGACCGACCTCATACCTGCAGTCAGGAGTCTCCGGGATGCACATCAGTCGAGGAGGTGCTCAGTTCGGTGAGCACATCAGCTTGAGAGAGCCTTTGGCCGGGGGAAGAAGGTAGGGACCGGTACAAGGAGTATGACGCCGCTGGAACTCCGTGTCCGGGACAAAAATGCGTCCAGGAAGCCCACGGAAGGCTAAGACGAGACCATGGAGAAGTAGTTGACTCAAAAAAGAAGTATGGACGCACCATTACTGTAGAGATGTGGACGGCTCGTTTCACGCTGAAGGACTGGGTATGATACGGGGGGGAAATTTTGGACTTGCAGTAGTCAGCTCATATAAGGGATTTGAACTCGGTGGTTAGCTGGTGGTTCGCTTGCGCTGTTACGAGTGTCTCTAGGCTGCAACGGGGCCGATCTTGTGATTTGGAACCTCATATAATCAAGAGCCCAAGCCTTGCCTCCCAAAGTGAGTCTTAAGCCTCCGCATCTTTCACGCTCCTCTGCTCGACCGTCCATCATCCCCGCCGACATAATCTCCGCCCGCAGTTGCTGCTGTCCCAGGCCAGTCGCTACTTGAACGTCGGCGCCGTGAGCCGGAAGCTGACCGTTGGTTTGTGGTAGCTGCTGTGATACCACGTCGCCACCCGCACCTGCTTGTCGAAAGCCTTCCAACTCTCCTTCTCCGCGAAGCCCTTCACCCAAAACGCCACCTCCTCCTCCGGCAGCACAGCGCGAAGCGCATGCCTCAACCCAGCCGCGGAAGGGATCGCGGACGAGTACAGCAGAGCCTTCGGCATGTCCGTGAGCATGACGATGTGATCTTTCGTATCCTGATTCGCGCAGTCGTAGTCGAGTGAGTCGGCCCAGTCGCGGTAGAGGTTTGGGGGCAGGTAAGTGAGGTCGCCGGTGGTCTTGAAAGCAACGATTGGCGCCGTTGGGAATGATTCTGCCAATGTCATGTGGTAGCTCTTGCCTGGCGGATTCAACGGTGGGGCGGTGTGTTTGATCGAGTACTAGAACTTGATGTTGATAACGACGGTCGTTGCGGCAGGCCAGTCTGCCATATCCGGTGGTGCGACGTCGGCGCCACCGAGCCGGTAGACGGATGTGATTTCGTGCCGGGTGATGGTGTCGAGGATCTTCTTGTTAGCCGCCTCCTGGACTTCGACGCGCAAGGCTTTAGAGGTGCACGCAAGCGGTGTTGGACGGGCTGCGGTTGCTTCTGTTGTTACGCAGAAGATATTGCTAATCACAGGTGAGTGGCGAACGACGATCTCGTCGTTGTCCATGCAGTATTCGTAGATCTGATTGCGGATCTCTCGCGCAAAGCGTTCGAGGGTGCTGTGTGGCGATGGGGTGGCCATGGTCGAAGTGTCCGTTGCCATGGCTGTCTGCCACGTTGAGTCGTCTTGGGCGAGAAGATAGTGTTCAAAGGGTGGTGAATCTTATGATGTTGGCTGCGGAATTTCGGCCATTCGTTAGCGGCGGCAATCCCCGCAATAGCCGCTGTCACATGAAATATCAACAACCTGAAACCTTGAACTTCTTCGAACATCATCCACCACCACAACACCAACCACCCGAACAAGGCATAACCTCAGATAGATCACTGCCATATCGCCGGTCAGCCTCAACCCACCTGGTGTCTTTACCCTTCTCGCCCCCGAACTGCGGAATCAAATCTACGACAATTGCCTCCCACGTGAAGACGGTCCACCAGCAGTTCGCCACGCGACTATCTCAAACATCAAACCCTATATCAATACAGCATCACCTACGACCGTTCGTGCTTCCGGCGCAAACCTCGCGCTGGCGTCGAAGACCATCCGCAACGGGTTTCCGGCCGACGTTAAGCATGCCATCGATCATCATGCTGTGCACGAGCTACCCGTGAGTCCAACCGGTTTTTGAAACAGCTCTGAGCCGCCTAAGGCAATGACGAGGTGCTCTGCACGGCTACTCCAGATACTAACTAACCCCAAAACCAGATCCATATTACCTCTACCCCGTTTAGCATCGGTCCTCCGGACATGTCAAGCTGGATCGCTGCAAAGCACCTCGTCCTCAAGATCACGTCAGAGTCAATCGCAACCGCCACGGCGGCGGGAACCATCCCACCGCCCGCCGACGCCAGCATCTCCTCGACTATCATATTTCTCGAGGGTCTGGTCCTCTCATTCCCGAAGCTCGAAACTGTGGTCTTCAGGCTCGAACACTCACCAGGCGAGATCATGACAGCTCTTGACTACATTGTGCATCGCCTTAACCAGGAACTCGTCCAAGATCCATGGGCCCGAAGCAGCTATGTCGAGCACTCGCTCGTCGTCCCTGACGATCCGTCGGCACTCTCGTGGACACCATCGCCTACGTACAAGAAGAAGCATCGTAAGGCTTTCTCGACGATCTCCGGACGTGGCGAGAGATTTAGGGCGGTTTATGGGGAAGTTCTGTTGGGGTCGGAAGTGGATGGTTTGGTCGAACACGCAAAGATGTGTCGGATGCATCGTTGATAAGACATCTGACGGCTCTCGGCCATCGTTAATTGCAGTGGCACGGCTATTGGCTGCTGAGCACGCGAACTGGGCACTTCAGTGAACACATGCTCACTACCGTGGACTGAGAAGAAGGGTGCAATAGAGTCAGAAAGTCACGTCATTTCGTCACTAGCGGGAACGGTACACAAGCCTGAACATTCTTTGTACCTTTAGTGCCCTCCAGCTCTCACCTCTAGTCGTAGGTCACCTCTACAAACGATCATGTCGTTTGTGAGCCCAAATACACACGGCGCCCCCGCTGTCCTCCCCGAAGGATTGCGCAATGTGCTTTATCACGTGTGCCTCCTAGAAGACGACCCACCAGCAGTCCGCCACTGCAGCATCTCCAATATCGCGGTCGCAAACCGCGCGGTGCCGTCTACCATTGTCCGGCTATCGGGGCATGAACCTGGCCCTCACGTCCCGAGCCATGCGAGATGAGTTCCCGATCGAGGTGAAGAAGACCAAGTACCTGAAGCGTCTCGCCATCCACGAGCTACCCGTAAATAGACATCACATTTTGACGAAAATGACGTCCCTAACCTTGTACTACAGGTCCATATCACTTTCGGCAAGCCGGTCGTCAAACCGCCAACGCTTGACGACTGGACCGCTGCTCGACATCTCATCCTCCGCGTCACCTTCGATCCCCTCCCCGAGCCGAGCGAAGAACAAAGCAGCCGCCTGCCGTCTGTCTTCCCAAGCAACACATTCCTCGAACTCCTGCTCGTCTCCTTCCGGCACCTTAAAACCGTCATCTTCGATCTGCAACGCTCCGCAGATTCGAGCTCGGCGCGTTTGGACACTATGGTGGAGACGCTCTACGAGGGGCTGGCCAACACGTCTCCTAGCAGCGACCGGAGTCGATATATCGAGCACTCGATTGTTGTGTGCCACGAGGCGACAGCGGTCCTTTGGCTACCGTCAACGGCGTATGGAGATGAGCATCAGGGGGCGTTGAGTACGGAATTAGGAAGGGCGATGAAGCTTCGGGAGGTGGTTGAGGAGATCGTGCCAGAGGCAGAGATTGAGGAGCGGAGGGAGCTGGTGATGTCGGGGAGCAGCATCACATAAGGATGGCAGATGATTTGCCCCGGCTCGAAGCTTTGGCGTCTAGATTGCACACCGAGGAAAGAGGGAAGGGAGGAAGTGGAGCAGTTGATAGTATTCTCCCCCACTGCTGTAGCGGAGCTGTTATATGTGCGCTGTTAAAGCTGTCTTATCGCTACTTTCTCCTTGCTCAAAGACTTGGCTCATCCTTACGAGCTCGCAGATCTCAATGTATTGATCTACTCCTACCTATAAAGCTTATAAAGGAGCGATAAGATAGGATCGGCGTAGCGGTTACGGTGTTGACCTCGTGTACAGGAATCAGCCATATGTGGCTCCCCGGGGCACACTCGTATGAATATCGGAGAGGCAGACGGCAGGGATTCCAGTACTCTGGGCGCCGTCTCATAGCTAAAAGGTGTGAAGTCACACATGCTATAGTACGACCTTACGAGCATCGATCTCCGCCGCAATAAGAAGCTCGCTGCTGGCAGAGTGTTCGAAAGGTACGGTGGGATCATATAAGAATGTCGGACAACCATCTTTCCATGTCGACAGCTTGTTATAGCTACATACATCCAGTCTTAAAGTAGCCTACCAACCCGAAACGTTCGCTGTCTCGCATGCCTACGCCCTTCTCAGCGCATTCTCAGTGAATGTAGCACATCACAGCGCTCGGTACCTCTCTTGCGGAGGCCCTTCTTCCACTCTTCAAGAGTGCTAGATCCATTTCCCTACATCCTTTCAGTCTCGGAAACAATAGTAGCAGCACTGGTCTGGAGACAAACTATCCTCTCCCAATTGTGAGATCAGTCTCTCGATGGCCATCATGCACCTCGCCTCAAATCTCAACCTCCTCCTCATGGTCAACCCAGCTCTTCACCTCCTTCTTCAACAGCATCGGCCGAAGCAGATCGCCCAGTTCCGAGGCAGTCGGCCTCCAACCCTCGTGCCCATGGTTAATCGACTTCGGAATCCAGCCAAATTCTCCGCTGTCATCTCGTAGAACGATTCCGTCAAGATCGTAGCAGTAGGGTTGGAGGCCGAAACGGTCAGACCAATGCTCGACGAGCATCGCGCAGAAAGTGGTGAGTCGGTTGATGGAGACCCCGGGGTGAGCCAAGCGGTAGTCTTCGAGGTTGAAAGCCACACTTTGCGGGTTGGGGAAGGCTTTGACGATGCTGCGGATGAAGATGCTTGCTGGCCACGCCGACGCTCCGCGCTTAAGGTCATGGATTTTTGCGATATCGTGGATGTGAAGCTTGAAGACGAGGTGTTTTGCGTTGGTGAAGCGGGTCATGTCTAGCGCTTTGACGGAGAACTTGGCGGTCGTGTTGAAAGAGATCGAGATGGGTAGCTCGTGTAGTTCGATGGCTTCGATGATCCTGTTCTTGTTTGCCTCTTGTTGGATTTCTGCGCGCAACGCCGGGGATGTGGCGGCCAGGTTGGTAGAGCGAATGACGATCAATCCGGGTGTCTTCGATCGGATGAGGCTGTTGTAGAGCCAGCCATGTCGAACCGCCGTTGGACCGTCGTCAGAGCCGTCTCCTATTAAGTGATCGTAGACCATAACGCGCAGTTCGGGTGGGATCCGGCCAAGTTGGCCAAGTGGTGTCGCCGGGATGGTAGACATCGTTGTCGTTTGACCGGTTGGGTTGGGAGGCGTTGCACAGTTGATCTGTCGATAGCGGGAGTTCCCAAAATCCACGAGAAGTTGACTAGGCGTCAGTTCGATCAATTCGATCGACCGTGAAGTGTTGTTATGATCTGAATTTAAGGTTCGCTAATCCTTACTAGCGCTAGCAGGGATATGGTCTTGGAGCCATTGAACTTGGCCCCAGCATTCTTTCTCCCTCTTACAACTCATATGAGTTCCTCGGCCTAGCGACAAAGCAAGTATGGCTGAACCAATACCGCTCGGTGCTTTCGAACGAATTCCGACAAAGCTACGATTCGAGATATACGAGCTTTGCAACCAACAACGACAAGACCTGGACAGCAACGTCGCTGTTCGCCACGACACGATCTCGAACGTTAAGATCCGCAACAGATTGCCACCAACAGCTGTTCGTGCTATAGACAGCAACCTCGTATCCAGCTCAAGCGCCATACGATCAGAAATGCGCTCAGGAGTCAACAGGCACATCCACAGCGTTGTCCTGCACGAGGTAGCGGTCCATGTTACCGCAAGCGCATACTGCACTGAGCCGCCGAAGATGCAAGTGCAACGAGTTACTCTTGCAAGCTCAAAGACAGCAACAACGATAATGTCCGTTTGCTAATAACGTTTGTACACAGGAGTATCTGGAAAGGCGCAAGACACCTCATTATCAAAGTCACTATCGAGACCCTCGTCGACTTCCTTGGCCGCGACGATGCTCTAAAGGTCTATGCTCACAAGGCGGCGGACTTCCTCGCAAAACTCATCCATTCCTTCCCGAACCTCGACGCCTGCATCATCAAGATCCCGAAAACCGTGGACACCAAGTGCGCCAAACTAGTCGACTACTTGTTTCAAGGTCTCCAATGGCCGGGCTGGACTTCGCATTACGTTGCCATTCTTCGAGAGCAGCCAGAGACACTTGCATGGGCGAGCTCAGAAGTATATAAGGAACGCTTCGATAAGCTTGGGTTGTGGAACATGGAGATGGAGGAAAGGGCTCGCGTGGCGTTCAAGGGCGTGTTGTCTGGAGATGAGGTGGAGCGCTGGGCTGAATGGGAGAGGAAAGATGCTAGAGAGAAGGAGCGGGTTCGCAATCTCGGGAATATGCGTAGCCGAAGGCGGTAATGTGCAGTGTGGAGCATATACTCTACGACCAGAGCACGGGGAAAGGCGACCAATAGGCAGAAAACGTTATAATTCTCAATCGGAGCAGAGTAGCTCTGCAAAAGTGTTCTGCGCCAATTTCATGTTCCTCGCTACTTATTCGGTATTAATACAAATATCACAGAACTCAACACCTTGTACACCAGCAACTATGACATTGCTTTAGTCTCAATACCATGTCCACACCGTCCGCACGTGATCCCGCGCGATTGCGCGGATCAATCGTGAAACTGGACCCTGTTATTGTCAATCTTCGGATGCGCATCTTCACCGTGATCTGCAACAACATTGCTCCCTGAACCCACACACAACTAAGGCGACGATGTTCCCACCGGTCCAAAATACAGCTCTGGGCGTCCTCGAACGCTTTCCCGCAGAGATTCGCATCAAGATATACCACATCTGCATGAACAACAACCGCATCGCAGTTCGCCACCCGTACATCACCAAATTCGGCCCACGTGAAGCTACTCCAGCGTTTATCATTGTTCGACCAACTCCTCTGGCGCTCGTCTCAAGACAGCTGCACGAGGAGATCCATGCGGAAACTAAGAACATCAACATCCACGACATCGCGCTGCACGAGGTTTCTATCCACAGCCCACTTCACAGCCCTGTGTCGGACATCGACCCGAAGCGAATCGATCCTCTCTACCCACCACCTTCTATGGAACAGTGGAAAGGCGCAAAGCATATCCTCATCAAGATCATCATCGAGAACGAACCTGGCACAACTGGGGAATTCTCGAGACTCACGAACGATACCTTCTGTCTCCGCCTCATCGACTCGTTCCCGAACCCGGAAACCGCGGTGTTCAAGCTCCAGGAGCGAGTATTGGACGAGTACCCTGGCTGCACCCTCGCTATCGTACATCGGCTCACCAGTCTTCGCCACGCTAGGTCCACAGCTCCAATTCTTAAGCATGCAATTGTACTGCGTGTAGGCGCCAACAACGTCGTGTGGCGCAGATCTTGTCAGCCGGGCACGGCGTTCGCTGACCCCACCGTAGAGGAGTACATGGATGTGCTGGGGAAGGTGCTCGAAGAAGAAGTGGCAAAAGTGTGGGCGGAGCACGGTCGGGCTGCGTTGGTGAAGGGGGCTGAGGAGGCCACGGAGTGTCGGAATGCTCTGCGTATGTTGTAGCCATGTCTGCTGGGCGAAGAAGGACTGACGTTTTCGTGAGCAGGCGACGCTGTCGTGGACATGCAGCTTTGACCAGTGGAAGGAAGGCGGCCGCAAGAGAGGTACCGACCGCACAGCTAGTGCCGCTCACTGGGAAGCATGGGAGAAGGCGTGTTGTCCTTTTGTGCGGCCCCAAGGTGTTGCGGCGATGCATTGGGATTGCGAGGCTGATAGATTACCGAAAGAGTTCTCCAAAGCTACAAAGTACCGCTATGCTACCCTTTGACACCAATTTACCTTCGTTCAGTGCGCGGAGATCAATGCTACCACGCCCTCAGCACTTCCAGGCGCCAGTGGGGAAATAGCCAATGAGCAAGACCCTGCACGATCACTTGCGCCTGTCCAACGTGCTGACCAAACCCATGTATTCTTAACGCCAGCCTTGACCCGCATTTTGCTCACTGTAGGAACATCCCTTAACCCACCGTCCTCTTCCAGCTTCACCTCCTCATGATCGAAGGTACCGTCCACTCCTCAGAATCGCCGCAGCTTCCACCCAGTCCTCCCCTTCCCTCGCAACCAGCTCAGGATCAAGCCACCTTTGCATTTGGGCGCTGGTAAGGAACGCCTCAGGGCGAATCTCTATACCACCAAGCTTAGTACGGTAAGCGATCAACATTTGACTGCCGCGTAGTGTAGCGACCGACACGAATCGCCGATCGTCAATCAGCATATGGATTGCTTCCTGTAGGAGCAGCTTCCGACATCCAGGGGTCGGCATGTCGAAGACAACCGACTTTAGGTGTGGGAATGACTGGAGGAGCCGCGGACAGAAGTGGCTGGTGATGGGGTAGAGCCATGGGCTGACGTAGCCAGTGAAGTCGTAGGGCACCGGAATGCTGTTGCAGAGAGTGACTTTGACCAGGATGTGCTTCGCGCAAGGCCAATCGCTCATAGTTGGAGGCGGGACAGGGTTTGTCGTCAGGTGATGGATAGCTAGATCGTACTGGAGAGGAATTTCATGGAACTCGATATGCTTGATCTGGCGTTTTGCTTCGGCGAGGACTTCTCGATGGATGATCTTTGATGTCAGGCCCAGCTTCGTGAGACGGACTACTACTGGTTCTGTCGTGGTCGCAGGAGTCGGCGTGATGTTGGAATTCGGTGAGTGCCGGACGGCGACGTTGGTACTGGCTAGGATGCAATATCCGTACATCTTATCGCGGACCTCTCGTGGAAAGCAGTCCAGCACGCCGAGAGTTGGTTCGATTATGGCAGCCGTCGTTCTTGTCCAGAGCGGTCGGCGTGCTGCAGCGCATTGACGACACTCGCATTGACGGTTGTAAGTATGGCCACTTGCACCAAAGCCTCTTGCCATGATGTTGGTGATGCGCTGCTGAAACGCTGGAGGTGAACAAAATTTCGATGTCACAGGTTTATGCTCGAGAACGAAGACTCAGTCTGAAAGTCAAAGTGAATCATGTGAATGGAGAAGCTTGGCGGCTTGAAACGTGAGTAGCATTGTTGGCCAGAAATCCATGAAGAATGATGAGAAGAGATAGACGACAATGTTCTAGTAATCGCTACATCAATACGTCGAAGCAGATAGGGCTACGGACACGCCAATGCAACCATTGCAGCTTGTATCTGTCCGCGATTCGCCTACCCTACTTCTTCCGACTTTGGGCCAACCACAACAACAGACCATTCCAACATTGTCCGTGTCTGATCCGTACTTAGCGCTCCTATGCTCGTCGTGCTCGCCTATGCAGCTTTCATCGACCGTCGCTTAGCCAATCTCTTACCACTCGCTTGCCACGGATCCAACACGTCAAGCTTTCCTATGCCGGAGTTAATCACCATGGTGCCGACGTTTGGGTTGTCATCGGTCGTCAGGCCATCTCTGGTACATGTCCTGGCCACCCCGCCGGGATCTTGACCCCGGGCTTTGGCACCAGCAAGCCGTTGTCCCAGCGATATTTGAAGTCCGCCATTCGTTTCGCTTCCGCTTCAGTATGCCACGACTCAATCGTGATCATGGCCCAAACGCACACCATGAGAACGATCGCAAGCATGCAGTACGACAGCAACTTCACATGCTTCCTATGGTCTTCCCACAAGATCGAGCTCCTCGCCTCCCTCTTGGGTAGCATCGGCCGAGAACCTGGCGAAGGTGGTCGGTACCGAACGGATGAACAGAACAGCTTCCACGACAGAGGAAGGTCGTCGCGACCGGGATGCTCCTGTGTGAGATGTCCAGAACGACTGCATGCTGGATGTGCGGGCGGAGGTAGAGAAGTGAATCGAGATCCTGAGCGATGAGCGCATGTGCGGCGGTGTTGTGTTCTGGTAGGAACATCATGTCGGTCTTCTCCGATTCGGGGTCTTTGACCTTGCACACCAAAGTTTCCAGATGAGGAAGGGAGACGAGAAGTTTCGTGCAGAAGAGGGAGTACTTCGTACCTGGCCACTTCTTCTCGATTGAGGCGAACTGCCAGGAATGTGGAGTGCCAATGAGGACCTTAACCGTGATGTGCTTTGCGCCAATCCAGGAGCTCATGTTTTGCGGCTGTACGTAGGTCCTTGCGAAGTCGTAGTGGATAGACATCTCATGCAGCGTAATCGTGTTGATGAGACCCTTTGCTTCCTCGTGGATTTCCTCGTATAGGCATTTTGACGTCGCTGCAAGTGGTGTGAGCCGGACGATAATAGGTTTTGACTGATGTTGACGAGTGGTTGTGTTGGAGATCCAGGGATCCCGAACGGCCATGCGGTCACAGTCTGCCTTGCAGAAGCCGTAGATGTGCCGGCGAAGCTCGACGGATAGCCTGCTGAAGCGACCGAAAGGTGTAGGGTTGGTTGACATAGCCGATGTAGATGACGCGACTTGTGTATTGGTGGTTAGACCCTGTTGGCTGGCGATCTGGTCGCTGTTGTCGACGTTGCCACCAGGTTGTGCGTACAATCTCGCCATTCTTGCGGTGCTGTCTGTGAGATATGTTGAAGGAAGATTGGACGGTTTTGCCAGAAATATAGGCGTGTTCGTATGTAAGCGATGTGTCGTGCCTAGCAACAAAGGTGAATGCAATTGAAGGGGATATGACAGAGGTCAATGCAGCAGAAGGGAATGCAGCAAATCCCACCTCGTAGGAGGTTTACCCGGCCAAAAAGGTCGGGAGGGTGGAATGGACGTTGCATCTCTGACCTTTCGTGAAGCTTAATGGTTGAAACGGCCAGACGGATCGTTCAGAGAGGTAAGCAGAGCATTTTCGAAACCCAACGACGCTAGCCATGTGTTCCAATCAACGTGCGTGCCATGCTGGCGAGGGAAGGACGACTCGTTGCTGTCAGTAGCACAGTACGACGTTGCGTAAAGAAAAGGAAGACGGTGGGTTGAACAATCTGGACACTACACACGTGAGTATATCAGTATCAGCGTTTGTTTACAAACGGTGACCCGTTGTGCTGGGGGTGGGAGGGTAGTACAGTGGCTTGTTAAGATCTTGGAGAGCATAAATACCAGGCCCGCAAGTCCGGAGACCTTTCAGGGGCCGACCATTGCAGGACGTCTTGAATCGTTTTCATGCTCTCCACAATCCCAATCTGATACCAAGGAGCGCTCTGATATGTTAGCGAATCGAGTCCATCTCGGAGAATAACGCGAGCAGCTTGAACATACCAATCGAGTACTGGTATACCTCTTTGTTCCCTCCGTCGGGTCCGGGTACCAGATCTTCTTTGTTGAGACTCGAGCCACACCAAAACCATTGATCTCAAGTACACGATTGAAACCACACGGTAAGGACTGGGTATACAGCGTATGATCCAGCGCTTGCAAGCTTTCGAGACTACGGAGCTACCAGCTCAGCTTCACCCACAGATTTTCTTGAACAGTGCTCTCCATCATCCCAATAGCGTGTCCATAGGTGCTCTGTGGCCCCAAAGCTTTGTTCTTCTGTCGGAGAACAATGCCAACCACCTCATCATTTATTTGTTCGTCGCCCTTCTCAATAGCTCTTCGGCTCGTTCCCACTGCCCTTCCACACCACCAATCCTGACCCCGGCGCCGTCGGCACTTCCATCCACGGTGTCTGGTCGCAGAATGACACACGAGGAGGAGAACCTCGCTCGCCCTCGAGCAACGCTTGTGGGTCGAACCCTGCACCGTGGTCTCTGTCGTGGTAGTCGTCGTAATATACCGTATGCTCAGGCATGTACTCCTCGATCTCCTTACGCTCGGCTGCAGTAAACGCTATCTCCCAAGGAGCACGAGTCACGCACACCTCGACTGTCTCGACCTCGTTGAAGAAGTCCCTGATGATGTAGCAGAGGATCCTCAGCCTACAGCGCAGCCGGGTCGGGTGTCCGCGTTCGCCAAATCCAGGGTATGCGAGAGAGGTTCTTCTAAGGGTTGCATGAATGAAGAGCTTGCGGCATTGGCGCGTATAGTTGCTTGGAGCGACGAATTGCGATTCGTCGAGGTATTTTGAGCTGATGAACAGCGACAGGTAGAGGCAGCTGTTGTCTACATCTTGATCCATGTACTCGTCTCGAAGAGTTTTGGAGGTGCGCGTAAGGCAGGACAGATTCTTGATTGTAGGACAGTCGACCTCTTCGAACTCCTTGTGCCAGTTGAATGCGAAATGGTAGCCCGTATCGGCGGCGAATTTGACTTCGTGGTATATCTGGTCGCGGATCTCTCGTGGTAGGACACTCAGGTAGCCTAAGCTCGGGTTCGTAATGTTGCGTGCCATCGTTCGATACTGGTGGAGTTGATATACGAACGTTGCTGTCGTTGAGACAGTATCAGCGGCGACAAAAGTGAAGGGTTTACGAAGACTTGCCAAGCGGCAGGGGTCCTTGTGGCGGGTTGAGCCGCACTTCAGGAACTTTGGTTTACACCACCTACAAACCTCAACCCGTCGACACGACTGCTGGACCGGCCATATCAACGATGCTACCAATTGAGAACAATGCGCTTGGTGTGCTTGGGGTCTGTCCACCAGAAATCCGCGATCAGATCTACGACGAGGTGAACAACGCCTGCAAAACTGGATACCACTATGCTTTCACATGCACATCTCAACGTGAGAAGGACTTCCAAAGGTTGAAGGGCATTAGGTGGATTCCAGACAAGTTCAAGCAATACCCTCTCCCTGTCAAGGCTGGCATCAAGAATCAAAGCGCACTCGCCGGCTGCTCGAAGCAACTTCGTTCGGAATTCCTAGCCCGCAAGAACTGGGAAGCGACTCTACATCTCAGTCTCTTCCTCGCACACACATGGCACGTTACCTACAACTACTACAGCCGCTTCCAGATGCTGTCGCTCTACAACAATCCCATCAACATTTTCATCGACGTCACCATCGAGCGCGCATGGCTTCCCCACTGGAACGATGAGCACGCTCGCCGACATTCCATCACATCAGTCAAATACTGTGCAGAGATGACCTCACACATCCATGCCCTCTTCCCTCGTACAAAGAACTTCGCCATATCCGTCTCCCCTGCAGCATGGCAACCCGCGTTTACCGACTACGAGCGCAAGGCCTTCTGCGACGAGGTCAACATGTACCGGAAGCAGCCAATTACTCCGCTTCGCCAGGTAACCTTCGTGGAGGACACGATGTGGCGATTCTCTCATCGCGAGCAGCTCGGCCGCGCTGTATGGAAGACGGACTTCAACGAGGAGCTGACGGAGGAGATGTTACTCCTGGAGGCACCTCTGGTGCGCGAGGATGTGACGGAGGTGGAAGGTTTGGTTTGGTGTGTGCATGCAGAAGGGGTGGAGCGTTTGGTGCTCAATGCTTGATGCTGAATGCTTGAGAGAGTTGCAATTACTTGGGCCGGGTAAGTGTTTGATCAACGAGTGCATGGATATGGCGAGGCTGGTATCACAGTACACAACGACGAGGGCTGCACTGATGCAATACAGTATCGTCGTTCTCGGGGATGGCGAGCGGTCATTGTAATGCCATAGGACTGGTGGTCATCATGTTGCGAGCAAGGAAAGTCGAAACGTGCAATGTAGCATTCATAGACCTTGACTCAATCTAAATACTACCCGTTTTGTTCTTTAATTTCTGGTCAAGCTATGGAATAGCGTAGTCGTTGGCTCGGAGACACTCTCTCCATGTCGAGCTCATATCTGCCAAGCTTTCCCAACAAAGCTTATCTCGACTGCGTCACCTCGTTCTTGCTCCACGACCTCAACTACAGGGTTTCCAAGAACATTGCGAGCAACATGCCGCGCCCCATCCTCGATCCGGCGCTTGGTCAACTAAGCTGGGTCCCACCCGAGATTAGAGACCAGATCTACGACGAAGCCCACAACACCTCCCAAGCCGGATATCACTACGCGTACAAAGGCCAACAAAAAAACTTTGCACGAATCGATCGGCCATCTCACGCGAACTTTTCCGGGCTCGCAAGAGTCTCAAAGGCGATTCGTGATGAATTCCTGCCCCGGGTGAAGCTGGCCAAAAACCAGTCGACGAATGTCTACCTCTCGCTTTTGCTTGACAGCAGAAACTATCACTTCTCGCCCACAACAGAAGCCCTCGCCCTCGAACACAGCGACTGCCGCAATCTGTACATCGACGTCACCACGAAGCGAATCCAGGACTGTGACTATGTCGGCAGGGACGGTCCTGGACGTCCAACCCTCCACATGTTGAGCCACCGCCGGTACAACAAGAACCAGAGTATCGCAGAGAACGTGCTTAGTTTGCACCACACGTTCGTTAGAGCCGAGAAGATCGAGATCCGCATTGCGCCTACCCCTTGGGAACCTGCATTTACCAAGGAGGAGCGCGCATCATTCATCAAAACACTCCAGAAGTACGACAACTTCGACTTCCCGGTGGGCGCTCCTCGTCCGGCTCATGTAGAGCGCAACTACTGGTTTGCAAAGACGAGTGTTTGGGATGTGGAGGGGCCGGTGTGTGATGGTGCGAAGATTGTGTGGAAGGGCAGGCGGGACGATGGAGAGGTGCGCAAGGATGCAGTGGCTATGGGTGCGACTGCAGTACCCGTGAAGGCACCAAAGGGGAGGGAGCGAGCTCGACAGGATGGCGAAGATGATGGCCCGGCGAAAAGGTTGCGTCCGAAGCATGTTTGAGTGTGAGGCATTGTGAAGTAGGCATTATGCAATGCTGTTAGCTATCGCGCAAGGACAGTTACTAATCAATCATCGCGGCAGGCGTTCGCAACCAGGAGAGGGGACTTTGTGGCAAATGCGTCAAAGAAAGGTCAGTAAGGTATCAGATGGGGTGCTGTGGTCGGGTGTCCTGGCATCGTGTTCTCCGATGTAGCAACCTCGCATTAGCTAGCCGTTTGATGCACTAATGAGTTGTTCCCACCATAAAGATCCGACGTACTCTCATGTCGTGCCACAAAATCAACTCATATCTCTCCACCGCCTGGCTGATCACAAGTCAACTGTACTTGATGATGGTCGGTCTCGACAGCTGTTCTAAGTTTAGGCATGAGCTTCTACGTCTTTAGTTGGGACGGCTGCCACGTTGCGTTGAAGAGATGAATGTGGCGATCGGGCTGAAATCTTTGGTGACAGAGTCTCGAAGACGGCAACATAGCATTCCTCGGCTTTCCAATTCTCTGTTAGGACTGTTCGTACGGTGGAGACTCAGACCTGTATCTGAGCAACGGCCGTCGCTAGCCAGTCATCTATGTACAGACTTGACCGAATCTGGGTCATGCCAGTCACTGGAAGGCTGTTCGAGTTGGCGTCGTTGCATCTTGGAACGGTAATAAACGACTTGGGAAAGGCAATCGATGCTCGCTTGCATTGATGAGCTCGCTGTGATTGGAAAACTGGTGGCCGAACTTTCCGTTGCAGTAATATAGCAATCGCCAGCAATACAATGCCCCGATGAGTCCATTGCTACTGCGAAGACTTCACCTTCCCTCGTCCCGTGCAAACATCCTTGCCCCAAACCTTCTAAGGCAACCCAACAGGTCATCTTGGAGAAGTCAAACCATTCGATTGTCCACCACGGTGCCAACCATGCCCGTCTTGCCCCTACTCGTCGTACCCACGACGAACTTGACCATCGATCGTCCAAAGATGGCAGTCGCTAGATGGCGCATGAACTCGTCGTTGCCGTCAACTCTAGCTTGGGCGTACTCTTGACGATCCGGCAGTCCAGCCCTCTTAAACAGCGCAACAGTCCAGCTTTGAAGAGTAGTAGTAGTTGCTCCGCCCGTTTCGTGGAGCTCGATCTCTACCGTCAAGAGGTTTGAGAAGCTTTCAATGATCGAGATGCAGTCCCTTGCTAGACATGAGAAGTCGGTAGATGGCGTATAAGTAGGTATCTGGCCCTTTTCGTTGATCCATCGCGTATTCTTGAGCGAGACAGACAGGCGAATGATGAGGTGGCGACACTTCTCAGAGTGTGGGAACTTGATGTCCCAGACCTCTTCCATGGCATCAATTTCCAGGCCGACGACTTCTTGCTTTGCATATGCTTGCGGCGAGTCCTCGAGACGGGATTGTAGTTGGCTGTGGAAGTATCTCGAGGCCAAATCTATCGCAGGGCGGTTCGTGAAGTGAGATTTGACGCTGTATTCGTATTTGCCGAGTTTGCTACAACGGTGCTGGAAGAAAGTGCGTTCCGCAATTATGGCCTCGTCGAAGATCTGGTCGCGGAGTTCTTGGGCGATTTGAGCGAGACGGCATGCTGCCTGCGGAGTACTTTGTAATATCGTATTTGGCGCCATAGTAGGCGTTGTTACTGCCTCGTAGATGAGGCGATGGTCCAGGTAGTGACGTTGCGAGGTAATTCGGTTGCAGGTGGACGAGGTGTCTCTCGCGAACCGGGATCTATAAGGTTGCTACGATCGAAACTTTGGGCTTGGCAGAAATAGAGGTGGTATTACATGCAGAGTCGGAGACGGAGTAAAGTGGTCAGAAATTGGAAATAGTAGTATTTGACGAGCTCAGTACATCGATCAGTAAACTGGCCAGTCTCCTCAAATTGTCTCAACGAATTACACCCCACATTTGGAAGGTTAGTAGCAGGGCTGGCAACTTATGAACCAAAACGAACAAGGATCTGCTGAGAGGACAGTCAATCGCAGAGGCAGTACTTGATTTGAGTGCAGGTCGACCTACCAAGAGCACGCTGTGATCAGAACCTTAACCTCCAGTCTTCTCGCTCTTCAAGCTGGACGTCAAACCAGATCAAGTAAGCAAGCCGAGCGCATATCCAGACCACGTAGCAGCTAGTTCCAAGCAAGACACGAAAAGGCCTTGCCGTTGCAAAGGTATCCGTCGCTGACTTCGCCTTTGCCACATTACCATCAATGCTCGTCCTTCCACCCCGTGATGGTTGCTTCCTCTCGAAGTCCACGCCGCAACCTATGCAGCTGTCCGCACAGCAGTGCCGGCATCAGCACCAGAGATCGCCTTCGCGATGGTGCCAAAAACTGCCATGGCATCGGTACTCGTGGCACCCACCCTGAAAGCCGTCGCTGGATGCGCATTCCTATTGAGCCTCCTCGAACCCCTACTTTGCACCTTGAAGATTCGCATCAGCCTCTCGAGCAGCTCTGTGTTGGTGACGAATGGAGCCTGAGGGGGTAGCACGTGAGCCTGCACATTTTTCCAGACCTGCGCCCATGGTGAAGGCACGGTGCTGGAAGAGGCATGGTCGCTTTGGCGTATCTCGATGTAGAAAGTGGCGAGGTTCGGGAAGTGCTTCAAGATGGAGAGGCAGACTTCTACGATGGTCCGAAGTGGAGGTACTGGATTGGAGACCGACATCTGTTTGTGTAGGGGGAGGTCCTGGTGCTCTCCCATCCAGCGCATGGTTTGGAGTGTCGACGTGAAGCGGACGGTGAGATGACTGCAGCGGTCGGCATGGAGAAGCGATGGTCCAGTAAGCTGCGTGATTACGGAAGTCATGCCGTCCATAGCACCTATGTCGGGGCCAACGACATGTTGGTAGGTGTAGTCGAGTGACTTCTCCAAGACACCAAGAACTTGACTTCGAAACAGCTTGGACACGAACGCGATGGCGGGAAGTTTGGTGAACTTCGGGTGGAGAGCAATAACTGGCTTTGGTTTGCCGATACTGACGCAGATGTATCGGTAAATGGGTCCTTGCGCGACCATCGACTCTTCGAGGATCTGATCGAGGAGTTCTTGTGGTATCTCGCTGAGGCGACACCGTGCTGTAAGGATGAGCAAGCGCCGGGACGCGGTCGCTTGAGCCATAGTGTATTGCTGAACTATAGGTTGAGGACGACGGTATGCTGTTTGGTGGGTTTTCGTCGCGCCCAGATCAGCGGGAACTAAGCTCGGTGTTGAGAAAGGAGATAGGAAAGGTAGTGTGAAACACGTGAATTTGGTGCGGAGGAATGCCGGGATGTGACTAGCCGCGGCCGCGTATTCACCTGTAGAGTCGAGTCAGAGTATATGCAGTTTATCAACCGTGTACCAAGGAAGTTCTGAACGAGCGGGAATGATTAGAGAGGTGGAAGCACTACATGTGTTGAAGTAGTAGCCGCCGGCAATGCTGTCATACCATCTTGAACTCCCTCTCAGGGCCATGAGCTTCTCAGCGGCAACTGCATTCCGATGAAGGTTGGCAATCCTGTAGCTGCCGTTGTCCTGGCCGCTCTTTGGTGACCGAACATATACTGGAGAGTATCGTCGTCGACGTTCAGCTTTGGTCGTGTGCCCTTCCCTTCCGACTGCGAGGTATTCCCAATTCTTGCCGAGCGCCAGCCAGTCCACTCCTCTCTGCACCCCGTCGTCCGTCTATCCTCTCCAACACCATTGACCCGTACATCAAAAGACAAGGAGCACCATCAGGATCGCCAACCTGTCCTTTGCGCATGAGCTTGGATCACGCCATCGGCGTGCGGGGCCAAGATTGAAACAGGGTCGAGTGTAAGGGCAGCAGGATTGAGGTCCGGCTCCCCTGCAATTTGGCCGCCCGCTTTTTAGTAGATTGTCGTGCTCCAAGTTGTTGACGTGCTGTCCTCGGGCTCGGTGTTTGGATCCTGGAACGCGGTGTTGATTCGCGACACGGAGCCAATCATACCAGTCTTGCCGCTCCTGGTCGTGCCAACCGTGAAGGATCTCGATCTCGACGGTAGAGATATTCGGGAAGCCACCGGCGATGAGCAGAGAGCATGAGACGACATCGAACAATTTCGGCCACGTGCTAAGCACCAGCTCTTGGAAGGCTTTCTGTCGCAAGGTCAGGGTGGCGTCTTCTGCCATCCAGCGCATGAGCTTGAGGGTGCAGGTGAAGCGGATCGTAAGCTGGCGACAACGGCTAGCACGAGGGAAGACGATTCGGTACTGCGGTGGGCTATAATGACGTATGTTTTGGTTGTGGGCTCTCTCCATGTCGTCGATGTGCAGGCCTGTGACCCGCTGATACGGATAGAAATGCGCCGATTCCTTGAGGTAAGTGAGAAGATGGTCCGAGTATGCTTGGGAAGTGGTCACGAGGCCTGGCATGGTTGTGAACCTAGAGTCGTTGAGGATGATAGGCGCGAGCATTTGGTTTTTGCTACAGCCGTGCTGGAATATGGTACCTGCGATATCGTTAGTTTCCTTGAATGCTAGTCGATACTCCGTGGCCTTGGGGTACCGCAGGGACTCGGGATGTGGCCAGGAGAGCCTTGATGCATCTTCACATGCCAATTCGACGTACCTTGGTCGACGATGGCCATCTCAAAGATCTCGTGTAGCAGTTTTGCAGGCAGCTTCTGGATGAAGCATCGGTCGTCCGAGCTAACCAGTATGTTCGTTCGAGCTGGAGTCCATCGTGACACGTTGTCCAAGAGCGACATGCTGTTATAGTCTCGTCGATTCTCCGATATTGAAAGAGCTTGATGTGGCGCTGAAGTGCTGGCTAGTGTGCGATTCGAACCAGATTCTGGCGCCTGGCGCAAGAGCTATCAAGTAATTTCAGTAGAGGGTCGTAGGCGCAGATGTGGGCATAGAAGTCCGAATGCCAGTGGCAAAGATATGGTGACAGGTCTGACGCGATTGGTCGTTCTTGGCACGGACCATCCCACAGTCACGTGCGCATACGAAGCGAGGTAGAGTAAACGGCCAACATGTTGTTCTCATGCCGATCTGGCAAGATGGTTTCGCTACTCGGATCAATACATTCGAGACCCGAGAATACAGATGCCGGGACCATCCCAGAGACTGTTGCATAATGCACACGTCAGAGCACACCTCTGGGCTTTCGAGCACACCGCCGTGATCTAAATCACTAGCCAATCCCGTCGCATGTCGTGCTCTACTCCCATAGTCACTGTTCCCATCTTTAGTACCCTCCTGCATTTGGAATCTCGGAGGGCCTTATCTTAATGTCCACCTCTCCGTCCTTCGACTCGACCAATGATCTCATGTGAGAAGCTGGTACAAAAGCAGACGCGGACGGATCCAAACCCTTCCTGACATGAGCAGACTCCGTGACGGTACCGATGACGACTGCCCCGCCTTCGCCTTTCTTGCCCACATCAAACTCGATCTCACGGCCTGCAAACTCCTCCGCCTCCGCTGAGATCTCTCCAGCTAGAACCTCAAGGAAGCGCTCATGAACCCTCTTGGCGGGACAAATCTGCGGGCTAGTAGTGGCAGTGCTCTAGCTAGGAGGAGTCGATTTGCTCGCTTTGTCGCTCTGCTCGATCTGATGTCGACCGTCGACAGTTTGGAGAAAGAATTGATGATACGGACGCAGTCGTAGATGGTCCCGCGCAGAGATGGGCCTCGGTAATTTGCGACCTCCTCTGGTGCAGGCACGCGCATACAAGTCAACATATAGTACTCCACCATCCAACGCATCTGCGCGAGTGTAATGCCAAACCGGATTGCGAGGTGACGACAGCGATGGGCGTACGGGAAAAGTGGATAGACTGGTTTCCTCCGAAGATTTCTCCTGTAGCGACAGGTGTCGCGATGAGGCTCTTGCTTCGCCATGACCACTTCTTGCTCGGAGTACGAGTGTGCAGACTCCTTCAGGCGGAGCAAGAACTGCCTAGACAGGTCCTTGGAGACGGTGGCGATAGACGGAAGAAGGTTGTAGTGCGATCCAAGGAGTTTGATGGACTTCCTCCCGTTGGCTTTGACGCAGCGGTACTGGTAATTGGGTCCCACGGCTGCGGCGATCACGATGTCGAAGATGCCATCGCGAATCTCTTGGGGAAGCTTCTTGAGATAGCAGATCTCGCCCGACGTGGTCGAAACCGTGGGTTCTGCGCCTATTGCTATCGTCGCGATTTGCGAAGACCTGGATGGATGTTCTGCAAGAGGTCAGTTTAGATAAATATCATAGCTAGAAGGACGCCCGTACCTGGAGTTTGGTGGACTGCGGTCGCCTTACGGTGGACGTTGTGGATGTGGAGGGACCTAGTGTAGTACCGACGAGGTTCTGTCGTGGGCCTCGCAGGAAGGTCCGTCAAGAAATCAGGGTGAGGTTGGACTGGTGACGTTCGCGGAGGCGGGCGTTTGGGTAGAAGATAAACAGCCCCGCAAGTGCATTCACCCGATATGCGGGGCGCTCTGGCGTCAGCAGATTGTATTGGGACAGGGTTGTACGAGACTGGGGTGCTACAGAAGGGACCCTTAGAATGATGTAGTGTAATCGAGTTCGGCTACAAGTATACTACAGGCCGAACTTCGCTCACACTGCCATGCTTGTTGCCTGTCATGTTGCATGCCCAGAAACCGGGGATTCAATACTGAAGTGGCCAGCACCTCACCCTTCATAAGTAGTTCTCCCAATCATGCATAATGGTACAAGCAGCAATGCCATAGCACGGTCCCCGCACCTGTGCCTTTCCTACTCTCCAGCAGTGATGAATTGAGCACGTCGCACACTCGCAACTGGTAGCTTCGTTCCCACCAGCACCTGATGTTCCTCCTTCAAGAGTCAACCTCGTCAGTCCCGTCCGTCGCAGTGGTCGAATGGGCCTGTGCCATCGGCTGTGATGCAGGGACGGCAGGTTGCGCCTGTAGGTTGAGGGTAGAGATGGTAGGCTGAGCTGGAGCGTTCGAGCCTGGTGCAGGAGGTGGAACTTGGTTGTTGAAGCCAGGCACCGAGAGTTGAGGCTGTGGGTTCGCCGCGACAAGTCCGGGCTTGACGATATACCCATTGTGAATGACGCAAGGCTGGAACGTCACCCTGTGCACTAGGAAGTCCTGCTTCTGAGCGACATTGGCGTGGATAGCATCGAGAAGCCCGGGCTAAGTGATGGCACTGGGACGAGTTGCAGCACCTGGATATGTCTGAATCCTGAGCTTGATGTTGCGGGCGTGATCGAACTCGTTGAGGATGGTGATGCAGCTGCTGGCGACGCGGACAGGCCCGATTCCTGGCGCTATCATACCGATGGGAAGGATGAAGCGGATGGTAAGGTTGGTGCATGCGGTGTTGTAGGCGAGCGTTGGATGTTCAGTGCCGTTGGTAACAGTTGCGCCTAGTAAGGCAACCTCTTGGGTCCTGCGTGACTCTGCGAGGAACTGTCCGGCGATACCGGCAGAGGTGGCGACGAGGTTTGATCCAGTGGTGTGATGAAGACCATGTACGACGTATCTCCCATGACAGTTCGTGGTGACACGGTGTTGTAGGATAGCATTGTCGCCGTCGAGAACAGCCCTGAAGATTGCGTCACGGTCCTG
>JAABUW010000882.1_pt1 | contig 54927 bp, 95 predicted proteins | sample 5560081 | NCBI WGS metagenome assembly JAABUW01 (sample SAMN10711882, study PRJNA513363) | rock metagenome | isolation source: Antarctica rocks | place: Antarctica: Victoria Land, Knobhead sud | reverse complement strand
GGATCAGAGCCAGAATGGTCGGAATTTGCAAGCATTCAACACTTCTTCAATCGCGCTTGTCATCACCGGCCCGACCTGAACTTGACAGACGCCGCTCGGCACCCGTTTGAGAAGGACGGATTCCAACATCTTCACCTCCCGCAGTACGTACAAGCAATCAGGGATAAGTATCGCAATGATCGAACCATGGCCAAATATCACATGCTCGACCAGGTGAAATACATCAGCAAGATCACCATCGGACACGACTTCGTCACATACGACCCCTCATCATTCGTTCCGGTCGCGCGACAACGAGTCTTGACGCTTCTCATTATTCGCAACGCGCTTCACGATACTCAGTAGCACACGATACCAACATAGGCTTCCGATGGGAGCAGCAAGGAGGTGGCGATGATGCATCGACGAAGCACAACGGCTGCAATAGTCGGACCGACTGCAGCCATCTTCCGGATCATCGGACAGGCAACTCAGTCGATTCACGGAGAGCTCCTTGGTCTGGCCCGCGGCGTTACTGACGACTGTCGATTACTTGCAACGGAACCCGGGTAGCGCTACACGCGTGATCACGGACTACCTCAATGCGGTTCGAGCGATTGCGACGGCACGCCAACCCTCCTTCTGTTTCTCCACATGGCACGACAAGCCAGCCCGCATATATTACTACTTGATCTACAGCACGCTCAAAGCGATACGAAGTCTAACCCACTATACGCTATTCCGATGGGGCAAGCGAGATTCGCCAGATTGCGACTATTGCGGTGCGATACTACAAGATGATGAACACATCTTCGTCCACTGTCCGCGCTTCGACGACTTCCGGAACGAGGCCATTGCCAGGGCGTTACGCCGGAGGATGGAGGATGATCCTGCTGCGGGAAAGCGGGCTGCTTGTGCTTGGGAACGATACGTTCCCGCAGTCATCGCCTATCCCGATGACAAGGGCGTGCTGACAAAGTATCGAATAGGACAGGTCACTGCGCCACCACCTCCACTTACGGTGACCGACAACCGCTACGCTCACAACATGGCCCTTACAATTGCCGCTCGTATCTGGAGCACGTACACGCGCAATCACACCTATCAGATGCTGCCACTGCCACACACGAGCCGGAAGCAGAAGTAGAAATGTTGGGACCGGATGAAGGGATAGGGATACAGGGACAGGACTGGCCATGACGAGAGAGACCATTGGTGGGGCGTGGGCGTAGCATGACGAGAAAGGTCTAAGGCTGGGTTCGAGGACGGCTAACCCTCCTCCACGAATCTTATCCCCCTCATCTTCAGCTCTGGAGGCTGCACTGACTCCGTCACGGCTACCACCCTTCAAGATTGGAAGCGCCTCATCGCACCCGGCTCTTACGGATACATGCAGAGTAGTATATCGGTAGGATTGGCGCGAGCCAGAGGTCTGGCATTCGTACAGTAGTCATCGATCTGCCACCGTGTGTACCCCAGTCTATTACCGATTATGCAAGCAAGCTCTCTGGGATGTCTCACCTTCGGGTGTTTAGTGCATCGGTTAGCACGCCTATAGTTGGGATTCTGTTGATTCGAACGGAGACCTTATCAAAAGCTGGATTTGCCGGGGGTTGGACCCGGATTCCTATAGGCGTGCTAACCACTGCACTGAATACCCGAGGGATAGAGACCTCACGCGGATTTCCTTACGATTTCGGGGGTATACTGCAATTTGGTGGACAGAGACATACAGTATTATGCCAAAACGTATTATTGAAAATTGGGGAAGAGTAGTCATCGCATAGGAGCCAAGTTACCATTCGCAATAGTTGAGATTCGAGCACCTGTAGTGAAGATGCAAGACGTTCATAAAGTATGGTAGGTAGTCCGAGGTGAATAGGGAAGCTGCCAATTAGGCCTGCTGGATAGGAAGCATCTGCAGTTTCATACTCCCTTATTGGACATCTCAGCATAGTCGAGATATGCATGTTTCCAAGAACTTCATTTATCTCGCAGCACGAGCTTCGAAGCGGGAAGCGGATACGATTACGCACCTGACCCCACTCTTACTTATTTGCGCACGTTCCTCCTTCAATATCATTAGACGAGCAATTGCAGACTCCACCATGAGCACTCCGGTCCGAACCCGAGTCCGCAAGATGCTTTATAAGGCGCAGGTACAGGTCCGTTTTCGGGACTCCCGACTGAATCAACGACAAAATGCGCCCCACCACCGGCACCTTCCTCGCCCTCACATCCATCACTTCGGTATTGGCTGGGCCATGCCAAAAATTACTCGGACCGAGCTACACTTGCGCACTGACATCATCGTGATCAAGCGGTACTGGGGTCAGATACGTTTACGGGAACTGATCCACAGGTGACGCCGTAGAACGATACACCTTCTTCGTTCTGGGGTGTCCAAAATACCAGTCTTCCATACGGTCGTGGCTTCGAGTGAGCCCGCTTCATCCAGTATCAAGGCAGAATTGCACTAGGAATAGGCAGGTCCACGTTCTCGGCGCGAGATACCCCACCGGCTCGGAGGAGGATGCTCTCAACCATGCGACCTTCCCGCGAAAGTGGGATCTATCCAGGCTACCGAGGAATTCGAGGCGTTGTTCGGGCCTCTAGGGATGAGCTCACAGTACGGTCGGGAATTCGATATTGACCAGGTGGATAGTTCTCCAACACCTGGAAGGAAGGAATACATGGTCGCCAATCTCCTCGAACCGACAGGCGCCGCGCAGAACTACACCGCCGGCACGGATTTCTGGAACCAACGCGCACGTCTCCTCTACAACGCGACTGTCGGACAGCCTTAGTACAACGCTACTTTTACAACGGGATTTCTCGGCCATTCCGCTTTTGAGGACCACTAGCCAGGAGCGGAGCCTCGATTCGACGCTCGCTTGGGCGAATGGTGAGTCGGAGACCGGAGTCAGGCTGATCGGAAGGATTTTCGGGCCAGAGAACGCCATGAGCAAGTACAACACCCTCGTCATCCCCGAGGGCGCTACCGAGGTGAGCGCATATCGGTGGCATTCCGGATCAAGCTGATAAAGCAGAACAACACCCTCGCATCCCATGACAGCCGCACAAAGGATGCCGTCGCGGCCATCGGAGAAACGGGTGAAGATGCCGTATTCGCCTGCATCGCTGGCGGCTTCCTTGATACTGCTGCCGAGAGGGTGAATGGGTCACTCGTCGATGGCGATTACTCGTTCAACCAAAACGACACCTACGCCATGATGGAGATTTGCGGTTTTGGGTATGCTGCTTTCGGTGGGGCGGATATGGCTTAAATTACAGGCTCGAGTGAATTCTGCCGAGCCGGCACGGGAGGGCTTCGAGTACACCACCAATCTGGAATACGTGAGTTCCCGGGGCCTCGACAATGCTGACAAAGAAGTATGATGATTAGTATAGGCAAACACTTTGTCCTCATGTCAATACAGGACTGACGTCTTGCGAGCTTACGGCAGGCACCATCGGCGAGTCCCAGCTGTCCTGATGGTCGTTCTGTCTCTAACGACTTCAGGCCGAGCGCAGGGTCTTGGCTATCTCCAGGAACTCATGGCTCGAATCAACGAGCGCGATCGTACCCCTTGCCACCATCGAGGGAGGCTTCTGCTCCAGCCGGACCGATGGGATGTGTGCGCTGTCAGACTTAATGGCGTCGCGGACGCCGAGGCGAAGGCGAATTGCCAGTATGGTTCTTTGCGAATTGTACGGATGAAGCGGGGCGTGGGAAGGTGCGGTCATTACCGGACCATGGAATAAGCTCATTGTGGCGGGCTATCATCGAATCAAGTTGATGTCATGTCCTGTCAAGAGTATAACAAGCGGGACAAGGAGCATGAAGAGAATAGATTGCAAACTTGCAGTGCTGCTCAACGAGCTAAACAGGGGGATGAAGCGGTAGTAAGGTGTAACTTCATGCCGTTCAATCGCCCTAGTTAATTCCTATCAGCACTGGAAACACTCATTTGCATCAACGTCATGTGTGTACACTAGAAAAACTGGTCTGTACTCCACGTGGGGTCATCGCCTACCTCTCCTCGTGCGAATACTGCATAACCTTGACCTCTCTCTCCTCCTCCTCCTTCCCCTCTTCCTCCTGCGTCTGACTAGCGCTCCTCTTGAACGCCAGCATGACGCCACAACCACGCCTCTCGGGTAGGTGACTGCTCCTCAATCCCTCACTCCTGGGATAGGCCTCCACGGCCTCGTCCTGGTCGTTAACGCGGGTACCGAGGACACCAGCGTAAGCGCAGTGCGAGACGCCGTGGTCTTCTCGTCGTGCGGTGATTGTACGATAGGCTTCTCGATCTCGATGGGGACGGGGATGGTGGCAGACATAAATGAATTCGGTTGTTCAGTCTTGGTATGATTTGTTGTTGAAAGATTGGATAGTTGCGGGTCTTACGGGTCTCTTATACGTGTAGTCCGACAGGCGCGTGAAGGAGCGATACGAAGCATGTCACAGGTGGTCCCTCCCTTGTGATGTGCATGGGACGCGCTTCATGGTGGCTGCAAGGCTGTGTGTCTTGAGCTCGAATGGAAGTAGGAACCGGTCGAATGTTTGACTCATGGTGTCAAGGGTTGTGCCATGGAGGCTTCGATATGAGTATTTATTATTGGGATTGGTCCTAGTCAGTGGAAAGGAGACGGCAGCAAAGAGGCCCGCCCGCCACTATAGCCCGATTACGTCATTGGATTTCCCAAAGGATCCGCACCGAAAGCCGAGCTATGTTGTTCCTCTCCCGCTCCTCTGCCTTGTATCGAATCTGCGTCGGATACCTGACAGGTCCACGTCACACCTTTTCACAAAGTGATCAGGTCCAACCAGAATGTCCGGCCCACGGGCATCCACGCCAAACACCCGAACTCCCTCGAGCTCCAACACCCCTCAGGCTAGGAAGGCCAGTCAACCAGCTGGAGGTGCTAAAGCTGCTCCGAGATTCTACGTGGGTATCCCATCTCATATCTTCTTTTCCTTCCGTCCGGTAGAGATGACCGCCTGATGCGCTCATCCCCAGGATGGTCCTACGGTGTCTGCCAAAGCCGAGGAGATTAAGGATAAGGCGAAGACAGTCGCGAAGGTGACCGCTGCCGAGGCCCAGGTACGTCTCGATACCCAGTCTTCGTAGCCATTCATGCTGATGCGGCTCCCTTAGCGGCAGTCTCGAAATGCTGCCAAGACCGTCCGCCGACATCCTTGGGGCCTCGCCTCCCTCTTCACTACTATCCCTTTCCTTGTCTTCATCTCCCTGTTTTCCACCGTTGTCTGTCCACCACCCCACGGCTCACCCTCCAACGTCTCCCGATACATCTTATCCCCTCTTGGCCTTCACCATCCTAACACCGACCATTCCCCGCTCCTGCAAACACTGTGCCACCCTTCGAATATCTACCACCGAGAAGTCCTGCAACCTTATGTCTACCCGGTCATCGATCACGCGCAGACCAGACTGCTCCAACATCCGGTATACAAGAATGGTCTGGAGCCGGGTTACGCCCTCGCCAAAGACACATCGCAGAGGTTGTGGGATGGTCCACTCCAGCCTGTCGTGGATAGGATAACACGAGGCGCGAGGCGATTCTACCTCACTTTTGTGCAACCTCACATCCCCTATCTAAAAGCTCGTGCGCAAGCTCTGACCGCGCCATATTCTTCCAGAGCTTCCGCTTTCCACCAGTCCTATATATCGCCGCGTCTCGCAACAGCTCAATCCTATGCCAAGAACGCGTCGGACAGGACGGCAAAGACCTATACCTACGTTTCGACACATCCCCTTACTGGCACAACACAGAAATTCCTGAACGCGTTTTATCAAGTGGCAAGGCGTAGAGGATACGACGCGTATGTCTGGAGCAGGCCCCACCTGATCAGGGCGGGACAACTGGCGGAGACAATCGCCAAGGAGTTCCTCGGTCCTCATGCTGTTCGGGCTTTACAGTGGGGTGCCGATCAAGCCGTGCGCGGATGGGTGGTGCTCAAGCTGTGAGCGGAATTACGTTTGTATGATGTTTGCTGATGAGGTAATAGACAAGTCACACGAATGTACAACATACACCTCGACCCTTACGTCGGTCCGCAGATCTCCAAAGCCTCGGTCGCGCTTTCACCATACGCTTCCACCTTCACGGCGAAAGTATACAACCCTTATCTTCGGCCCGCCATGGAGGCTTTCCTCCCCGCGATCGTCTTCGCGCCTGAACCGCCCCAAAACTTTTGGTCGATGATCGCGGACAAACTCCCGATCGCCGGTTCCAATTTCGCGCAGAACAAGGGTTCACTGGGCGATTTCTACTCCGATGTACACAATGCGAAACGGCCTGCCGATGTTCCTGTGCCGAGTGCTGAGAAGCGTGTCAACTCCAGAGGGATGGACCGAGCGGAGATGGACCGAGTGCGTGAGGCCATCAAGGAGAGAGTGGAGAAGCAAGGGCAGAAGGGGTATGAGAAGGTCCACGATGAGGTGATTGACATTCGTTTCGAGAATCTTGGTAGGAGCTACCTATGCGACTGTGGGCTTATGTGATTTCCTTGCTCTCCGTCAGCTCTTGAAGCTTCACAAAGACATCATCTCCTCGGACAAGATCTTCCCGTCACTAGCAACGAGTGCGCGCGACGAGATGAATAGGGACATCGATTACATTCTTGGCGGGCTGGATAAGCTATACACGACGTCTACGAGCTTGACGCGGGATCAGGTGAAGCAGTCGAGCGAGATGGCGGATGATCGATTGGCGAAGAAGGTGGTGCAGATCAAGGAAAGGATCGAGAAGAAGAGGGTGGAGTGGTTTGATGATGGACAGCCGATAGTGAAGGAGGGTTCCGAGGCGGTGGACGCCGCATTGGGTCGAGAGTACAAGGATCTGCAGAGCAACGTGAGTTCTCAATGCAGGACGTTCATTGACGACAACAGATGGCTGGGATCGACGATATCACACAAAGAGTAGGTCTATGCTGGTATGCCCTGTGCTGTAGCTGATATGTATTTAGGATCGGCAAAAACTTCTAACTTTGAAAAAAGGCAAGTCATCCTTTTGCGCTCTGTTGGCTCTGTTGACCGACACAGCTGCCGACGACTGGAAAGGCAAGTATACAGCACTACACAAGGGCGAAACAAAGGATCGACAGCTCAACGATGCTAGCGCCAATATCCCCAAGGCGATCAACGCTCTCACGCAGGAACTCGATGATGTCTCGGAAGGGTTCCGAGGCCGCATCGGCATCCTCACCAGAACGGCTTATGACCGCATTGATGCAAGAAAGGCCATGCCGTCTTCGTCGAGGTCTTCATCTCATAGCTCATCGTCACCACCCTCAGGGAGCGCTACTATTCTGCCGATTGCGGAGATGGGTGCAGCTGCTGCAGCGGCCGGTGCAGTGATCGGCAAGGGCAAGGATCAAGTGATGGATGCTCTTAGTCAGGCAAGTTCCGTGGCGAGGGGCGAGACGGCCACTCCCGGAGTGGTCGACCAGGCCAAGTCAGTCGCCTCGTCGGCGTATGACGCGGCGTCGTCAGGCGTACACGACGCGACTCGATCCGCCATGTCCGCTGTTGGCGCGACGCCATCGCCAGAGTCGCCAATGGAATACGCCGAGTCGGTCTTGGACGCCGCAAGTAAACAGGCCTCGTCAGCAAATGATGCCGCTGGAGCAGCGGTGCACGTCGCTACGCTCTCAGCAAAGTCGGCAGTAGGAGCGACTCCGACTGGCCAATCACTGGGCGACCATGCCGAATCACTCGCTAGCGTCGCCAGCATGTCCGCGGTCTCCCTCGCTACAGCAGCTGGTGATGCCGTTCATCAGGGCACTCGATGGGCGATATCAGCAGTAGGCGCGACTCCGAGCCCCGAAACTTTGGGAGAGCACGTCGAATCCTTCGTTGATGCGGCCAGCAAGTCTGCGGCCTCCCTCGCTTCAGCGGGGAGTGATGTCGTTCGACAAGGGACGCGATCTGCGATGTCAGCAGTAGGCGCAACGCCGAGCCCCGAATCTTTGGGCGAGCATGCCGCGTCGCTTGTCGACGCGGCCAGCAAGTCCGCGGCTTCCCTCGCTTCGGCAGCGGGCGATGCAATTCAACAAGGCACTCGATCTGCGATGTCAGTAGTCGGCGCTACACCTACACCTGAAAGCGTACAGGAGCACCTCGAATCGATAGCCAGTGGTGTCGCGCAGGGTTACGCATCTGTCGCAGGCGCCGTCAACGACAATATGCACGACTTGACGCGTAGCGCGATGAAAGCGGTTGGCGCTACCCCTTCGCCGGAATCCTTGGGAGAGCATGCGGAGTCGATAGCCTCGGTAGCGTCTTCATCGGCGTCGTCTCTCGCATCTGTGGTCTCATCTGCGGTACATGACGGCACGAGATCGGCGAGGAGCGCAGTGGGCGTTTCACCGACCCCAGAGTCTCCAGCCGAGCACATTCAGTCAATCGCGTCTGCAGCATCCGCTTCTGCATCTTCGGTCGCGTCCGCTGCTTCGTCAGCGCTTCATGACGGTACTCGATCAGCGATGAGGGCGGTCGGGGCGACACCTTCGCCTGAGACCCCGATGGAGCATGTTGAGTCTGTCTACAACGCGGTCTCATCGTCGGCTGGCTCTGTTTACGATGCTGCCTCTTCAACTGGCTCCTCTGTCTACGACGCGGCGACTTCTTCCGCCTCCTCAGCTTTCGATGCAGCCTCTTCGGCTGGCGGAACCGCGGGTGCACTAGTCACCGATCAGGCAGTCCTCCTCGCTTCCCAGATTCAGGCTGCTCTCGGACTCGTTCCCACTCCTAGCCCTATCGCATCCACAGCGTCCGCCTATCTTTCGTCCCTCGCATCAGCTGGCTCTTCCGCTGGCTCCGAACTCCTCGCATCCGGCTCGTCACTCCTAGTCTCGCTCCAATCCGAGGCGAGCACTACTATTCATTCCGCCACTCGAGCGGCATCCCAGGCTGTCGGCGCCACCCCTACCCCTGAGAAGCCTGGAGAATATGTGCAGTTTGCTCAGGAGCGAATGAGAGATGGGACGAGATCACTCGAGAGTTTTGCGTCGTCGGTAAGCAGCGGTGCGGCGGAAGCGACGGAGAGTGTGAAGAAGATGGTCGGGAGGGACGAGCTATGAATAGGAGGCTTGCATTCTTGATAGGCCAAAAGCAGTGTTCTGAACGGTTTGGAGGATGATCTGCATACCTCATACATAGCATATAACGAGAGCTATGCATACCCAATTGCCTGAAGAGATGCTGCCACATTCATGACATTGGCGGATCGGAAAATGGCGGAAATACCTCCGAGATGAGCACGTCGACACGTCCATCACCGAGCCGCAGAAAACCTATAGCTTTGTGAATCTCCTGCCCTTTCTCCACGCGTCAAAGGCTTGAGTGCTTTCTTGTGCAACCAGATAGCTCGACGCCTTTTCGTAGCTCGAGCCTGGCCGCAGCCAAATACCTAAAGACCGACTCCCTCAACGCTACAACGGTTTGACGCGGGGGAGGTTCAGACAAGATGCAGATGCTCACAAAGGTCAGCGAGCGTACTGCTCTTCCTCATCGTCCCATCACCATCCGAATGAGCTGTACTGATGTATATTGCTGGCGTACAGTTCGAGAGCAAGTCCCCACGAGTGAAGGGTATCGCATTCCGTGAGTCTAGCTGTGTCAACGGTTTTCGCAGTTGTCCAAGGGGTTTGAGCTGATCGCGAGCTCCTGACAGACCCCAAAACTCCCCTCCTTGCCGCCTCGCTTCATAATGGTACGATCCAGTTGTGGAATTATCAGATGGGCACGCTTGTAGACCGGTTCGACGAGCATGATGGTGAGTGATATCTCATGAGCAATGATACAGTTATGCTGAGGTATGTACCACAGGACCCGTACGAGGTATCTGCTTCCATCCGACACAACCCATCTTTTGCTCTGGTGGGGACGACTATAAGATCAAGGTCTGGAACTACAAGCAGCGGAAATGTCTCTTCACCCTGACAGGACGTGAGTGACCAGTCTCAAATCACGAGATTCTTTCTGAAGAGACGATCAGACCTCGATTACGTCCGCACCGTCTTCTTCCACCGCGAGTACCCATGGATCATCTCGGCGTCGGATGACCAGACTATCCGGATTTGGAACTGGCAGTCGCGGACTTGTATCGCTATTCTAACTGGACATAACCATTACATCATGTGCGTACACCTGTCTTCGAACCAACCAAGCTGATCACGTCGCTAGGTGCGCTCAATTCCATCCTTGGGACGATCTCGTCGTGTCCGCATCGATGGATCTCACCGTTCGGGTCTGGGACATCTCTGGCTTACGGAAGAAGAACCAAGCGCATCAGGCGCCAATGTCTTTCGAGGAGCAGGTCGCGCGAGCGAACCAGGGTCAGGCGGATCTCTTCGGCAACACAGACGCGGTCGTCAAATACGTCCTCGAGGGTCATGATCGAGGAGTCAACTGGGCGTCCTTCCATCCCACACTCCCGCTCATCGTGTCGTGTGGAGATGATCGACAGATCAAGCTTTGGCGGATGTCCGAGACGAGAGCGTGGGAGGTGGATAGCTGTCGAGGGCATTTCAACAACGTCTCGATGACGATGTTCCATCCTCGCCATGAGCTTATACTGTCGGCGAGCGAGGACAAGACGATCAGGGTTTGGGATATGACCAAGAGGACGGCGGTGCAGACCTTCAGGAGGGAACATGATCGGTTCTGGGTGTTGACGGCGCATCCGGAGCTCAACCTCTTCGCGGCTGGTAAGGAAATATTTAATGGCAGGTTCACTGCTGATGGACGCAGGACACGATAATGGCCTCATTGTTTTCAAGCTTGAACGCGAGCGGCCCGCCTTCTCCCTCTCCGGCAATCAGCTGTTCTACATGAAGGACAAGATCATCCGAATGGCCGATTTGACTGCGGGAACGAACCAGGGGATCTGCAGCGTCCGCAAGCTTGGATCGCCGTGGGCTCAGCCGAAGACTCTGAGCTATAATCCCGCAGAGCGAGCTGTCATCGTGACCTCGGTAAGCTATTCAACCCTGTTTTGCGCCTGGATCCTGACCAGAGCTAGACCACCGAGAATGGACAATACGAGCTTGTCACCCTGCCGAATTCTACTGCGCCTTCTGCCGGAGATGGCAAGGATACACCGTCGGATGGGAAGAAGGGAACGGGAATGAGCGCGATCTTCGTAGCGAGGAATAGGCTAGCAGTGCTCGACAAGGCTGGCCAGGTGAGCGCTAGTATTTGTCGAGTGAAGCGATAATGACAATCTGCCCTAGAATATCGAGATTCGGGATCTATCGAATATTCTCACGAAGACGGTCAAATGCCCCGTCCAGACAAACGAAGTCTTCTACGGTGGCACCGCTTCCGTCCTCCTTTCAGCACCCACCTCGGTGGTTCTCTTCGACATTCAACAACAGAAAATACTCGCAGAGCTCAGCACCCCGTCGGTCAAGTATGTGGTCTGGAGTACAGATGGGAATCTGGTCGCGCTGTTAAGCAAGCACAGTAAGTTTTCCGAAAGCAAGATGCTCAAATATTGATGCTGGACAGCCATCACGATCGCGAACAAGTCGCTTGGGCAGAGCGCGCTGATCCACGAGACGATCCGGATCAAATCGGCTGCTTGGGATGACAGCGGTATCCTCATCTACACGACTTTGAACCACATCAAATACGCCCTGACGCAGGGGTGAGTATCGTCACGCTAAGCGGCGACCAGCTGAACGTAAATAGTGACAATGGCATCATTAAAACCCTCGACCAGCCTGTCTACCTCACTCGCGTCAAGGGCCAAATCGTCCACTGTCTCGACCGCACCGCCAAGCCTCGTACCATCACCATCGATCCTACCGAGTACCGATTCAAGCTCGCTTTGGTCCGGAAGAACTACGACGAGGTCCTGCAGATCATCCGAAACAGCAATCTTGTCGGCCAGAGCATTATCGGGTATCTGCAGAAGAAGGGTTACCCCGAGATCGCGCTTCACTTCGTTCAGGATCAGCAGACCAGATTCGACCTGGCCATCGAGTGCGGCAATCTTCAGGTAGCATTGGAGATGGCTCGGGCTGTGGACCGGGAGGATGTTTGGATCAGACTGGGGGCAGCGGCGTTGAAGCAGGGCAATCACACAGTGAGTCACGCAACAGCTAGAGACCTCGCTCATCATGCTGCAGATTGTCGAGATGGCATATCAGAAGGCGAAGAATTTCGACAAGCTGTCTTTCCTTTACCTCCTCACCGGCAATATACAGAAACTCGGGATGATGATTGTCATCGCAACCAAGCGAGGAGACAACTTGTCAAGGTTCCAAAATTCTCTCTACCTCGGCGACGTCCAGTCACGCGTTGCTGTGCTGCGAGAGACTGGCCAATGTAGGGCATGTCATCACTGCAGAGATATACGCCTGACGGGTCGCAGATCCCCTTGCTTACTATGCTGCAAGGACAAACGGCATGGATGACACAGCTTTGGACATCCTCGAAGAGGCCGGCATGACAGAGGACGATCTCCCACCACCACCACAGAACTCTGGCCACAGCTCACTGGCGCCTCCTCCTATTTCCTACTCTCAATCCGAGATCAACTGGCCGATCAAGAATCTCGGCGAGAGCTTCTTCGATCGCGCTTTGGCCCACGGTGGCGTGGATGGCTTAGCGGGTGATGGTGTCCCCAATGGCATGGCGAATGGTGGGGATCAGCTGGATGCATGGGCAGCGGATGAACAGATAGACGCGGCAGACGGGGACGAGGCGGGCGAGGATGAGGGTTGGGACCTAGATGCAGAGGTCATTGCTGCTCCGGAGGAAGAGATTGTGGAGGCGGAGGCGGTGGGCGGAGAGGCAGATCTGTCCGAAGGAGTCTCGCCTGGCGTTGCGGAGAACGATGTGTGGGTTCGAAATTCGCCAATAGCGGCAGATCATGCGGCGGCAGGGGCATTCGAGTCGGCCATGCAGGTGAGCACTTATATGTGTCGCTCGGAAGACCAAGCTGATATGGTTCTCAAGTTGCTCAAGCGACAAGTGGCTGCTGTCCACTTCGCTCCCCTTAAACCCCTCTTCCTCACTGCCTATCAATCCGCCCATGTCTATGTTCCCGCGAACGCGTCTCTCCCTCCCCTCCAGTATAGTATCCGCCGGAATCCGGAAACCACCGAGCTGCGGGAGGTTCTGCCCGCAATCGCCTTTTCGCTAGACGACATCAAGGCAAACGAGCTTGCCGAAGCGAATCGATACTTTGGACGGGGGAAGTTTGCGGAGGCCCTGTCGGCGTTCCGAACGATATTACAGAAACTGCTGCTAGTAGTCGTCACGTCAGAAGCGGATGCCGCGGAGGTGAGGCATTAGATTGGCACGAGAAAGACATGCTGACTGTATCAGGTGAGGGAGATTGTGACGAGTTGCCGCGAGTACATCGTTGGATTGACAATGGAGACCGAACGAAGACGCATCGTGGCGGAAGATCCAGACAACATCAGTCGCAACCTCGAACTTGCAGCATACTTCACCCATTGCAAGCTGCAATCGACACACATCCAGCTCGCATTGCGGTCCGCGATGGGTGTCTTCTCGAAGGCTGGTAATCAGTCTACGGCAGCAGTATTTGCACGGCGGCTGGTTGATTCCAACCCGACCGACACGAAAGTCATCACACAGGTGAGGAACCTTCCCTTCGCGCTTGAGTCAGACTGATGAAGCGTTCCTCTATACAGGCTCGTGCGGTGCTGACACAAGGAGAACGAAACCCCCGAGACGCCCACGAGATCACCTACGACCATTTCACGCCCTTTGACATCTGCCCCGCCTCGCTCTCGCCCATTTACTCTGGCTCACCTTCGGTCCAATCGACATATACCGGTGCGAGATATCTGCCTGAATATAAGAACACGGTTTGCGTGGTGGACGGCATCAGTCAGGTTGGATTGCCGGCGAGTGGGTTGCGGTCGATGGTATAGCAGTAGACGATTTGCATGAGTAGCACGGGATGAAAATTAGCCATGACCCGGCCCCCGGCCTTCCGGCGCAGGACCAAGTTCCATCGGAAATTTGGTCTGAGCATCTTTATCATTCGATCCGAGGCGAGGTCTCCAGGATTGAATCCGCATCATCATGTCAGAAGACACCCGATTGATTCACCTAGTAGGCATACCTCTCGCAGCATGGTCCGTCCTCTCTTCCCACATCTTTCCAAAACCTAACATTGGCTTGTTGAAGGGGCCACGCCCGACCCCTGATCTCCCTGCTAATCAACCTCACCCATCTCCACTCCACTCTTCGAGTAACCATCCTCACCACCCCTGTCTTCGCCTCACGGATTCACGCCGAGCTGGACAGGCCATTCACCCCAGCCACGAACTGGGTGTTCCGGGTAGAGGAAATGAAGAGTAGGGAAGGGAGGTTCGATCCTTGGGATATGGAGAGGCAGGCTAAGGAGTTGGGGGAGGCGATGAGAGATACTTTGGGGAGACTTATGGAGGAAGAGGAGGGAGGAGAAGAGGTTTGGGGGAGACCGAGGGTGTTTCTTTACGATGTGAGTTGCCGTGTGATCACTGTGGAGGTAGGCGGCAAGCGGCAGAGAGAGAAGTGCGATAGGGAAGTAAAGGACACGGTACATTGGTGCCCGTGCTCAGGGGTCTAGCGGACTTGAAATCTGTACTCATGCTATAGTATGGGCCCAGGCATTCCAGATCGGCTTCGTTCCAGCTCTCGAAACCGCTCTGTCTGCGAACCCGAGCTCGCTACGGCCAAAGGCAGTATGCTTCTTCCCTACGAATGCATCATGGGCATACAAGTGGGTCTCTCTTTGTTGTAGTGGCGCGAGCTGACGGGAGACGGTTTGAGCAGTAATTGGTGCACGGCAGCCGAGGGATCCGATCTGGGTCGAGCGATCGAGTACGCCGACACGCTCAAGGCTGACCGAGGGATGAGCGAGGACGAAGCTATGCAGGAGGCTTGGGAGAGGAAGATGGGGTACGTGGTCCATACGCCTGGGCTGGACTCGGTTTACGACTGTGAGTAGGTTTCAAAGCCGAAAGCTCCAAGCTGACGGGGCCAGGGGAACAGTGTGAGTCAGAGGATCGAATCTACGAGCTGTGCCAAGCTTACGGTTTCCCCATTTCTGGTTCCGATCGTAGACCCGCAACTTGGCTCTCTTCCCATCTTGGCACCACTCATCGCGATGCGGAGACCATTCTACGAGCAAAAATACCTGTGCGACGCCTTTGTGTTCCCTTGGGATCCGGGGATGGAGCCGGAGGCGATCGAGGCGTTCGAACGGAGTATTGGGAAGAGATGTCATGTCATGGGGTGCGTGGCCTTAACCCCAATAAGGTCCTGGGTTGACGCATTTGACAGGTCGCAGTTCCCGGCAGAGGTATGGGAAGGGGCGAAATCTGTTGCAAAACCCGAGGATTATGAGGTCGGAGACTGGTTGGATCGACAAGCTAAAGGTAGTGTGCTGTATATCAGGTTGGATTCCCTCGCTTCCTGGGGTTCAGAGCTGAGCGGCGTTTTATAGTTTTGGCTCCCTCGTCTGGCCCGTACGCAAGCTCGACCTTCTCACCCACCTCGTCGCTTCACTTATCGAAGCCGACATGCCCTTTCTCTTCGCCCACGCCGCAGGTGCAGACGGAGCTCCAGTTCCGGACGAGTTGCGGACACTGGTCGCGGACCACGGTTTCAAGGCGTTGATGGTGGACTTTGCGCCGCAGGAAGTGGTGCTCTCTCATGAGGCTGTGGGGTTCTTCCTTGTACGTTTCAGTAATGTCCTCGCTCGACGTATGTTTCTGACGAGACGTAGAGTCATATGGGTAGCAACTCCGTCGGGGAATCGATCATTGCTGGGAAACCGATGATCGCTTGGCCATTTATGGGCGATCAACCTGAGATCACCCGGCAGAGTGGGCAATCTGGCCCTCTGGATTGAGGTATATTGATGATACTCTCAGTGGTTCCGCGAGGATGCGCCATTGAGCTCCTGCAAGTCCGGACCTCCGGTATCGGGAAGAAGACGTACTCCGGTGTGATGATCTTCAACACATCTGAAGCGATCCGGAAAGAAATGAGGGAGGTATGGGCGCGCATACGAGGGGAGGAGGGAAAGGAGATGGGGAGGAACGTTGCGAAACTGATGGCGGAGCTGATGGAGAGCTGGAGGTGCGGGGCTGCAAGGCAGGCGATGATTGATTTTAGGGAGGTTTGGCGGTGAGGCGGATACTAAACTTGATAGATGCGTTTGCATGATTGCGTTGTCACCTCCACACCTCGCTATAACGCACCGTGATGCTTCGATCGATCGGCACCCTCCACAAGTGACCGTCCACATCAGCCCAGCCTACACATTCAGAGCATCACAATCGAAAGGATTGGCATTGCCACATAATTTCCCCATTTCTCCGATCCCGCAGCCCGATGATGACGCTCTGATCATCTGATCTGCGGAAAACCCTGACTTTCGCATGCTCTCTCTCGCAAGCGTCTTTCGCTTTTCGATCCCCTTCTTATTCAGACTTTCTACTCACAACATCACTCGATCCACGATGGACTTCCTCGCCGATTTCAAACCCACCTCCACCCAGACCATCTCGGTTCATCCCCCGGGGGGTACGGGCACCTCTCACCCGCCTCACCACACCGCTCAGCTCCCTCTGCCGACTCCGACTTTCGTGAGTACCTCTTGTCCCTTCAATCTTGACATTCGATTGGATTCTGATGAGACCGTAGGCCACCGCGACGCCGCGTTACCTCGCGGCTAGTGACCCTGGGCATACCGCGCTATGGGTGATCTTCGTGATCTTCACCTTCGGCCTCCTCGGGGTCGGCATCATGGCCCTCCGAGTTGAGAAGCGCTCTCGCATCTTCCACTGGTAGTGTCCCCGATCCGCTGCTTCAATCGGTGATGATCGTTGACGAACGATCGTAGGCTCTCCGCTGGTGTGCTCACGTGCGCGATGGTCTCGTACCTCGTCATGGCGACCGGGATGGGTATCTCATTCGTCCCGATCCACGGCAATTATGGCAATCCCGACGATGCCATGTACAAGTTCTACCGAGAGGTGTATTACGCCCGTATGTCTCGCCTAAACCTCTCAATTTGATCGTCACCCTTTTCCGTTACCAGTCCTCACGGGAGCATTGCACCTTGCTGACACTCGATCTTAGGCTATGTCGACTGGCTCTTCACCACGCCTCTCCTACTGCTCTCTCTGGCCTTCCTTGCCGGACTCTCACCCGCCGATACCGTCCTCGCCATCCTCCTCGATGTGTTTATGATCGTCACCGGCCTTTTTTCCACCCTTGTCCCAGCTCGCTCAGAGCACGGCGAGCGCGCCAGGTGGTTCTTCTACGCTATCAGCTGTATTGGATACCTTGGCATTATCTTCGTCATGGTCACCGGTGGTGGCAAGGGTGTGTCCTCCTCACCACTGCTCAACAATCTACTGATGGCGTGCCATAGCTGCCTCCTTGAGGCAGAGTAAGACGAGGGGTCTTTTCTACCTCCTCGCGGGCATGACCCTCGTGCAAGCTCACTCATCTTATCTGGAAACTGCCGCTTACGAGTGACCAGCCTTTGGACCGCGTACCCGATCGTCTTCGGTCTCACCGAAGGCGCCAACCGACTCTCAGTTGACACCGAGATCATCGCCTACGGTGTCCTCGACGTGTGAGTTCACGACGTTTGGCACGCAAACCCAACCATGGCTGACGCGAGGTGACGCAGTGCCGCCAAGGTCGGCTTCACCTTCCTGCTCCTCATCATCCACACCCATGGCGAGGACGACACCTGGATCATGCCCGAGTGGTTCACCGCGCCCCGCACTGGGTCCGGACCGGAAGGCAGGGGCGGGTACGGCGCGATCAACTCGGAAGAATGAGCGGGGCAACCCGAATAATCATCGTCCCTCCGCCCCCAACCCAAATCCACCTCCCGCCAGATCCAAAAATCCAGGATAGATGATTCTCATCCACTTCTGAGATTTCATACAAGTTCCATCTGCTTTACCAAAGCCATTCACTATCGTTTATCTATTTTTTTATCCTTACCTTTCCAACTCGGTCGTCATTGTTTTGTCGTAGTAAAAGGAAGAAGTGATGATGGAGACGAGTGATATGTACGATGATGCGAAAATGCAATTTGTCTTTCCATACTTGCCCCGTTTCATGCAATCAAAACTTGAATCAGTACGGGCTGAGGCAATCACGCCCCTCTTATCGAAGCTAGCCTGACGTCCCGTTCGCCGTCTGGAGGCTGCCACCGAGTTCTGAGTAGGAACCGACAGTTTATCGGCTAATGGTCCACAGGGGACAAAGGTGCACAATTTGGGACGACGAGCGCAATCATCACCTAGACAGATTATACATGTAATGCCGTTAAAATTGAGTGAATCAGAACTTCCAGCACACAAAACGGTACCAGTGGGTCGGATAACTTCGCCTTTCCGCGTGTACTTGAGATCTCCATCCTCTCCAGCTATCTCCCTCTCCTTCCCCACTACTGGACGTCCACCTTGGTGTGCTCGCCCGAGCTCGCATCGTCGTCCGAGACCGGCCGACCGAGGTCCATATCGAGCACCGTGTGGTCCGCCCTCTGCTGCATGTTCTGTTGAGCCTGAGCCTGTCGATAGGCCTGCCTCGGTACCTGCTGATGGGTATCCTGGACGTTTCCGGTGTGCTGCTGCTGCTGCTGCTGCTGCTGCTGCTGAGGCATCGCTACCCCGGCTCTACGATGACCCTCCTCCTGCGCTTCCTGAGACGCTTTCGGGTCCGCCATGTCCGGTTTCGCGCTTCCATCCTGCTTGGCCTTGTGGTCGGCATGGGCATCCCCTTTGCTGTGCTGATCACTCAACCCCTTGTCCCCGTCCATCACGGTGTCCGTTTTGGTATCCTTGGCCGCCTTCTCCTCGGTCTTCTTCGGTGCCGGTCCAGTTTTCGCGGTGCTAGGCTTCTCATCTTCGATGGCAGCGGGAGACGAGGCGCCAGAAGCGAATCGGTAGTACGAGCCACCGTGATCGGTCTCATGGACGATGGTAAGGCGTTGAAGATCGGTGAGGAAGTTCTCGAGCTTCTCGTTCTTCCTGGAGCGAGTGGTCCGGCCAATATTGTCGAGCCATCGGATCTTGTTGAGCACGAGATCTGCTCATATCAGCCTAGATCAAGAGTGAGTCGGACCGCAACTCACAGACGAGGAGGATGATGATGACCACACCGAAACTGTAGATCCAGAGCTTGACGACAGTAACGATAGAGGTGTGACCTCCCGAGCGGCTAGTGCCCTGGTCAACGCGCGGTCCAGAGATCCACCCGAAGATGGCGAAGAGCGAAGCGCTGGTACCCATTCAGTACAGTAGAAAAGCCAATCAGGAACATGGAAACCCACAGAATGTCGACACCGAAGACAGCGCCAACGAGTTGCCATGACGGCAGGACGTTCGGTGTACCGGGCTCTTGAGCGAGACGAGTGATGACTGCCAGACTGATTTAGACCCATCCACCATCCCCGTGCGACGACTCACAAATGACCCAAGACTCGGTGAGCGCGACCTCGAGGAAGAGGACCTCCTGGATGCTACCAAAGTTCTGGATAATGCCGCCGCCTCCGAGGAATAGAGTACCGCGGATGATCCAGGTACCGGCGGCGAGCATCAGACCTAAAACATCTGTCAGCTCGTCCGTGCATGTATAACGGAAGACTCGCCCATGATCGTCGAGATGATCCATACCTTGGGAAGCTGCCACTCAACTGGCTGGCGGGCGTAAGGAGCTGGAGTTATCAGCACGAATGGCACATTGCAGGATGGCGCGCTCACCGCGGTCGTAAGCGATGGCAATGGTAGCGACATCGGCGAAAATGGCCAAGAAGCTTAAGAAAATCAGCTCCGTTGCTATATCAACGAGAAGATTACCTACACAATGAGGTCGACACGGATAGTTTCGTTACGGATGATGATTGACAGCATGAGGTAGACTTGAAGATGCACACAAAGCGCGATACTGTTATTCGTCAGCGCGAGTCAAGCCCGAGATATCATGCTCACCGGTAGATGATGTACGCCTTCATGCGGTGGAAAATCTGCCTGGCAACTTTGATAGCGGTGATGATGGTCGAAAGACCCTCGTCCAGGAATACGACATCGGCAGCCGTCCTCGCCGCGTCCGAAGCGCCCTCCACAGCGATACCACAATCGGCCTTCTTTAGCGAAGGCGCATCGTTGACACCGTCACCAGTCATGGCAGTGAGATGGCCACGTTCTTGAAGGAGATTGACGACCTGGTACTTGTGCTCGGGGAAGACCTCGGCAAACCCATCGGCAGCCTCGACGAAGTCACGGATATCCGAACCGGACATACCGCCGCCGATCAATTTCTCAGAGTCGTAGACATTGGTTTTGAGGCCGAGCTGCTTGCAAGTCTCCTTTGCGATAGCGACAGCGTCACCGGTGAGCATCTACAAAGATCAGCATGGCTCTAGATCGGATTCCACCACACTCACCTTGACCGAGATACCGAGATCGCGAGCTTCACCAATCGTCTACATACTTATCAGCGCGTTCAAATCGTTGAATATTGACTCACCTTGGCTGTGTCTGATCGAGGCGGGTCGAACATGCAGAGCATCCCGAGCAGTTCCCATTCCTTGCCGTCCTCCTTGCATGCGACACCGAGCGACCTGAAACCACGTGTGGCGAACGACTGAGCGGTGCCGCGGTATGCAACGACGGTGTCGGGATCGAATTTGGCCAGCTTGAGGATAGAATTAGGAGCGCCTTTGGCACAGGTGTAACGTTTGCCATCCTTTTCGACATCTGCAGTGATGCGCTTGGACACGGGATCGAAGGGAGTGAATTTGTGGGTCTTCCATCCGCCCTTCAGCATTTCCTGCGCTTTCGGGTAGTCCTGCGGCAAGTCAGCTACGAAGTTGAGATGCATGGAGAGACACACCTTAAGACCAATAACGGTGACCTTATCGATCGGGTCCAGACCTTTGACGTTGTGCGAAGACGCGAGCACGGCGACCGTCATGAACCAGTTCGGGTCGACATCCGGCGCGATGTACGGGTCGTTCAAAGACAGCTTGTTAGCGGTCAGAGTACCGGTCTTGTCCGAGCACAGAATATCGACACCAGCGAGTGATTCGATGGCGGTGAGCTTCTGTACGATGGCCTTGCGACGAGCGAGGTAGGCGGCACCGACGGCGAGAGTGGTCGTGGTGACAACGGGGAGACCAACAGGCACACCGATAATGAGGAAGATAAGAGCGTAGACGAGCAAGTTGTTGTCCTTTGGCTGCGCAATGTTGACGCCTCGGAAAAAGGCGCCGATCCAGGTTGCGAAGATGAAGGCGATGACCAAAACAAGCAGGCTGCCGCCAATTAGCATGACTGTCGCGAGGACAATCCGGTGAGAGACCTACGTAGTACCGATTCCACCAAGGACGATCTGGAAATGTCCCTTCGTAGTGGAGCCTGCGTCCAATCAGTACATGCAAGTCCTGTGAGACGACAACGCACCAGTGACGAGAGCCGCGGTCCTGCCGACGAAGGACTCTGGCGCGGGGCAGGTAACAACACCGTAGCATTTTCCGCGCTTGACACCACAAGTATAGTACGCGATATCACCGATGAATTTGTCGGAAGCGAGCGACTCTCCAGTGATGGCCGACTGATCAACGGAACACAGAGACGGTCCCCTGTCGATTCCATCGTCCTCATCGTGGTCTTCGTCATGTATGCCCTTCTTGGACCTTTCGGCCTTTTCCAGGATAGCCCTTGACTGCCTTTCATCAGCTTTGAAAAGTTTTACGCAGAATCGAACCAACCTTAGAACCGTCTTGGTCGTCATAGTCACCGAGAATCTAAATATCTCTCAGAAACGGCCTCCTGCCTGCGATGATGGCTCACCTTTGCGTCAGCCGGGATAGTAGAACCCTCTTCGAGAATAATGATATCTCCGGGTACGAGATCTCTGGCTTCGAGTTCGCTTTCCTTGCCGTCTCGAACGACGGTGCACTTCATCGCGATACCCGCCTTAAGCTGCGCGACGATGTCTCCGGCTTGCCTGAAGCAGCGTCAGACCGAAACCTGTAGGACTCCAAAGCGACCTACTTTTCCTGATACCAACCGACGATAGCGTTCATCATGAGGATACCGATGATGACACCGAAATCAATCCAGTCTTGAAGACCGCCTGCAAGGAGAACGGCAAGCTCCATGACGTAGAGGATAGGACCGCGGAAGTAAGAGATGAACTTGATTAGCTGGTTCTCCGTTGGGCTGCACCTTGTTAGCCGGATGTAGGACACCAGAATAGCTGGGTATTCACCTCTCGAGCTCGTTGTAGCCAAAGTCCTTGCGGCGGCCCTCCACCTCGGACTGAGAGATACCCTTTGTTCTCTCGGTATTGAGCCAGTCCTCCGGAACCTTGGGAAATCCATGAGCCCGGCAATGGAGATTCAAGCGTTAACATACCACTTTACTGCCCTGCATGACCTTGGTCTTCTTCCAAGGGGTGTACCAATTCCGAGTGTAAGTGTATGTCTTCTCATCGTCATCGCCGGTATCCCCCTTCTTATTCTTGATCTTCTGCTGCTCTAATGCGACATAACGCAGCAGGTCCTCGTACTCTTCTCCAGACCACTCTGAAAGCGCCTATCAGCACAAACATGCGGAAGCAGGATCAGCTTAACAGGACGTACTCTGCTTCTCCGCCTCATCGCGGCGGGCCTTCTCGGCCTCTGGACTACCGTCCTCAGCCGAGCCGTGCTTCTTTCGGTGCATGATTGCCATGATGGGCGACTGACGGGGGTCGCCGACTTCAGCGGAATGTCAACAAGTGGTTGCTGGAATCACTCACCCACTGCTCACTGTTTGTGGGATCCAACCTCTCCACTTCTCCTCGCTACGCTATCGAAGTCGATGTCGGTTTGTGGAAGGGATGAAGAGAATGAGAATGAGATGTTTGGACACCTAAGTAATGTTCATGAGGATACGTTTGCCAAGAGACCGCAAGGGAAAGCTGACGTCGTTTGAATTCCCGCATGACTGCTATTTACGGCTATGGCGCTGGCCATGAACCCTCGAGTCCCCCGGCAACGGTAATTCGGCATAAAGTCTGATTTGGCGTAATCGCAGAGGTTCGATTCAGGGCATTCCGCATGTTTGGGGGGATTGGACCCGATTTCTATAGTGCCAACCATTGCGGATTTCCTACAGGCGTGCTAACCATTGCACACACACCCGAAGGTGAAACATCCCAGAGAGCGCTATTTCTATTTCAACAAAAGTCGATGCTCACGGGTTGCCATGGTATAGTATTTGCAACGAGGTTTTTTGAGACGTTCATTAGCATATATCATGTCGAATGTCGGAGATGATGGGGAAGCTGTCAGCTAGGCCTGCTTTTCAGATAGATAGGCGGGAAAGATTGTGTGCCTTTCAACAGTATGGTCGCTGGGATTCGAACGGAAGGCCTTTCCTATAGGCGTGGCGAACCGATCCCACGGAGGTATTCTTCGGTTCGCCACGTGCTTATCAACCTATTCTCTATAATCCGAGGAGCTCTTTCGATTGCTCAAAGGCATCCACGGCGATATGACAGGTAAGACTGAGCCAGAGAATATCACCCTCAGCCGTGGATGACATGGCGCTTCCTGCAGATTATCAGCAGATCCTGGACGAGGAGTTCGAGGTGAGTGGTTTCTATGAATACTCGCATGGCATCGGCATAGCTTCTTCATCCCAAGGCGTTTGGGCTGACCTGATCACCTGTAAGGTTCTCGACTCAATCTTCCCTGACGAGCTCGAAAGTATGTTTTGACTTTCCTGTCATCATCTCGCTTTGCTGAGTGTGGGTGCAGAGCTATCCGAGCGGAGTCTCCGAATACAAGTCGAACCTGACGATGCGTCCTCCTCACATCCGCGTGTGTCCATGCTTCTGCCTTTTCAATCCACTACCGACCAATTGACGACTTCAACAAGTCACACTGCACCTCTACTTCACCTATCCCCCGACATACCCCGATGTTCTCCCCGACATGGAGTTCGAGCCTATCGATGAAGATTCAGGCGAACTGCACGAGGAAGAGTCCGAAGCGGTCCTCGGACAGTTGAGGATGATAGTACGATCAGCGCCAGAGGCTCTGGCTGATGCATATAGGGCGAGGAGAGTCTTGGGATAGCCATGACGTTCACCATCGCTTCTGCAGCGCGAGAAGCTTTGGGGGAAGTGGTGAAGGGACGACTGAGGAAGGAGAAGGAGGACGATGATCGCAGGACGAGGGAATACGAAGAGGTGCGTGGATGCGCCGTACACCATGACGTTTGCTCACATGATACTAGGCTGAAGCGACCCGGACACGGGGAACACCGCTGACGGGGGATTCGTTCGATACATGGCGGAAGGGCTTCGTCGCCGAGCTGAAGGGGAGGCGGGATCAGGAGGAGGACGAGCGGATCAGGGCGTTGCCTCCGAAAGAGAGGGAAGAGTACCGACGGCGGCGAGAGCGGCTAAGCGGTAGGATTTACAACTAAATCCCATGCCGGAAGTTGACGGTATCACAGGGAAACAGCTTTTCGAGACTTCGCAGACTTTAGCGACATCTGATGAAGCTCTGTATGAAGAGGGCACGGGCGAGGGGGATCTCAGGCAGTATACTCGGGAAGAGAGGGAGAGAGAGCGGAGGAGGGCGGAGGAATACGAGGAGAAGAGACGGAGATGTTTGGTCGACGCGGGTGGGGACAGTGATGGGGAATGACCGGTCATGCAAGGGTCACAACAGTGATCTTTTCTGATGTTACATTTTGGCAGTATCTCCTGATCTCATAGTTCGGCGCCGTCCAAGGGTTTCCAAGTCTTGATGTGCGTTCCCGACACAAACAGCTTCCCTGAGGCCGCGTCCTTGATCTGTGGACCTAGCAATCAGATTGACCTGTCGTAAGGGTTGATTCGGACGTACCTCGCATTCCAGATTCGCCAATGTGGCGGACAACCGGATGTTCTCGACTACGACCTAGAATTTCGTGCCCCTGACGAATTCAGCTCGTATCTGCATCCGAGCAAAGGGGCACTCACTGACGAGCAGGATGAAACTATTGGATGTCAATAGCGAGCGATACCCCGCTGAGAATGGGTGGTCCCCAGAACGTCGGTGTATGGACAGCATGAGTGAGGCTGAGGTACACCTGTTACATGGTGACTGTCATTTCTAGACAATAGGCGGCAAACGCAGGGGACCTTGCGTATCCAAAATCATAGCCGCTGCTCCTCCATGTAGACTCTGGGTTAAGCTTGGTCCAGCCTGATCCCGAATTAGTCCGAAGAATCTCTCGAATAAGACGCCAGACTCACTTGGATCGACGACGCCTTCCCATGTCATCTTCCGTCCAATCGGTAGCTTACGACGACCCTGCTCATCCGGCTCTGGAATGGGGTCGACATCCGTGATGAGCATAGGTGTACGAGTCTTGACCAGTCTGTCGAAAGGGACGAAGTCGGTGGTGGAAAGCCATAACGCCTGCTCGTCTTCTGTCGGAGGAGCCATTTCGGACGGTGACTATCTCAAAGATTGCGATGTCTGTTGTATGGAATCTATGAAGAAGTGAGGGGACCAGGAGGAGGACGATGATGACGGTGCTGAGGTAAAAGAAGAGTGTGTGCTGAAGGTGCCGCTCATTCAGACTTTGTCGAATCATTGGTCACTGTAGGAGATCCGGATCCGATCCCCGGGATATCCAGCTTTGGATAAGGTCAATCCCGGTTCGTCCTTTATGAATGTGGTTGAAGCGGGCTTGGATAGTGTATGTTGGTATTTCGACTTCAAGTACGGGGTGCTCCTGCGCCTCCAGCTTATTCCATTAACCGAAGCGGAATCAATTCCCAATCTCGTGACCGCATTCGAGAACGCGTTCCTTTGATTTTTCTAATGAGCTCTCTTCCATTCAATCATCAGTTCTCCTCCTCAATCGTTTTGGACAATTCCCCCCTCCCCTTCACCCCGGTGACAGACATTTATACCTGGTGGAGCCATCGTAATCGATAAGCAGGAACGTTGCCGTCACTCTGCCCTGTTCTGATCCTGCGAGCATACTTTACCCCTTCGTTTACTCCTAATCCTTACTTCGATGCCCTTGTGGATTCCATGACATATATCTTATCGATGCTCAACACAATAAGAATAATCACCAGACTTCGATGATGGCTCCAGCGGGACTGGTGATCTCGAAACTCGTCGTAGAAGCCACCGCTTCGTCCGACTTCGTGATCGGTCTTCTATGTCTGAAAGTGAGCTTCACGTCAGCTTTCTAACATGGAGGCAGCGTCGCCCTCTGTGCCTCAGGCGCGCGACTCGACGCTTATGTTTGAGCTGTATTAGACGCTAACGGAACACCTTTAGGTTTCATTACCCAGGGAAGGGGAAAGCAAGCAAGCGGCTCGATGGGGCCTCTTCAGTAGTGAGCAGGCCGATACTTCAACGTTGTCTTCCGGCCTGTGGAAGTCAACCAGAACACAATGTAAGCTGACACACAACGCTTCCTCCCCTCCAGCTGCTCCGCCCAGACCCCTTTCGACCCCAACTATCCATTCCCTTCCCCTATCCGCCAGTCTTACTTCCACTGCCATCACCAAAGACCTGCGAACCGCCTGCAACCTTCTATCGATCCCTCAAGCCAATCCATACCCACCTTCTTCATCCTCGGATCTCGGCACGAACCCGTTTCTCGACGTGAGCAGTGCGACGGGGCAGGTGTACCTTGTCGTGGATCCTGCTTCGGGCTCCAGAAAACCGGCAAAGAAGCCTGAGAGCAATGGGGCGAGGCGAGAGTGGATGATCATCATGAAATTCGAGATCGAGGTGGAAAAGCTCGCGGAGGGGTCGTCGAAGGTGCGTTCCAGCGGAGCTTGAGCAGGAGGGCTTATTCAGGTGATCTTAAACCAGACTGCAACGCTAATAGCGTGTCAATAGGTCCTGATGCCTCTTCCCAAATGCCTCGACAATGTCATTCGGTTCCATATCCTCTCGCCTCTGTTCTCGACTTCTTCCTCGACTGGTGAGGTCAGCATCTCCACCGAGCCAAGCATGCTCCCCCTCACTCCCTCGGCTTTCTCCAAGCAGTCGAAACGACGCAAGCGAGAGCTCTGCTCGCACGGTCGAGGTCTAAATAGAGCAGCTATCGTCGACGCTGAGGAGGGCTGGGAGGATGGCGAGGACATCGAACTCGATGATGGAGAAAGTGAGGGAAGTGGAGACGGAGAGGACGAGTCTGACTGGACCGATGATAGTGGTGGAGCAGGGGATAGTTTGCTTGAGGGGCGTTTTCAGAGGTCAGTGTCTAGTTTTTGATCGGTCTTCACTGCTGACCTGAATCTGACGTCTTGTCAGTACTGACACACTGCGACTCGAGTGGTCATACAACGCGGCGTCGTCATCTGCGGCTTCCTCAACACTCCACATTCTCCCACAATGGGATTCGCGGAATCCTTGCGTTCACCTCTCATACGAAGCGACGTCGTCCGACGAGGAAACGATTGTCCCAATCGAAGTCGTCTTTCCTGAAGGTTGGGCCTGGAGTCAGCTCTCGATACAAGGGGACGGGCTCTTGGGCTGGCGGTCTATAGACGGCGATTGGTGGGATGAGACGCTATTCCCCGCAGACACAACAATAGAAGACGAGGTGTACCTCGATCTTCCTAGTCACGACAGCTCTTTCGCTACAATTCGGGGAAAACGGGATGCGCACACCCAATCGATGCTCTCATCGCGGTCATCTGCTAGTCTCATGCGCCAAACCCTCCCGGCACCACTTGACATGAAGATGGAGGATTTCTCGTTCGAGCTAAATGGCCTCGATGACTCGGCACCACCTAGACCTCTGAGGCCCAGTGGGAAACGACCTTCCACGCCGCCGCCTCCCAGAAGTAAGCTCTCTGCGACCATCCGTGGAATACAGATCCGCGATCCGCTTCCTGGGCGACTTTTCGATTTGAAGTTCGACTCGACATCGGAGAAATCCTTCTCAGTACAAGGTACCCTGGTACCCCTCTCCCCTCTCACTTTGGTCAGTTCCGCTGTTCCCTTTCCACTGCCATTTGTACGCATCGAACAATCCATGTCTGCATCGCCGTCATGCCGTGTCACCTGCCCCTCCGCGAGATATGCCGATTCCGCACCGACGTCCGGTCAACATGTCTGTGAAGTCTCGCGGCCTTCCATCGGCACCCTGCTTTGGACGGATACTCGCGGTAAGCCGATTGCGTCACGCAGAGCGCAGGGCGTGCGAGGCGATGTGCGAGTGCGAGTTCAGCGGAACGCATGGGGTTTGCAAACCATATCTATCCTCCTACCATGGCCGAAGCGAGGGGCTGAGCTGGCTTTTACCCTACCACACGATCGACCGATACGTAACCAGCGGTCGACGATGGGAGGCGTTGCCTTACCACGAAGCTTGACGAGCTCGGACGGGGAGATGGAAGTGCGCCTGGCCTCCAACGGGAAGGACGGGATGGCAGAGATTGTCCTTGAGGTCGGAGAGGGCAAGGACGAGGTCTCCCTACCTCGCTTCCCGGATGCTGTTGGTACCATGACTGTTCAGTTACGAGGCGACGGCTGGGAAGGTCAGTGCCCGCTATCACGTTCTGTTCTCTACGATCAATGACCGGTCTAGGAGTCAAAGGAAACCTCGCAATATCGGCTAACCAACCCCTAACTTTCACATATGATCTCGCTTCTCCGACTCCACCCATACTGTCCATCAGAAAAGCTGGACCTGAAGTCAGCTCGAGGCATCGCTCGCGAACACTCTTTTCCTTCTCGACCTTCCTCAACCTCTTCATGCTCTGGCTTCTCGTCTCCATGGGTCAGCAAGTCCAACGTTTACGGAACGAGGTGGCCTTTGTGGCCGATGAAGCGAGAGATCTGCGTCTTTACAGCATGGGAATGACCTCGCCAGCTCCGGACGACCATCCGACTTCGCCGGAGAAGCCGATCATCAGCCAAGACGATGGATCGAGTACGGCAATGGTAGAAATTGGGGACAAGATGTCAACGGCTTTGGGAAGAGTGGTCTTTGGCGCTTCATCATGGGAGACCTGGATACAGCATCGGACGTGAGTTTCTGACGCTGCACGCTTAGGAAAGCTGACCCGAGTAGAGTGCAGACGCTTGGCAAAGGGATGAGCTGGTTGTGGCAGGCAATGGTCTGGTTGGTGGCGCCGACCTGAACGCCCCGCTACGACTCCCGCGTATGCATGTTCTGAGAGCACGTACCGATACCGACCGTCCTGATATTCCAGGGTAAAGCCCGACAAGGAAAGATATATCGGCCGCAGAAACAGGGAACAGCTTGGGAAATAAATCAGGTACGAGGCACCGGAGCTTTCCCTTCCGAGGACGGACGCCACCTAGATCATCGCTGTTCGCTCCATTACTCGTCCTCTCCTCGGTCCCAGTGCAGACATCGTCCTCTCCTCGGTCCCAGTGCAGACCTCAATCTCTAGATCTCTGTTCCCGTGACGGCTGAAAGGATTCTGCGGGACGTCCCGAGAACGGAGAAGACGATCATGGCGTCATGTCTTTCCGCTCATCAAACACTGTTACGCGGAGCGAGGGACCCCGCTAGCGATCTTCCTGAGTCTTGCTATCGAACCAGGTAATTGCCGCCTCCCTTCTACCTGTTCCCGAGAAGCGTGCTCCCATTCGACTCGTGCCTGACCATCCCCCGATCGGGTAGGTCTTCGGGTCCTTTCATTTTCGTCTTTACCCACCACAATTGCATCCTCGCCACCCCCCTTGTCCGCTCTCCATCGCATACATCGCTGACAATTCTCGCTTGCCCATTATCAACACAGCGTTCATCGGTTCACTGGTTCCGAAGTCGTGAACGACCAATCATCTCGGAAATCCGAGACTAGAATCCGGGCCATCGACTGCGTCATCCCAGACTTTCGGTTTCCGACTCACCCTCTTTGACGTCGTCATCGCCTACTTTTCGCTCCGACCTCGCCTACGCGTCTCTCCGAAAACAAGGATCAGCGGTTCCATTCTCACGCTCTCGTAACCCCCCCCCACGTTTCCCGTCATCTAGAGAGACAGGAACCACTTGTTCGACCATCACGCACTCCTTCGCCGATCAATCTTGTTTTCGTACTTCAAGTCCGAAATCTACCATAATCTTTGGTTCGGGAGTTGGAACGAAAGAGTAAGACTGGGTTTACGCACAGGTTGAAAGTTTGGGACTGCTTTTGATTTGGGATTGGGAAGGTGTGTCCTGTCTGAGATGTGTGAGCTCCGACTGATCAGGATGCTTCTTGTCAGTAACGGAGGGCTGCCCAGGCGAACGACACGGCCCGTAAGTCATCCATAAATAACGTGCCGAAGATGCCCGGAGTGCGATGGAGCAGGCGGCATGGGTCCTCATCCGCCTGGTCTGGGGAACACCTGTCAAAGTTGGCATGCGGTAGACGACCGGTCCATCTCTCCCAGGTGAAAATGATACATTGGGTCCTTCACGGTGGACGCGCAGCGAGCGTTCATTCCTCTCCTTGCCCCGACGTTTTGCCTGTCGATCCTTCCTCATCGACCAATCGTCCATCTCTCCCCATACCCGTGCGAGCCTTTCAATATTGCCAACAATGCTGACCCGTTTGTGGTCAAGCAGGCCGCCGACCTATCCAATCAACCTCCCCAGCCTGACTTTCGCTACCTATCATATCCGCCGTCTGGCCACTGCCATCATATCCAGGCCACAGTTCACTTCATCAATTATATACGGCTCGGTCATTGGTTGAGAGCACCGCCAAGCTGGTCGCTCAACACGCTATGGAGCCCAATTGGGTATGTCACCCCTCTCCCTTCTGCCCGGCGCATCATACCTTATCAGGCTGTATCCTCTGCATCCTTTCAGCTGACACTAGTGTCCGTGTAGCACGCCCAGGGGTTCTACAGTTACTACCCTCATGACCCCAATCGTTCATCCGAGCGTCAGACCGTATCACCCGTTCACGAACCGGCCAACCTCGAGGAGCCAAGTCATCGCCGATCCTTCACTCAACCACCCCATCCGACCTTCCTCCCTCCCCCTCCTCCCCCTCATACCGCATCAGCCTCCTCCCACAACATGAATCTCCCACCCTTCTCCCAAACCTTCTACTCTTCCTACCATTCGACTCCATCAGCACACCAGCCGAGCGCGTCCGCTCCCAGTAGCATGCACCTGGCGCATAATATGGCATATGGTTCGCATGTCCCTATGAGTGCACCGGGATCGCAGGCATATCATCACCCCGTGGCATCACCCGTCGCTATGTCTGCTCCACCTTTTCCTGGGTCCGCACACCGACAACCACCTCCGCACAGCTACAATGAATCACCCCGTGTCCCCAGCGGCTACTCGTCGTCACCGGGTATGCGACACATCTCGCCGACATCACCAACAACACACCTCGCCCCACCCGGCATGTCCGCGTCAACCGGATCCACCTCGTCGTCATCATATCCTAGCGCAACACGGACGAGCTCAGGTCTGACCAAGGTGAAGCGGAGAAGTGGGAGTGCTAGTCAGAGCAATGAGAGCTGGGATGACGGGGAGGGGCGGTATAATCTCAGTTTGGATACGAAGGAGGAGGGAGATCTGGAGGATCGGGAAGAAGGGGATGAGCAGCCGTGGGGGATGCCTCAGGATGAGTATAAGGCTTTGAACCCGCGGGATAAGAAGCAGGTTCGGAATAGGTCAGCACTCGTCTCCTCCAAAGCCCTTATCGATCTGAATGAAACCGTAGGATCGGAGCACGTCGGTTCCGAGCAAAACGAAAAGGTTCGTTGGCACTCAATTCATCTACTTCATGGGCCTACGACTGACGACCAGACAGATTACGTCTCGACGCTAGAAGGAAGTCTCCGGGTACGGGACGACGAAGTCCATTCCCTCCGATCGCAGCTGGAATCGTACAGAAACGAGATCAATGACCTCCGGACTCGATTAAGCATGCCGCTCCTACCTCCTCCTCCTCCCGATACGGGGTTGATGGGTGCACGAGGGTCCGCGGAGGGATGGGATGGGGGTGGGGAGGATCGAAAAGACATATAGGAGGGTAGGGAGAGAGGGGGGCAAGGTTCAGGGCAATGGTTTATGGGGGTTACAAGCAAGTATAAATCGGGTTTCTACACAGTACTTTCGGGCTTCCGGGATGCAGGTTTCGCAGTGTTGTTGGTCATCCTGAATTAGCCAAAGATGCTTTGGCAATCATCTGTTCCGATGTCGCTGTTGCTGTGTCTGGACCAGTAATCCCGTCACGTGACGCAATCTACTCATCGCTACGGAGCGAGACTATCTGTTTTGAAGATCGTTTCCGGATTCCTTGGCGTATCGGATCATCCGCCGTGTCTGAATACACTTCGGACCTTTCGAGTATCCCACCATGGTGACCTCCGCACCCACCGCCCTCGCCCCCTCCCAAGCCCGACTCGCGGCCCTCAACCGCCTCAAAGCGAAAGACAAATTCACCCGGCCTCCTCCCACATCCACATCTTTGAACCAAGCAGGACCGAGCTATGTGAACAAGCATGCTGCCGAGCCGTTGACGGCAAGGAATATGGTGGTGCAGCAGCAGCAGGTCGTCGAGGTGGCCCCATTACCCCGAGATCCCGGCTTGGTCCGTGGTTCCGATACCAAAGGATGGGTGAACGGGGCTGATGAATAGTATGGGCCAGGGTAAATACTTCGAGTACGACCTGAGCAAATTGCATAATTCGAGGGGAGGGTTCTTGACGGAAGACGATCTGAATGGGGAGAGGATCAAGTCTGTCGTCGAGCTCGCACGGGAGAAGGAGAGGGAGAGACGGAAGATGAGAGAGGGAGAGGAGCCGGGTGAGTATTTTTCCGCTTAGCTTGTTGAGGGGGGAGGGGAGGGGGGTAGACTGATGGTGGTGCGGTGGATAGGGATCGTTTTGGATAGCTCGCCGAGGTGTAGGGAGTGTAAGACGTTGGAAATCGATCATCAATTCCTCAAGGTAGGTCCAACCTCTCCCCATGCTGCTCGCTTTCTCCTCATCCCCCTTGCTTTCTCCTCAACCCCTTTCTGTCCGTCCCTGAGCCCGTTTGCAGTGCCAGTATGTTTGGGGAGGAATTTTGAGCTGACTGATCCCGTTGGACAGGTATTCAATACCCGAGTCTGTAAGGCTTGCAAGGAGAAGCATCCAGAAAGGTTCTCGTTGTTGACGAAGACGGAGTGTAAAGAGGTATGCTTCCTTCCAATCATCCAGGTTTGAGTTGAGGGCTGCCCAGGACTACCTGTTGACCGACCCCGAGCTGAAGGACGAGGATCTCCTACCTCATCTGTTGCGGCCGAATCCGCATGCTTCGACTTATAGTAATATGATGCTGTTTCTGCGAGAACAGGTGCGTCGAGGGCGTTCGATACGCATACTGTCCAGCTCGAACCCGGATCTGATGTTGGGTTGATAGGTCGAGAGGGTGGCTTGGGATAAATGGGGTGGCGAAGAGGGGCTCGACAAGGAGTGGGATCGGAGAGAACAGTTCAAGAAGCGGAAGCGGGAGGAGAAGTTCGAGCAGGGTCTCCGAGAGTGGGTCGATACACCTTGATCTGCACCGCGACGAGATCATGCCTGACATATCGACAGTCTGCGGAAGCGGACGAGGAACAACCTGTATCAACGGCGACAAGAAGCAGAACATATCCATCACTTCGAGGATGTCGAGCAGGAAGTCGATGACGAAGGGGGTACGAAAGCTGTGCAGAGGTGTTTCCAGTGTGGTGCAGAGCAAGAGGTGGAGGTCTGGTGATCGTATTGGAGATACGATGCATGCATGGCTGGGGCTTATGCTCATCGGATCGTAGCCCTGGCCCATAATGCATCGAGTCGAATCCGCGGGAATCTGTCATTTTGGCGGATCGTTGATTTTCTCGTACAATTGTCTTTCACACCGTCTCTTGGATTCGCTTTTTGGATATTCGCCATAGATGTTGCTTTTAGGTGTTGATTGAACGGGATAGTGTTCGTTTTTGTCTACTTGGAAACTTTGCGAGCTGGACCACCGAGGCAAATCTCCTCAAGGGCCCTTATCGTCCATACCTTAACGTGCTCAAATGCTCGCAGAGGCGATCTATCACCAGTCGTCCTTCTTTACGATGCTGATCCAGCCCTCAATACTGGGATGCGAGGCGATCTGGGACGGGGTCGACTTTACTCCCTGTTTCCGGGAAAAGTGAGCACCTTCCCCAAACCCTTCAGACGAACCAGGCTGATTCCACTAGATATCTTCTCAACTACCCCTTGGCCCTCATAGTCTTCTCCGCCATCATCATCCCCGCTACCGTCTTAATCAATCGGTATCTTTCCCGCTCGCCCTCACCCCGATTATCAGCACAATCCTTAGTCTCCCCCACAAGTGATTCGGACCTGGCCAAGCTCGAATCCGATGTCATCCTCTCCGCCGTAGCGGGCAACCTCCTCCCTCCACACAAGAAAGACGATGGTCTGGACAAGCCGTTGCCTTCGAAAGAGGTGGGCAAGGTCGTGGAGGATTACAAGGAGGAGGCGGTGGATGTTCGGCGGTGGGAGAGGGTGGGGTGGATCGTTCGGATCGTCGGAGGGGTCCTGTACCTTGGGATTGAGGTGGCAAGGGCGGTGGTCGACCGGGAATGGAAGGGAGTCGCTTTCCCGGTGGATCCACTTCCCAAGGCCTTCAAAGAGTCGCTGACCTGACCAGGCATACGTTCTGCTTCTCGCACTCCACCCCTCGTCCCCCGTCACCATTCTCCTCACCTTCCACCTGGTACCTTCCCTCCTCGTCCTACGGAGTACGATCATCACCCCCCACACTACCGCTATCGCCATCGCTCCAACCGTCGTCGAGCTCGTATACTGGGCTGCTGTCATCAGCATACCATACGGAGATCCCCTGGATCGGTTACTCGTCGGTGCCAAGTCGAAAGGAGGGGGAAGCTCAGGGAGCTATGGCTCAGACTTGCCCAAGCACGTTGAGGAGCCGACCTGTACGTCCTTGCGAGTGATCTCCCCTGCGTTTGGCTAAAGAAGGGATGTAGCGGCCTTCTCCCGCGCGACTTACACCTTCATCATACCCCTCTTGTTCCGACATTACTGGAAACCCATCACCTTGAAAGAGATCCCGGCTATTCGAGAGGACGATAGCGTGTCTGCGAGTTTCGGTGCTTTCCGGGCAGACCAGGCGAGGCGGGATGAAAGATACGCGAAGCGGAATGGCGGGGCGCAAAGACGGCGGAACTTGGCTATAGACTTGCTCGGCTTCTTCTGGCCTGAGATCCGGACACAATGCGTGGTTTTAGCCCGAGGCTTTGATGATTCTGTGCTGAGCTTCTTTTAGATCTGGGCCGCGATCTTCACTTCTATCCAGTACCTACCACCTGTCGGTCTCCGATTACTGCTGAAGTACGTCAAAGAGCGCCAGACCGACCCCAGGCCAACTCATGTCGCCTTCCTTTACGTCGCCATGATGGCTGGCGGACAGTGTGTCTTTGTCACCGCTATGGGTCAAACCTTGGTCATCGGTCGTCGGCTGTGCATCCGACTACGGGCCATCATAATCGCCGAGGTCTTCACCAAGGCACTTCGGCGGCAGGATATTGCGGGAAACGTCAAGAAGATGAAGCTCGACAAAGCAGGGAAGGAGGTACTGGACGAGACCGAGTCTGCGAGCGAGGGCAAGATTGCCAACCTCGTCTCGGTGGACGCGTTCCAGATCGCTGAGATCTGCGCGTATATCTTCTACCTCTTCTCGTGTCCTCTGGCGGTGGTCATCAACTCGGTACTGCTTTACAATACCCTCGGCCTGGCGTCGATTGCCGGGATCGTCGTGCTTGTTCTCTTAATACCGGTGCAAGCAGTGGTCGGGCGGCTCTACACCATCATCCAACGACGATTCATGGCAGCGACCGATGCACGGCTGGAGACGGTGACCGAGGCAATCGCGCATATCAAGCTCATCAAGTTCAATGCTTGGGAAGCCAAGTTTCTCGATCGCATGTCCGGCACTCGTCATCGCGAGCTACACGTGCTTGCGCAGCGCTTCGCCACTAGCGTCTTGCAAAACATCATAATGTGGGGAACGCCGGTCATCGTCACGGCCTCAGCTTTCGCAGTGCACAGCTTAGTGCTCCACCAACCTCTCACAGCCGACCGCGCATTTTCCTCGCTCATCCTCTTCAATATGCTCCGAGATCCCCTCGCGCTCTACCAGGATACGCTCACCCATCTGCTTCAGAGCTATACGTCATGCACACGTGTCCAAGCATTTCTCGAGGAGCCCGAAACGCTCAAGTATCGCCAACTATCTAAACCCGGTCCGGCTGACCCACAAATCGGATTCCGTGGGGCGGTCGTTGGCTATTCGACACTGAAAGATATCGAAGAAGCAGAGTTCGAGCCGTTCCGCCTCGTCGAACTCAACCTCTCTTTCCCGGTAGGCGCACTTAGCGTTATTTCTGGTCCGGTCGGGTCTGGCAAATCGACCCTCATCCTCTCGCTTATCGGGGAGACGACGCTGCTGCAAGGCAAGGTTTTTATGCCTGATGATCATGCCAACCGCGACGTTTGCCCTGTAGATGCCGCGACAGGGCTATCCGATACCGTCGCATACTGTGCTCAAACGGCTTGGCTCGTCGGCGCCTCCATACGGGATAATATCGTATTTGGAGCGTCATGGGACAAGGCACGATATAACGCCGTGGTCGATGCGTGTGCCCTTCGACGAGACTTTGAGATCTTTGAGCTCGGTGATGAGACGGAAGTTGGCGAGAAAGGCACAACTTGCTCTGGAGGACAAAAGGCTCGCATCACCCTCGCCCGAGCGCTGTACTCCTCCGCCAAGACCATCATCCTCGACGACGTGCTTTCCGCGGTCGATGCGCAGACAGCCCGACATCTGCATGTTCACTGTCTCATGGGACCGCTCATGGGAGGTCGTACCGTCATTCTCGTCTCTCATGCTGTCAATCTAGTAGTTCCCTCTGCCGCCTTCGTCGTTATGCTCGATGATGGTCACGTAGTAGCTAGCGGTACGCCGTCCGAGCTTATGGCTTCCGGTGCCCTCGAGTTGGGCGAGGACGAGCACGAGCAGAACAATCCCCTCAGTTCCTCCACGCCCACCCCCGATTCGCCACACGACATCATCGAAGAGAATCTCGACCGTAGCGCAGGCGACGCGCTTGAGACGCAGAAACAGGTGCTGATGAACAAGGCCGCTCCTGAGGCTACCAAGCTTGAGAAACAGCTCGTCGCGAAGGAGACGCAGGGTCAAGGCTCGATCGGGATTGCCACATATCTCCTGTACTTCCGCTCGATGGGCGGCCTGCCATACTGGGTCATCATCGCCGTCGCCTTCTTCGGCGCAACGGCGCTTCAGATCGCTCTGAACGCGTGGATAAAGGACTGGGCCAGCTCGAACGACCGGAAGACGCAGTTCGCGCTGACCCGTCCTGAAGAGCGATCGACCCAATTCTACCTGGGGGTGTACTGCGCGATCGCAGTGCTTTACGTTTTTGGCGTCGCAGCGAGGGTCGGAATCAACTTTTTTGGGTCTTTGACTGCGAGTAAGGGGATGTATGAGAGGCTTTTGAAGAGGATCTTAGGGGCGAGGATGAGGTAGGTCATAGTCTGACTGCCTCGGACAAAGCTAACGTGCGTGTTGCATCCAGATTCTTCGATTCCACGCCTACGTGAGAGACTTCACGAGATGCAAGGCAATGCTGATGCCATGCAGAGGACGTATCATGAATCGATTAAGCCAGGACATATCGTCCATTGATACCCAAGCTGCCGAGAGTGAGCAATCACATCTCATGACATAACCCTGAATACTGATCAACTACCAGTCCTGATGTATTTTGCCAATTGCTGCCTTTCAGTACTCGCCGTGCTCCTTGTTGTTGTGTTCTCGACTCCTTGTGAGCATGCGGCGAGCTGAATATAACTTTCACTGATGCCTTGTCAGGGTTCCTCACAGCCCTTCTCGTCATTGCTGTACTCTATTGGTTTGTCGGCTCGCTCTACGTCACCACCAGCCGTGAGCTCAAGCGCTTCGACGTGGGTCTTACTGTCTCATCTGCTTCGGGATACGCTGAACATGATGCCTTGTAGAGCGTGACGAGATCTCCCATCTTCATCAGTTTCTCTGAAGTCCTTGTGGGCATGTCAACGATCAGGTCGTATGGCGATAGTGCGAGATTCATGCGAAAACTCTTCCAGGAGCTCGATCAGAACACGTAGGTCTACCTTATCGCTTGCCTAGCCGTTACTGATGATTCCAAAGGCGGTGTTTCTGGTACCTCTGGCAGGCTAATCGGGTCCTCAACAATTTCAGCAATTTCGTTGGATCGCTCGTGACCATTTTTGCGTGCGTCTTCGCGCTGAGATCACCAAGCATGGACGCTGGAGCGATGGGATTGTCGATCACCTATGCTCGTGAGCTCTCACGAGATAACGAGCTGGACGATCGCTGAGACGACCTAGTATCGTTCACCGAGTTCGTCTTATGGGTGGTCAGGCTGTATGCCGCTAGCGAGATGTCAATGAACAGTGTGGAACGGGTGGCCGAGTGTGGGTGTCCTTATGTATCTATGGAAGGAAGCTGATCCGGGTAGATCTCGATCTCGAGGTCGAGGAGGAAGAGACGTCGAGGGGCATGGAACCACCCGCTTACTGGCCTTCACGAGAAGGACGCGTTGTGGTGGAGAACCTGACTTGCCATTATGCGCCGCAAGTAAGCTTGTAATGCGGCCGAAATTTTACCGCAGCTGAGCACATTGCAGCTTGACCCTGTACTACGTGGAGTCTCGTTTGAGATTGCACCGAGGGAGAAGATTGGTATTTGTGGGAGAACTGGTAGCGGGAAGAGCAGTGCGTCCCAGTTCCTACATATTTGATCAGTGGCTGATCATCACAGCCCTTGCCCTCTCCTTCTTCCGCTTCCTACACCAAAGTGGCGGATCTATCACCATTGATAGCCTTGACATCAAGACGCTGAGCTTGACAGCACTGAGGTCGCGTCTCACTATTCTGCCGCAAGGTTCATTTCAGGATCTAGCGGATCATGCCGTTCATTGATGTGGATCCAGAGGCTCAGCTTTTCTCAGGATCTATTCGAGATAATCTGGACCCCTTCGACCAACACGAGGATTATGAGGTCTGGGAGGCTCTTCATCAATGTGGTCTTTCGGGCAAGACACCAGCGGCCTCCCGCTTTGCGAGTCGCAATCCGTCTCGTGTTGACCTGAAGTCGCGGTCCGGGACGGGAACTCCGACGACGGCTCTGCCAGCGGAATCTTTGAAGCATTTGCAGGAAGAGGCGTTCAAGCCAACCGTTCGGCCTGGTATGGAAGAGGATGACAAAGAGGACGAGGAAGTGGAAGAGCGGGTGACGATCCGTAGTCTGGATGAGAGGGTCGCGGTTGGAGGAAAGAATTTCAGTGCGTCGATCTTTGTGACTCAAGTCAGAGCTGACAATTCTCAGGTCAAGGGCAAAGACAGCTTCTAGCGCTAGCTCGCGGTCTACTCAAACTCCGGACCTCCTCCTTCCTCATCATGGACGAGAGTACCGCCAATCTCGACCACGCTACCGACATGACCATACAGAACGTGCTTCGAACAGGCTTGGCAGACACGCAAATGCTCGTCATCGCACATCGGCTTATGACCGTTTGCGGGCTCGATAAGTGAGTCACCTGTCATGGGCTAAACTAACCTGATGCAGGATTTTGGTGTTGGATCACGGGAAGGTGGTGGAATTCGGGCCACCATGGGAGCTGTTGCAGAAGGAGGGAGGGATGTTCCGGGATCTGTGTCGCCAGAGTGGCGAGGAGACCCAGTTGTTTGAAGTGAGTAGCTGTGTTCGAGATGTGGACTGTGGCTGATTGGGTGAAGATGGCGAGAGCGGTGCATGAGGCGAAGCAGGCCATGGCATAGACTAACAACGACGAAGTTGGGCGGGTTCATCATGCATTACCGATACCTGACGGCCATATAGCGGGAAGATTCCGAGGAAAGTCTGCGACCTGAGCTGACTAGCGTATCTATACGTACTGATCGCTCAATCGGTATTCAAGGCCATGAGAACGAAGTGGAAAGATGACTTTTTCGAACGCAATCCGTTTACTATTGGCTCTTCTGATGGAACCTCGGGTAGACACGGTCGTAACCGTTCTGTCGTTACTAAACTCAGTATGAAACCCAAGCGGGTGCGAAGTCCTCGCAGCATCACCGATCCAGAATCCTCTCAGACGAGGTCGAACACATCATTACGGTAGCTGTTGGACACTATGAAAGGATGGTTATACTTGCTTCTTCCGTTGAGACAGGTAAGTGATGAGCCCGTGACCATTCACAAACCCCTTAACTTTCCTTTCAGAACCACCCTTACGTGTCCCGTCTGATCAATGGAGACCCATCGCTCAATGGAGACCGGTCGTTCGAAGGCATAAAGGTCAACATTCTGGCTCATCTCATCCCGGTCTCCTCCTCAACTGCAAGCCGCACCTTTGGAACAGAAATGGGATAGACATCAACCGACGATTATTACCATGATTCTGGCACTGCTCACCGTATTGATGTCATTCGCCGGATCTTCCGCCACCGAACACAACGCGTTCAAACCAGCGCCAGCGACCGGATCGTCGACGTACACCGTGAAGAGCCACAAACCGCCGGCACCGTGGAAATCGAGTCACAAGGGCGGGACCGGTCCACCGCCCGCTGATTACCCAGCCTTCCAGCTCTACGCCCGGACTATACGCATGTCACCGCGCTCGATGGATCCTGGGGAGGATACGGCTATAATGATGACGCTGGGAAATACAAGTCCTTCCCCTTGAACTTTGGGAACGACAATCATTCCGAGGCGTTTGTCTTTCAGGCTTTTCCGGCACAAAACTCAGACGATGAGCCGAATCCGTGGGGAAAGGAGGACGATAATGCGGCCGACGATAAGTTGCATAGCGCACCATTTCTCTCGATGACGGTGAGCTATCCTTATGGGGAGGTTGGACAGAACCTGATGGGGATGATCAGTGCACACTCACCGCTAACTCGTATATCAAAAACACGAAAGAGATGTCGATGCAGATGGTGACGACGGCGCCGTTCTTGAATCCGACAAAGAATGGCCCTTTCGAGGGGTGGTGTGAGCCGAACACTGGCAAGCTGCCTCCGACACGTCGGGCGGTAGACACTGGAGCCGCTCCGAGCTCTCCGGCGTCGACCATAACAAGCGCTGTTTTTGAAATGGGGAACTAGGTCTCGACATAGACCTTGATAGTATCCGAGCCCTCCTTTGACTGTTTCCATGAATGGGATGGGTGGCGAGTCTGCCATAGCATACGCCGTCTATCCAATGTGGATCGCTATGACGGATGGAGGAGAGAAGATATAACTTGTTGCTTACCAATACTTATCGAAGACAAATGGGGAGATTCCGATGAGTCGCTATGACTGAAGGATCTGCCACTCGCTTGTCGTCTACATATTGCGGCACCCACTGACGATCGCAAGCATTTCGCGAGGCTGCTTTCTTACAACTAACAAATGGCTTGACCTGCCTCCTCATCAGTCATCTTTCATCGTACAAGGCCTGCCTTCTGTCTGCCTTTGATAGACCCATCTTTACCTCATCTCGTTTTACGTCGTGTGGCGTATGCCTTATCAATTTTGAGCTTTGTACCAATGCCGAAGGGAAGACCTGCCGTGGCGCGTCAACATTACGTAGGCAACCATCGCAGCTTGAAAACTCTGCATCCGCGCTCGAGGGCATATGAGGCGCTAGACAGATTTAGAGTTGTTTTGCGGCACTCGCGAAATCGACTTTCTCATGCGTGACTTCGGTTCCGGGCTTTGAGATCGGCAAGGCCGGATCACCGGGTACTACCTCGCGTGGGTCTCCTGCATCCTCTCCTTTTGCTTTCTGGTGGGGCTCTGACGAGTCATGAAAATCGGAGGCAGAGAAGCCGAGCAAGGGGTAAACCGGATGACCGATGCGGTGTATAGGGACAGGATGGTATATTAACCTGGAGGATACCCATTTCCCCCCCCCTTGTCTGATCCTTCTGACTTCCCGTTGTCTTTTATCCGAGATTGTGACCCTCCGCGATGGCCGCTCTCAAGCCTGCTCATTTCGTGCTTGTGCCAATAGCTGCATGGTCAGTCTTCAACGATGTCGATTCTTCTGCTGACCGTCTACAGGGGTCATGTCCGTCCCTTCCTCCACCTCTCGCTCAACCTCCTCTCCGTCCACCCGTCTCTCCATCTCACTTTCCTCGTCGCCCCATCCGTCTCACCTCCCATCACGCTCGAGCTCGCCTCCCCCGGCCTGGCCCATATCCACACGCCAAATTCTGCCGGTAACGAGGCGATCATCGATCGACTGCAGATCATCAACGTGACCAGTCAGACCATCGTGATGCCCGAGATCTGGAGACCTACGACAATGGCGGAAGAGGCCGACGACTATGCCGAGCTCTTCCCGGATTTCCTTAAACCGTTACTGAACGGGGACAAGGAGATAAATGGTTCGCCTCACAAGTTCCACAACACGATCCCTAGCTTGCTCATCTTCGATGTGATGATCTCTCCCATTTCGAAGTATTTCGAGGCTGATTATGGATCAGTTGTTCCAAGGTTTCGTACCCGACGTCGTCTCGGAAGTCTGTGAGGCTATCAACAAACCAGTCATTCCCATGTTCGGCTTCTTCGCCTCCAATGTCGTTGCCAGCTACCAGTGAGTCCTCCAGACTCGTGATGGCTAGAATGCTGAAACGCGAGTAGTCATTTCGCGTCCGCGGAATCCGATGGATGGGTCGCGATCATGCAGAATCGAGTCAAGGCGGACATCGCGAAAGGCCTATCGGCACAGGACTCCTGGGCTGCGGTAGGTAGACATTATACGTGTAAGAAGGGACTGATAGGACTGAATAGCACGGGTTTGCCGGATATGGAAAGGTCAAGCAATTGCCAGGCTTGCAACCGATGTATGACTGTGAGCACATGAACTTCACTCGAGGCATTACACTATCTGACAAGCGGTCCTAGATGAAATTTGTGAGACGACCCGCTCGGCTGTTCTCGCTCGCTGACAGTCTCAGTCCCTTTAATGGGTAGCATGCCGATGCCACCTCAAGTCTCGATGCAGATCAGCGGGATGCGCAATGCGGCAATCCACCCCAACACTACCGCTCTCATCGCGACCGCAATGTCGGAGCTTGAACCAGAGGCCCACGCGGCCATCGAAGCGGAACTCGGAAAGCCATTACTCGCGTGTGGGTGAGTCGATCACAGACCCCCTCTAACCCTTGCACTCCTTACTAACGTGAGTGGGCAGGTTGCAATTCCCGGAAATGGTATGGAAGGGCGACACGCAGAATCGCGAGTTCTTCGATGCCGAGGACAATCGAATCCTTTCGTTCCTCGACAGGATGGAAGCGAAGCACGGAAAGAACAGCGTCTTCTATGCGAAGTCCGCATATTATTCCGCTCGGTTGGCTCCCTCTGATGCTCGATTTAGTTTCGGCAGTCAGTTCTGGCCCGTCCTCAAACCCGAGCTCGTCCCCTGGCTCCTGGAGTCTCTGCACGAGAATCACATTCCGTTCCTCTTCTCCCATGCGTCCCCCTTCGCCCAGCTTCCTCAGAACTTCATCGAGAAGATCGATGCGCAGGAGGATTCGTGTATCATCAAGTTCGCACCGCAATTGGCTGTGTTGCAGCACCCCGCGACGGGTTGTTTCGTCGTGAGTCCCAGTCGGTTTGATCCTTGACGGATGCTGATAAGTCGGACAGAGCCACTGCGGTTACAATAGTTGTGCAGAGGTGAGCATTTTTGGTCACCTCAAGGATACCCTGCTGATCTCGGATTTGTCCAGGCAACGGTCACTGAAACTCCACTCATTTGCACCCCATTCGCCGCCGACCAAGGAGAATTCACCGCGATCAGTCCGTCTTTTACTCATCTATCCGCAGTATCCCAGCTGATAAGGCTTCCAGTGGTTGAGCAAGGCGTCGCGATCGACCTCAAGCAAATCAAGTCGTTCAAAACTCCGGATCTCCAGGGTGACGAGAAATTCAGCATGCTGTACGACGGGACGGAAGTGATCGGCACCGAGGAAGCGATCAAGAAAGAGATGACGGAGACGTGGGCAAGAGTCAGGGGTCCGGAGGGAGAGGAGATGAAGGGGAAGATGAAGGCGCTTCGTGCGGTGTATGAGACGAGCTGGAGGGAGGGGAAGAGTCGGGAGACGATGGAGGGGATAGCCAAGTATTTCTAGATGATGCATGACAGTGCTTCGTATAGATATCCGTGAGAAGTTGTAGAGAGCAGGAGCGAGCAGTGTGTATGCTAGACGACGCTACATTTCATATACTTTCAACAAGCAGGATATCGCTTCGGCATATCTACGAACCGGGAGACAAGGTCCAAGGGGTGACGTCAACCCCCTTGGCGGTCAGTTGCCACCAACTGTCGTAATCCCGTTCGGTAATTCAAGTCGCCGATCGGAGTCTTGGGCGAAGATCGACGCAGATTACCCATTTCTACTCGACACCAATTACTTCAACATCGATCTGTACTGCCATCACCGCACGACTCAGGGTGTCCCATAATGTCTTCGCTTCCCCCCCGACAGCCTGAGGTGAGTGCGCTCGTGTGGATCGGGAGGACTGTGCTGACGATCGCCCTCGACTCGATCCTTCCACTGTCCTTCCTATCGCACATTCCGCATCCTGCTCTGCTCATCTCCCTCCTTCGTCCTTCCTCTCCTTATACCCGGTTGTATATCGCCCCTCCTTACTCCCGTCATCTCACCCTGTAACCACACATGCCTATGTCCACTGCATGATTTGACTTTGCCCATTCACCATTCTCCCCCTTGGTCATTTTCTACCCCCTTTTCCCCCTCCCACTCTCTTCTCTCGCTCGCTCCCACAGGCCAACCCCCACACCCTCTCTTCCGCCGCGCACATCCAGCAAGCCACCCAAAAGGTTAACCGCTTCGCCAAGCGTGACCCTTCCCTCTACCCCCTGTCCTTTATCGTCATCGGCGCTCTCGCTACCGCCGGATACTTTGCGTGGGTCCTCCTCAACTCTCATCGTTATATAGAGGCTGACGGAGTGGGGCAGGACGAAGAAGACTACTGAACCGCCCGCACACCGTCAGCTTATGCAGAATGGCGTTGTGAACCCTTGGGACGACGTGAAGACTCACGACACCCACCCCTCGTGAGTTCTCCCCGCCCGACCGCCATGACTTTCGCTTATAATGCATCTCTCTTCCTCGTACATTTCCGTTTGTGATTCATCAGCCAATTCGCCGCGTTCAAGTATCGCCACAAGACCCGAGACGGACACTACGAGGACTCCTTCCCCACCTTGACCCAGGACGTCCGCACGGTAAGTACCCTGACTCCCCTGGTCCCTAGTCGATTCGCACCGCTGACATCGCGGTGTGTTTCTATTGAGTCCTCTAGCTTAAAGACGCGGCCAAGCACAAGTTCAGCACCAATTGAGGACGCGAGAGAGACAAGGGATATGTTTGGCTTCAGATTCGAATGGCCGCATTGACTGGATGGTACGACGACGGAGCTTGTAGTTCGAGATTCCTTTGTTGTGTAGTGTAGGATACTTGGTTGCATGGATCCGTGAGAAGTCAAGCGTCGCATAGGCCGCAGTATACGCAAAGACTTCTGCATCCCGCTGCGATGATGGACTTGACCTGGGCCAATCCGATCTGGAATCCATGCAGTCCGGTAGACGCTGCTGACGGTTCTTACCACACGAGAGATTCCGCAAAGTTGAGTGCATCAGTCTCGGACAGCACACATCCGATCAGGTCAAGCAGAGATCGGCGACAGAATGGACGTGACGCGCCGTCCCCCACCAGAGCTCGGTTCGCCTTTTCACACTTCCGATTCCTGATCTCTTACTCGGCTCTCCTTCGCCGCTGGTCACCACTCGAAACATACCGCCAGACGAATTCGTTCCTTGGGGAAGTGGTCGTCCGAAGTAGTTGCGGATCGGAATCTTTCGATAATTACATTCCTTGTCCGAGCTAGAAACCACCTCGACAAAGGAAGTTCCCCAGCCCTTCTCACCAACATGTCCTACCGTCCCAGTCCCTCCCACCCCAATCCCAACCCCAACCCCTCCATGCCTCTACCCCACGCCCAACAGGGCAGCGCCTCCCCCCTCCCTCCCATCCCCCAAGTCTCCTCATCCAACCTCGGTCAACCCGGCGCGACCACACAGCTCCATTCCACCACAAACGGGATCAACCAAGTCGGTACCGGTGACAAGGGTCCGGATTACGTGTATTTCGAGAGGAGGCCGGGACAGTATGGGGATCAGACGATGGGGAAGGCGATGGCGGCGAAGATGAAGTTGGAACTGTACTATAAGGAAGCTGTCGAGAGTGTCGTTGGTCGAAAGGAACGGTGAATTATCGCACTTTTGTAGGGAGAGGTCATGGCGGCTGATGTGGTCGTGGTTGGGGTAGGAGGACGAGGTTGGAGAAGACTTTGGCGACGGACGTCTTGACGCCGGATACGCTAAAGGCGAAACAGCTACTCGCTCTAGGTCGACGGGAGTCCAAGTGGGTTACGGTTTCTCCGGCACGAGTGATGAAGCCGAGCTAACGGATTGCTTGATCAGCTTTTTGCGATTGAGACGGACCAGGATCGGGCTCGAGGACTTCCGGACAGTCAAAGTCATTGGCAAAGGCGCGTTTGGCGAGGTTCGGCTAGTGCAGAAGGTCGATACGGGCAAGATTTACGCGATGAAGACGCTGAAGAAGGGCGAGATGTTTAAGAAGGATCAAGTGGGCAACCTCTTCCTCTTTTCCAAGCGATGAGTGCTGAGACCCCACCAGCTTGCCCACGTGAGGGCGGAACGAGATGTATTGGCGGAGAGCAACTCGCATTGGGTGGTCCAGCTTTACTACTCGTTCCAGGACGCGCAGTATTTGTACCTCGTCATGGAGTTCCTCCCGGGTGGAGACCTCATGACGATGTGAGTTTTGGCTTTGGTCGAGTAATGGGCTTGGCTGATGAGAACAGGTTGATCAAGTATGATACGTTCTCGGAGGACGTGACGAAGTTCTATATGGCGGAATGTATTCTCGCGATCGAAGCGGTTCATCAGCTCGGTTTCATCCATCGGTACGTAACCCTCCTGCACGTATTTGATGAGGAGCTCCCCGCTGATGCATCTAGTGACATCAAACCCGACAATATCCTGATCGACTCAATGGGCCACATCAAGCTCTCCGACTTCGGCCTCTCTACCGGTTTTCACAAGCAGCACGACTCGACCTACTACCAGCGTCTCCTCGGCGGCGGAGACGTTTCGTCCAGCAACCGACATTCCCAGGCCAATATCGCCAATGGAAACGCTGGAGCGCGGAACTCGGTCATGGTGAATGCGATCAACCTTACTATGACGAGCAAGCAGGATATCGCGACTTGGAAGGCGAATCGGAGGAAGTTGGCTTACTCGACGGTCGGCACGCCGGATTACGTGAGTCAACCCGGATGTAACAAGAATGGGGCTGACGGAGGTAGATCTCGCCGGAAATCTTCTTGCAGCAGGGTTACGGGAAGGAATGTGATTGGTGGTCGCTGGGTGCCATCATGTTCGAGAGCCTCGTCGGTATGTCCGAGATCCGTGAGGATGATAGGGTTTTACTGATGGATTGCTCCAGGATACCCGCCGTTTTGCTCGGAGAATGCGCATGACGTGTATAGGAAGATCATCGACTGGCGGAATCACCTCTTCTTCCCGGACGACGTGCATCTCAGTCGCGAGGCAGAAGACCTCGTCCGGAGGTGCGTCTCGCGCTCTCCATCAAATCACTGCTGATGTGCAAAAGGATGTTATGTGAAGGGGATCGCCGACTATCGATCGACCAGCTCAAAGCTCATCCCGTATGTCTCCACCCCTTGGTCTCGAGGGTGTCTGAGACCCCCTAGTTCTTCTACGGCGTCGACTGGGCGACCATCCGTGATATCGATGCTCCCTTCGTCCCCCATCTTCGCTCGATCACGGATACTTCCCATTTCCCGACCGAGGAGCTGGATCAAGTGCCCGAGATCCCGACGGGGGCGGAGACGGGGGTGGACGCGAAGAAGGATTTGGCGTTCTTGGGGTATACGTGAGTGATTCATTCAATCCTCTCTCGACACAAGACCCTCGTTTCGTTTCGCTGCGAGACGTGTCATGCTGATGTATCGTCCTCTAGGTTCCGGCGGTACGAGATGTTGTAAGACTGAACGCATATCAAACTCTCAAGAGGTCAATGTGTCGGTATGAGACTCCGCGATCGGAAGGTGCCTGTGCGAGCCGGTGCGAAATTGATTCAGCGGGCAAATGACGACTTTGTGGTTGAGAAGATCCAGGCGCTATTAATGGGTAGCTGACCAACCTGACAACGCCTGAAAGAAGGTATGGAGGATCATCGCTCGATGATCATAAGCGTGGATCTCGTATCGGAAGCTACTCTGAGACTTCCTTTCTCGTCAAGCCAACATCCTCGCACGGGAGCTGTAGGAGACACCTCAATACAGTCTCTGGAACGTGAACACGTCTTCGTTCTCCGGTGTATCCCGTCCTGCATACGGGATGAATGACTGTTTGATCTCCCCAACATGTCAAGTCTCTTGACCGAAACTGTCCAATAATCCGGAATCGTTGAAATCTGGCGAAGCGGGACCTGGCCGAAAAGATGAAACCGAAATGTCGAGCAACTAAAGTAGATTGGACCTTGGGCACTTGAAATAGTTGTCCCCTATCTTGTGATCAGAGCTTCGAGGCGATCCTCTTCCTTTGCTCCCCGTGTACATGACGGCATCTAAGGTCTTGACGATAGCAACCTTCTATGGGACGACGCAAAGATGTCTCCTTCGGCGAATACGAACGGACCTACCTTGTCGAGCGAGGTGGACGGAGTCATGGCGAACGGGAATGATGAGGCGATCTTGCAGAGATGGGAGAAGCGGTTGGGAGCGCTGCCGAGCTTGGCTTTGCCGACGGATTATCTTCGCCCCTGTGAGTTGGATGGGATATTTCGCACCCTCACCTACCTCTTGGATGTTTCGGCTGGCGAGAAGAGGTGAGGAGAGGCGATCAGTGCTGTGTGAGGTGGCGGATGCAGGTCACATCCTGATGGACTGATGCTCTTCTTGACTGAAACTGAGCTGATACTATCCAGCTCCGGCCAAGCTCGTCGAAGCGACTCAATCCCTATCCCTTCCGCCATCCCTCAACCTCACGATCCTCCGCATCACCCTCGACTTCTCATCCCTGTTCCCGTCCTCGCCCCTACCCACACCCTATCACCTCCTACTGACCTCATTCGTCATCCTCCTATTTCGCTTCACACCGGATCCTTCACTGGTCATCTGTACTTCGGCACAGGGCAGCTCCCGACCGCTGTTCCTCAAGCTGGACCTGGCATCCGAGATGACCTTCTTTGATGTGCTTCGGCAGATCATGGAGAAGGAGACCGAAGCTATGGAGGATTCTATTCCCCTCTCACAGTTGGTCGACCATCTCAAGCCTGAGGGACCGCTGTTTCGAGTGCGGTTCCTCGACTCGACGCAGATCGAAACGGACTCCTCGACCTCGCTTACCACGGACTTTACACTCTTCCTCCTCGCTTCCCCTTCTGACACGCCTGCGACCCGAACTTCAGCCCCATCACTGTACCTACGAATGGCGTACAACTCGCTCCTCTTCACACAGACCCGCATCACAGCGCTGCTCGAATCCCTCTTACAACTGCTCCTCTCAGCAGCATCGCATGAATCCACTCATCCTCTCGGCTCACTACCCCTCCGCACTAGCCAGATCTCCACTCTCCCCGACCCGACCTCCGATCTCGACTGGTGTGGCTTCGTCGGAGCCATTCCAGACATCCTTTCTGCCAACGCCAAAGCTCACCCCGAACGGATATGCGTGGTCCAGAGCGAAATAGCCGAGGGGCAGACCGTCACGGATGGCCCGAGCAGAGGACGGCGCAGTTTCACGTATCAGCAAATTGACGAAGCGAGTAATGTGGTCGCTCATGCACTGCAGAAGAATGGGCTGCAACGGGAGGAGGTGGTCATGGTATATGCAGCGAGGAGCGTCGAGATGATCGTCTGCGTGATGGGCATCCTCAAGGCCGGGGGTGTTTTCTCCGTTGTCGGTATGTCTGGATCACTTTCCATTCCAGACTGTGCTGATTCGCTCTTCAAGATCCCGCATACCCGCCAAGTCGGCAATCCATCTACCTCGAGGTCTCAACACCTCGTGCTCTCCTCATCATCTCCAGTGCGGGTTCCCTCGCACCTTCCGTTTCTGACTTTATCGCCTCCAACCTATCCCTCCGCCTGCTCATTCCTGCCATCGCGCTCTCCCAGTCCGGCGTCACCGGCTCTCGCCCCGGATCTACTGATATCCTCGAACCATTCCAGCAGTTTTCACAAACACCGGCTGGCGTCATCCTCGGTCCCGACTCGCCGGCGACACTCAGCTTCACATCTGGCAGCACAGGAATACCGAAGGGTGTCAAGGGTAGACATTACAGCTTGACTCATTTCTTCCCGTGGATGGGGAAGAGGTTTGGGTTGGATGGGAACTCGAAGTTCACGATGTTGAGCGGGATTGCTCATGATCCCATTCAGCGGGATAGTACGTTGGTGATCAAATATTTGCTCTTTGCTGACTCCGTTAGTGTTCACACCGCTGTTCCTGGGTGCTCAGCTGCACGTGCCGACGGCTGACGATATCGGGACTCCAGGCCGTTTGGCGGAATGGATGGCAGACAGCGAGGTGACGGTCACCCACCTCACACCAGGTCAGTGTGTCCTTCTGTCGGAAAGGACCACTGCTCACAGAGTTCAGCCATGGGTCAGCTTCTCTCCGCTCAAGCGACTCGCCAGATCCCAACTCTCCGAAGCGCCTTTTTCGTCGGCGATGTCCTTACCAAGCGCGACTGTACTCGTATGCAACATCTCGCCAAGAATGTCTGCATCATCAACATGTACGGGACCACAGAAACCCAACGAGCGGTATCCTACTTTGCCATCCCTAGCGTCAACGAGGACTCAACCTTCCTGTCCTCCCAGAAGGATCTGATACCTGCCGGGCAAGGAATGATCGACGTACAGTTACTCGTGGTTAATCGGACAGATCGGAATGTACCCTGCGCAGTTGGGGAGATGGGAGAGATCTACGTCCGGTCAGGCGGACTTGCCGAGGGGTATATAGATTCGGCCGCGACTGCTGAGAGGTTCGTCACGAATTGGTTTGGCGAAGGGATAATTCGTGACGATACATTGATCAAGATCAATCCTGACGCTGCGCAATGCTGGTTGGGTATACGCGATCGCATGTACCGCAGCGGTGACCTCGGTCGCTATCTACCTGACGGACGAGTCGAATGCACCGGACGAGCAGATGACCAGATCAAGATCCGCGGATTCCGAATAGAGCTGGGCGAGATCGATACTCAGCTCAGTCAACATCCGTTGGTCCGAGAGAACGTCACTCTCGTCAGAAGAGATAAGGACGAGGAGAAGGTGCTTGTCAGCTACTTCGTTCCCGTCGACGAGGACGACCTCGATGGCCTCATGAGCGCGAGCGAAGCTGGCGATGCGGATAGTGACGATACGCTCGATCTCAAGAAGGAGATGATCCGCGGGGTCAAGCGATATCGTAGGCTGATACGCGATGTCCGGGAATACCTGAAGAAAAGATTACCGAGCCATGCCGTCCCAGCTGTCTACTTCCCTCTGTCGAAGCTCCCTCTCAACCCGAACGGAAAGATCGACAAGCCCGCCCTTCCGTTCCCTGACACAACCTTCGCTGCCCCTTCCGCTCCCTTCACGAGCCTCACGCCAACGCAGAAGACGATCCACGATATCTGGCTCCGCCTGCTTCCCTCCCCGCCATCCTCCGTCGGAATCGACGAGAACTTCTTCGATATGGGCGGTCACTCGATCCTCGCTACCCGACTCATTTTTGAGATCCGGAAGATCTTCGTCGTCAATGCTGCTCTCGGCTTGGTGTTCGAGACACCCACCATACAAGGGCAAGCCGCAGCCGTTGAGCACCTTCGACATGCCGACCTTGGCGTTAGTGTGCCGAATGGTGGTGGGAAGGAAGCCATCGTGGACACTGCTTACGCTGCCGATGTCGACCTCCTTTCCGCTACGCTGCCGAAATTCTCCCCTCTTCCCGAGGATTTCTCCACCAAACCCCTGACCGTCTTCCTCACTGGCGCAACCGGTTTCCTGGGAGCGTTCATCCTTCGTGACCTGCTTTCGCGGAGAGTTGAGAAGGTCCTCTGCCTTGTTCGAGCCAAGACCGCTGAAGACGGCCTGCATCGATTGCGAGATAGCGGCGAAGGTCGGGGAGTATGGAGCGAGAATTGGGTCAAGACTGGAAAGGTCGAAGCGGTCATTGGCGATCTCGCCGAGGGACGGTTCGGGCTCTCTGAAACCGAGTGGGACCGGATATCTACCGAAGCCGACGCTGTTCTGCATAATGGCGCCGTGGTACATTGGGTATTTAATTACGCCAAGCTACGAGCACCGAACGTCCTCTCGACGGTGACAGCGTTGAATCTCTGTGCGACTGGAAGACCGAAGCTGTTCTCGTTCATCTCGTCGACTTCGGTGCTTGATAACGAGGCTTTCTTGCGGAAGTCGGATGAGCTGGTCCAGGCTGGTGGAAATGGACTGCTCGAGAGCGACGATCTCGAATGTGGGCAGACTGGCCTGGATACGGGCTATGGGCAGAGTAAATGGGTCGCGGAGAAGCTCATCATGGAGGCTGCGAGAAGAGGATTGTCCGGGTGGACACTGCGGCCAGGTTACGTGATGGGCGATTCGAAGACAGCTGGTCTGTTTCTCCCATTGCCATCTTGATAATCATGCTGATGTTCGTAGTCACCAATACCGATGACTTCATCTGGCGGATGGTCAAAGGGTGTATACAACTCGGTCTCATCCCCGACATCAACAACCACGTCAACCTCACACCCGTAGACCACGTCGCCCTCCTCGCATCCCTCTCTTCCCTATCCACATCACCGTCCTCCTCATTCAACGTCATTCATGTGACCGGTCACCCCCGGATCCGATTCAATGACCTCCTCGGATCGCTCGCGACATATGGCTACCCCGTTCAGCGGGTCGAGTACGTCCGATGGCGAAGTCGGCTTGAACAGCACGTCCTGGAAACACAGGATAACGCGCTCTTCCCGCTCCTACATTTCGTACTGGATGACTTACCAACGAGTACAAAGTCCGCGGAACAGGACGATATGAACGCGCAAGCGCTTGCTAGGTTAGCGGGGGAGAAGATACGAGCTGGAGTGGGTGAGGAGGAGATCGGGCTATACCTCGCTTGGTTGGTTCGCGCGGGATTCTTACCTGCCCCAAGTGGAGGCGGAAGGAGGGGACTGCCGCAGTTAAGGGGTGGGGTAGAGAGGGCTTTTGGACGGACGACAGCGGGTGTGGCTTAGAATGTTAGAACGGATTGGAAAGTACAGTTCTAGCAGCTCGATTGCATATTGCTTGTAAAGCAGGACAACGAGAATAATATGATCAGAAGAGGGACGATGAGAGAGACTATTATGGGGCATTCGGGAGGCCGGTGCCGTTGGCCCATCTGATGCTAGAGGATTGGAAGTATTATCAGCGACTGACCTAGCGTATGCTCCCTGTCACCTCCGTTAAATTGACAAATGAGCCGGCGTTCTCGACCCACAATGTTATACATGGCTGCGCGTGTCAGCAAATCGAGTACAATCTTGGTCGGTTTCATTAAACGAATCACGACTGCCTTGTTACCCTTTTAGAGCTGCGAAAACAGTATATTTTTATGTCACGGTGAGCTGTCTAAATGAAATGGGAAGCATTGAGGGCATATAACAATGTTGGGGACATGTATTGAGCGGACCTTGAGGAAGCAAGTGTAAGCATTTGGTCGAGCGCTTGCACCCGCCGACTATATGACATGGTTCTCACTTACCCTTATCAAAGGGAGATGACTCGAAAGAGTAACTCAAGGTAGCTCGAGGTTGCACGAAATGTGTCATGAACCAACATGCATTGTGGTTGGGCCACATGCATGATTCGCCTCTGGAGAAAGAAATCAGTCTCGTACTTTGTTCCTACGCACCCAACCTTATTTCGTATAATTCTCTGGCCTTGATCTGATTGGTCAATTCCTGTCGCTTATTCACAGGAATTGAGGCATTATTTTGATTGGTCGGAAATCCTTTGCCACCCGTTCTATACAAACCGCCTGCAATATAAGTCTGTCACGTTGCTGATATGAATAGTTGGTTTCATACCGCTACGCTAGCAAAGCCAAAAACACCAATTGGATCCGACCTCCGGGAATTCGGTTATTGGACGACAGTGGATCAACTCTATCCCCTACTTTTATTCACTTCGTCTATCCGATTCCGCGATCTCCACTGGCATCGGCATTCGCACTCTGGCCAAGCCCCACCGGCCAACGTGCAAATGCGGTAAGCAAGCCGATCTCTTACACGACGAGGTCTGCGGTAAGGTTGCTCAAGCGGCCCGGCACAATCACATCCGAGATATCGTTGCGAAGTTTCTTCGCCAACGACCTTCGACAAGTCATTGAAGTCATTGAAGTCATTGAAGTCATTTCGTAGTATACCCCCTTGTCTTAGTCTTTGCATCGATAGCGCTACCCGACCAGTGCCTACTTCGGCTACGTTCTCATACGTCCCCGACAGTACCTTTGACGCTGAACCCTCTTTGCCTATCAATCGCCACCTTCGGCCACGATCGCTAGTCGTAGGAGTTGGACGTCGGGCCTTATCACTGGTCGGCGTAGCACCCTGACAGTATCTCGAATCGCTATTACCACGTTCAACTCCGCCATGAGTCTACCCCCCACCACTCCAGGACCAAATACCC
>JAABUW010000881.1_pt1 | contig 54959 bp, 54 predicted proteins | sample 5560081 | NCBI WGS metagenome assembly JAABUW01 (sample SAMN10711882, study PRJNA513363) | rock metagenome | isolation source: Antarctica rocks | place: Antarctica: Victoria Land, Knobhead sud | reverse complement strand
GCAAACGCCTGATCGGCCTCGCGCAGACCTGCGCCTAAAATCAGCCGGTTGACTGCTCAACCAGCACGTAAAGCCCGGTGTGACGCAAATAGCTCACCAACCAAGCACAACCGCTCGAACCTCAGCAAAACGCATACCTGTACAGAGGTTCCTTAGGTGTTTGTGGACTCGGGACTCTGTAAACTCGACACTCTTCTCGGGAGCCTTCGTACTTCGGTCTTGAGGAATACATTGCGTCCACCCGGTCCGGAAAAGATGCGCCCGACATGAGGGAGGACGTAGGCTGCACTTAGTGCTGCAAACACAATGCCAAAGGTTCCATATGCCATCAGGTAGATGCAGCCATCCAGCATACCTTCAGGGGCAACATGCGCCCACGTAGTCAACACCAGCAAGCCCCAGGGTGAACGTCTCACATCACCGCAGAGAGTATCAAACCATACAAAGGTCATCGTCCAGATCATTGGCGCAAGAATCAGGACGCCCGGCCACTTTGCCAGGCGATAGGCCTCACCCGAAGGTGTGAAAGATATGCCGGTGGTTACATCCTCTTCAGTCAGTGGCACAAGCGTGTCGTGGGCAAATACATTGCCCCATCGGATCACTGGTTTATTGGACCAGAACGCATGGGGCACGAGATTCTCGAAATCCGCAACGATGGGGTAGAGCCCAAACTGCCCCAGTCTTTCGGTCGATTCAATGATACTGTCGTCTGGGCCGATCATCTGAAGCCGGTCAAAGAACCCCTGCGGGGAGTTGAAGTACCCCGATTTCACCTGCGCCAGGTTCGCCTTCTCTCCTTCAAGATAGTGTGCGCGAACAGCTCCAAGGTCAGAAAGTAGCGTAAGGGAAACACCTATGTTGCCCCCGACAGTATTGCTTGCCTGGTTTCGCCCATACTGAGCGTACGGAACCATGAAATGAAATAAAAAGAAGATAAAGAGAGCACCTCCAACCAGCTGTGCCTTCTTCATTCGGTAGCTTTGTGCCGCGGCCGCAAGCACCCAGCAGACGATCGGTGTAAACATCGCCTGCTTGGAAAAACCGAGAAGGCCCCCGTTGATCCAGATAAGCGCGGTGGCAGCGATTGCAGGAAAGTTCAGGCTGCTCCGGCCACCACTTTTCTGGATCTGATGGGTGACGCCCAGAATAACAGCTAACTCGCTGAACTGGTTAATCTGGACCAGAGCGCTGAAGAGACTCCCATTTGTTCTCTGAACATAGAAGCTGATGACGTAAAGAAAAACGCTGACTACAAGGCATCCCGTTGATGTGCTCTGCAGATTGCTACTCTTGGATAGGCCGGCGAGAAGCGGACGTTTTCGCGTCAGCTTGCGGCTGACGAACACAGCCATGAGCATCCCGCAAATCCCGGCCAGAAAGACCTTGATCGTTGTCCGGGGCTCATAGAGGTTAGACCCTCCCGGTTCCGCCAGCACGGTCTTCCAGACCAGACCGATGATCAACCCTAGTGTGGAATAGAAAAAAACGTACCCGCCAGAGGAGGTCGTTAGTCCACCTGCCAGGTTGAACGCGACTCCGGATACCAACACAAAAAAGAAAGAACAGACGCTGAACGTAAGGTCGGTACGATCAAGCAATTGGAGCACAAGCAGAAGGCTCGCAAAGGACCCCACATAAAGCATCGGAATTCGGCTCGGAAGAGTAAGGCGCACGGTTTACCCTTAGTTTAGCAGTGGTACGTCGTCCGTCCTTCGATCCGTGCCCGCCGGGCTTTCTGCTCAAGGCCAGTAAAGGCCCATTTGATTCCGCTTTACGCACCCCACGGAGCAGGCGAAGGCGGTCACGACAGGACTCCCCTTCAACGCTTCAGGGGCAACCCACTCCCATAGCATCGAGCGAGGCAGGCTCCTCGATCTCCGCCCCCGCCTCCACCCGCCCCGCAAAGAACTCCTCCACCGCCCCCAACACCGCCGCCCCGCTCTTCGCCTCGAAGATCGCCCGCCGCAGCCCCGCGCCGCCCGGCACCCCGTGCGTGAACCAGCTTGCAAACTGCTTCATCTTGCCCACGCAGTCCCGCTCCACACTCTTGTTCGGCACGCCGCCCAGCACCGATCCCGCTCCTCGCTCCTCCGCTGACATCTCATCCACCAGCATCCCGAAGTACGTCCGGATCATCCGGTACCGGTCCTCGCCCGTAGGCTCGTCGTATCGGCCCGTGGCCGTGTACTGCGCGATCTGCCGGAAGATCCATGGATTCGCCGGAGCCGTCCGCCCAATCATCACCGCGTCGCATCCGGTCGCCTCCACCATCGCCGCCGCGTCCTCCGGCGTGCGCACATCCCCGTTCCCGATCACAGGAATACGCACCGCGTCCTTGACCGCCCGAATCCACTCCCAGCGCGCCTGCCCCGTGTACCCGTCTTCTCTCGTCCGCGCATGCAGCGCCACGGCGTTCAGACCGCACTCCTCCGCCATCCGAGCCAGCTCCACGCACACAATATGCTCGTCGTTCCATCCCATCCGGAACTTCACCGTGAAGGGAATAGATACCGCCGCCCGCACCCGCTCGAAGATCACCCGGATCGTCGGCAGGTCTTTGAGCAAACCGCTGCCTCCGTTGCACGCGACCACCCGCTTCGCCGGACACCCAAGATTCAGGTCGACAACATCGAACCCGGCCTCCTCCACGATCCGCGCCGAGTCCGCCAGCGTCTCCGGGTTCGACCCGAACAGCTGCGCCGAGATCGGATGCTCATCGTCGTAGTACGTCAGGTATCGCTTGCGCTTCGCCTCCCGCATTCGCGACAGCCCATCGGCTGAGGTGAACTCCGTCATGATCAGCCCACACCCGGACCACTCATTCGACGTCTCCGCCTCCACCCCCGCTCGAGCATTCGGCCCCTCAGCCCCTGGCCCCTCTCTTTCGTCCGTCTGAGGCGCAGCCGAAGAACCTGCTTCTCTACCACCACGTTCCGCACCACAATCCACCAGCGCCGAACCAGCAGAAACAGCCGAAAACACGCTCGCATTCTTGATAAAGCGCCGAAACACCGTGTCCGTCACCCCCGCCATGGGAGCCAGCACCGTGGCCGGCGCCACGCCAACACTGCCGATTCGGAAGCTCGCCGGCACGCGTGTCCGCTCCGGCATCCGGTGCTCTACCGGATCGTCCCATCGCTTCTGCTCCAGCGTGTATCGTTTCTTCAACGTTTCCTCGAAAGTGAAAATGGCCCCCGCCAGGGCGGAGGCCATCTCCATCAAAACAGACTACTTACTTGGTGGTGGCCGCAGCTGCCGCCTTGCCCGCATCGGACTTGGCGAACTTCTGGCGGAACCGCTCCACCCGTCCAGCTGTGTCGATCAGCTTCTGCTTGCCCGTAAAGAATGGGTGGCAGGCAGAGCAGATCTCGAGAACAATGTCACCCTTGTGCGTCGATCGCGTTTGAAAGTTCGTCCCGCAGGCGCATTTCACGGTGATGTCGTTATATTTTGGATGGATCCCTTCCTTAGACATACTCTAACCCCTTCATCTGATTGACCTTACCAATGGCGAATCGCTTGCGAACGGCTAAACCACATTCACATCGTCCCATCCCGCCACCTGATTTGCAGCGTCGGCATTCTCAGTCTACGTTGGATTCCCACACCCGGCAATTGGATTCAGACAGCAAAGCCGGCCTCCCGCCCTGAGATACTGCATGAGAGATGCCTGAAGTTTGCCCCATATGCGAAGGTTCTGGTTTTAGACTTGTTGAAATTGACAGTGTGCGCTTCGCTGAGGATTGCGTCTGCCGCGTTCATTTCCGTGTCGAGCGCAATCTCCTGCAGGCGCGCATTCCCCCGCGATATGCGATGTGTTCTCTCGGGTCATTTGACTACGACTTCGCAGATGAAAAGCTCTCGAAAGCCTTTCTCCTATGTCATAGTTTCGCGACCAAGTACCCGTCCGACACGCGGGGGCGTGGACTACTCTTTTCCGGGCCAGTCGGTCTTGGGAAAACCCACCTGGCAATCAGCATTTTGAAGTACGTTGTTACTCATCGTGCTGCGACTGGCTACTTCTGGGAGCATAAGGAGTTGCTCGACAAGTTGCGGTCTTTCTATGACGGACGTGTCGCCGGTGCAGAAGACAAACTGCTGCGGTCAGTTATTACCTGTGACCTGCTGGTTCTGGACGATCTTGGAGACCTTACGCCGAGCGACTGGACTTGGGACACCACCTCATACATTCTGAATAGCCGGTATAACGAGAATCGCTCCACCATCATCACCACAAATCTCCCAAACGAGATGAACTTTCAGGCACGAGAAGGGGAAGAGAGCAGCCGCTTGGGCGAGATCAGGAAGGCGATGCGTCGCGAAACTCTCGGTGATCGAATTGGTGAGCGCATGAGGTCTCGTCTGCAAGAGATGTGTGTTGTCGTCGAAATGCAGGGGGAGGATTATCGTCAGCGGGCGAAGCGAGCGAGTTTCAGTAACAGTCTGCTTTGACTCCTTATGCCGATAGGTACGTGCGCTGTCGTTCAGGACGGGGTTACGACCTCAAACGTGCCCACTTGGCAGTCCTTGCAGGTAGAATCGCGCCTGATGAGCGAGCCACTTAGTCAAAGACCGATTCCTCAGCGTCTGGAAGGCACAGGGCCGGGCACGGACCCGCTAATTCTGGCCAGCGCGCTTGGATCTCCCAACTTTAAACGTGGTTTGCCGGCCAGTGTGTGGGCTGCTGCTGGTCTAGTTGTCCTTGCGCTTGCGGCTGGTCTGATGATCGCTGGCCGGGGGCGTACACGGCCTTCGGCGAGTGAGACTCTTCCCCTCGACTCCTACGCGGAGAATCTGCCCATCACGGGCGAGGTGATGAGTGAGTCCGTCAGCCTCTCCGGGGGGAAGTCCACCTTTATCGATGGCCTGATCCGAAACAATGGCCCTAAGACAGTCACGGCTGTGACCGTTCAGGTGTTCTTCCGCAACCAGGAAGGCATGCCGCCGCATATGGAGACTCTGCCGTTATCGATGGTTCGGACACGAAAGCCGTACGTCGATACCCAGCCCATCTCTGCCTCTCCCTTGAGGCCGGGCGACGATCGAGAGTTCCGACTGATCTTCGAGACCCTTCCAGGGAACTGGGATGTTCGTCTACCGGAGATTCACATCATCCGGGTCACAACCAAGTAGTGGTGCGGGCAATACTTACCCGAGAGCGTAAATATTACCGGCATAAGACGCCGGGGTCGGAATTAGATCAGCGCCCGGATCTTGTGCAAAGTCAACCAAATGAGCGTGCTTCGAGCATGGGGCGGTTTGGTGACCGAACTGCTCTTACTTGTCAGTACGATGCACTGCGACGTGTCTTCAAGCCAGCGATATGGGTCTGAAGATGTGGTCAAAGGAGCCAACTATGAAAAAGGTCACGAACACAATTACTCTTTCGACGCTCTTACTGAGCGGCGCGTTAACACTTTCCGGCCTAGCTCAATCTAATCAGAATTCCCAGACTCCTCCTTCGCCATCCAGCGACCCTGCCGGCACTGCGATGAGTCCGAATGATAGTTCCACGTACGCCACCGGCAAACCTCTGGAAACGCAGTCCAAGGAGGGTTTCTGGGGACACGTGAACCCCTTTGCACGGAAGAAGTGGGTGAATCGGCAGATTACTCCAATCAAGGATCGCACAAACGAGCTCGATCAACTCCAATCCAAGAACCGCAACGATATTCACGATGTGGATAGCCGGGCGCAGGCGGGTATCAGCAAAGCTAACTCCGCTGCCGCAGTCGCCGACCAGCACGCCCAGGACGCTGGAAATCGGGCGAACACCGCGAATACTCTTGCTGGAACCGCTAGCAGCCGTACGGATGCCCTGCATGGAACTGTGAGCAACCTCGACCAATACCAAGAGATCAGCTCGACGACTGTCCCGTTCGTGGCGGGACATACGGCTTTGGGGAAGACTGCCAAGGCGGACCTGGATGATGTGGCGACGAAGCTCAGCAATGAGAAAGGTTACATCGTAGAAGTTCAGGGCTACAGCCGATCCGGCGTTCAGACCTCTCAGGCGATGGCGGATTCAGTCGTTCGCTACCTCGTGACCGAGCACCAGGTTCCGGTCTACCGGATTTACAAGAGTGGTCTAGGAAAGAACACGGTGAAGGCGGCAGCGGATGGAGAGAAGCCGCTGACGAACGGCGTCCGGGTCACCCTGCTGCATAACAGCCTAGCGACGATGGACAGCACAACAGCAAACAACTCTACGACGCGCAGTCAGCAGACTGGAACGACAGGTACCAGCACCCCGCCGTCGAACCAGTAGGCGGAAGCAGTCCTCCCAGGGTGAGCCGAGGTACAAGCCACCCGCAAGTTTGCAGAGTCAGCGACTTAGAGCGCGCTCGCAAAACACTCTCCTAACCAGAGAGAACCAAGGCAGATTGGCCCCTCTAACGAGGGGCCGTTTTTTTGGTGTAGTGAGTCAGCAAGGTTGCCGTGGGCGGATGTGCTTCCGGGGGGTATCCCCTCTCCCCCTTTAATGGTCAAAGTCTTCATTGCGGGAGGTTTAGCTCTGATCTGGTCCCTAAAGTATTCAAATCAGAGGACTTGCGGCTATAGTCTTCAAAAGAAGCTACTTACTGCTCTTCACTAAGAGCGATTTTCGGCCAACTCCCCAGGATTGCAGCTGACCTGCTCCATCCTCTCTTCCAGTTTAGAACCGAGGGGGGAGTAGGCACGCCGCGCGCTTTTGCCGGGCTGGAGCGGACGAACAGGGCGGGAGGGGTTGACAGGAATCCCCGACGCCTGAGAGGTGGTGGGTTGCGGCCGTCTTGAGTCCTGCAGGACTAGAGGGCTGGTGAATGGGTTTGCCTGCCGAGCATCAGTTCGGCGGCGAGAAGATCCTCCTCGGTGTCGACACCGACGGTATCTACATCGGTGGTCTCGACGTAGACAGGGATGCCGTTCTCGAGGAAGCGGAGTTGTTCGAGTCGCTCAGCGCGCTCCAACTCGCCATAGGGCAGGCAGGTGAACTGATACAGGGCGTCTGCACGGTAGGCATAGAGGCCGATGTGTTTCCAGAAGCCCGGATGGCTGTGATCCCGGTCGAAGGGGATCGCGGAGCGGGAGAAGTAGAGGGCGCGGCCGTCGAGCGAGGTAACGACCTTGACTACGTTGGGGTTATTGACGCTTTCTGGAGGGCAGGCGACCCGCAGGGTGGAGACGTCGACGTGAGCGCGGAGGAAGGGACGAAGCAGGGCCGACAGGTGCTCAGGCTGGAGGAGCGGCTCGTCACCCTGGATGTTGACGTAGATGTCCGCGGGAATCTCTTCGGCTACAGCCTGGACGCGATCCGATCCGCTGGGGAGATCGGGCGAGGTCATTTGAAAGGGCCAGCCGTGTTCCAGGCAGAGGTTCGCAATCTCGCTGGAGTCGGTCGCGACGATGGTGGCATCGAGTCCGGGGCACCGAACCGCTGCTTCGTAGACCCATTCGAGCATTGGTCTGCCTGCGATGCGGCGAAGCATCTTCTTCGGAAGACGGGTGGACGCGAGCCGCGCCGGAATGACGCCGAGCACGCGTTGGGCGGGCTTTTCGGTTGAGTTTGAATCCAGTATGATGAGATCTGCTTCGGTCACTGGCGATGCTTCCTTCTTCCCGCCGATGACTTTCTCCTCCGGCACGACCCCAAGCACTGATGGCGGTGTAGCTCAGATGGTTAGAGCGACGGACTCATAACCCGTAGGTCAGAGGTTCGATTCCTCTCACCGCCACCACAGAAGTGGTACGAGCAGCGGCGCTGGGAATCCAGCCGGGGATTCAGTCAGAGAGTATCATTTTGCCTGCGGGGATCGTCTAACGCCTGTCTTTGTTCGCCTGACATCTGTGGAGGCTGCTGTCGCATGCTGAAGATTTCCAAGATTACTTTGCTTGCTGTTTCCGTAGCGCTTGTTCTTACGATCTTCCTCGGGGTGAATTCGAGCGGGGTAAGCGCCGCCTCGAGCCAGGACGATGGAGCGTACCGGCAGATCAACGTTTACAGCGAGGTTCTTCGGCACATTCAGACGGATTACGTGGAAGAGCCGAATATCGGCAACGTGACGAACGGTGCGCTGCGCGGGCTGCTGGAGTCTCTGGATGCGGACTCGAGTTATCTGACCCCCGGGGACTACAAGGTTTATAAGGCCGGAAGAGCGGGGAAGGCGCAGGTTGGAATCAACGTCTCGAAGCGCTTCGGGTATGCCACTGTGGTCTCGGTGGTGCCGGGCAGCCCGGCCGACAGGGCGAATTTGAATGACGGCGACATTATCGAGGCGATCGGCGCGCAGGACACACGCGACCTGTCGCTGGCGATGATTCAGCTGCTGCTGGATGGACAGCCCGGAACCGAGCTGACGCTTTCCGTGGTGCGACCGCGCAAGGCGGCACCGGAGAAGGTGGTGATGACGCGCGCGATGACGAGCCTGCCCCCGGTAGCTGAGACGATGTATGAGAATTCGACCATTCTGTATTTGAAGCCGGGCGCGCTGGATCATGAGCACGTCCAGCAGATCGAAGCAAAGCTGAAGGGGATGTCGAAGGCGGGCAACAAGAAGATCCTGCTCGACCTGCGCAACGTGGCGGCCGGTGAGATGCCCGAGGCGACGCGTCTGGCGAACTTCTTTCTCGCGTCGGGCACGATCGCCACCCTGGAAGGACAGAAGGTGCAGAAGCAGACTTTCACGGCTGAAGCCGGGAAGGTTTTGAATGCGACGGCGCCGCTGGTGGTGCTGGTCAATCGCGGAACGGCTGGACCTGGTGAGCTGGTTGCGGCGGCGCTGGCGGATAACAAGCGCGCCGAACTGGTGGGCGAGAAGACGTTTGGCGAGGGCGCGCAGCAGAAGACGTTTGAGCTGCCGGACGGCGCCGCGCTGATTCTTTCGATTGCGAAGTACGGATCACCTTCCGGCAAGAAGATCCAGGATGAGGGCGTGACGCCATCGGTTCTGGTTGCTTCGAGTCGGGATGAGGCGGCGGCGCAGGAGGACGAGACTCCGACGACTCCGACGACGACGCCGGCTGCCAAGCCAAGCGTAAGCGTGGACGAGCAGCTGACGAAGGCTCTGGATCTGCTGAAAGCGAAGGCAGCTTAGGGCTGAGCCAGACGAGGATCCCACGAAGGGCCGGATCTCACATGGTATGGTGGGAGGGCTTTGGGAAGCCTATTCAGACCGGAGATGCGGGGGTCCGGCGCGGAAGACGCGACGTTCTGGCAACGGCTGAATCGGAAGCTATCGCTACTTGAGGCGCGGCTTCCGGGCAAGGGACTGCTGGCGAGGTCCACCTTTCTGGTCCTGCTGGCGTTGTCTTCGGTGTTTGGCGCGCTGTGCGGTCTGCTTCTTGTCTATGCTATCGATCTTCCGCAGATGGACGATCTGGCGCGGTACCGTCCGAATACGACGACAGAGCTGCTGGATGTCCACGGAAGGGCTTTTGGGTCCTTTGCGCTCGAGCGTCGCGTGGTTGTTCCTTACAGCGAGTTCCCGCCGGTGCTGCGGGAGGCGATTTTTTCGATCGAGGATAAGAGCTTCGAGAGCAACTGGGGGGTGAACCTGGTGCGAGCCGTGGGTGCAGCGTACCGGGATTTGCATGCGAGTGGCCGGGCGCAGGGGGCGTCGACGCTGACGATGCAGCTAGCGCGCAATCTCTTTTTATCGTCGCAGAAGACGTATGGTCGCAAGTTCCAGGAGATCTTGCTGTCGATGCAGATGGAGAGGCGATTCACGAAGCAGCAGATTTTTCAGCTCTACGCCAATCAGATTTATCTGGGACATGGGACGTACGGGTTTGAGGCGGGATCGGAGTTCTTTTTCAGCAAGCATGTGCGGGACGTGACGCTTCCGGAGGCGGCTCTGCTGGCGGCTCTGCCGAAGGGGCCGGAGGCGTATTCGCCGCTGAAGTATCCTGACCGCGCGCTGCGCAGGAGAAATCTGGTGTTGAGCGAGATGCTGGCCGACCGCAAGATCAGCGCGGCGGAGGCGAATGCGGCGAAGGCTGCGGCCCTGGGTTTGCATATTGAGACACCGGCCAACAGCATCGCGCCCTACTTCGTTGAAGAGGTGCGGCGGCAGCTGGAGCATCAGTATGGCGTGGAAGAGGTGCACGGGGCTGGGCTGCGGGTGTACACGACGCTCGATCTAGACCTGCAGATGGTGGCGAACAAGGCCATTCTGGACGGGACGGCGGGGTATGAACGCAGGCACGGGTGGAAGGGGCGGCAGCAGAATGTTGCCGGCAGCACGGGGGGAACGGAGGCGTATCGCCATCCCGACTGGTCGCAGGCGATCGAGCCTGGAGTTTATGTTCATGCCGTGGTGATCGGGGTGCTGAAGGAGATCGCCACGGTGAGGATTGGGGCGGAGACGGCGGAGATGGGGCCGAGCGATTTTGTTTGGACGAAGTTCACCCGAGCGGACGCGTTTCTGCATGCGGGCGACCTTATCTATGTGCGGGTAGAGGCGGACCATGCGGATGGGTCTCTGCGTGTTTCGCTGCAGCAGGACACGGGTGCGCAGGGATCGTTGATGGCGGTCGATAACTCGGATGGAGAGGTTGTGGCGATGGTGGGCGGGCGGGATTTTGCTCTGTCGCAGTTCAACCGAGCGACGCAGGCTTTGAGGCAGGTGGGTTCGTCGTTCAAGCCCTATGTCTATACGACGGCTATTGAGGCCGGGGCCAAGCCGAGCGATATTGTGGTGGATGGGCCGACGAGCTTTCCGACGGCGAGCGGATGGTACACGCCGCATAACTACGAGGGTGACTACAAGGGCGCGATGACGCTGCTGAGTGCGTTCGCGGAGTCGCGAAATATTCCGGCGCTGAAGCTGGCGAACAAGGCGGGGATCCGGAAGGTGATCGAGACGGCGCACCGGTTCGGGATTACGAGCAACATTCCGGCGTTTCTGCCTGTGGCGATTGGATCGGCGGATATCACGCTGGTGGAGCAGGTGGGGGCTTACTCGGTGTTTCCGAACGATGGCTTACGGATTGAGCCGCACTATATTCGCAAGGTGACGCAGGCGGACGGGCTGGCTCTGCCGGAGAAGGTCCCGCAGGTGACAGAGGTGATCTCGGTGGAGACGGCTCGAACGATGGTGCAGCTGCTGGAGGCGGTGACCCGGTATGGAACGGGAGCGGCGGCGGCGCAGCTGAAGCATCCTCTGGGCGGGAAGACGGGGACGACGAACAACTACACGGACGCGTGGTTTGTGGGGTTTTCGCCATCGGTGACATGCGGGACGTGGATCGGGTTTGACGACCGGCAGTCGCTGGGGGAGAAGGAGACGGGGGCGCGGGCGGCGCTGCCGATGTGGATGGACTTCATGCGGGCGGCGATCGCGAACAAGCCGAAGGAGGCGTTTGCATCGGCTGGGGCACCGAAGAAGGTGCTGGATGTGCCTGAGGCTGCGAGCGAGGGCTACGTGGCGGCGCCTTCAAGGAAGGCGGTGGAGCAGAGCGACGAGGCGGATCCTGAGGGGACTCCGGAGAAGAACGCGCCGGCTCCGATTGAACGGAGGGATCCGCCGGCAGCACCGGTGGAGGCGGCTCCTCATTCGGCACCGACGGCGCCGGCACCGACGGCACCGCCCTCTCCGCAGGCGGCGCCGGAGTTCTGAGCTGATCTGGATGTTACGAGCTGGCGCGGGGAGACGTTAGCTGCCGGAGGAGGCTGAAGTATCTTTGGGCTGCGTTGACATCTCGGCCGATCTGCTGCTTGAGGGCCTCTGGGGATGGCCAGCGTTTCTCTTCGCGAAGGCGGCGGAAGAAACAGAGCTCGAGGGGGGTGGTGTCGGAGAGCTGCAGGGGATGGAAGTTGAGCAGGTAGGATTCGACGGTGAAGGAGTCGGCGCCGAAGGTGGGGCGGTTGCCGACGTTGGTGACGGCTTCGAAGATCTCCGGGGCCGTGCTGCCGCCTATTTTCAGATGGGTGATGTAGACGCCATTGGCTGGAAGGAGCTCGCTATAGGGGGCCAGGTTGATGGTAGGGACGGTGTAGCGGGTGCCGTAGCCTCGACCTGAGGCGGGCGTGCCGCGGACGCTGAAGGGGCGGTCGAGAAGCCGTCTGGCGGCAGAGACGTCGCCGCTCGAGACCAGGCTGCGAATGCGGCTTGAAGAGACGGCGCAGCCGTGGAAGCTCTGCGGCGGATAGCTGGAGACGGTGAAGCCGAGCTCGGCGCCCAGGGAGGTAAGGGTGGCTACGTCAGCCTCGGCCTGATGACCGAAGCGGAAGTTCTCTCCCTCGTGGAGATCGAGGACGTTCAGCTTGTCGCGGAGGATCTCCTGGGTGAACTGACGGGCGCTCATTCTGGCGAGATCGCCGTTGAAGGGCAGGACGACGACGTCGTCGACGCCGGTGGATGCGAGCAGATCGAGCTTGTGGTCGAGGGGAGTGAGGAGAGGAGGGCTCAGGTCGGGTCGGATAGCTCGGGCCGGGTGGGGATCGAAGGTGATGACCAGAGATCGGAGCCCCTGGCTGCGCGCGCGATCGAGGACGTTTGCGATGACCCATCGATGTCCCCGATGCACGCCGTCGAAGTTGCCGATCGTGGCGACCGCCGGCGTGGGCGATGGGGGGAGATCGTCGAGATGGCGGTAGATGTGCATCAGGCGATCTCGAAGTGGATCCGCAGGCCGTCGTAGCCGAGGCGGATGTTGGGGGGAAGGATGGCCTCAGTGGCCTCCTGGTCGAGGTCGTGACTGAGGTGCGTGAAGAAGGCGCGCTTCGGCTGGAGCTGTTCGACGAAGGCAATCGAGCGATCGAGATGGGAATGGCTGGGGTGCGGATCGCGACGGAGCGCATCGAGGATGAGCACGTCGAGATCCTGGAGGAAGGGCAGGCTCTCGGCGGGGATATCGCTCATGTCGGTGAGGTAGGCGGCTGCGCCGAATCGATATCCGGTGATCTCCTGGTTTCCGTGGAGGACGGGGATGCGGCGGAAGCAGGCTCCGAAGAGCTCTGTTCCGGAGCCGGCGGCAAGGTCGATGCGATTGAGTTGCACACGGGCGCTGGTGGGGTAGCGGTTTTCCCGCCGGAAGGTGTACTCGAAGATGCGCTCAATGGCCTTCGCGGTCTCGTCATCGGCGTAGAGAGGGAGGCCGCCGGGCACACGAAAGCTGAGGGGTCGGAGGTCATCGAAGCCCATGACGTGATCTGCGTGACCGTGGGTGTAGAGCACGGCGTCAATGTGGCGGATCTCCTCGCGCACGGCCTGGGCGTGGAAGTCGGGGCCGGTGTCGATGAGGACGACGCGATCGTTGTAGGCGAGACGGACGGAGGGCCTGGTGCGGCGGTTGCGCGGGTCGGTGGAGGTGCAGACCGCGCACTGACAGCCGAGGGTCGGCACACCCATGGACGTGCCGCTGCCCAGGAACGTGAGGGTCGCCTCCATGAACTAGAGGACGATGCCTGGCTTGGGGGCGGTGCCGGCCTTGGCGGCGGCGGATCGGGCGAACGCCTGAGTGATCTCGAGGAAGGCCATGCGCAGTTCGAAGAGAGCGCTGTCGAGGAGCTTGGTCTCCCCGGAGTTGAGGTTGCCCTTCGTCTTTTCACCGAGCACGGCCAGCATGTCGACGCTCTGGCGTGCACCGAGGATGTCGACCTGGGGCTTCTGTCCTTCAGGGGTGGCTCCGCCGAGCTGCATGATGGCGGTGAGATAGATGCTTTGCACGAGCTGATCGAAGTTCATGGCGGGTGGATGATCGCCGCCGGGATTTGCGGCACGAATCGCGGTGTCGAGACGGTCCGCAGTCTGCTCGTAAGCGAAGCGTGACTGCTCGGCCTGCTCGGGCGTGGGGGCAGGGAGGGAGTCCTCGTCGCGGAAGTCCTGGGCCGGCGGCTCAGGCGTAGTTTGTTTTGACGCTTCGGGCGCCACGGGTCTGGGCTGGTCTTGCTCCCTGGTCGAGCGCTCCGCATCCCTGGTTGAGCGTTCCGCATCCGGACGCAGATCGCCCTCTGTCGTAAATTTCCGACGGTCTGTGACGACGAATGGCTTGTTTGCTTCCGGCATGAGAGATCTCTCCTGGGTGATTTGCTGAGTAGGGGGTCTAAGTGTCTGGTGTGAACCTGGGTAACTGATGCTCGCTGTGAATCTTTGCTAAATCGAACGGGAGGGATGTGGGGTGTGCGATGCCCCCGCGATAGTGAATCGGCTTATTTCCTGCGAGAGCCTCGCGACGGATATAACCGAGGCCGATCCGGGTACCGGCCTGGAGTCTGCTTTGGGATCCGGTCTGGGATCCGGTCTGGGATCCGGTCTGGGACCCGGTTTGGGGCTGGGCATCTCCCGTGGAGAAGGGAATGTTTACCACGCTTGTGAGCTCCCCGACGGCCTTTTCGTCTACGGAGAGGGCGAGACCTCCTGACGCGTCTTCCCCTGCGAGGTAGAAGCCTGCGAAGGTTCGATGGACGCTGCCGCGGGAGTGAATTCGTTCGACGATCTCCTGGCCGAGGTAGCAGCCTTTGGAGAAGTGGAGCGCCCTGACGGCACCGGTCTCCTGGGGCAGATCGCGGTCGCGTATGTCGACGCCGAAGAGCGGGGTTCCTTCGAGGACACGCAGCGTTTCAAGAGTGGCGGGGGTGCACTGCGTGACGTCCATGCCGGCGATCTCCGCGGCGAGTTCCGCGATCGTCGCTGCTTCGGACCAGAGCTCGAAGCGCGGGATGAGCGGGCCATAAGCGCGCAGGACGACGACCGGTGCGGATCGCCAGTCGAGACGGGTGAACGCTGATGTGCTGGACGGGGCGGCTTCGAGATGGAGGCGACGGAGTATTTCGGGCGCGTGTGGACCGGCGAGCAGAAGCCCCGCGCGTGAGGGGGTGATGTCTTCGAGTTCGACGTCGTCCATGATGATGAAGCGATCCAGCAGAGAGACGAGATGAGCGAGCTGCGATCGACCGGTCTCGAAGAGCAGGTGATCGGTTTGGGCGAAGACGTAGCCATCGCCCTGGATGCGGCCCTGCGCATTTAGAAGGAAGTTGTAACACCCCTGACCGGAGGCGAGGTCCCCGACGGAGTTGGTCACCATTCCGTTGAGCCATCGAACCCGGTCCGGACCGGTGACCTTGATCCATCCGGTGCTGGTCAGGGGGGCCGTTCCCCCGCTGGTGAGGAGCGCTTCTAATTCCACCTTGGAGCCACACTGGGGGTCGTGGACCCGGGTCGTGTTGGAGGTGCTTTCGGGAGAGATTGTCTGGGACATGGAAGGTAACACTAACGCGATGCGTACACTGTGATTATAGCCGTGGTGGGAGGGCAGGACGTTGAAGCGCGCAGGAGGTCGAGGAGCTTTGCCCAGGCGCGGAGGGGCGATCGCGGCGATTCTGGCGGTTGGGATCCTGGTGAGCGCGGCGGCTGTTGCCCAGACTCATGATGCGCCTGTGCCGGCCCAGCCGAGGACGGGAAAGCCGATCACGAAAGATCAGGCGAGGGAGCTATTCCGGTCGGTCGACGAGATTCTTGGATTTGTGAGCAGCGATACAAAGCTGCCGATCCAGCACAGCGTGAAGCGGCGGCTGATCTCGCGCGACGAGGTGAACCGGTTTCTGAAGAAAAAGTTCGATGAGGACGAGGGAGCGAAGCGCATGGAGCGCTCGGAGCTGGTGCTGAAGAAGTTCGGTCTGCTGGATCGAGATTTTCAGCTCAGGCCGTTTCTGATCAGTCTGTTGACGGAGCAGATCGCGGGATTTTACGACAACAAGACGAAGACGGTGAACCTGCTGGACTGGATTGAACCGGAGGAGCAAAAGCCGGTGCTGGCGCATGAGTTGACGCACGCTCTGCAGGATCAGAGTGTTGACCTGGAGAGGTGGTCGAACTCCGGTGTTCACGGCGTATCGCAGAACTCGCGCGAGGACAACCGGCATCTTGAGACAGATGAGATGGAGACGGCACGAGGCGCGATTGCGGAGGGCCAGGCGATGGCGGTGTTCGTCGACTACAGTCTGAGGCCCTCGGGGCGGACGATTGCAGACTCTCCAGAGCTTGTGGATCGGTTGAAGGATTCGGATATGTCGAGTGGAGGGTCTCCCGTTCTGGCTCGAGCACCCCTGCTGCTGCAACAGTCTTTACTGTTTCCGTACAGCGACGGTTTGAGATTTGAGCAGGCGGTGCTGATGAAGTCGGGCAAGCAGGCGGCCTTTGCCGAGGTGCTGGAGCATCCGCCAAGCTCGAGCTACGAGATTATGAATCCGGCGGCGTACCTCGCGCATGCTCCGGTGCCGACGCTTCGCCTGCCCGATATTCACTCGATGCTGGATGCGGAGTACACACCGTATGACGTGGGTGTGATGGGGGCGCTGGATGTTCGGATTCTGGCGGAGCTGTTCGGCGGCCGGGAGATGTCGGAGGCGCTGACGCCTGCGTGGGATGGAGGCTTGTATTACGCGGCGCAGAGGCGAGCGACGAAGGAGGCGGATCGGTCCTCCACCTCTTCGCTGGCGATCTTCTATCTTTCGCGGTGGAAGAATCCGGACTCGGCGCGCAGCTTTGCCCGGATGTATGCGGGGCAGATGGCGCGGAAGTATTCGAAGGTGAAGCGTGTGGAAGCCGGTGCGGAGGATGAAGAGGAGGTCTACGCGACGAACGAGGGAGACGCTTTGATTCGGAGGTCCGGAGCGGAGGTCTTCGTGAGCGAAGGGTTTGCGCTGCCGCTGGCGCGACGTTTACGCGAGTTGCTGCTGGGGGCGCAGGCGGCAGGGCCAATTCTTACGGCGAATGCTGGCGCGGGCGAGAGATCTCTGGCGCTTGGAGAGTTGTGGCGCTCCGTGAGTGGGGGCGACCTCTCTTTGCGGGATATGCTTAGGGTCGAGATGAAACGGGATGCAGCGCGAGAGCGATCGTTCGAGGAGAAGAAGATTTGGTGAAGGCTGAGATCGGAATTATCGGGGGCAGCGGGCTGTATGCGATGCCTGGGTTGATCGGAGTGCGGGAAGAGCGAGTAGAGACACCGTTCGGAGAGCCGTCGGAGGTGTTCGCTGTTGGCGAGTTGGACGGGAGGAGGGTCGCGTTTCTGGCTCGACACGGTCGCGGGCATCGTATCCTGCCGAGCGAGATAAATTACCGGGCAAATATCTACGCGATGAAGGCGCTCGGGGTGGAACGGATCCTGTCGGTCTCGGCCGTGGGATCGCTGAAGGAAGAGCACAAGCCGACGGACTTGGTAATTCCCGAACAATTTATTGATCGGACCTTCGCTCGGAACGCGACCTTTTTTGGAGAGGGAATTGTGGCGCATGTTGCGTTTGGCGATCCAGTTTGCGGAACTGCTGTCTCGGCCTTCGAGAGAGCTTGTGCGGAGGTCGGGGTGGTGGGCAAACGGGGCGGGACCTATGTGTGTATGGAGGGTCCGCAGTTCTCGACGCGGGCGGAATCGAACCTTTATCGCAGCTGGGGAGCGGATGTTATCGGCATGACGAATCTGCAGGAGGCCAAGCTGGCCCGGGAGGCGGAGATCTGCTATGCGACGATGGCCATGGTCACGGACTATGACTGCTGGCGCGAGGGCCACGACGACGTGACTGTGGACCAGGTGGTGGCGGTGCTGCACCAGAATGCGGAGAACGCCGGCAAGGTGGTTCGAGCGGCGGTTGCGGCGTTGCCAGCCGAGCGGACATGCCATTGCGCGAGCGCTCTGAAGTACGCCATTTTGACGGATCGAAGTGCCATTCCGCAGAAGACCCGTGAGCGGCTGAGCCTGCTTTTGGATAAGTACATGTAGGTTGGGCGGACGACTTACCGGGATATGCGGTGTAGGCAGTTTATTGAGGACGGATTAGAGGAATATATGTCGATCTTAGTTGTTGGATCTGTTGCATTCGATAGTATCGAGACCCCGCACGGAGCGGTGGATCACTGTCTCGGTGGAGCGGCGACGCACTTCGCCCTTGCGGCCAGCTATTTTACTGACGTGCGCGTGATTGCTGTGGTCGGGAGTGACTTCGCGGCTGAGCACGAAGCGGTGCTGACGAGGCGCGGCATCGATACTCGCGGAATTGAGCGGGCAGACGGCCTGAGCTTTCACTGGAAGGGCTCGTACACGGGTAGTTTGAACGAGGCCAAGACGCTGGGCACGGACCTGAATGTCTTTAGCACCTTTAAACCCAAGATTCCCGAGGCTTACGGGGACTCCGAATATTTGTTTCTGGCAAATATTGATCCGGCGCTGCAGGACACCGTTCGGCGGCAGATGCCGGGAGTGCGCATGGTTTGCGGCGACACGATGAACTACTGGATCGCGGATCACCGGGAGAATCTGGCAAAGGTGCTGAAGGAACTCGATGTGCTCCTGATCAATGACGGCGAGGCGCGGATGCTTTCGGGTGAAAACAATATTGTGAAGGCCGCGGACAAGATTATGGCTACGGGACCAAGGTCGCTGGTCATCAAGCACGGGGAGTATGGAGCCACAGCGTTCTTCAGCGACCGATCGTTTCCGAGCACGCCGAAGCTTCATCCATTCCGCGCACCGGCTCTGCCTCTGGAGGAGGTTGTTGATCCGACTGGGGCGGGAGATTCGTTCGCAGGCGGGTTCTATGGATACATTGCCTCGCAAGCGGTGTTTACTCCGGAGGTGTTTCGCCGAGCTCTGTTTTACGGTGGGGTCATGGGCTCGTTCGCGGTAGAGCGCTTCGGCACGGAACGTCTGCAGAGCGTGAGCGAACAGGAGATCGAGGACCGATTCAAGCTGTTTCAGGAGATCTCGCACCTTGGCTTCGCGCGGGAGTAAGGGGCGGGTCCCATCCGCTCGCGTGGTCGCAGGCGGGGCTGGGCGTGAGGTTCTTCAAGGTGCGGCAACCCGTCCGAGTGCCCGGGGCGGAGGTGCGACCCGGGAGGAGACGCTGCCTATCGCTTTGGGTGCTCTCGTTCTGGCATTTGTGGCGCTTCTAGTCTGCTACTCGCGTGGTTACATGTTGCTGTACGGCGACGCCGTTGCGCATCTGGGGATTGCGCGACGGATCTTTGACTCGCGAAATCCGGGGCTGGTGCAGCTTGGGGGCGTATGGCTTCCCCTGTCGCACATCATACTTTTGCCTTTCGTCTGGAAGATGGAGTGGTGGCAGAACGGGATGGCCGGCGCATGGCCGTCCATGCTGTGCTATGTCTTTGCCGTGACGGGTTTCTTCCGCCTGGGACGGCTGCTGCTTCCGCCGCGGTGGGCCATGGTCGCCACTGCATTTTTCGCACTGAACCCGAACCTGCTTTTTCTTTCCACGACTGCGATGACAGAGCCGCTGTTTCTAGCGGTTCTTATCTGGCTGACGCTGCTTATCCTCGAGTGCGTGTCGGCGATGAACCGCGGGGATTTGAAGCGGATGAGACGGTCGATGATCGGCGCAGGCCTTCTTGTTGCTGCCGCTGTGTTCACGCGCTATGACGGATGGATACTGGGGGCTGCGGCATGGTGCGTGCTGGCGTGGCAGCTTTACAAACGGCGAAATCTTTGGCGAGAGGCCCGGATGTCCTTTGCGGTATTTACCCTGATCGCGGTTGCCGCGCCGGTCAGTTGGCTGGCTTTCAATCAGCACTTTTATCATGACTGGCTCGACTTCCTGCGCGGCCCGTACTCCGCGGCTGCGATAGAAAAGAAGACTTCCCCGCCGGGTTCGCGGCATTATCGAGGATGGCACAACCCTGCGTGGGCTCTGCTGTTTTATACGCGTACGGCGCAGGTCGATGCTTCCGCATGGGAGACCGGCTTTCTGTTGATGGCGGCGGCGCTCGCTGGTCTGTGGTCCACGATTCGGCGGAAGCTGGAGCTACCCACGCTTCTGCTGTGGATTCCGCTGCCGTTCTATATCTACTCGGTCGCCTATGGGTCGGTTCCCATTTTCATTCCGCAGCTGTGGCCCCACTCGTTTTATAACGCGCGCTACGGGATGGAGATGCTTCCCGCGCTGGCGCTATTTGGCGCGGTGGCTGCAGAGCGGTTGCAAGTGCGAGGCGAGAGTTTCTCTCCGCTGATGGCGAAACTCCTCTTTCCCGTATGTCTCTCGCTAGCCATTCTGAACAGCGTGGTGATGATGTACCAGGTTCCGCTTGTGCTGAAGGAAGGGATGGTGAATGCAACGACGCGCGTGGCGTTTGAGGCTGCTCTGGCGCGCGAGTTGCGGACGTTTGCTCCGGGTTCGCCGATCCTGATGTCGACGTCGGATCACATCGGAGCTCTGCAGCAGGCGGGGATTCCGCTGAGGCAGGTTCTGAGCGAGGGCGACTACGACAGCTGGAGGGAGACGCTGGCGGCGCCCGCGGAGAAGGCGGCCTACGTGGTTTCGATCGCGGGCGATCCGGTATCGAAGGTGCTCGCTAAGAATGCTGACGGGCTGACGGAGTTAACCGTGCTGTGCACCACGGGCCAGCCATGCGCGCGGATCTATCGATCGGATCGATATGCCGGACCGACCGGTCCTGTTCCAGATCGGTGACTGACGTTCCGGGCCGATAAGGGTCGGGTAGAGTAAGGAATGATGATTCCTTTCGTCAAAGCTCATGCTTGTGGCAACGACTTCCTGATTGTGGAAGAGGGTCACGCAGCGGGTCAACACGCTGCTGTTGCCCATAGCCTCTGCACGCGGCACACCGGTATCGGTGCGGATGGGGTTGAGTTCCTCGATCGAAGCGGAGGGAGCCGGCTCAGGCTTTTCAACTCGGATGGAAGCGAGGCGGAGCTCTCGGGGAATGGGACGCGATGTGTTGCTGCATGGCTGGCGCACAGCGAGGGGACTCAGAGGATCTTGTTTGAGACTCACGGAGGTCCGCGAAGGTGTCGAGTGATGGAGCAGAACGAGAACCACTACGTGATCGAGAGTGGTATGGGCGTTCCAAGGGTGATGCCGAGGACGATTGTTTTGCCGGGTGTTGGTGAGGTGTCTGGGGCCATGGTGAATGTGGGCAATCCTCACTTCGTGCTTTTTGTGGACACGTCGGAGTTCGATGCCCATGGCCGATCCTGGCAGGAGCTGGGGGCGCTCCTCAGCGTGAGCCCGGTGTTTCCGCACGGGACCAATGTGGAGTTTGTGCGGATGGATTCGCTTTCGGAGATTGCATTCCGGATTTATGAGCGTGGTTGCGGGCCGACGACATCGTCGGGCACTGGGACGTGTGCGGCCTCCGCTGCTGCGATCAAGCTTCGTGGAGCCGAGCGCTCTCTGACGGCGATGGCCGAGGGTGGGAGCCAGAGGGTGGCGTGGCCAAGGTCTGAGGACGAGATGCTTCTGACGGGGCCGGCGGAGATCGTCTGCACGGGCAAGGCGCTGATACGTTGAATCCTGTGATTCGAAAGAGGCCGGGGGCTCTGCGTGCGGGGTCGAAGCTGGCGGTGTTGTCGCCTGCGAGCGCCGCGAAACGCGACCTGGTGGAGAAGGGAGTTGCGCGTCTCCGGGAGCTCGGATACGGAGTCACTGTAGGGGCACATGCGTTGGACTCTGGACCGCTTTACTATGCGGGCTCGGCCAAATGCCGTGCGGAGGATCTCCACGCAGCGTTTGCCGATTCGACGATTGACGGGATCCTTTGTACCCGCGGAGGCTGGGGCGCTGCGGAGCTGCTGCCGATGCTGGATGTGGAGCTGATTCGCTCATGCCCTAAGGTGTTCGCCGGGTACAGCGACATCACTTCCCTGCAGACGTGGATGCTCGAGAGGGCGGGTCTGGTTACCTTTTACGGACCTATGGTCGCGGCTGATTTCGCGCGTGAGGGCGGAGTGGATCTCGACCGCTGGCGGCAGAGCCTGCACGAATCTTCGGCGTGGTCGGTGGGAGCGGAGGACGGTCTGCGGATTTTGCGTGCCGGGAAGGCCGAGGGTCCGCTTCACGGCGGATGTCTTTCGATTCTGGCCGAGAGCCTGGGGACGCCTTACGCTCCAAAACATTTTGGTGGCGTGCTCTTCCTGGAAGATATTGGCACGAAGCCATACCAGTGGGACCGCATGCTGGTTCACTTGCGCTATGCGGGATTTCTCGACGAGGTGACTGGGATCGTCTTGGGCGACATGGGGCAGTGCGTTGCGCCGGAGCAGATGCCGCTGCTAGAGGCCGCGCTTCTCCACAGCCTGCGGGATTTTGCGGGTCCGATTGCGATGGGCCTGCGGTGTGGGCACGTGGATGGGGCTAATGTCACGATTCCGCTGGGGATTGATGTTCGGCTGGAGTGCGACGACCGGGCGAATCCGCGGTTACACTTTATCGACGGGGCTGTCACGCTGTAGGCTCATGTTCTCAGAGGCGATGCCCACACCAAAGCACATTCATCTCATCGGCATCTGCGGAACGGCTATGGCCGCTCTGGCGGGTATGCTTCAGGCGCAAGGCCACCGGATTACCGGATCGGATACGGCCTCCTACCCACCCATGAACGATTTACTTCGTGATTTGGGGATTCGAGTTCTGCAGCCGTATGACTTACGCAATCTGGAGCCACGTCCGGATCTCGTGATTGTCGGAAATGCGATCTCGCGAGGAAATGCGGAACTGGAGTATGTGCTCGATCACCGCATCCCTTTTGCCTCGATGGCTGCGATTGTTCACGATGAATTTCTTGCTGGGCGTGAGTCGCTCGTGGTGGCGGGCACTCATGGAAAGACGACGACGACAAGTATGCTGGCCTGGATTTACGAGGTGGCCTCGCGCTCGAAGCCGGAGCTTGCGCCATCTTTTCTCATAGGGGGTGTGGCCGAGAACTTCGGAACCAGCTTCCGGGTGGCGGCGACGCAACCCTTTATTCTTGAAGGGGACGAGTACGACACCGCCTTTTTCGACAAGGGCCCAAAATTCCTCCACTACTTTCCGGACGCAGCCATTCTGACGCATGTGGAGTTCGATCACGCGGACATCTACACGGATCTGGAGGCAGTGAAGATTGCTTTCAAGCGGTTGGTGAATCTGATTCCACGGCGAGGACTCCTGGTGGCCTACGATGGCAGCGAGACGGTAAGCGAGTGTGTGGCCAGAGCATTCTGTACGGTGGAACGCTATGGGTTTCGGGACAACTCGGCCTGGCAGATGAAGGATCTACGGCATGAGGGGGCAACGACACGGTGGACGCTGCTGCGCGACGGTGATTTTTTTTCGGATATGGCGCTTCCGATGGCGGGCGAACACAATGCGCTGAATGCCACGGCTGCCGCAGCTCTCGCAGCGGGGCAGGGGATCGAGCCGGGGGCGATCGTCGAAGCTCTGGGCAGCTTCCGCAGCGTTAAGCGGCGGCTTGAGGTTCGGGCCGAGGTCGATGGGATTACCATCATCGACGATTTTGCTCATCATCCGACTGCGATTCGGGAGACGCTGCGGGCCCTGAGAGAGGGCTATGCCGGACGTCGTATCTGGGCTGTTCTGGAGCCGCGGTCGAACACGCTTCGCCGGAACATCTTTGAAGCTCCGCTGGCGGAGAGTCTATCGCTCGCGGATCGGGTGGTGCTGGCGGCGGTGTTCCGATCCGAGAGCATACCGATCGCTGAGCGCCTGAAACTAGAGAATCTGGTCAGGAGGCTCGAGGCTGCGGGCATCCCCGCGACGATTGCGGCAGACGCGGACGAGATCGTCGCGGAACTGGTTCCGCAGCTTAGGCACGGGGACGTGGTGGCCCTGCTGTCGAATGGCGGCTTCGGAAATATCTACGAGAAGCTGCCGGAGGCGCTCGTGGCTGCCCATGCACGGGCATTGCAGCCTGCTCCTCTGCGATTGCACCTTTAAGTCGACACGTATGCTCGCGACGCTCAAGATCCTCTTCGTTTACATCACTCTCGGCTCGGTGGCTGGGCTGCTTGGCATCCCTTACAGCTTTTTGATCGGGGACATCGGGCCGCTCTACCGGATTGTCATGGGGATCCTTCGCGCTGGCCTTCGCGCAGGCGGCATCCACGTCACGGTGGTGGGCCTGGAGAACGTTCCGGCGAATCGTTCCTGCATTTTCATGTGCAATCATGTCTCGAATCTGGACCCGCCCGTGGTTCTGCCGCTGCTGCCCGGAAGGAGTTCCGTTCTGCTGAAGAAGGAGTTGATGAAGATCCCCCTGCTGGGGACTGCGATGCGAATGGCCAAGTTTATTCCTGTCGAGCGCAGCCGGAGCAGGGAGGCGGCACAACGGAGCGTAGGCTCGGCGGCGGAGGCGCTGCAATCGGGGTTGCACATCCTGGTGTTTCCCGAGGGAACGAGATCTCTGACGGGGCGTCTTTCCACGTTCAAGAAGGGCCCGTTTTTTCTAGCACGAGAGACGCAGGCGGCGATTGTTCCGGTCGCGGTCTCGGGGACACGAGGCATGATGCGGAAGGGGAGCTTCGCTATTTACCCGGGACGTGCGCAGGTGGAGCTCCTGCCGATGATGCACCCGGCGGATTACGCAACGCGCGAGGAGCTGATGACGGCGGTGCATCGAGCGCTGGCCGATGCACTTCCCGAGGAGATGAAACCGCTTCCTATTTGAGGATGGGATTGTAACCGTCGACGATCAACCGCTGACGCATGGCCTCGGCGTCCTTTTTGGTGGGGAAGGGTCCAACCTGGACATGGAGCAGATTGTCGAGGGTCCGCGGCCGAATGATTCCGGCGTACCCACGCTTTTTTAGAGCTGCCAGGAGCAGATCAGCGTCCTCTTTCCGAGAGACGGCGGCTATCTGGACGAAGCTCTGGGCTCCCCCTGGAGAATCCGGAGAGGTTGAGGAAGGAACCGGCGGTAGAGCTGCGCGGAGTTCCGTATTTGCCGTCGCGCCGTCGCGCGATCCCGGCCTGGAGGGCCGCTCACCCGGCATCTCTGCCGATGGGCTGGAGTCCCTGATTCTTGAGCTCTGCTGCGAGGGCTGAACGACCTGGGAATCGGGCCTGGAGAAGCTGCTCGATGGAAGTTCTCTTACTCCCGACGGTCTTCCGGGAGAGGGCTTTTCGTCACCGTTGGAGCTTTGCGGGGACGTAGAACTCTGTGTGGACGGCGCTGCGGACGCAGTTGCCAGCAGCGGGACGGATCTTCTCCCCATGCTGTACCCGAGTCCAAAGAAGAGGGAGCAGACGAGCGCAAGGGCGAGAAAGATACCGAGAACCGTGCCTGTGTCGAGCGAGATCTCTCGGTCCCCCCGGTCGGAGTCGCGTGAATCATCCTCTGAGTCGTACCGCGTTGGCATCTTCCAGTTCCTCAGCCCTGCAGCTTTCCCGAACAGCGTCCTTAGGAGTCCTTACCCAGGACGCCGGAGAGCGCATGCTGGCAAGGACCACTGGCTACGGTAAGCCAGCAGCACCTCGATGCTATCTCCCCAGTCAGGAATAAAGGTAGATCGACGATGAGACGTATCTGCTCAGTCACGTGCTAGTAGTGCAGGTAGAAGCCTATTGCCGGCTCAGACGTAAAGGTTCTTTTATTGATGGTCAGGTAGTTCTGATCGAAGTCAGGAGCTTTGTAGAAGATCTGCCGAAACTGCGCGCGCACGCCGAAGTGACTGGAGAAGACGGGCTGCTCCAAGCCGACGGAGTAGTAGTAGACCAGACGTGCTCGCGCCGGCAGGCCCTGTCCGCCGAAGGGAGTCGGGCGGAACGCAATGGATCCTACGCCACCTGAGGCAAAGGTCTGAAGACCGAGCAGACTCGGCCCATGGGCGACATAGCCGACCGTGTACTCGGACGCATTGGTCTGGGCTCCGCCGACGATATAATTTGAGAACTTTTCCGTGAACCTGGCGTAGCTGTAGTTAATCTCAGCGCCTAACAGCGGCGACTTGGTGTAGCGAAGCGCGATGAGAGCGCCCAGGGTATTGCTGGCAGTTTGCGTGACGGCGACTCCCTGGTAGTTCGTGCCCTGGACGCTCTTGGTGAAGACCCCGATCCCGCTGACGGAGAGATCCAAACGCTGAAGCTGACGCTGCGTTGCAGTCACCTGGGCACGAGCTGTTGACGCGAGAAGACCGGAAGAGAGGCAAAACAAAAGAGTCCATCGTGATGACCGGTGGAATGCTTTAAACATGCGGAGGGAGCTCCTTAGAACGGTACTTTCGATCTATTCAGTCTACTCTGGAAGGCTTTGGCGTAACGCGCCGGATGAGTTGGCGGCTACCCACTTGGTTCCGGAAAGAATGCTAAGGAAACGCCTTATTGCGACGAGCTTTAACGGCGACTAGTCCTAGAAAAGACGCCGAAGCGCCAAGCAGAAGTCCGGCACAGACTGCCACAGGCAGATGAACCCGAGACGCAGAGCGGGTCTGGTCGACGAGGGCCGAAAGGCCATAGGTGATGCCGCATATCGCCGCCGAGGTAGACAGGCCTCTGCGAGCAACGCGGGTGGACAACGCAAGCAAAGCGCAGGCGCCGAGGAGTGCGAGCAACGCTGCGGGGCGAAGCGGAAGAAGGGATAGACCGTAGATACCGGAGAGGAGGAGAAGCGAGCCGAGGGCTCCGGGAACGATGGCTCCGGGCAGGTTGCATTCCAAGAAGATGAACAGGATTCCAGAACAGAGCACGATTACGGCTACGTCCGGAGTGGCGAGCAAGCTGACAAGGCGCTGATGAATGGAGACGGCAGCCGAAGCAACAAGGAGAAAGATGGCTGCTTGCTGCTGAGGGGTCATGGAAGGGACTGGCCGCGAGCTTCGAGTGCCTGCTTCATGCCGAGAGCCGCGGAATTTTTCTGTTCGAGCCTCAAGGCGTTGCTGACGTCCGAGGCTGAAGCTGCGAGTTGATTGGAAGCGAGCTCCAAGCGCGCCAATACCAGATACGCGGCGACGTTGGGACGGAGCTTCAGGGAAGTCTGCGCTTCGGCACGGGCATCGGCGGCGTTGCCACTCTGCTCCCGAATCTGCGCAATTCCGGCGTGCCCGGCAAAGCTCGAGGGATCAGCGGCGATGGCAGCCTGGAACTCTTTTTCAGCCTCGGGCAACAGCCCCTGGCCCAGGTAATCACGGCCCTGCTGGGTGTATTGGGTCGACCGCTCCGCCGCCGGCAGCGTGGCCATGCGGAGGCTGCGCAGCTGGTCTAACTGGAAGGCGGCCTGCCGAAACGACGCTTCGGTGTAGGTGCGGCGAACCCGTTCAAGGGGGGAGAAGGAGTTGCTGTCGGGGGTATCGGAGGTGGTGGAGGCAAGCGTGACTCGTCCGGATGCAAGGCGATCGCACAGCTCCTGAATTTCGGTGTCGGAGGGACGCAGCTTCAGAGCGGCGGCGCCCTCACGCTGCGCTCCAGGCGTATCGCCTCTGCGGAGGAGTGCGACGGCCAGGTTGTAATGGTATTCGGCGTCGTTCGGGTCCGCTGCGACGGCACGTTCAAAGAGAGCGGCGGCATCGTGTCCCTGGCGGCTGGCGGCTACGCCCTGGTTATTCACGACCTCGGGAAGGGGTAGACGGCCAGCGACGAACTTGAAGGCGGTCTCGGCCTCCGCATACTTCGCAGTGTTAATGCGCGCCAGGCCGAGATAGAACTGCGCCTCGAGCGCTCGCCGATCGCCCAGCGGTATTTTGGAGAGTGTTGCCGCCGAGCGGTCGTACTCCCGCTGTGTGTACAGGGATTTGCCGAGCGCAAGGGCAGCGGCGTAGTTGGTCGAACTCTCTCCGACGGCCATTTGCAAGCGCTTCGTCCGTTCCTGCGGCGTGGATGCGTCGGTGCCGCGGATGTAGTTTTCAAACGAGCTTAGCTTGACGCCTGCCGAGGCCGCGAGGAAGGTTTGCTGAGCGACGGGAAAGCCTGGATCAATCTCTCGAGCAGCTTTCCAGGCAAGCGCGTTTTCGACATCAAGCAGCCGTGAGAGCTCGCTCGAGTCGGAGAGGGGAGGCGAGAGCCGGAGCTGATTGACGCGGAGGACCTGGGCCTGCACCGCGATGCGTGTGCCCTGAGTGGTGAAACTGCCGAAGATGACGAAGTCAGCATCGAGTGTCTGAGCGATGCGGATGGTGGTCGCGCGGGTCGGTTTGAAGCCGGCGGGAAGGCCGAGGTGATCCAAGGCAAAGAGGCGATCTTCGCGGGTGATGGTGAGGAAGCCGGACGAATTCAGGCGCTCGCCGATGGTGTCAGGGAAGGAGTCTCCGATCCAATCCAGGTTTGCTTGTCCGGATCGGTTAGCGAAGGGAAGGACGAGGACGACTCGACCTCCCAAGGCCTTGGCCTCAGGGGCGGTCTGTGTCAACGCGGTGAGGGGAGCAAGGAACAGCCAGAGAGGGAGTTGCAGACAGAGAGCGCTGAACCGTACTTGCCGAGAGCGAGCCACAGGAGAAGTATAGATTGGGCTGCTACGGAGCAGCAGCAGTTTGGCGGTTGGTGCTTTGGGTGCGCTTGAAGCGGAGAACGGCCGCCCATTCCCCTCGCCGGTGTTCTTCCCAGACGATCTGTCCGTGGGTGAGTGCGGCGGCTTCGGCTGGTTGAAGGTCGTGGTGGAAATCGAAGTAGAGCATATCCGCGGGCTCGTTGCGCCGGCCGAGATTGAGTTGGCCCAAGGGCGGTTCCCACTTTGTCGAGAAGAGGAAGGCGGTGTCGTAGATCGCCGCATCGACCGTGGATTTCCGCATCTGTTCGAGCGAGAAGTCGGGGACACCCACGGTTTTGATCCGGAGGCGGGTGTAGCCGAGTTCCGGATGCTCGAGCTCCGCGGTGCCGGGCCAGGCGGTCAGAACGGTCGCCTGAGGGAAGCGCTTCGCGATGACATCGATTGCCTGTTGATGCAGAACGATCAGGTCGCGGTAGGTGAGGTTGTCCTCGGGAGCGAAGGCGTAGGGCGGGTTGAGCCAGATTGCGGCGAGGAAGGCAGCGAGGGTGAAGCCGGCTACGGCCCACCAGAGACGAAGATGGCGGCGCCATTCCAAGACACAGACCAGGAGAACCAAAGGGTAGAGCGGGAGGAGGTAACGGGTAAGAAGAGCGCCACCGAGGATGGAGAAGGCCAGCAGGTTTGCGATGAGAATGGTAGCGATGGCCGCGAGCAGCCTGCGTGAAAGGGGGCTCGCAGATCGCGTTTGAAGGGCTGGAGTGAGCACCGCCGCACAGGTGCAGAGCACGGGAACGAACATGTTCATGTGCATGGTGAGGTGCAGAAGTCGGTGCCACAGGCAGAGAGCGAAACGATGGGCGTGGAGGTTGGCGGTGGCGTTGTAACGGAGGAACTCAGGGTTGCCGAAGACGAAGCCGGTGCGGTGGTAGTGGAAGGCGTACCAGGCGAGCAGGGGAAGGAGGGGCGCGCTCAGGGCAGCGATCAGCGTGAGGCGTGGTCGAAGAGAAGGCGTAGTGGCGCGATCGCGGAAGACGAGAAAGATTTCGTAGCCGGCGAGTGCGGCGGGTGTGACGATGGCAGTCTCCTTGGAGAGCACGGCGAGGGAGAAGAGCAGGGCGACTGCAAGGATGTTTCCAAGATAGCGTTGGGTAAACGCGTTCTCCGGCTGAGTAGAGCTGGAGCGGAGTTGGGGAGCGAGATAAAAGGAGAGGGCCCACAGGGTGAAGGCAGCGGCGAAGATGTCGGCGTGGGCGAGGGTGCTCTGGGCGAACCAGATGGGGTAGGCGGCGGTCAGGAGCGTGACGGTGAGCGCGGTAAGGTCTCCAGAGAGGCGGCGGGCGAGGCGGAAGACCGCGAGCAGGGCAGCGGAGGAGACGATGCAGATGAACGTGCGGGTGCCGCTGATGACAAATCCGGAGAGGTGCCACCAGGCGGCGAGGAGGATGGAGGGGAGGGGGGGATGGGCATTGGTGATGGTGGAGTGGGGGATGAGGGCGCCGGTGCGCAAGAAGTCCAGGGCGGCGGGGATGTAGTAGCCGCCCTCGTCCCAGAAGTAAGGGAGCCGGAGGAGAGTCCAGTGGCTCAAAAAGATCCCGACAAAGAAGAGGGGGTAGAGCATCCAGAGCTTCAGCGCAGGCGGGGATAGGGGGGAGTGGCCGATGTGGGTTGGAGCGGGGGAGGGCGGCACGTCGTCGTTGCGGTTAGTTGACTGGGCCGGCGGAGGGAGGAATGGGCTCGAGGGTAAGGGAGCCGAAGGTCTGCTCGTACTGGGCGAGGTTGTTGCCTAGGACGTTCCAGAGGGCCTTGGCCTGCTGGGGACTGAGATAGATGCCCTGAAAGTTCAGGAGCGTGACCTCGTCCGGGGCATTCTGGCTGACGGTTCCGAAGCCGAGAAAGAAGTCCCAGACGCTCATGCGGACCTGAACACTGTTGGCGTAGCCTTCGCGGTAGGCTTCGGTTCTGGCAAGTTTGAGCGTTGGTTCCGGGGCGGGTTTATTCTGGCTCATCTGCAACTCGTTTCTGAAGGTTTTGGTGCGAAAGGGGGGACTTGAACCCCCACGGATTGCTCCGCCAGATCCTAAGTCTGGTGCGTCTGCCAATTTCGCCACTTTCGCGTTTCTACAATCAATTACCGCTTGCCCCTGGCTGTTGCTGGCGTAGATGGCTGAAGCTAGCTGTTGTTTCTGCAAAGCGAACAAGCCTTACTCCAGCATCCTGCTGGTGCTCAGTAGCCAAGTGTGTCTAGACTCTTGCCTGCTGTATTGTAGCGTGGGCGGAAACGTGGGGACGATTGAACGTTGACCCCTGTCAGCCCCGTCCGTGGTCCGAAGGTGTGTCTCCTTCGTGCCGTTTGCGGCCCACTACACCGCTTCAACGCGACCCTGAGCAAAACATTCCTGATTGGGATTGTCTGCTGTGGCGCAACAGAAGCGTGGTGAGGACTGGCTCTTTCGAACCTTCTTCGCCTTCTCCTCCGGAGCAGACTACGGTCGCTCGGTCGCTTCCAGAAGCTCCTTCAAAGGCTCGAGGACAACGAAGTCCACGAGTTCCGTGTGTTCTGAAGCTCGCTTCAGAAGTGTCCGTTGAGCGGCCGCCCAAGCTGCTGGCGGCGGCTGGTGCGCCTGCAGACAGGACTTCACGAGAAGCGTAAGGGTCTGACGTTTAGGGGGGGATCTCGCATCCCGGAACGACACGAATACCTCGAGCCGAAGCGTACTGAATGATCTCTCGTACCTGACTCTGCGTGTAATACAGACCTTCGGAGCCGAGTTCGTGCAGGGGGGAAAGCGTCGGCATCTCGTCAGATGCCAGTGCAGTACGTTCATGTTGACCGCGAGGTTGTCAATGTTGTTCCTCCGTGCGACTTGTCTGGGCGACACGCTTGTTACTCAGCGAAGCTTTGGCAGCAGCTTGAGCGCATTCTCCCGATAGACTTTCCGGAGCACATCATCCGGCAGAAAGAGACCATAGATATTCCAGCGGCCCTGTCGCGAGGCGTGGGACGGGTACTCGAAATATTCGTCAGAGGTCTCCAGAAAGCGGTAGTACAGCCGATACATTTCGATCTCAGGCAACAGATCCGTGCCGAAGAGAATACGATCCGCGTACTTCAAAAAGAACTCGCGTGCGCGGTACGGCTGCCGGCCGAGCTCTGGTGTGCGAGCGCTGATATCGATCTGCAAATTGGGGTGAGTCTCCATGATGGATGCGAGGTAATCGAGATCTTCGCCAGACTCGGCCAGGTGAGCTCCCACGAAGATTGTTTCGGGATGGCGTGCGATCACGCGGTTTCGCTGTTCCAGCAGCTCGCGCTTCGAGAAGGTTGAGCCATAGAAACTCCAGTCAGGATGAGCCGCCAGTTCCTCAAAGCGCTCATTCTGCGGATCGATCGGTTCGAAGAAGGCATCGGGATCCGCGGTGTGAAACATCACGGTCATGTTGAGTTCGGCAGCCTTCGAGAAGATGGGCGTAAGCCGCTCATCATCGATCCGCAGAAGAGCACCGGAGCTATCCCGAACGCTGAGACCAAGATCCTTCCAGAACTTGATGCCGCAGGCGCCATGCTCCAGCATGCTCTCCAGCCGATCGCAGGTCACGGAGGCGAAGTCGCTCCGTTCGACCCCGGTCCAATCCATCCAACCGATGGTCGAGAACCGCTCCGGCGCCGCCTGGCGGAGACGATCCATCTGCGCAAGGCCGTCAGCGCCTGTCTGCATCGTGATGTTCACCAAAAATTCGATGCCACATGCATCCATGATCCGGAGCAGATCACCAGCATGCTGGGAGTCCAGGTGATTGTGGTAATCGATTACGGGGAAGCGCGGCCGCTGGACTATGTGGCTAGGAGTTTTGAGCGAGGAGCGCGGCTTGAAGTCGCTTAGGGGAAGGTCGACGTCTGCCATTGCGCTTACCATGTCGACAAACTTGTCCTTGGGTTTACCTTCGGCCGCACCCTTTTGATCTCGCTCCGGCATCGTTTGATCCCTCGTAACTGTAGTGCGCCCGCCCTTAGACTTCGGCCTGCAAAGCGATTCCCGAAGCCTGTCGCTGCTGCCATTTTCCTTGGGTGAAGTCCGGGAAGTCGACCGGCGCGCTTCCACGGCCTACGGACGTGACACTCAGCGGACCGACGGAGGACCAGGCTGCCGCGTCGTACACATCTAGATCCGGGGGTAGGCCCTGTCGTACGCACTCGAGGAGGCGGTAGAGCATGATGTAATCCATACCTCCGTGGCCGCCGACCTTCTTCGCGGTCTCACCCTCTTTCTTCCACAATGGGTGCGCGTACTGCTTCCATGCGTCGATCGAGCCCCAGGCTTCGTCTTTATTCTGTCCGTCGAAGTAGATGCGCGGCGGATAGTCTTCGAAGATTCCTTTGCTCCCGGCGATCAGATTGATCCGGTCGTAGGGGCGTGGCGTCGACACCGTATGTTTGACCGTGATTGTCAACCCGCGCGCGGTTTTGATCAGAGACGTATTCATATCGCCGGTGACGTAGTGCTCTCCGAGCCGGGGATCGCCTGCTTTCAGGTGCTCCTTCCGATACGCGTCGAGACCGCGTTGGGGCGAACTCATGGAGACCAGAGACCCGAAGCGATCACCGCGTTGTATCCCCATGTAATTCGCGACAGGACCTAAGCCGTGAGTCGGGTACAGGTTTCCGTTCCGCAGAGTGTGCTCGGTCCGACGCCAAAGGCCCTCTCCAGCGGTCGAGAACAGCTCTTCCCGCAGATCGTGGAGGTAAGCGCCCTCCCCGTACAGCAGATCACCAAACCGGCCGTCGTGCACCATCCGCAGGATAAGCGTCTCGTTGTAGCCGTAGCAGCAGTTCTCAAGCATCATGCAATGCTTGCGTGTCTCCTCCGATGCGCGAACGATCGCCCAGCACTCCTCGAGCGTTCGAACCGCCGGCACCTCCACCGCGACATCCTTACCCTGCTTCATTGCCGCGATGGCCATCTCCGCATGCCATGTCCACGGTGTAGCAACGATCACCAGGTCAACATCTTTCCGCTGCAGCATGGTTTCAAACGCGTGCGGCCCGTCTGTGTAGAGATCGGGTCTCTTCTGCCCAGCAGCCACAACGAGCCCGGCGGCATGCTCGGCCTTCTCCTTCACCAGGTCACAGAGGCTGACTACCTGCGCGTTCGCCGAGAGCAGATCGCCAAGCAGCGAGGTGCCACGTCCGCCGGTGCCGATAATCGCAAGACGAGGGTTGCGCTTATCGAAAGGAACATCAACCATAGTTCTTGATGTTTTGGCAGTCTCTGCATGCGCGACAGAGGTCAGACCTGCGCTAGCCGCAGTGGCCGCACCCACCTGCATGAACTTCCGACGTGTCCACGACCCAAATCGCTCAGCAACCATATTCTGAATCTCCCCAATTTTCACTCGTCATGGATCTCCTCTATTGGGGTCCGTGACTGTAGTGTTTCGTCTGCAACCGCCGTCCTGTCGAGGCAAGCCTACCAACTCGTTAACGTTCGAAAGAATCCGCAAGCTGCACTTTTGGTGAGCTTAGGGCGCTAGGGAAAGCTTGTCAACGCCAAAACTCAGTCGTTCTCATCTCCCTGGTGTGGAAGAGAGGCAGGACCGCGTTTCCAAGATGCTAGATTATCCCGATTAGCGAAGCACCCGCAGGAAAACGAAAGCTATCGACATCTTCGTTCCCCTGGCGCTATAGGGAATATCAGGAGAGTCTGCCATGAGTGATGCGACACTCGTACAGAACAAGCAACAGCGCAACGTCGCGGTAGACGCCTACCGAGGCCTCATCATGCTTCTGATGATGGGCGAGGTACTCCATTTTGCCCAAGTTGCAAGATCTTACCCGAACAGTTTTTTCTAGCACTTGCTGTCTTACAACCAGTCTCATGTCGAGTGGTCCGGGATGAGCTTGCACGATATGATTCAGCCGTCCTTCACCTTTTTAGTGGGCGTCGCTCTCCCTTACTCTCTGCGCAGCCGCCAAAAGAAGGGGGAAACGTTTCAGCGCATGCTGGGACATACGATCTGGAGAAGCTTTCTGCTGGTGGCGCTTGAATTTCTCTACGTTCCCTGCACAGCACGTCGACAAACTTCACGTTCGAGGACACTCTGACGCAAATCGTGAAGCGCATCTGGACACCCTCATGGACGCTCTTCAGTGGTGGCGTCTGCTTTATTTTTCTCATCGTCTTCTCCTGGATTGTAGATGTGAAGCAACATCGGCGCCTGGCTTTCCCGCTCGTTGTCGTCGGCACCAATTCAATCGCAGCCTACCTCATAGCCCACCTCTTTGAAGATTTCGTGCAGAGCAGCTTCCGGATCAACTCCGGATCTACCCTGAACCTATTTGGCACCACCTTGGAACCCGTTCTCCTTGGTGCTCTCACGCTGGCTGTCTACTGGCTCATTCTCTTCTGGATGCATCGCAATAAAGTGTTTCTCCGAATCTAGCATTTTGCTCCATCTACTTCGTTACTCGTGCTCTCTCTTGAGCACGGGGCACTTGCGTGCTTGCCCGACCGCACCCCCGGGATCCGTCAGGTGCTGGAGTTTCTTCACGCGCTATGATCGTGCCAACGTTTGGAACGGAGTCAACAGATGAAGAAGGTGATTGTTCAAGAAAACAAGGGTACCGCACGAGGGGACGAGCTTGCGCCCGACGGCATGATGGCCGAGGAGCGCCGGATGCAGATTCTACAGATCGTGCGATCGGAAGGAAGGGCAAAGGTCAACGAACTGGCCCGGCGTTTCAAGACGTCCGCAGTTACGATTCGAAGCGATCTGAATGAGTTACATCAACGAGGTGTGATTCAGCGGTCCCACGGTGGAGCTGTCATCCAGGACACCATTTTTCGTGAGTCGCCGGTCCAGGAGCGCCTCAATAACCAATCCAAGGAGAAGCAGCGGATCGGAGTCTTGGCCGCAACCCTGGTGCAAGAGGGCGAGACGATTATCCTGGACTCGGGGACGACGACACTAGAGATTGCGCGGCATCTCCACAACATTCGTAATCTACAGGTGCTCACAAACGGCTTGAATATTGCCGTTGAATTGCTTGGGTCGCGCACTATCCAGACGATTATTATGGGCGGCAGTGTTCGAAATGACTCCGCATCCGTAGTGGGCCGGGCAACCGAAGATATGCTGGAGCAGTTCTCCGCCGATAAGCTGTTCCTCTGCGGTGCGGGATGCGATCCCGACTTCGGTGTCAGTGGAACGAACCTCGACGAGACCATGGCGAACCGAGCCATGCTCCGTGCTGCCCGCGAGATTATCGTCGTGGCCGATTCGAGCAAATTCCGTAAACGGAGCATGTCTCTGATCGCGTCGTTCTCTGAGGTGGATCTCGTCATCAGCGATGCGGGGCTTCCTCCGGAGATGCAGGACCGAATACGCTCTTTCGGCTGCAAGCTGGTCCTCGCCTAAACGACCGCAAGCCAATATGCATGACTTTCCGAGAGCTGACTCAGTTGTAAGACTTCGCGCCGATTTGTATCAAACGAGGATCACGCGCCGCTGTTACAAAGCCAAAGTTCGATGATCCAAATACTGTGGCATCGTTCGAGTTCTGCGGCCCGGCCCCAGCGAATAAGAAGTTTGGGTGATTGAGGGTGTTGTAGAACTCTCCGCGCAGTTCCAACCGCTGAGACTCGTGCACGGGAATCGTTTTCAGGATGGACCTATCCCAGTTCTTGAATCCCGGGCCGTTGACAGAGTTCAGTGACACATTGCCAAACGATCCGAGAGCAGGGTCCGGAAAGCACAGCTATTGAAGAAGGTTCCGCTTACACACGGAGCTCCGGGTGATGACTATCTCGGAATCCATCATTGTTCTGCGCACCCAGGTTTGCATTGGACGAGTTGCCGAGGGCATGGCTGTATGTGTAGTTCACGATGGCGGCAACGCCATGGTTCAGATGCTACTCAAACTTGACCTGCCCCGCGTTGTAGTTCGAGAAGCTATTCGATCGCAGCCAGCGAATTGACGTGTTGACAAAAGGAAATGGCCTGCGCGGAGCATACGCTGCTGACGAGTCCGCAGTCGGAGTGGCTTGATTGAGATTCGATGTTGTGTAGAGGTGGGTCCCCTTGGATTCGACGAAGGCGGCCTCGAATAGAAATGTCTCTAACGGGATGTCTGTCCAGCCTTCCGGCTAATCGCGAGTGCAGGCTGCTGCGTAGACACGAAGCACAGCGCGAATGGCGTCGACAATCATCGATATCGGATCGCCAGCAATGAGCCCCTCTCGTACCCGCTTATACTGGGCGGGCAGATATCGACTGCACATGGTCTCGGGGAGCTTCACCGAGGAGAGATTCCGAATGAGTTGCTCCACTGCAGCAGATATCTCTGGCTGATTCCAATAGTAGCGGACACGATCACTGTAGCTATAGACACGAAGAAGCCGTTGCTCTGCTGCTGATCCTGTGTAGTACGTCTGCCAGTTGGCTGGCTCGCGAAGCATCGTCGCCTCAATGACCTGAGCAAGCAGGGATCGCTCGTGTTCGGGCACAAGCACGTCTTCCATGTCGGCCAGAGCGTAAAGAGCCTCTCGCATCGCAAAGGTGAGTGCGGGGCCAACCTTAAGGATCGCGAATCCGTCTTGAACGAGCTCCGGATAGACCGAGCCCCTTTGGTAGTCCATAGAATGCGCCTCGAAGACGATTGCTTCTGGCCGATGAGTCAGCCAAGTCGCGAGAGAGCGGGCCTTCTGCCGGTCGTACCCAACCACGGAAATGGTGGTCAAACTCCACACCCGGCTGCACTACCAAAGCAAGGACCTGCGGCCACACCTCATGGAGGCCAGCCTCCGTGAAGGCCCTCTTGTGAACCTCGAAAGTATGCTCCGCCGCCTCTGCCGATGTGACCTCAACACCCTCGAGCGCGTGCGTCGCTCCCCCTGGCGTGGGCACCTCTGTCCCTACCACATACACGGGTGCCTCACCCCCAGTCCGCGCGTTTTCCGCTGCGTGGCACAGCCTCGCAGCACGGTGGGCGATGAGCTCGTCCGAGAGCGGTGCGCGGTCATCTCCGAGTGGCATGCTGGCGTCCAGGTGGATCTTCGTGAAGCCTGCGCTCACATATTCGGCGACCATCGCTTCCGCGAGTTGCATCGCCTTTTCCGCCGACTCTTTGCGCCACGGATTTGGACCCAGGTGGTCGCCTCCTAAGATCAGCTTCTCCGCAGCGACACCAGCATCGGCGATGTGCCGAAGCACGAACTCTCGAAACTGCTGCGGACGCATGCCCGTGTACCCGCCGAACTGGTTCACCTGATTGCTGGTTGCTTCGATCAGCAGGAGCGATCCGTCGTCAGCGGCCTGCTCCGCGGCTGCACGCACCACCCAATGGTGCGCCGAGCAGACGGAGTAGATGCCGACGAACCTCCCGGATCTTCGGTCTGCGAGTTGACGTTGGAGCAGAGTTGACATGCGTTCCTCAATAGATGCAGAACTTCTCGACGACATGATTGATGACACGCCCAGGACTCGGAGCATCCGGCTTGAGGCCGTGCGCCACCGAACAGAACAGACCTAAATGTGAAGCTAGTCAGTGTGGGTACGGTTTCTTTTGCAGAAGATATGGCTGTAAATTGGGCAGAAAACGTAAGCAAACACAAGCAATGATAACTGTGTTCTACCCTTGTATCAAGAAGCAAACAGGCGAAGGAGAAACAATGGCGACGACACTCCCAATTAACCCGGAAGCGCGGTTCGATATCACCATTGCCGGTGAGACCAATCTGGACCTGATTCTGTACGGTCTGCCGGCAGACATGCCGCTAGAACGTGAACTCCTGGCAAGCGGCTTCGAAGCCACGCTGGGCGGGTCTTCGTCCATCCTCGCTCACAATCTAGCCAGGCTGGGCAGCAAAGTCGGTTTCATCACGCAACTCGGACGGGACGAACTGGGCTCCATCGCTCTTCAACGCCTTCGCGAAGCAAGCGTCGACCTTTCCCGCATCACCTACCGTGACGACCAGAAGACGGGTGTAACTCTGCTTCTTCCTCATGGCGATCTCCGACACATCCTGACCTACCCAGGCGTGATCGACCAGATGGACAGAGCCGATCTGGACGTGGGGTACCTGTCCTCCTCTCGCCACTTTCACATTTCTTCGCTTTTTCTGCAGACCGGATTGCAACCAGGGCTACCTGAACTTTTCTCCACGCTGAAGGATTCAAGCGCGGGTGCTGCGACGGTTCGGGGAGGAGATGAATGCTTCTCGTTCGCGAGCTCAAGGCTCAGGATGACGAGTGAGCTGAGGATTTACGGGGATTTCCTGGGCGGTGCTGATTACAGGGCGGTAGCTGCTCACGATGCGGGACGTGAGGGCGGCCAGGTAGAAGATGCCGAGGACGGCTTCGAGGAGGGATACGGAGCGTGCCTCGCGAGAGATGGCGGCGATGCGGGTGCGCCGAGTTCGGTGATTTGCGACGCGAGGTAACGGCGTAGACGGTGAGGAGAATGATGATGCTGCCGAGAATGCGGAAGGCGTAGTAGCCCAGGGTGCTGCTCTCGGCGTAGGGGTAGACGGTGATGGAGAGGAGGAGGAAGAAGAAGAGAATGGCGAGACGGTGGCGGGGCACGGCTGAGAGGCGGGCGCGGCGTGATTCTAGTGGAGGAAAGGCAGGTTGGGTGGGGATCGAGCATGCGAGTGCAGGGCGATGATACGCCCCCAAGCGGGACCCTCCCTATGGAAGAGATGAGTTATAGGTCAAGGCTGCGAAGCTGGCAGAGACGCGGGCTTTGTGAAGGAGGTGTTTAGGGCGGGAGTATTTTGCAGATCACGGGCGCGGCTCTCGACGGCGCGCATGACGCGGAGGAGGTTGCCGCCGTAGATCTTCTTGATGTCGTCGGCGGTGTAGCCCTTTTCGAGCAGCGCGCGGGTGAGGGCGGCGAACTTGTCGTAGGAGCCAAGGTCGGAGGGGACGCAGCCGACGCCGTCGAAGTCGGTGCCGATGCCGACGTGATCGATGCCGCCGATGCGGACGGCGTGGTCGATCTGGGCGACGACGTCGGCGAGGGTGGCGGGGGGGATGCCGGCGGTGGCCTCGGCTTCGAGCTTGTCGATGGCGGCCTCGCGGGCGATAGGGTCGGCGATTCGGCGGGCTTCGCGGAGCTGGGGACGGATGGTGGCCATGATGGGTCTGGAGGCGTCGAGGTAGCGTTGCGAGAGGTAGGCGCAGTCGAAGTTGATCTGGAGGGTACCGCCTTTCGCAGCGAGGGCGCGGATCATGTCGTCGGTCAGGTTGCGGGTGTGGCCGGAGACGGAGCGGGTGGAGGAGTGCGAGGCAATGATGGGGGCGGTGGAGGTTTCGAGGGCGTCGTAAAAAGTTTTGTCGGCGGTGTGGGAGATGTCGATCATCATGCCGAGGCGGTTCATCTCGTGGACGACGTCTTTGCCGAAGGGGGTGAGGCCGTTGTGGTGGTGGACTTTGGGGTCGTCGATGTCGCCCTGCGAATCGGCCCAGTCGTTGGTGTTGAAGTGGGTAAGGGTCATGTAGCGGACGCCGAGCGAGTAGAAATCGCGGAGGAGGCGGAGGGAGTTTTCGATAGCGTGCCCGCCTTCGATGCCCATCAGGGCGGCGATCCTGCCGTGGTTGTGGGCGTCGACGATTCCCTGGGCGGTGGTGGCGAAGACGAAGTCTTTCGGGTGGGCCTGAATGATGTCGGTGCGGACGGTGTCGATCATCTGGAGGGCGCGGTTGGCGGAGTGATTGCCGTTGACGTAGTCGGCGTCGACGAAGATGGCGAAGAACTCTGCGCCGAGGAAGCCTTTCATGCGGGCGAGGTCGGTCTGACCCTTGCGGTTAGGATCGGCGATATTGTAACCGTCGACGGTTTTAGAGGTGACGTCGTTGTGGGTGTCGATGAGGATGGCATCGCGGGTGATGCGGTCTACCTCGGCCTGGGCGACAGGACTCGTGCGGGGAGTGCGGGATTGCTGAGCGGCGAGGGGGGGGGCGAGAGTGAGGAGTGCAGCGGTGCAGAGGGATCGGTGGATGCTCATCGATGCCTTTCCGGGGCGGCCCTGACGGGGCTGCTTCATGGTGGGATGAGGAGAGGGTACAGCATGCCCGAAGATGCTCTCGCCGAGAACGATGGGTGCCGGGAGGGAGCAGAGCTCACGATCCACTCTGAAGCCAGATAGCATCACGTCTATGGGGATGTCTCTTCCGTCGATCGATCAGCGGCCTGCGCGGCGTCTGCTGGTTCCGTTTACGCGATTTGCGGAGCTTGAATTTTCGGGCAGCCTCGTCCTTCTGCTCGCCACGGTGGCTGCGCTTGTGCTGGCGAACTCTCGCTTTGCCGCAGTGTACGAGAGAGTTCTGGAGCTTCCGTTCGGGGCGAGCTTTGGAACGGCCGCGTTTCACTGGACGGCGCAGGAGTGGGTCAACGATGGCCTGATGGCGATCTTCTTTCTGGTGGTCGGGCTGGAGGTGAAACGCGAACTTCTGCTGGGCGAACTGGCCTCGTTCCGCCGCGCCTTTCTTCCGGTGATGGGAGCACTTGGAGGCGTTATAACTCCGGCGATCGTTTACTGGTTCAGGAACGGTGGCGGACCGGGAGCGAGGGGATGGGGAATTCCCATCGCGACCGACATCGCTTTTTCGCTGGCGATTCTCACGCTGTTCAGCAGGAGAGTTCCGGTGGGGCTGAAGATCTTTCTGGTAACGCTTGCGATTGTGGATGATATCGCGGGCGTTCTGGTGATTGCGGTCGCGTATACGAGCCATCTCCGGCTGGGGTTTCTGGCCCTGGTGGCGTTGATCTTTGGCGTGTGCCTGGCGCTCAACCGGCTCGGGGTTTTGCGTCTGAGCGTATACATGACGGCCGGTGTTGCCCTGTGGTGGGCGATGCATGCGTCTGGAATTCATGCGACGCTCACGGGCATTGTGCTGGCGCTGGCGATTCCATCGCGAAGCTTTGTCGGCACGGGCAGTTTTCTGGAGCGCGGGCGCGTACGCCTGTCGGAGCTCGGGAAGGCAGTGCGGCATTCCGGACCGCTTAACCAGACGGCTCGCGAGCACCTCCATAAGCTGCGGTCGGGCATTGAATTGGTGGAGTCTCCGCTGGACCGGCTGCAGGCGGGGTTACATCCGTGGGTAAGCTTCGTGATTGTGCCCCTGTTTGCGCTCACCAATGCTGGCGTATCGTTGCACGGATTTCATTTGAGCAGTGTGCGCCAGCCTGTCATCTCGGGAATTCTGCTCGGGTTGGTGCTGGGCAAGCCGATCGGCATCACGGTCTTCTCCTGGGTTGCAGTGCGGCTTCGGCTGGCGGAGCTTCCCCACGGGGTGAGCTGGCTGCAGCTGCATGCTGTCTCCTGGCTGGGAGGGATTGGGTTTACGGTGTCGATCTTTATCGCAGGCCTGGCGTTTGGACCGGGCGAGCGGTATACGACGGCGCGGATCGCCGTACTTGGCGGATCAGCATGCGCGGCGGCGCTGGGAGCGGCCATGATTGCGCTCACGCATAGCCGTTCCGAGGGAAGCTGACCGGCGGTGGAGTTGGAGCGGCGGACCTGCCTGCCTGTCTCCTTATAGACCTGTCTACACGCTTGCAGGTTCGCTATGGTAGAAAGGCTCACGCTGAACGAAGCGAAACTGCAACCGCAGCATCGAACCTGGTCTTCGGAGACGGCGTTTCGAGTGGAGAGGGACGAACATGGCAGAGGCTACTTGCGATATCGGGTTGGTAGGGCTGGCGGTGATGGGGCAAAACCTGGTGCTGAACATGAACGACCACGGGTTCAAGGTGGCGGTGTTCAATCGGACGGTGTCGAAGGTGGACGACTTTCTGAGCGATGAGGCGAAGGGGACCGAGGTGGTGGGGGCGCACTCTGCTGAGGAGATGTGCGGGATGTTGAAGAAGCCGCGACGGGTGATGCTGATGGTGAAGGCGGGCGAGGTGGTGGATCAGACGATCAAGCATGTGCTGCCGTATCTCGAAGAGGGCGATATCCTGATCGATGGTGGGAACTCGCTGTACACGGATACAAATCGGCGGACCAAGGATTTGGCGGCAAAGGGCATCCTGTTTATCGGGACTGGGGTGAGTGGAGGCGAGGAGGGCGCGCGGTTTGGGCCGTCGATCATGCCGGGTGGAAATGCGGAGGCGTGGCCGCATGTGAAGGAGATCTTCCAGGCGATTGCGGCGAAGGTGGCGGACGGGACTCCGTGCTGCGACTGGGTGGGCGAGGATGGCGCGGGGCACTACGTGAAGATGGTGCATAACGGCATCGAGTATGGGGACATGCAGCTGATCGGGGAGGCGTACCAGCTTTTAAGGGATGGGCTGGGGCTGACGCCGGATGAGTTCGCAGGGGTGTTTGCGGAGTGGAACAAGGGGGAGCTGGACAGCTACCTGATCGAGATCTCGGCGCAGATCTTTGCGAAGAAGGACGACGACGGGCAGCCGATGCTGGACAAGATCCTGGATACGGCGGGGCAGAAGGGGACGGGCAAGTGGACGGGTATTGCGGGACTTGACCTCGGGGTGCCGGTGACACTGATTGGGGAGAGTGTGTTTGCGCGCTGCCTGAGTTCGATCAAAGAGGAGCGGGTGAAAGCCTCGAAGGTGCTGCAGGGGCCGAAGAAGGTGAAGACGATCTCCGAGAAGAAGGAGTTTATCGAGGATGTGCGGCGGGCGCTCTACTGCTCGAAGATCATCAGCTATGCGCAGGGATACATGCTGCTGCGGGAGGCGGGGAAAGAGCAGGGATGGCACCTGAACATGGGCGGTGTGGCGCTGATGTGGAGGGGCGGGTGCATTATCCGGAGTGCGTTCCTGGGCAATATCAAGGAGGCGTACGACAAGGATCCGGGGCTCGAGAATCTGCTGATGGACGATTTCTTTTCGGGCGTGCTGAACAAGTACGGGTGGAGCTGGCGAAAGGCGGTGATCCATGCGATCGAGATCGGTGTGCCGACGCCCGCGTTCTCGACGGCTCTGGCGTTTTATGACGGGTACAGGACAGAGTGGCTGCCGGCAAACTTGCTTCAGGCGCAGAGGGACTTCTTCGGTGCGCATACGTATGAGCGGGTGGACAAGCCCAGGGGAGAGTTCTTCCATACGAATTGGACAGGCCGGGGCGGGCGAGTGAGTTCGTCCACGTATAACGCTTAGGATTCACGGCTGACTGCCGATCTTTAACCCAGGGTCGGAGGTGCGATCTTTGGGGTGGGGCGCAGGGCCCGGAGCTCCTGGAGATGAGCTGAAAGCCTCGGGGTAGGAAGATTTTTGAGCGGAGCAACGGGCCGGGGGTGATTTTTGCTTCTGGTCTTTTTTGTTGCGGCGGGTCTGCGGAAGGTGCATCGGATGGTGAGAGGACATCCATGAGCGTTTACGGGACGAGGCGATTGGGGACGGCGGGGCCGGAAGTGTTTGCGCTGGGGCTGGGCTGTATGGGGATGTCAGGCATGTATGGGCCGAGCGACGACGACGAGAGTGTGCGAACGATCCATGCGGCAATCCGGACCGCCGAGAGTGCCGGGGCGAAGCTGCTGATCGATACGGGCGACTTCTACGGGATGGGGCACAACGAGCTGCTGATTGGGCGAGCGCTGAGAGAGATGGGTCCGGACGCTCGCGAAAAGGTGGTTCTAAGCGTGAAATTCGGAGCTCAGAGGACGCCGAGCGGAGCGTGGTCTGGCTTTGATGGAAGGCCGGCGTCGGTGAAGGATCGACTGGCCTACAGCCTGGTGCGGCTCGCGGTCCCCTATGTGGATGTGTACCGGTCGGCGAGGCTGGACGACAAGGTGCCGATCGAGGACACGGTGGGCGCGGTAAAGGACATGATCAAGCAGGGGTATGCGCGGCACACGGGTCTGAGCGAGGTGGGGGTAGAGACGGCCCGTCGGGCGCAGGCGGTGACACCGATCTGCGATGTACAGCTGGAGTATGGGCTGGCGACGCGGGGAATGGAGGCGAAGGTGCTGCCGGGATTGGAGGAGCTGGGAATCGGGGTGACGGCCTATGGTGTGCTTTCGCGCGGTCTGCTGAGCGGGTCGAGGCCGGCCGAGAAAGGGGACTTCCGGAGATTTCTGCCGCGGTACACGGGAGCGAATCTGACGGCGAACCACTCCCTGGTCGAGGCGCTTCGAGAGGTGGCTGCAGACCGCGGTGTAACGGCGGTGCAGATGGCGATCGCGTGGGCGATGGGTCGAGGGGATGAGATCCTGCCGCTGCTTGGGGCGAGGAAGTTGGCGCAGTGGGATGAGGCGAAGGGTGCGCTGGAGATACAGCTCACAGGGGAAGAGACGGCGCGGTTAGAGGAGGCGGTTCCTGCGGAGAAGGTGCAGGGGACGCGCTATGACAAGCAGGCGATGACGCATTTGGATAGTGAGCGGTAGAGCTCGTGACCGGTATGGGAAGCCCTGCTGTGTTTGCAAAAGCTCTAGGGTCCACCTCCTCGGCTCAGAAGATCACTTTCTACGCAGAGAATCACTAGGGAGCCGTAACGCGGACTGCGATCACGTGCAAGGTTTCACTCCAGCGGTTCTGTGCCAAATCTCTGTTCTGCCGAAGAGGGAGACGCCCAGGTAGCCGCGGAGTTTGAGGGTATCGCCTTCGAGGTCGATCTTGCCTCTGTAGGTTTTGCCAGATTCGGGGTCATAGAGATGTCCGCCGGTCGCCTGGGTGGCGCCGGCGAGGGAAAAGTCACGGCCTATTTCGAGGTTGCAAAGGGAGCGATTGCGGAGGGCGGGATCCGGATTGTTGTGGTCGAGGGTCCCCGGTGCCGTGGGGGTGACGGCGACGATCTTGATGCAGAGAGCTTGCGCGCATGGGGTGGTGCGTAGGACGGAACCGTCGGCGGTCTTCCAGTCGCCGAAGAGGCCGGGAGCTGCGGCTATAAGGGAGACTGGAGCCAGTAGAAGGACAGAGAGTAGAGCGAGCTTGGCGGCAGCAGGTGTCGGTGTCATCGCGAAATAGGATGCGGCAAGTTGATCTGAGGGTACGTCGCCCTGAGGCCTGTTGGTCGCCGAGGGCCTATCAATGCTGCGATGCGGGCATCCTGACGTCACCTGCGATGCACGGAGAGAGCGAAGCTCCGCGGCAGGTGAGAGCGCAGCCTCAGTCTAAGCCGGGTTTAGGGTCTGGAGGAGTGGTGGTTCAGAGATAAGGATGACCTAGCTGACGCGCAGGGTCTGAAGAGCGTCTGCGACCCAGATGCCGACGATGCTGACGGCGAGGAGACCCGCGATACCGGCAAAGATGCGGACGAAGGGCTGGATCTGATTGACGCGGCGGACGATTTCGCTCTGCCGGTGGGGGCCGTCGGGGTTGATCTCGGCAAGGAAGAGTTGTTCATCTTCGTAGCGGGTGAGCTGGCCGCGGTAGGTGAGGAGGCCAACGAAGAGAGCAGTAACGACAGCCCAGGCGACGAGCAGCGTGGGTACGGCGGCGAGAGCGGCGGCGAGAGTCATACAGGTCGATCCCCTTTCTGGAGAGGAATGGAATGGGCAGGCGGGGTCGGCTACCGAGAGGATCATACTCTGGGCGGTGGGCGAAGGCCAGTGTTTTCAGGGGTGCGGGCCTATGAACTCGCAGTCGTCGTGGAAGCTTGAAGCTGAGATCAAATGTGGAACGAAGCGCGGAGGAGATAGGCGATGGCGGCAACTCCGACAAGAACGGCCGCGAGGAGGATGCCGATGAACATGGCCATGCGGTTGGCCTGGTCGGCTGTTGGCTGGGTGATGCCAAAGGTGTTGATGAAGATGTTGGCGAGCCATAGAAGAGGTTTCATTGGTGGCTCTCCACTGAATCGATGATACTGGAGCAGAGCGCTTGCAAGAACGTCCGGGCTGACAGAGCGGCGCTGTATGCGGAAGTTCTGCGACCGAGCTGTGGCTGGCGGCATCACTATAACAGCAAGGGTTCGGGCTGCTTGTAGGTGCGAGTCCCGAGGCTTACAATCAATACAGATTCCGTTCTGTGAAGGACGATGGAGAGACCTGATGGCGACTGCAACGACCACCCCCAACGCTGAAGTAGTGACTGGTGCGCCCGCGGCTACGAGTCCGGTGATGCTGACACCCGCGGCGATTGCGAAGGTGAAAGAGATTATGGCGACCCAAGATCCGATCCCAGCCGGCCTGCGAATTGGAGTCGTGGGTGGTGGGTGCTCGGGTTTTCAGTATTCGATGAGTTTCGAGAATCAGAGCGGGATGATGGATAAGATCGTCCGGTTCGAGGATTTGAAGGTGTTTGTGGACGCAACGTCGGCGATGTATCTCCAGAATTGTGTTGTGGACTATGTGGAGACGCTGGAGGCGGCAGGCTTCAAGTTTGAGAACGCCGCAGTGAAAAGCACCTGCGGGTGCGGCTCAAGCTTCAGCGTGTAGGCCTACGTTTTATCAGACGAAGCCCCGCTTTATGCGGGGCTTTGCTATGTTTGGAGCTTGGAGGGGGCGTCTTCAGGCGCGGTACGTCTAAGATGAACGCAGATTTGCTGGCGGTGTAGGTCTGGAGTTGGCATGAATGAATTCGTAGTTCGGCTGGCGGATGAGCGGGGGCGGGTGCAGGAGCAGATGCATGCTGCGGCGACAGCGGAGGAGCTGCGGGCCCGGTTTTCGCAGGCGGGGTACTACGTCTACAGCGTGAAGGCTCGTGGAGCCCTGGGCGGGGGAGGCGGACGAAAGAAGATCAAGCTGGAGACGTTCCTGATCTTCAATCAGCAGTTTCTGACTCTGATCAAGGCGGGTCTGCCGATTCTTGGTTCACTGGAGTTGCTGGCGAGGCGGCAAAAGCAGCCGAACTTCCGTGCTCAGTTGGAGAATGTGGCGGCCCGGGTGAAGACGGGTGAGTCGATCTCGGCGGCATTCGAGGCGCAGGGCGGTTTTCCTCTGGTCTATACGACGACACTTCTGGCCGGCGAACGATCGGGCAATCTTGAGGAGGTGCTGCAGCGATATCTGGAGTTCCAGAGGGTGAGCCTGACGTTCCGGAAGAAGCTGAAGGCGAGCCTGATCTACCCGGCGCTGCTGATCGTTATGGTGGTCGGGCTGCTTATCTTCCTGATTACATTTGTGGTGCCGCGCTTTGCGCAGCTGTACGACCAGCTGGGGACGCAGTTGCCGGGGATCACGACGTTTCTGCTGGATCTGGGCCGCGGTGCTCAACATTACGGCTTGTATGTGGGCGCGGTTGTGGTCCTGGCCGCTTTCCTGTTCTCGCGATGGATCAAAACGGATGCGGGCGCGAATGCGGTGGACCGGGTGCGCATTGGCCTGCCCATATTTGGGAATGTGTGGCTGAAGTATCAGGTGGGGCTGTTTTCGCGGACCTTGGCGACGCTGCTGACGGGCGGTCTGCCGCTGGTGCCAAGCCTGGAGACGGCGGCTCGGTCGATCGACTCGCGGCAGATCGGGTCGGCGGTATTTCGCTCGGTGGAGACGGTACGCGAGGGCAAGGGGCTTTCGGAGAGTTTGCAGCGGACGAAGGTGTTTCCGGAACTGGCGATCGAGATGATCGAGGTGGGTGAGTCGACGGGTGCACTGCCGGGGATGCTGAACTCCGTTGCGGAATTCTTTGAGGAAGACGTGCAGACGAATCTGACGGCGGCGATGAGCTTAATCGAGCCGGCGATCCTGATCGCAATGGGAATCGTGGTGGTGACGATCCTGATTGCGCTGTATTACCCGATCGTCAGCCTGAGCGCGGGTGGGGTGAGCGGATAGAGGGGCGAAGTCTAATTTCGGGGCGGGCTCGGTGATTGCCGGGCCCGTTTCGCATTTGGGTCTGAACGTAGTGTTGGAGGGGGAGATCCATAGATTGTTCTCGACAGTATTTAGATATATCTAAATACTGCTGATGTGAGATGGCATTTTAGAACACAGGAATACAGAGGCTGCTGCGGTGGAAGGTCGGATCGCAGGGACGAGCGGCACTTCAGGGGTCGTGGAGGTTTTGGACCGGGCGCGGGCCCGTTTGGCGGTCGACGTGGAGGAGGCGCGGGGAGGTTTTTCGAGTCGGGCGCTCTGCGGTTTGTGATCCTGAGCCTGATTGCGGAGACCCCGCGGCACGGCTACGAGATCATCAAGCTGATTGAGGAGCGCCTAGGGGGAGCCTATACGCCGAGTCCTGGCGTGGTGTACCCGATGCTGACGATGATGGAGGAGATGGGGCAGGCGACGGTGCAGGTAGACGGAACGCGGAAGATGTACGCCATTACCGGGGAGGGTTCGCGCATTCTGACCGAGAACAGGCGGTTACGGACGCGATCCTGGAGAGGATGCGGACGGCTGGTGCGGGTCACCAGGCGGAGCGGCGGCCGCAGATCATGCGGGCGATCGAGAATCTCCGGATGGTCTTGCGGATGAAGGCCGGGTCATTGACCGACGAGCAAGTGAGTAAGGTAACGGATATTCTCGATGCTGCGGCGAAAGAGATCGAGCGAGCTTGATGGTTTCGCTGCTCATGGGGGACAGGCTCGGCTTCTGCCGGGCCTTTTACTTGCTTTGTCGGTAGGCACGGATTATCGTGACCAGATAATTGTGACCATGGTGAGGTAAGTTATGAGAACGATGGCTGCAGGAAAATTCAAAGCGACTTGTCTGGCGGTAATGGATGAGGTGCAGGCGAAACGGGAGCCAGTGGTTATCACAAAGAATGGGAGGCCAGTGGCGAAGATGGTGCCTGTGGAGACGGAGGAGGATCCGCTGTTCGGGTTTTACAAAGGGAAGATCCGGATCACCGGTGACATTGTTGCTCCCATGTACACGGACGAGGAGCTTGACGAGATGTTCGAGGAATCGATGAAGGTTTTCGAGAAGTGATTCTGCTGGATAGTCATGTTGTGGTCTGGCTAGCGGAGTCTCCGGAGGAACTCTCGGCGGGGGCGGTTGCAGCGATACGGCGGGAACGGCAGAAGGGGGAGCTGGCCATCTCCGACACGACCCTTTGGGAGCTTGCCTGGGCGATCAGCAAGGGAAGGATGCGGGTGAAGGGACTGCTTCTTGATTTTCTGGAGACGGTAGAGCGGATGTTTATCGTACTTCCGGTGACAGCAGCGGTGGCTGACCGGACGGATCGGTTTTCTGCGCGTTACCCAAAGGATCCAGCGGACCGCTTGATCGGAGCGACGGCGCTGGTGCACGGCATTGATCTGGTGACGCGGGACGTGCGGATCAGGGCTTCGGGTGAGGTGTCGTGCATATGGTGAGGCGGGCGGCGTTGGGGGGATTGACAGGGCGTTGATGTAGACGGATGGTGGGTGCGGGAGTCTTACGAGATATGGCTACACCGATTGCAGTGCCGATTCCGGTTGGGGATATGGGGATGGATGAGGTGGAGCGGGCGCAGATGCTGGCGCGGCGCTACCATGCCGAGTTCGTAGACCTGAAGAACTTCAACATCCAGCATGAGCTGTTCAAGAGTGTTCCGGTGGACATGATGTTCCGGTACAACTTCGTTCCTCTGGAGCAGCATGACGGCCGACTTGCGATTGCGGTGAGCGATCCTTCGAAGCTGATGGTGCTGGACGAGATCTCGGGGCTACTGGGGACGCGTCTGGTGACGCGGGTGGCGACACTGACGCAGATAACCGATCTGCTGAAGAAGACGGAGCAGTCGCAGCGGGTTCTGGACGAGGCGAGCGAGGGTCTGGCGTTTGATGTGCTGTCGGCGGACGACAACACGGACGAGAATATTTCGATCGAGCGGCTGACGGGCGAGGATGATATTTCGCCGATTATCCGGCTGGTGGACACGACGATTTTCACGGCGCTGGAGCGGCGAGCGAGCGATATTCATCTGGAGACGTTTGACGATTCGCTGCTGGTGAAGTACCGGATCGACGGTGTGCTGCAGCAGGCGATGGCGCCGATTGCGAGGGAGCATCACCAGACGATTCTGTCGCGTATCAAGGTGATGAGCGAGCTTGACATTGCGGAACGCCGGGTGCCGCAGGACGGACGTTTCCGGGTGCGGTATAAAGGGCGGCTTATCGACTTTCGTGTGAGCATCATGCCGACGGTCCATGGCGAGAATGCGGTTCTGCGCGTGCTTGACAAGGAGTCGATGTCGGAGAAGTTTACGAAGCTGTCGCTGGACGTTGTTGGATTCGCCGAAAAGGATCTGACGCGGTTTCGGAGGTATATCAAGGAGCCGTACGGCATGGTTCTGGTGACGGGGCCGACGGGATCGGGAAAGACCACAACTCTCTATGCAGCGCTCAATGAGATCAAGAGCGAAGAGGACAAGATCATCACGATCGAGGATCCTGTGGAGTACCAGATTCGCGGGATCACGCAGATTCCGGTAAACGAGAAGAAGGGGTTGACGTTTGCACGGGGGCTGCGATCGATTCTTCGACACGACCCTGACAAGATTCTGGTGGGCGAGATCCGCGACGCGGAGACGGCGCAGATTGCGATCAACTCGGCGCTGACCGGGCACCTGGTGTTTACGACGGTACACGCGAACAACGTAGTGGACGTGCTGGGGCGGTTTCTGAATATGGGCGTCGAGCCTTACAACTTTGTTTCGGCGCTGAACTGCATCCTGGCGCAGCGGCTGGTGCGGCAGGTGTGCGATTTCTGTGCGCACTCGGTGCGATACAGCGACGCGGAGCTGGAGGCGAGCGGACTGGAGTTGAACGAATGGAGGAACTTCGACTTCCGCGAGGGCGCGGGGTGTATCGAGTGCGGAGGAACGGGATACAAGGGACGGTCGGCCATTCATGAGCTGTTGGAGCTGGATGATGAGATTCGGGAGATGCTGCTCGCCAAGAGGCCGGGGAGCGAAATCCGGAAGAAGGCGAAGGAGAAGGGAATGGCGTTTCTGCGCGACTCGGCGCTGGACCGGGTGCGCGGAGGGATAACCACCCTTAAGGAGATCAATAAGGTTACGTTTATCGAGACGGGGCGGTAGTTGGAGCGGAGTAGGGATGGAGGTGAAGCGTTTGGGAAACGAAGCGGGTCCTTCATTTCACTCAAAATGACAGATTCAGGGACTGAAGATAACAGTTCGGGTGGCGAGGGGTGACCAGTGTACCGCGCTCAACTTGACGACTTCATAGACTTCGAGCAGGCGATCGGGGCGGAACGGTTAGTCTAGGACGGGATGGAATTTTTACCAAGAACGATGGGAACGCGGCCGCGGGTTGCCGTGGAGGTTCGTCCTGAGGGCGTTGTGGCAGCTCGCGCGGAGGGAGGCGTGGGGATGCTGGCGGCGGTGTCTCGTGGCAATTTAGTCGAGGGTGCTCTGGTCCCAGGGCTGCGGGTTGGCAATGTGCCGGACCGGGCGCTTGTCGCGGGTGCTTTGCGGCGGGCTCTGGATGGGGTTTCGGCACGGGGCGGAGAGCGGTCCAAGTACGTGACTTTGGTCGTTCCGGATGCCGCGGTGCGGGTGTTGCTGTTGGATTTCGATGCGCTGCCAGGGAAGTCGGTCGAGGCGCTGGCGGTGGTGCGGTTCCGCTTAAAGAAGCTGTTGCCCTTCGACGCGGAGCATGCGGTGGTGAGCTATCAGGTGATGGCGAGTGGGCGGGATGGGGTGCGGGTACTGGCGGTGGCGATGCCTTGTGACGTGCTGGCGGAGTATGAGGGCTTGGTCACTGAGGCCGGGTATCAGCCGGGGGCGGTTCTGCCGAGCACGCTTGCAGCCCTGGCGGGGCTCGACGGAGGCGAGGTCGGAAGCGCGCCGTCGCTGGTGGTGAATGCGGGGCCGGGAGCGGTGACGACGGCAATCGTGCAGAGCGGTTTGCTGCTGCTGCACCGGACGGTCGATCTGAGGTCTGAGCAGGGGCCGGATGCAGGGGACGTGGAGGCTGGAGCAGGTTTGCGGACGGGTGGTGCAGGCGCAAGCGGTGCCGCAACAGCTGGAGATCGGCTGCCGCTGGGGAAGATGGTGAATCGCGAGAGCTTGGCTGCAGAGTCGCCCAGGCTGGAAGCTGTGGACTACGACCGCATGGACGCGGCGACGGAGATGCAGACGGAGGTATTGCGGCGGGAGTCTCTCACAGAACGTCGTATCAGCGCGATGCGCCAGTACGCTGAGGGGGCGCCGGTTCAGAACGGGGAACCCATAGATTTGCCGAGTGAGGCCGAGGAGGCCGTGAAGGTCTTAAACGAGACCGATCCGGTGAGCGCCGGGCGCGAGATCACACAGGCGGTCAGTGTCGCTGCAGCGTACTTTGAAGACACTCTGGGCGGACCGCCTCCGGTGCTGCTGGCGGCGGGGACGATGGGCGCAGATCGCCTCGCGGCGGTGCTGGGGATGTACGGGATGGACGGGCTGCGCGTGCGGGAGATGGTGGATTCAGCGGTGATGGGAGCGGGTGCCTCCACCTCGACGATGCCGCTCGGATGGTTGGCTGGCGTGCGGGGGGCGCTCAAAAGCTGATGCGGATCTCCGTTAATCTGGCCACAAGGCCGTTCGTTGAGATACGTCCCCTGCTGGCGCGGCTGCGGTTAGCGATGATTTTTTTATCGCTGCTGGCGTTGGGACTTGGGATCTGGTTGCGTACGCTGAATCAGCGGGCCGCCGTCGCGGAGGCTCAGATGGAGGCAGTTAAGATTAGGACGATCCAGCTGCAGCAGGAGCGTCAGGCGAACGAGTCAAGGATGCGGCAGCCGGGGAATCAGGCAGTGCTTGAGCGGAGCCGGATTCTAAACGATCTATTCGCGCGAAAGAGCTTCAGCTGGACGGCGGTGATGATGGATCTGGAGCGGGTGCTGCCGGCGGGCGTGCAGGTGACGAGCATTGAGCCGCAGGTGTCCACGACGGATGGATCCGTGACGATCCGGCTGCGAGTGAGCGGGGAGCGGGACCGGGCGGTGCAGTTGGTACGGAATCTGGAGGGCTCGGCGCGCTTTGTGCATCCGCGGCTGAGCAACGAGGCGGCGCAAGCGGCTGATACGAATGGAAGGGCGACGGTGGTGCAGGCCTCGTCGCCACTGGTCCCGGGGGCGGTGGAGTTCGACATCCTGAGCGGATACAACCCGCTGCCGGAGGTGCGGCTGACGAAGGGTGCGGGGGCGTCAGGCGCGGTTCCGAAGGGCATCAAAGTGGATAGAGGCACCGGACCATCGCCGACAGGCGAGGCGTCCAGGGCCTTTCACATGGGTCCTTCTTTAAAGCCGCTGAAAGCAGGAGCGCGATGAGGATGCCCACTGCAGTGACGACGGAGCGCTTCAGTGAGCGGACGCGGAGTCTGCTGACGCTGGTGAATCTGCACTATGCCGGTGTGGCGTTGCTGGCTCTGGTGAACGTGTTTGTGCTGACCCAGATGTACCTGGCGTGGCGAGCGCAGAGTGCGCAAGGCGCCGATGCGTTGACGAGGCAGAGGCTGACGATGCAAGCGGCGGCCTTGCAGGCGCGACCTCTGGAAGGGCTCGATGCGAAGCTGGCCACGGCTACCACGGATGCTGACCGTTTTTACGATCGGCGGCTGCCGTATGCCCATAGCCAGTTCCTGACGGAGCTGGGCAATCTAACGAAAAGACATGGCGTGAAGCTGGGGCGGAATCAATATACGGAAGCTCCGGCGCTGGGAGTGGCTGAGGATGGTGGAGCGCTGACGGAAGTTCGTATGGATGCGAGCCTGAGCGGGGAGTACCGCAACCTCATGCAGTTCGTGAACGCGGTGGAGCGGGACAAGATGTTCTTTGTGATCGGCGGGGTAGCGCTTAGCGGGCAGCAGAGCGGAACAGTTGGTCTGCGGCTGCGGCTGACGACGTATCTGCGCGCCCCTGGACCGGGGGAGAGATCGGATCGGGCGACTGCCTTGCGGGTAGCCGGTGAGACGGCGAGCGATGCGGTTGGGGAAGGACCGGCGCGATGACGGATCAGCAGAAAAAGCTCCTGGCTGGAGGCGCGTTCGCGTTGCTGGTCGCGGGGGTTCTGTACTTCGAGCTGAGCGATTCGGGGCCAGTGGCGCCGCCGCAGGCGCCGGTGATTACGACGGTTGCGGGAACGTCTGCCGGTGGGACTGGCGGTAGCGGCGGCGCGAGGCCGCTGAAGCGCGTGGGAACGGCTTCGACGGAGCTTGATCCGACGCTTCGGATGGGACCGATGCTGGTGACGGAATCGCTGGTGTACTCGGGTACCGGGCGGAACATTTTTTCAGTGTCAAGTGCCCCTGTTGCTCTGCCGAGACCCATTGCGTCGGCGCGGCCGAGACCGGTAACAACGGCTCCGGTGTACTCGGGTCCGGTTGGACCGCCGCCACTACCACCAATCGACCTGAAATTTTTTGGGACGGCGACGACGGCTGCGGGCAGTCGGCAGGCGTTTCTACTGCGCGGGGAGGATGTCTTTCTAGCTTCGCCGGGGGATGTGGTGCAGAGGCGGTATAAGGTGGTGTCGATCGCCGCGAACTCGATGGTGGTTGAGGATCTGGTGAACAGCAATCGGCAGACGCTGCCGCTTCTGGTGAACTGATGGGATGGTCGGGGGTGGGCCTCTTCGATGGTCGTGGCGCGGACGACGAAGATTTATTGAGGGGGCGTGGAGGTCGTGTTTCGCAGGGGGAGGAGGGGTTTCTGCTGCTGGGGGCGATCATCGCAATCTTCCTGGTTCTGCTGTTGCTGAGCCTGGCGGCGCCGACGATGGCGCGGCAGTTGAGGAGGGACAGGGAGGTGGAGGCGCTACACCGGGGGGATCAGTACCAGCGGGCGATCCGACTCTATTACCTCAAGTTCAAGCATTATCCGGGGTCGATGGAGCAGCTGGAGAAGTCGAACAACATAAGGTTTCTCCGGCAGAAGTATGTGGATCCGATGACAGGGAAGGCGGACTGGCGGCTGATTCACATGGGCGAGCAGAAGACCACGGTGAAGGGTTTTTTTGGAAAGCCGCTGGCGGGAATTGCGACC
>JAABUW010000877.1_pt1 | contig 55237 bp, 51 predicted proteins | sample 5560081 | NCBI WGS metagenome assembly JAABUW01 (sample SAMN10711882, study PRJNA513363) | rock metagenome | isolation source: Antarctica rocks | place: Antarctica: Victoria Land, Knobhead sud | reverse complement strand
CACGAGGCCCAGCGGACCTCGGCGCCGAGCGCCGTGAGCGTCTCGATGAGAACCGCGGTCTGCACGGTCATGTGGAGGGAGCCCGCGATGCGGGCGCCGGCGAGGGGCTTGGACTCGCCGAACTCCTCGCGGAGGGACATCAGACCGGGCATCTCGTGCTCGGCCAGGCGGAGCTGGTGGCGGCCGGCCTCGGCGAGGCTCAGGTCGGCAACCTTGTAGTCAAAGGACATGATTGATCGCTTCCGTTGATTGTCTGGTGTGCTGACCCGGCGTAGCCCATCTGGGCGCGTCATCGAATGTGCGGGGTATCACCCACGCCGGCGTACCGCCCAGTCTACCGGGCGGCGGAGGTCGCCACTCCCATCAGCCGAGGTAGCGCTCGACGACGTCCGCAGAGCGCGCCTGCGCCGACTCGGGGTCCTCACCGAACTCGCGCTTGGCGGCCCGCTGGCGCAGCAGGTCCCAGCACTGGTCGAGCTCTATCTCGAGGGTGCGCAGCCGCGCCTGCTCCTCGTGGGGGCTGATCTCGTGCCTGCCAACCTGCTCGCGCAGGCTGTGCTCCTCGTGCACGAGGTCGCCGATCCGCTCCCTGATGCTTCGGTCGTCGGTCATGCTCGCAGCGTACAACTCACGATGACAGGCCACCGCCCAGAGGTATGCCGGCTGCTCGCCGGGGCCCCCGGCGCACAAGCAGCTCCCCTGACTCATCGGAGCGGAGGGCCCACCTCTGGGTCCCACCCGGGGCGCTCGGGATCGGCGCCGTGGTCGACGTCCGGCTCGAGGTAGATCAGGAGCGTGAGGTCCGGCACCGCCTGACGGGCGTGGAGCTCGGCGACGTTGATCGTGTCGGCGATGACGTTGCCGGTGTCGGAGCGGGCCACCGCGACCTTGGCGGCCACGATGAGTTCCTCGGGCCCGATGTGCAGCGTTCGCATGTGGATCACTCGCTCGATGCCGGGCGCGCCCCCAAGGGCCGACTCGATGGCCCGCACGTTCTCGACGGTGGCTGCCTCGCCCAGGAGAAGGGACTTCATCTCGACCGAGAGGACGATGGCCACGGTGACGAGCAGGATGCCGATCAGTGCCGTGCCGACGGCATCCCAGGCCCCGTTGCCCGTGACGACGGTCATGACCACGCCGAAGAGTGCGAAGAAGAGGCCGACGAGGGCAGCGAGGTCCTCGAGGAGGATCACCGGGAGCTCCGGCGCCTTGGCGCTGCGGATGAACTGGCCCCAGGAGCGCTTGCCCCGGACATGGTTGGACTCGACGATCGCCGTGCGGAACGAGAAGCCCTCCAGCCCGATCGCCACCAGGAGAACCGCGATGGGGACCCACACCCAGTCGGTGATCGCCTCTGGCTGCTGGAACTTGTGGTACGCCTCGTAGAGGGCAAAGAGGCCGCCGACGCTGAAGAGCACGATGGACACCACGAAGGCCCAGAAGTAGCGCTCCCGGCCGTAGCCGAAGGGGTGCTCCGGGGTGGCCTGCTTCCTGGCGCGCTTGCCGCCCAACAGGAGCAGACCCTGGTTGCTCGAGTCGGCTACCGAGTGCACCGACTCGGCAAGCATCGAGCTGGACCCGGTGAGGAGGAAGGCCACGAACTTCGTGACCGCGATGCCAAGGTTCGCCGCAAGAGCCGCGAGGATCGCCCTGTTCCCACCCTCGGTTGACATGCCGGCAACCCTAACGGCTCGCTGGGAGCGGGCCGATCGACCCGGCGGCGGTCAGTCGTGGAGGGCGTGCACCACGGCGTGGCCCAGACCGCGGCGGACGAGGGCGCGGTTGACTGAACCGTCAGGACGAACGCCAGCACCAGCGAGGCAGCCAGACTGGCCCACAACAGGGTGCTGGCCACTTGTCAGGGTCCGTGCCCGAGTCAAACATACCCATCGGGGGTATATTTTCGCAATCGTTCACGCCGCTGGGCTACCGTGCCACCGTGAGCTCGGCGACCGGAACCCTCGACTGGCAGCCCCTTCTGGACCATCTCGACCTCGTCGCACCACCCGTGGCAGCAGCGGCGCAGCGCCTGCCATGCGCCCAGGTGGCGACCATCGACGCAACGCTCGCCGACACGGCGGCGTTCTGCACGGCATACGACATCGCCTTGGAGACCTCGGCGAACTGCGTCATCGTCGCCGGTCGTCGTGGCGAGGCGACGAGGTATGCCGCGGTGCTCGTCCTCGCGACGATGCGCGCCGACATCAACGGCGTCGTCCGTAAGGAGCTCGACGCCCGCAAGTGCTCCTTCGCTCCGCAGGAGGCCGCCGTGGCGCTGACCGGGATGGAGTTCGGTGGCATCACGCCTCTCGGTCTGCCCGAAGGGTGGCCGGTCCTCGTCGACGACGCGGTCCTGGCCGCCGGCGAGGTCGTCATCGGCAGCGGGCTGCGCCGCTCCAAGCTCCTCGTCCCGGCTGGCCGACTGCTCGGGCTGCCGAACGCCCGTGGCCTCACCCTCGCGAGCTGACCGGCCCTACTCCCTGGTGCGGTCGCGCAGGTCGGCCACGTGGGGCGACAGGCCGGGGTCCATCCCCAGCCCGAGCGCGAGGTAGGTCGCGGCGAAGTCGGTGAGGGCGAAGTGCCCGGCGAGCCGTTCCAGAGGGTGGCCGGGGTCAGTCGTGTGCTCGCTCACCCGGACCCCGGCATCCTGCGCGGTCTGGACGACGGCGTCGGCGAGCATGGTGGCCGCCTCGAGCGCCTCTCGATCCGCGTGGGCGTCGCGGAGCATCAGCAGCCGCAGGCGCGGGGTCGGTGCGGCATCGAGGTAGGGGTCGGCGAAGATGTCGCCACCCCGCGGGAGGCCCGCGGCCTGCGTGGCGGCGTCGGTGTAGGGCCCGTCGAAGCACGCGACGACCTGCGAAGCGGCGTCGGGCAGCTCGCCCCAGGTGGCCGGCATCCGGGCGGTGCGGGCGAGCATCGACGCCGCCCGCGCCGCCGCGACCCCGGCGAGCGGGCCGTCGCCGAGCACGACCGGCACGCCGTCCGCGAGCTCCGCCGCGAGGAGCTTGGCGGGGTTGATGAACGACTCCGAGCCGGGACGGAAGAGACCGGCCTGGAGGTCGAGCCGGTCGGCCACCCGGGCCAGGACACCCGGCCCGGCGTCGACGAGAGCGAGCGCGCTGGCCGCGAGGATGACAGGAGTGAGCATGGCCCACAACGAGGTCCGCGAGGAGGTGAGCCCGGACGGGATGTCCACGTGGACGCCGCGCGCGCTCGCGCAGACGGCCGCCAGAGGTGAGCTGGGCGCTCCCACCGTGAGCAGGGAGGCGCCGCGTCGAGCGGCCTCTGCTGCCAGCGCCAGGGGGCCCTCGGCGCGGCCCGACTGGGACACCGCGACGACGAGGTCCAGGGACCCGACCCATCCCGGCAGGGGAAGGTTGCGGCGGACGTGGACGGGGACGGGGGAACCGGGCTCCGCGAGGAGCTCGAGGACGTCGGCGACAACGGCAGACCCACCGAGCGAGGCGACGAGCACGGAGCGGGGCCGCTCACCGCCGCCCACCCGCTGCAGCCCGGCCTCGGCGGACAGGTCGACGGCATGACGCACCTGGGCGCCGGCGGTGGCCAGTGAGCGCAGCGTCTGGCGGGTGTCCCGGGCCGCGACGGCCTCCTCGTCGTCGATCAGGCTCTCGTCGAGGAACGGCATGGTCGGTCAGTCGCGCGTCGAGCGCGCCTCGTCGACGAGCAGCACGGGGACGCCGTCGTCGATCCGGTAGGCCTTGCCGCACTCGCCGTTGGTGCACTGCAGCTCCGCGCCCGTGGGGCCGGTGCCGTCAGCCAGCTCGCTGCGGCAGGCGGGGCAGCGCAGGATCTTGCGCAGCCAGGGCTCGATCGACGTCTCGCTCATCATTGTCCTTGTCTGATCAGGGTGAGGACAGCGTCCCGCACGCTCTGCATCGTCCCACGGTCGGCCGCCTCGACGTTGAGACGGAGCAGGGGCTCGGTGTTGGACCCCCGGACGTTGAGCCACCACATCGGCTCGCCCGGGTGCCGGGCGGTGAGGCCATCGAGCTCGTCGAAGCTCATCCCCTCCTGGCTCTCGGCCCAGGCACGAACCCGCGCGCTCGCGGCCGAGGCGTCGCTCACCGTGCTGTTGATCTCCCCCGACGCGGCATACCGGATGTATGCCGTGGTGAGGCTGGAGAAGGGCTCCGTCGCCTCCCCGAGTGCCGCGAGCACGTGGAGGGCAGCGAGCATGCCGGTGTCGGCGAACCAGAAGTCACGGAAGTAGTAGTGGGCTGAGTGCTCACCGCCGAAAACGGCTCTCTCGCGGGCCATCTCGGCCTTGACGAACGAGTGCCCGACCCGGGTGCGGACGGGTCGGGCGCCGTGCTCCCGCACGATCTCCGGGACGGCGGCCGACGAGATGACGTTGTAGACGATGGCAACGTCGGCGGGGTCGGTGCCGGCGGCCTGCTCGCGGGCGATCTCGCGGGTGGCGACCAGGGCCGTGACGGCGCTGGGGCTGACCGGCTCACCCCGCTCGTCGATGACGAAGCACCGGTCGGCGTCGCCGTCGAAAGCCAGGCCGATGTCGGCGCCGTGCTCGATGACGGCGGCCTGCAGGTCGCGCAGGTTCTCCGGCTCGAGCGGGTTCGCCTCGTGGTTGGGGAAGCTGCCGTCGAGCTCGAAGTAGAGCGGGATGATGTCGAGCGGCAGCGCTGGAAGACCCGCGCCCGTGCCGAGGACGGCGGGGACGGTGTGGCCCCCCATGCCGTTGCCCGCATCGACGACGACCTTCAGCGGTCGACCGGAGCTGAGGTCGACGAGCGAACGCAGGAACGCGGCGTAGTCCGAGAGGAGGTCCCGCTCGGTGATCGAGCCGTGCCTTGCGGCGCAGGCCGAAGCACCTCCGGAGGCGGGCGGGGTCTCGTTCCCATCGAGGATCGACTGGGCGAGGTCGCTCACCTGCACCAGCCCCGTGTCCTGGCCGACCGGTCGAGCGCCGGCCCGGCAGAGCTTGATCCCGTTGTAGCGGGCGGGGTTGTGGCTCGCGGTGAACATCGCACCGGGAAGGTCGAGGGCTCCGCTGGCGTAGTAGAGCCCGTCCGTGGAGCAGAGTCCGATCACGGTGACGTCAAGGCCGTGGGCGGCGACCCCCTCGGCGAAGGCGCGGCTCAGAGTTGGCGAGCTGGGGCGCATGTCGTGACCGATGACGACACCGGCCGCCTTCTCAGGCCGGGCGATCACCTGGGCGAAGGCCGAGCCGATGGACCGGGCGACGTCCTCGTTCAGCTGGTCGGGGACCACGCCCCTCACGTCGTAGGCCTTGATGAAGTCTTTGAGGACAGGCGTCGGCGGGGAGCTCACAGGGGCGAGGGTAGTGGCCGGGTCGCTCAGGAGTCGCGCAGGACGCGAAGGTGTCCCCGGCGTCCCACCTCGACGGCCCCGGTGTCCGCCTCGCGCTGGGCCTGGATGCGGGAGACCTCGACGACCTGGCTCTGACGCGGACGCCCGGCCTCCCGGACGGCGTCGGCGAGAGCGAGAAGGTCGTCGGCCGTGGGCGCCGGAGCGACGTACTCACCGCTGAGCCGGACGACCTCCCAGCCCCGGGGGACGGTCAGCCCCTCGGCGTGCTGGGGGCACAGGTCGTAGGTGTGCGGCTCGGCATACGTCGCCAGCGGCCCAAGGACGACGGTGGAGTCGCCGTAGACGTAGGTCAGGGTCGCGACGGCGCCGCCAGTGCATCCGATCCTTGAGCACTGCCTCGTCAACCCCACGGACGGACTGTAGTCGGCGCCTCCTCCTGCGTCCGCGGGGCACGCCGTAGGGTGGCGAGGTGACTTCGACGCGATCGAGCCGTCCATCCCCGGCGCCGCGTCGCCGCGACCGCCGCGGGCGCGGCCCCCGCGGTCCGCTTGCCTGGCCCGCCGTGCCTGCGATGGGCACGAGGGCGGAGCGGTTCGACGAGTTCGTCCTCGACGCGGCCACCCGCCTCGAGGAGTCGTGGGGCCGGCCGTTCCCTCCCGTCGAGTTCGGCGTCGAGGACGTCCCTCCCTCGGACCCTGCCCCCTGGGAGCACTCCGAAGTGCCACTCGGCCGGCTCTTCGGCGCCGACAGCCGGCGCCCCGCCCGGATCGTCATCTACCGGCGGCCGGTCGAGACCAGGGTCCAGGGCCAGCGGGAGCTGTCCGCCCTCATCGCTGAGGTCGTCACGGAGCAGCTCGCCTCACTGCTCGGCGTCACTCCCGAGGAGCTGGACCCGAGCTACGACGAGCAGGACCCCGGCGAGGACTGACCGCGCTCCGGCTGAGCCGCTTCGGACCACCGGTGGCCCGTGCGTCAGCGCTGGACCTCGCGCACGGGGAGCTTTGTCGCGCTGACCACCGATGGTCCCAGGGGGATGACGCTCAAGAGCGGCGTGCCCGGCGCCTTGTCGTCCGGAGCGATCGAGACCCCGGCCCGCAGGACACCGGAGGTCTGCCGGACCCAGACCTGACCGGCGTCCGCGAGGTCGACGACGGCCACGCTGTCGGCGCCCAGCGCGACGTCCTTCGACGCGACGCCACCGGCGCGCGAGAGCGTCACGACCGTGGCTCCGGCGGCGTCGCCGGTGCCCACGAGCATGAGCGAGGCCCGGAAGCCGTCCGGCAGCGGAGTCCCCGCGACGACCGGGATCGGGGCAGTGGAGGTCGTCCAGGCGAAGTCCGACTGGCCCTTGCCGTCGCCACGTCGCTCGAGCATGGCGCCGGCGACGACGGGATGGTCAGCCCTGACCTGCACGGCATACGCGCCTGGGGGAAGTGTGCTGAGGTCGATGTCGCGCACCGCGCCGCCCGGGACGCGCACGACGCCCGCCCCGGGGAGGGGCTGAGGACCGCCGGCGGTGAGCAGGCGGGCCTGGACAACCGCTTCGTCCGTGCCGGGCACGGCCACGCGCAGCCGCGCCGGACCACCGACGACGACCGCGGGCAGGACCTGTTCCTTCGACGGGTCGGCGGTGGGGACAGCGTCGTCGGCGCCGCGGCCCACGGCCCCCTCGATCCAGCTGTCCTCGAGCACGGCGGTGAGGATGCCTCCCGTGGCCTCCACGTGGACGACGGGCGTCTTCTCCGGGCCGACGAGGGCGTCGAGCAGGAGCGTCACCCGGCCGCGCGGGGGGACGGCGACGTCGTTGCCGTTGGCCGAGGCGATCGGGCCGCCCGCGCCGAGCACGCTGACATCGGCCGAGACGGGGTTGGCGCCGGGGTTGGCGAGGGTGATGTGCTCGCGGCGGGTGGTCTCGCCGCCGCCACCGACCAGCCACAGGTCCGCCTTCGCGGCGGTGCACGGTGCCGTGACGAGGGCACGGTCATCGCCCTCGGTCTGCAGCCAGCTCTGCAGGGCAGCCAGGCCGGGCGCCAGCGAACCCGTCGCCGTGACGTCCGCGACTGTGGGCCCCTGCACGCCTGCCGTCACGCCCGCGATGCGCTGGTCAGCCTGGCCGAGCACCGTCCCGGCCGGCATCGCCCGGATTCGGAGAGCGCCCGGGCCGGTCCCCAGCGTGACGGCCTTGAGCGCTTCCATCGGAGCCACCGCGGCGGCGACGGTGGACGTCCCGGCGATGGCGGCGATGCCCTGGAGGCCCTCGGTCTCTGGCCCGGGGCAGGACAACATCGCCGACTGGACCGGCACGAGCTGGGGCGCGGCGTCCGAGGCCGGCGGCGCCGCCCGTCCCAGGGACAGCGTGCCGGGCACCTGGCCGGCGGCGACGACGAGCCCGCCCCCGGCCAGGACGGTCGCGACCGCCCGGACCGCGCCCTTCCACGGAAACGTCATGCGAGCCTCCGGGAGCGTCGGTTGCCGAACGGGATGGCGAGGAAGACGACCAGGGCGAGCAGGGCGATCTGGGCGAGGAACCACTCCTGCTGCGCCGGAGGCAGGTCGACGACGAGCCGGCCGGCCGTCGGGGGCAGCGCGTATGCCGGGCTGCCGCCGGACGGGTCGGGCCGCAGCCGGGCGCCGTCGAAGGTGACCTGCGCGAAGCCGGCCCATTCAGGCGCCTCCGCGAAGACGACTCGGCGCCCCTCGGGTCCGGCAGCGAGTGCCGTGTCGACCGCCCCGTGCGGGCCGATGACGTCGACGGCCTGGAGGGGCCCGCCCTGGGCGTCGATGACGCGGACCCGCGAGGGGGGGACCGGCTCGGCGGCCGCGCCGCCCGTCGTCGAGCTGCGGGCGAGGACCCGCCACAGGGTCTGCTCCTCGGTCGAACCCAGCCGGGTCAGCCCCTCGGTCGCGTCGAGGGAGCGGGCCAGGGCGCCGCTGGCCGGCGCCCGGAGGGAGACGAACCCGATGCCCTGGTTCGCCAGCTGCGGGCCCGCGCCTCCGGGCAGGTCGCCAACACCGGAGGCGATGCTGCTGACGAGTGCCGCAAGCCCGGGGTCGGTCGCTGTCTGGGGCCGCTGGATGTCGCGGAACAGCTCTCCTGGCTCGCTGCCAACCAGCCGGTAGTCGATCCGGGCGGCCGACGGCGTGAGCACGAGCAGCCGGTTGGCCTGCGGGCCGGTGGCCTGGTCGACGGCCACTGCGGGCAGCGCGTCCTGGCCGACGGCTACCTGCTCACCGACTGACGCCCAGGCGTTGGCACCGGCCGCGAGCGCCACGGCGGCGGCCAGGAGGCTGGTGGCGACGAGGGCCCCGACCCGACGCGCGCTCCAACGGCTGCCCCTCGGCCAGCGCAGGCCGTGCGAGCCGGCGAGCACCGCCGCCAGCAGGGCGGCGAGGTAGAGCTCGATGCCGACCCCGGCCCACAAGGTGGCCACCGTGGGCTGGCCGACATCGGAGAGGCTCTGACCCACGGCGACGCGTTCGGCGCCCAACGAGAGGGCGAGCCCGACCAGGGCGAGGATCCCGAGCCCGGTCAGCGCGCCGGACCGGCCGCGGCGGCGGCCTTGTCGGGCCAGGGCGAGGACCGCGGTGACCAGCACCGGAACGAAGAGCACGGCGAGCGACAGCCGCCCGCCGTCCGGCTGGCCCAGGGCGACCTGCCAGGCCGGGGGCGAGTCGGCGCCGATGTCGAGCAGGCCGCCGCCGGACAGCAGCAGCCGGGGGTCGTCGACGAAGCGGACGGCCCACGGTCCGAGCAGGGCCACCGGGACCACGAGCAGGATGACGGCGCGGACCCTCCCGGCCAGGCCCGGTCCGAGGAGGACCAGCGCGAGAGCGGCTGCGGCGGCGACCACGAGGAGCGCGGGCGCGAACGCTCCGATCACCGCCGTCGCCAGAGCAGTGGCGAAGGTGGCGGTGAAGGTCGCCCCTGGTCGGGCCGTCACGGCGAAGCCGGCGACGACGAGGGGCAGGAGGATGTGGGCGACGACGACGGGCAGCCGCCCTTCGCTGAGCGCCGCGAAGAGGACACCGCTGCTGCCCCAGGCGAGCGCCACGAGGGCGCGGGCCCACCGCGACCTCGTGGCAACGCGACCGCCGAGGTATGCCGTGGCAGCGGACAGCGGGATGGCTGCGAGCAGGAGCCACGCCATCGTCATGGAGGCCGGTGAGCGGCCCTCGGACACGTAGGGAAGCCGCTCGACGAGCCAGGTGAGACCGGCGAGAACCCCTGCCGTCGGGCCGACGTCCATCGACGTGCCGAACCCCGAGCCGTGCCAGGAGTCGCGGAAGAGGCGCCAGAGGCCGGAGGAGCTCGTCGCGACCGCCTGCAGCTGACCACCGGCGAGACCGGCGCCTCGGGCGTCGAGCACCCCCGTCCTGAGTGCCGTCCGGAAGGTCACGGCGGCCAGCACGGCGCAGGCCAGCACCGCGAGGGTGCCGGGGTGGGTGGCCACCCGCTGCGGGAGCGAGGTGGCCAGCACGGTGAGGTCCTCGGCCTCCTCGGCCACCGGCCCCGTCTCGGCCGCCTCGGCGGCGGTTCCGGGCCCGCGCCGCGTCGAACGCTGCGGAGTGAGCGCGTCCTGGACCCGGTCCCAGGTGTGGCTCACGGAGGCGCTCGGCGAGACGAAGAGCGACGACAGGTGGGAGCGGCGAAGGCGCTTGGTCCCCCTGAAGCGCCACCGCGACCCGAGAGAGCTCAGCGGGTGCACGAGGGCGCCGAGGTCCGCGAGCTCGGCCCAGGCGTGCCGAGGCCGCTTGAGGACGAGGAGGACCGCCGCTCCGACGATGCTGCTCAAGGCGATCCACAGGGCGAGGAAAGGCGCCTTCCACGGCGCGCACCGGGTCAGTGCGACGCGTCGGGCCGCGCGCCGTTGTGCGCTACGCGCGCGTCGGTCGGTGGCTCCCTCGTGCCGTCCGGATCGGGCGGCCGAGGTGTCGCGCTCCCTGCGGCTGGCGGCCGAGCCGTCCCGCATCCGAGCGGCCGGCACGACGATGACGCGATGGCCGGCGAGCTGGGCTCGCCAGCCGAAGTCGAGGGCGGAGCCGAACTCCTCGAAGGCGGGGTCGAAGCCGTGCACGTCGTCGAAGACGTCCCTGCGCACGAGCATCCCGTTGGTGCCCACGGCGAGGACGTCCGTGCGGGCGTCGTACTGGCCCTGGTCGGGTTCACCGAAGGCCGGGGCGCCGATGCGTCGACCCGATCGGGTGAGCTGATGGCCCATCTCGACGAGCCTGCGGGGGTCGTCCCACTGGACGACCTTGGGTCCGGCGACCCGCACGGACGGCGAGCGCCGCGCCGCCTCGAGGAGCCGGGCCAGGGTGCGGGGGTCAGCGGCGCTGTCGTCGTGGAGCAGCCAGAGCCACTCGTCCTTGGGGTCACCGGCCGCGGGGTCGACCTCGGCCAGGGCCCGGGCCACCGCCTCTCCGAAGGAGATCCGCTGCGACGTCGGGAGGACCGTGACGTCCTTGACCGAGCGCCGCAGCTCCGCGTGGTCGCGGACGATGTCGAGCGACTCGTCGGTGGAGGCCAGGTCGACGACGACGAGCCGGTCCGGTGGCCGGCTCTGGGTGGCCAGTGAGTCGAGGATCTCGCCGAGCCACGATGCTGCGTCGTGGACGACGAGAACGGCGCACACTCGCGGAGACGAGTGGGCATCGGTCGCTGGAGTGGTCACCTGGCTGGGGGAGGGAAGGGTGGTCGTCACGAGGTGTTGAGCCGCCGGACGGCGGCTAGACCGCGCGCTTCTTCAGCTTGCGGCGCTCCCGCTCGGAGAGACCACCCCAGATCCCGAAGCGCTCGTCGTTCGCGAGGGCGTACTCCAAGCACTCGGAGCGGACCTCGCACCCGATGCAGACCTTCTTCGCCTCCCGGGTCGACCCGCCCTTCTCCGGGAAGAACGCCTCGGGATCGGTCTGGGCGCAGAGCGAGCGCTCCTGCCAGGACATCTCCTCCTCGGCTCCTCCGTCCAGCGTGATCAGCTGCAACTCGTGCATGGCGCCCTCCTCGACCCTTGGCCCGCACTACGCCGTCCCGTGTCCCGTGAACGCCTCACGGAAGGACAACAGTGAAATTACACGCGTGTCATTGCCCATAAGTCAAGCCGAACAGTGATATTCGCCAAGGGAATCCCCTCAACGATCCGTCCGGACGCCACCGAAGGCCCTCCCCGAGGGCGCCGGAGCCGGTGCCCGGCCGCGGCTGAGCCGACGGGGACGGCCACCCCAGAGGGTTCCCTGGCCGTCCGCGACGGCCTGCGCGGTGGCGCCTTGGCGGGACTGAGAGACTCGACCCCATGCACATCACCGCCCTCGCCGGCGGGGTCGGCGGAGCCCGCTTCCTGCGCGGCCTCCTCGCCCACTTCGAGCGCTCGCCGGACCTGGCCGGCTCCACCGTCACGGTCATCGGCAACACCGGCGACGACATCACCCTCTTCGGGCTCCGGGTCTCCCCCGACCTCGACACGATCCTCTACACCCTCGGCGGCGGGATCAACGAAGGACAGGGCTGGGGGCGCGCAGACGAGACCCACTCACTGCAAGGTGAGCTCGCGGCATACGGGGTCGAGCCCCAGTGGTTCGGCCTCGGGGACCAGGACTTTGGCACCCACGTCGCCCGCTCGATGTGGCTCGGCCAGGGCGCCACGCTTTCGGAAGTCACCGCCCGGCTGGCGCGGCGCTGGGGCCTGCCGGACCTGGGCGTCACCCTGCTGCCGATGACGGACACCCCGGTCGAGACCCACGTCGTCATCGAGGACGAGCAGGGCCAGCGGGCGATCCACTTCCAGGAGTGGTGGGTCCGGCTGCGCGCCGCCGTCCCCGCGCAGCGCTTCGTCGTCGCAGGCATGGACCGCGCCACTCCCGCTCCCGGGGTCCTGGAGGCGATCCGCGAGGCCGACCTCCTCCTTCTACCGCCGAGCAACCCCGTCGTCTCGATCGGCATCATCCTCGGCGTACCGGGCGTTCGCGACGCTCTGCGCGGGACCCGGGCACCGGTCGTCGGCGTCTCCCCGCTGATCTCCGGCGCGCCGGTCCGGGGGCACGCGGACGCCTGCCTCGAGGCGATCGGCGTCGAGTCGACGACGCGAGGGGTCGCCGGGCTGTACGCCGACTTCCTCGACGGCTGGCTCGTCGCCGAGGAGGATGCCGGCCTCCGCTCGTCGGGACGGCTCACCGTCGAAGCCCGCCCTCTGCTGATGACCGGTGTCGGAGCGGCCGCAGACATCGCCGGCGCTGCGGTCGACCTGGGCCGCAAGCTCGTCGGGACCCGCGGATGACCGTGACGATCACCCCGGTCGTCGGCATCCCCGAAGTGCAGCACGGCGACGACCTGGCCGGACTCATCGCGATCGCACTGACCGCCTCAGGGCTCACGGTCCGGGACGGCGATGCCCTCGTCGTCTCGAGCAAGGTCGCGTCGAAGGCGCTCGGCCTCACGGCGTCGGCGATCGACCGCAAGGCTGTCGTCGCTGCCGAGAGCGAATGGGTCGTCGCCGAGCGCCTGAGCGATGAGCGGCTCACCCGGGTGGTCAAGTCGAAGGCCGGTCCCGTCATGGCCGCGGCGGGGGTCGATGCCTCGAACACCGGTGCTACGGAACAGCTCCTCCTCCTGCCGCACGACCCCGACGCGGTATGCCGTGAGCTGCACTCGCGGCTCTCTCGCACCCTCTCGGTCACCCGTCTCGGCATCATCCTCAGCGACACCGCTGGTCGGCCGTGGCGGACCGGACAGGCGGACTTCGCGCTGGGCGCCTTCGGCATCGAGGTCACCGACGACCTGCGTGGGGGCCTCGACGCCGACGGCCGCCGGCTCGAGGTGACCACCCGGGCTGTGGCTGATGAGCTGGCCGCGGCCGCCGATCTTGTGAAGGGCAAGACCGAGGGTGTGCCCGTCGCGCACGTACGGGGTCTCGGTCACTTCGTGGTCGAGCCGCGGGCCGACATGGCCGGCGGGCGAGACCTGGTGCGCAGCGGGCCGAGCGACTGGTTCGGGCACGGGCGCGCCGAGGCGGTCCGGGCGGCCCTGGGGGTTGACCCGGGCAGCGAGCTGGCCGAGCGCATCGGCATCGCCTCCACCAATGACGAGCCGGTCGCCGTCCGGCTCGCGCGGGCGGTGGCGACGGCGATCCACAACCTCCCGGAGGTCGGCGCCGACCTCGGGAGCGCCGAGGTCGTCGTCGGCGGGGAGGATGAGCTCGACGTCGGGATCGCCGTCGGCCGGATCGGAGTCGCGCTCTGGGGCGAGTGGCTGGCTGGCCGGGTCACCGACCGCAGCGCGAGGTCCGTGACGATCTCGGTGACGTCCCGCCTCTGAGCCCGCTCGCCTCCACCGCTGCGTCCGGGGCGCGCCCTGTCAGGACTCTCCTCGACGCGGACGCAAGCAGACGCCCCTACCGCTGCGTCCGGGGCCGGCCCACTCGGGACCCGTCTCGACGCGGACGCAAGCAGACGCCTCCACCGCTGCGTCCGGGGCCGGCCCACTCGGGACCCGTCTCGACGCGGACGCAAGCACCGGTCAGCGCGGGAGATGGGTCCGCGGCGCCATCCGGGGGCCGTGGCGCGGGCGCATCGCCCCGGCCAGCTCCAGAAGCCTCTGGACGCGGTAGCGGTGGCCCGAGTAGGGCTCGAGCAGCTCCGCCAGCCCGTCGTCGTCGACCTCCTGGCCGACGAGGGCCCAGCCGATGTTCTTGGCCACGTGGTAGTCCCCGAAGCTCACGGCGTCCGCGTCCCCCAAGGCACGCTGCGCCACCTCTGCCGTCGTCCACGCTCCCACCCCCAGGACGGCGCGCAGCCGCGCCCTCGCCGGCAGCGCCGGCAGCCCCATGCACCCTTCCAGCCGGCCGGCTGCGCGGGACGCCCGGACAACGGCGGTCGAGCGGGCAGAGTCCACGGAGGACTTGAGGAACTCCCACGACGGTATGCCGGCCCACCCCGCCGCTGACGGCGGGACGCGAAGGCCGGTCACGGCATACGGGCCGGGTGCCGACTCCCCGAACCGCGTGACGAGGCGGCGGTAGCCACCGAACGCCTCCTGGCCGGTGACCTTCTGCTCGATGATCGCCGGGACGAGGGCGTCCAGGACGAGGCCGCTGCGCGGGACCCGCCAGCCTGGGAAGCGCCGCGCCGCCTCGGCGACGAGGCCGTGGTGAGCAACGAACTCCGCGTCGTCGTCGTGGTCGCCGAGGAGGTCAGGCACCTGGTCGAGGACCCAGTGGCCACCGTCGCCCCAGGCCGTGGCCGCGACCGAGGACTCCCCCGCGAGCGGTTGCAGCTCGAGCGTCGCGGTGCCTTGGGGGGTGCGGACGGCTCGGACGAAGGAGCCCCCGGTACCGCGACGGAACGTCGGGTCACCGGCCCCTCGCCGGAAGGACCCCAGGATCGCGCCAACAGCCACTGGTCGCGACGAACGCCACTGCCGACGGACGGCTGGGGTGGGCTCCGGGGTCACCGCACCAGTGTGGCCGAGTGCGCCGACGCGAGCCGGGCGCCCCGGATTCGGTCTCAGGCGGGACCGGAACCTAGACTTCCGGTGGTTCGTTCCCCAACGACTGACGACCGCCCACCCAAAGGACATCGTGGCCAGGAACACCCAGCCCAAGAACGCCGTCGGGCCGAGCGCGCGCCGCGAGAAGCTCGCCGAAATCCAGCGCGGGCAGAAGTCGCGCGAGCGCCGCACGGTGCTGATGATCATCGCCGGGTGCACGGCGCTCGTCGTCCTGCTCGGCGGGGTCATCACCTACGGGGTCATCGACGGCAAGCGGACGGCGGAGGCTAACAAGCCCTCGACGGTGATCCTCACCATTGGCGTCCCCACTGCGTCGGCCTCGTGCGACGCGGTCACGACAGACACAGCGACGGGCAACAGCCAGCACGTCGGTCCGGGCACGGACCAGCCCGCCGTCAAGAAGGTCGACTACGCGACGGTGCCACCGAGCAGTGGCCAGCACTTCGTGACCCCGGTCGTCGGCGGCCGCGCCTACTACACGACCGCGGACAGCCCGGCGATCGAGACGCTCGTCCACAACATGGAGCACGGCTACACCGTCCTCTGGTACCTCCCGAGCGAGGGCACGGCCAAGGCGGAGCAGTTCCAGAAGCTGGCCGAGGTCGGCGGCAAGCTGGACGGATCGACCGGCAAGTTCATCGTCGCCCCGTGGAACGACGCCTACGGCGCGTTCCCGTCCGGCAAGAAGTACGCCCTGTCGCACTGGTCGGCAACGACGACCACCGCTGGTGCCGTCGCGACTCAGGCCGGCCACCGCCAGCTCTGCGGCGACCTCTCCGGCGAGGCGGTCGCGGCCTTCGTGGCGGCTTACCCCCGCACCGACGCCCCCGAGCCGAACGGAACCTAGCCCTCCTCGACCGCGTGCTGCCGTTCCGGACGGGAGGCGACGAGGTGGTGGCGGCGTGCGTAGGCCCACCCCGCCAGCGCGGCCAGGACGTCGACGACCGTGATGACGAAGCGGGAGACGATCGCGACCGCGGTGCCCGCGGAGAGCGGCATGGCCGACGCGAGGACAAGGGCCATGATGCCCTCGCGGGCGCCCAGGCCGGCGGGCAGGACCACCGTGAGCATGCCGAGCGACCCGGCCAGCGCGTAGCCGGTCAGCGCGGCCACCGTCAGCCCCGGGGCGCCCGGGCCGGCGATGGCCCGGGCGAGGACGAGGGTGTGCCCGCCGAAGCAGAGCCACGCCAGGACGAAGAGCGCCACGGTGAGGAGCACCGACCTCGTGGAGAGCTCGTGCTCGAGCGCCTGGCGTCGCAGGACCCGAAGGGCGAGGGCGATGAGGCGGTTGAGCAGCGGAGGCCAGCACAGGAGGAGCAGGACCGGGACGGCGAGCAGGACCCAGGCTCCGCCGGCGTCCGACCCGGCCGAGCGCAGCAGGCGCGGGACCGCCGGCAGCCCGACGAGGATCCCGGTGAGCACCGACAGCCCGATCGCCACCAGCCCGACGACACCGGTGCGCCTCCTCGGCACCCGCAGGTGCGCCGCCATGTCGGCCTGGGCGATGACCGACCAGACGGATCCGGGCAGGTACTTGCCGAGCTGCCCGACGAAGAAGACGCCACCGGCCGGCGCCAGGTGCAGGGGCGAGCCGAGGTCGGCGAGCAGGACCCGCCACCCGAGCATGGTCAGCCAGGTCCCCGCCGCGGCGAGGACGGTGGAGCCGAGGAGGGCGACCGCGTCCACACGCCGCAGGTCGACGGAGATCTCCGGCCAGCTGCGGGCGACACCCCAGACGACGGCGGCGAGGACGAGCACGGCAACCACGACGCGAGCCAGAGTGAGGAGTCGCGAGCGGGACATCCTCACCGACGCCCCGGCGACAGACACACCAGGCCGTATGCCGGGTCGGCCGGCCACGCGCCCGGGCTCGCCCGCGGGGTGTGGGCGCTGGGCTGAGGCATTGGGCGAGCGTACCCGGGCAGGTGCGCCGTGCCATTGGGGGCTCGTCCACCGGCCGGGCCTACTGTGGGCGCCATGCCCACCCCCGGCGACGTCCTGGCAATGATGCTCCGGTCCGATGCGACCCGCCCCCGGCTGACGTTCTATGACGACGCGCAGGGACCGACCCGGGGCGAGCGGATCGAGCTGTCCGCGAAGGTCCTCGGCAACTGGGTGAACAAGGCTGGCAACGCCCTCCAGGACGAGCTGGACGCCGGTGCGGGCGCCTTGGTCGTCGTGGCCATGCCGGTCCACTGGCGCTCCGTCTACTGGGCGCTCGCCGCCTGGTCCGTCGGCGCCACCGTCGTCCTGCCGCGGGACCACGCAGCGGCGGCGGCGAGACATGCCGACGTCGTGATCACGGACAACCCTTCGCTGGCCGGGTCCGCCACTGGTCGGGCCGTCCTTGTCAGCCTCCCCATGCTGGCCCGGTCGCATCCGGATGCCCCCGCCAACGTCTTCGACGACGCTCGCGAGCTGGCCAGCTTTGGCGACGTCCTCGACGTGTGGGCCGCTCCGGACCCAGCTGCCCGCGCCCTGGGCGCCCCCGAGGACGGTGAGCACACGGCATACGGGGACGTCGTGCCCAAACGGGACTGGGGACACAGCCCCCGGGTCAACCTGTCGGGAACCCTTGAGCGGGTCCTGCGCGACGCGCTGGCCGCATGGGCCCTCGACGGCTCGGTGGTCATCGTCCGTGATCCGAATGGCGACCAGAGCGCCCGGCTCACCAGTGAGGCCGTGACCCTCGATCTCGGCTGAGCGCGGGGCCTTGGGCCGGTCGCGTCACCGCTGGTCGGTGTCAGCCGAGGTCGACCGTGAGCTCCGGCTCGGTCTTCTCACGCACCTCGTCCTCGGTGACCCCTGGGGCGAGCTCTCGAAGGACCAGACCGGAAGGCGTCACGTCGATGACTGCGAGGTCGGTGATGATGCGTTGCACCACCGCCCTGCCGGTGTAGGGCAGCGAGCACTCCTTGACGATCTTGTAGGAGCCGTCCCGGGCCGCATGCTCCATGAGCACGATGACCTTCTTCGCGCCGTGGACGAGGTCCATGGCGCCGCCCATCCCCTTGACCACCTTGCCAGGGATCATCCAGTTGGCGATGTCGCCCGCCTCGGAGACCTGCATGGCCCCGAGGATGGCGGCATCCACCTTGCCGCCGCGGATCATGCCGAAGGAGGTCGCCGAGTCGAAGAAGGATGCCCCTGGGCGAAGCGTCACGGTCTCCTTTCCCGCATTGATGAGGTCCGGGTTCTCTTCCCCTGCAACGGGATACGGACCGATCCCGAGGATCCCGTTCTCGGACTGAAGGACGATCTCGACGTCGTCGGGCACGTAGTTGGGCACGAGCGTCGGCAGACCGATGCCCAGGTTGACGTAGGAGCCGTCGGTCAGCTCCAGTGCGGCGCGGGCGGCCATCTGCTCACGGGTGAGGGCCATCGATCACGCCTCCTTCTGTTTTGTGCCGGCGCCCGCGGGGCGGACTGTGCGGCGCTCGATCCGCTTGTCGGTGGCCTGCTCCGGGGTCAGCGCGAGCACCCGCTGGACGTAGATCCCCGGCAGGTGGACCTGGTCGGGGTTGAGCTCGCCCGGCTCGACGAGCTCCTCGACCTCCGCGATCGTGACCCGACCCGACATGGCAGCAAGGGGGTTGAAGTTGCGGGCGGACTTGTTGAAGACGAGGTTCCCGTGGCGGTCGCCCTTCCAGGCCCGGACCAGCCCGTAGTCGGCGACGATGGCGTTCTCCAGGACGAACGGTCGCATCCCCTCAGCGGTCTCGAACTCCCGGACGTCCTTCGGCGGCGAGGCGACGGCGATGGTGCCGTCCGCGGCATACCTCCATGGAAGGCCTCCGTCGGCCACCTGGGTGCCGACACCAGTGGCCGTGTAGAACGCCGGCATGCCGGAGCCGCCCGCGCGCAACCGCTCCGCGAGGGTCCCCTGCGGGGTGAGCTCGACCTCGAGCTCGCCCGAGAGGTACTGGCGCTCGAACTCCTTGTTCTCACCGACGTAGGAGGCGACCATCCGCCGGATCCGCTTGGCCTTCAACAGGATCCCCAGGCCCCAGTCGTCGACCCCGCAGTTGTTGGAGATCACCTCCAGGTCGCTGGTGCCGGCGTCGTGGATCGCGGCGAGAAGGACGGTGGGTATGCCGCAGAGGCCGAAGCCACCAACGGCGAGGGATGCGCCGTCGCTGATCCCGTCGATGGCCTCACTCGCGCTGGCGACGACTTTGTCCATGCCCGGACCCTACCGTCCCCGACTCGCGAGGCTCATGGGGTGGGACTCCACCCTCGAACGCGCGAGCCGTGCCTGGCCGAGAGCTGTCAAGGCCATTTCGCCGCGACCGGTGTACTCCGCCTCCTGGCGGCCCCGTCATCGCGTCCCGGTCCCCCGCAGCCTGGCCACCGCCTGCTTCACGGGGCCGTCAGACACGATGACGCCCTTCTCGAGGACCACCCCGCGCTGTGTGACCTTCTGCACCATGTCAAGGTCATGGCTGACGATGATCAAGGTCTGACCGCCGCGGCGGAGCTCCCGGATCCGGTCCAGGCACTTCAGCTGGAAGGGCTCGTCCCCCACTGCCAGGATCTCGTCGATCAGGAAGATGTCGGGCTCGCTGTGCGCGGCAACGGAGAAGGCCAGTCGCAGGAACATGCCCGAGGAGTAGAACTTGACTTCCGTGTCGATGAACTTCTCGATCTCGCTGAAGGCCACGATCTGGTCGAACCGCTCGCCGATCTCCTTCTCGCTCATGCCGAGAATGGCTCCGTTGAGGTAGACGTTCTCCCGGCCGGTGAGGTCCGGGTGAAAGCCTGCGCCCACCTCGATCAGCCCGGCGACCCGTCCCCGGACGCCGATGCTTCCCCCGTCGGGGAGCATCACTCCGGAGATGAGCTTGAGCATCGTCGACTTCCCCGAGCCGTTGAAGCCCAGAAGGGCCACCGACTCGCCCTGCTCGACGGTGAAGCTCACCCCGTGGAGGGCGTCGAACCGGTCGCGCAGCTCCCCCCCTCGCCCCCGCAGCGTCCACACAATGAGCTCCTTCATGGAGCGGGTGTGACGTAACGAGAAGGACTTCGTGACGTCTTGGACCTCGATGGCGGTCGTCACGTTCTCACAGCTCCTGGGCGAAGCGGCCCTCAAGGCGCCGGAACACCAGCTGGCCGATGATGATGGAGAGCAGGCTGACCCCGGCCCCCACCAACCCCCAGGCAGCGAAGTGGCTGGGCATCGTCTGGCCTCCGTGGAAGGACTCGACGACCCCGTTGGTCGGCAGCCAGAACCCGTAGTGCGCCAGCTCGACCGCCGCAGTGAGCGGGTTGGCCTGGTATGCCGTGAGAATCCACTGCGGGAGTCCGTCCTTCGCCACGGTGTCGGTGACCTGGGAGAACGTGTAGAGGACCGGAGAGAGCCAGGTGGCCATCATGAGCACGAGGTCAACAATGTTCTCGGCATCACGGTAGAGAACGTTGACCGCTCCGAACACCAACCCCAAGCCGAGTGCCAACAGCCCTGCGACCCCGAGCCCTCCCAGGGCACCAAGGATGTTGGTGAGCCCGGGGCGCCATCCCGCCACCAGTGCCGCGAGGACCAGGACGAGGGTCTGCGGCAGAAGATGGACGATCGCGACCCAGACGCTGGACACCGGGAACAGCTCCCTGGGCAGGTAGATCTTCTTTACGAGATCCGCGTTCGCCACGATCGAACGGGTCGTGTTGCCGAACACCTCTCCGAAGAAGTTGACGACGACGATGCCGGCGAAGAGGTAGATGACGAAGTTGGGAAGGCTTCGCTCCAGACCGAGGAACTTGCCCATCGCCACATAAAAGACGAGCAGCTGCACACCGGGCTTGACGTAGCTCCAGAGCAGACCGAGCACCGAGCCGCGGTAGCGCACCCGCAGCTCCTTGCGCACCAGGAGCTTCAGGAGGAAGCGCCACCGCAGTACGTCGATAAGACCTGAGCTGCGTCCCGGACTGACGAGACGGTCGTTCGTCGCAGCCGGCGCCGTCATTCGCGGGCGGTGGGGTCGACGCCGAAGGTCTTCTCCCACGCCTCGAAGGACGTGATCTCGTCCCGTGCCGCGAGGTAGCGCCGGCGGAGCGACTTCCACTGGCCGAAAATCTCGCCATGAAGCGCCGAGCTTCGAACCGCCATCGCCCGCACCTTCTTCGGGTCACGGATGTACCACGAAGCCCCCGAGCCGTCGGCCGTCGAGACGATGGCGCTGTCGTGCTTGGCGATGCGGTACCACTTACTGTCCTTGTGGGCGATGCGCTCCTGCGGGGACTGCGCTGCAGTCTTGCCCAGCGGCAAGATCATCTGACGGACCACCGCCGCCGCACCCGTGGCCGCAAGCGCTCGCATCGTCGGCCGCATGGGCTTCGGCGGTCTGACCGGCTTGTGACGCTTGACCGGTGGGAACGCCTCCATGTCCGACTTGACCTGTGCATCGGTAAAGCCGCTTGCCAGCTTGCGGATCTGGGGCAGCCGCTGCGGAAGGATTTCGTGCAGCCTCTCCGGGCCAGACAGGACATCCTCGAGCGCCATGATCCTTCCCTGCACCGTGTAGTACTGCATCGAGACGAGGTGCTTGAGATCGAGGAAGAGTGCCGTGCGCATCATGTTCGAGCCTCGCTTGAACGGGGAGTACATCAGCGCGGTGATCAGGCGGTTACGGGCGTGGAAGTAGGCTTGCCAGCCGACGAGGTCGTCCTTGTCGACCCATGACACGTGCCACACCGCTGCTCCCGGGAGAGAGACCGTCGGGATGCCGGCCTCCTGCGCCCGCAGTCCGTACTCGGCGTCGTCCCATTTGATGAAGATGGGAAGCGCCAGGCCCAGCTGGCGGACGACGCCCGTTGGGATCAGGCACATCCACCACCCGTTGTAGTCCACGTCGACGCGCTGGTGCAGCCAACCGGCCTCGCGCAACCCGTAACGGCTGAAGTCGTGCCCGAGATGCTGGTCCGGGCCCGGAAGTCCCGGCTGCCAGTAGAACGGGTTGATGACCTCGCCGAAAGTGTGCAGGACCGGCCTGTTGTTCATGTCGAACATGTGGCCGCCGACGATCGTGGGCTTTCGGGCGAGGTCCGCGAAGGTCGCAAGCCGGGCGATGCTCTCGGTCTCGAGGATGATGTCGTCGTCCAGGAGGATGACGTAGTCACTCTGTCCGCGCGTCGTCACCTCGTACATGCACCGGGAGAAGCCACCAGAACCGCCGAGGTTCTCCTGGTCCACGATCCGCAGCTGGTCCCCCATGTCCGCGGCGAGCGCGGCATACCCTTCCTCGTCGCGGACCTTCTGGGTGCCCTGGTCGATGATGAGGACCTCGTCGAGGATCGATCGCAACCCGGGATCCGAGGCCACCATGCCGATGGTGCGGGCGCAGTAGTCCGAGCGGTTGAAGGTCGTCACCCCGAGGCTGACCCGACCGTGTGGACGACCACCGTCGGGGACCGACCAGTCCGCGCCCTTCATGGTCAACGGGCCCCGGCTGGCCACCAGGTCGAACCAGTACCAGCCGCCGTCGCCGAACGAGGTCAGTGGCAGGTCGAACGTTGATGCCACGTCACCGCGCACTTCTACATGCTCAACCCGCTGCTGCGCTCCACGGGCATTGCTCTTGTAGATGATCACGGTCCCGTCGCCATCGGTCTGCACCGTCAGCCGCACCCGGTCGACGATCGTCCAGCGCCGCCAGTAGCTCGCGGGGAAGGCGTTGAAGTAGGAACCGAAGGAGACCCGCTCTCCGGCACGCACCACGGCGCTCTCGCGTCCGAGGATGTCGTCGGGGTGAAGGCGGTTGAGCGGTCCCGCCTCGCTCTTGTCAAGGTATAGCGGCAGGACGTCCAGGTCGCCGTCAGCAGGGAAGATCACCCGTTGGGCCACCCGGTATCCCTGCTCAGTGTCAGTCCCGACCTCGTCCATCACCGTCGCACTCATTCGTCAACGCCCCCACTCTCCATTTGTTGGCCCGACGCGAAGTGGGGCTCCAGCTTGTTGTCGACCATGCTCAGTGCGGCGCCGATCGCCATGTGCATGTCGAGGTACTTGTAGGTGCCGAGGCGGCCACCGAAGAGTACGCCGCGCTCGGCCCGGCCGAGGTCGCGGTACCTCAGCAGGCGCTCGCGGTCGGCCGCGGTGTTGACCGGGTAGTAGGGCTCGTCCTCACCCTCGGCGAACCGGGAGAACTCCCGCATGATGACCGTCTTGTCCTTGGGGTAGTCCCGCTCCGGGTGGAAGTGGCGGAACTCGTGGATACGCGTGTAGGGGACGTCCTCGTCCGGGTAGTTCATCACCGGGGTGCCCTGGAAGTCGCCGACATCGAGCACCTCTTCCTCGAAGTCGAGGGTGCGCCACCCCAGCCGACCCTCGGCGTAGTCGAAGTAGCGGTCGACCGGCCCGGTGTAGACGACGGGGACGTTGCCGACGACGTCGTCCTTGTGGACCGGTTGGCTGTTGTCGAAGAAGTCGGTGTCGAGCCGGACCTCGATCCGGTCGTGGTCCGCCATCCGCTCGAGCCACGCGGTGTAGCCGTTCGTCGGGAGACCCTCATAGGTGTCGTTGAAGTAGCGGTTGTCGTAGGTGTAACGGACCGGGAGCCGGCTGATGATGTCGGCCGAGAGCTCCTCGGGCGACGTCTGCCACTGCTTCGCGGTGTAGTGAGCGATGAACGCCTCGTAGAGGGGGCGACCGATGAGGGAGATGCCCTTCTCGACGAAGTTCGCGGGCTCCCTGCCGTCGAGCTCCTTCGCCTGTTCGGCGATGAGGGCTCGCGCCTCGTCCGGGCGGTGTGCGGACCGGAAGAACTGGTTGATCGTCCCGAGGTTGATCGGCATCGGGTAGACCTCCCCCGCGTGGGAGGTGTAGACCCGGTGGACGTAGTTGGTGAACGTCGTGAACTCGTTGGCGTAGTCCCACACCCGGCGGTTCGAGGTGTGGAAGAGGTGGGCGCCGTAGCGGTGGACCTCGATGCCGGTGAGCGGCTCCGCCTCGCTGTAGGCGTTGCCACCGATGTGGGAACGGCGATCCACCACCAGCACCTTCCGCCCGAGCTTCTCGGCGCACTGCTGGGCAATCGTGAGCCCGAAGAACCCGGAACCGACGACGACGAGATCCGCGTCCACACGTGCCTCCAAGGTCGAGAACTGTCGCGTCAGGTTACCGGAGAAAGATGCACGCTTCTGCATCCCGCCGTGCTCGGCGGCCCTCGTCCAGACCCTCGTCCAGCCGCTGCCGAGTCCTCTGCCGTTGGTCCGTCGCGAACCCCGACACGACTCGCAGCACGTCACGCCGCGCAGGTTGACATGGCACCATGTGTCGTCAGTCGACTCGAGGAAAGAGGCGTAAGTGACCGGTCGCGAACCGCGCCCCGACGGCGTGGGGTACGCCGACGACGACGCCTACGTCGTCGACACCCGGACGAGCGGTCGCCGTCGAGCTGGTCGCTCGCCCCGGCCCGCGGCTGCGATCCCCGTCACGTCTCCTGCCGGAAGCGCCGGCGAGTCGGGCGCTCCTCGCGACGAGGGGGGCCCGCGTCGACGACGGCGCCGCGGCCGGCGAGTGGTGCTCGTCCTGCTGCTCCTGGTCCTGGCCTGGGTCGCGTTCATGGTGTGGGTGCCGTTCGTCGCCTGGAACACGGTCAGCAAGGTCGACAACTCCCCCGCTGGGCAGCGGCCTGCCGACACCAAGGGGTTCAACTACCTCCTCGTCGGCTCCGACAGTCGTGAGGGGCTGACCACCCAGCAGCAGCAACAGCTGTCGACCGGCTCCGACGCCGGCAAGCGCACCGACTCGATCATGCTCGTGCACGTGTCCGAGAGCGGCGGCAAGTCGGCCATCATCTCGATCCCTCGCGACTCCTACCTCCCCATCCCGGGCAACGGCAGCAACAAGGTCAACGCCTCCTTCTCGTTCGGTGGGGCAAAGCTGCTCACCGCGACGGTCGAGCAGGCCACCGGTGTGCACGTCGACGGCTACGTCGAGATCGGCTTCGCTGGCTTCGCGTCCGTCGTGGACAGCCTTGGTGGTGTGGACCTCTGCGTCGCCACCGACATGAAGGACCCCCTCGCGGGCATCGACCTCAAGGCCGGGTGCCAGACGCTCAACGGCCCCAACGCTCTGGGCTACGTGCGGTCGCGGCACGAGGACCCGCTCGGTGACATCGGGCGGGGCAACCGGCAGCGGCAGTTCCTCGGCGCCGTGATGAAGAAGGCCGTCACCCCGTCGACGGTCCTGGTTCCCTGGCGTTACAAGGGTTTCGCGGATGCGGCCGCCGGTGGCGTCACCGTGGGTCAGACCACCTCGCTCACCGACGCGGTGCGGGTGCTCCAGACGATGCGTTCGGTCAGCAACGGTGACGGGCTCTCCCTCACGGTGCCGATCGAGACCGCGGCCTTTCAGACCAAGAACGCCGGCGTCGCCGTGAAGTGGAACACCGAGCAGGCCAAGGCGCTGTTCACCGCGATCAAGAACGACGACCCCTTGTCGGTGCCCCCGGCGGGCACGGCACCCGGTAAAGCCGGTTAGTGGGAGCCATGCCCACGGCATACGCGACAGCTGCACGGCGGCCTAAGGCGGTCGCCCCGCGGCAAGGAGCCCTTGGTATGCCGTGCGGCTGGTCAGCCCGGGCGGTCGCCCCGTCGGGCCAGCAGCCGCTGGTATGCCGTGCGCCGGACCTGCTCAGGGACGAGGCGGTACACCCCTCGGACCGTGACGTTGCGGGCGTACTGGGCCCGCGTCGTGAACCCCATGGCGCGGAACCGGCGTTGCAGGCGGAGCTCGGATCGCAGGATCCGCCAACCGCCACGACGGCCGTAGGCGCCCTCGCTGACCCGGTAACGGACGAGCGGCCGGGCGACGTTGCCCACCCGGGCGCCCGCCATGATCATCTTGGCGAACAGCAGGTAGTCCTCGAGCCCGGGAAGGTCCTCATAGCCGCCGACCTGCACGACGACCGAGGCGCGGTAGACGACCGAGGGATGGTTGAAGGTCTGGCGCAGGCGGGCCTGTCGCACGATGTCAGCCGGGTCGGTCAGGACCGCGCGACTACCGACGACGACCTCCGGGCTGGTCTGGAACTCCAGCAGCGCGGACCCGACGACGTCCACCCCACCCTCGACGAGGGGGATCTGGACCTCGAACCGCTCGGGCTCGGAGACGTCGTCAGCATCCATCCGCGCCACGATGTCGTGCTCGCACGCCTCCAGGCCACGAGCGAGCGCGACCCCGAGCCCGAGGTTTCGCGACAGGACGACCAGCGTTGTGGGAGTGACCGATCGCTCAACGAGCTCAGTAATGCGGCCACCGAGCTTCTCGCTCACCGGGCCGTCCTGGACGAGCACCACCTGGTCGGGTCGGCGGGTCTGGCCGGTCGTCACCGAGACGAAGGCCGCCTCGAGGGCGTCGGGCGTGTCTGCGACATAGCACGGCAGGAGCACGCTGAACGGCTCCCTCACTGGCGGCCCTCCTCCCCGTCCCGCGCCAGAGCCTCCGCCAGCACCGTGCTCGTCGGACGGGGGCCGGCGCGCACCCCGTCGCGAACGCCGCGGCCGAGGCCTCGCACGAGCACCCCGCGCCGGTTCGACCGGGCCACGGTCAAGGCCCAGCGCCGGACCGTTGCGGCGCCGTACAGCACCTTCTCAACCGTGCTGAGGCTCTGGGTCCGACCGAGCAGCCACACCTTGTTGCGCACTTCGAAGTAGAACCGCTCGCCCGGATCCTCTTGCGTGTCACCGAACTTCGTCGTCTTGTGGACCACCACGGAGGCAGGACAGCTGAGGCCACGGTGACCGCGCAGCATACGGGCGGAGAACTCGAAGTCGTCGTTCCACAAGAAGTAGTCGGCCACCGGCAGCCCGACCTCGCGAGCGCGGCCGGCGTCAATGAGGACCGAGACGAAGGACGACGTCCGGATCGGGGTGCACCCCACCCGGCGAGCGCTGACGCGCTCATCGGAGGGGGCGCCAACCTTGGTGCGGGGAGTGTTCATGGGATGGTCGCGCCCGTCGGTCCACACCACCCGGCTCGCCACCAGTGCTGGTGTCGTCGCGGCCGGGTCGGCTTGTCTCCCCGAGCCGTAGTCGCGGCGCACCCGCACGAGGGCCTCCAGCGCACGGGGCTGAGGCACCGTGTCGTCGTCCATGAGCCAGACCGCCTCGGCGTCCTGCCTCAGGGCACGGTCGATCCCAAGGGCGAAACCTCCGGCGCCACCGACGTTGCGCCGGGTGGACACGATGTCGACGTGAGCGAACCTCTCCGCCAGCATCGCCACGGTGCCGTCCTCGGACGCGTTGTCGACCACGATGACCGCCTCGACCGAGTGCGTCTGGGCGCCGATCGCCGTCAGCGACTCCTCGAGCAGGTGCCGGCGGTTCCACGTCACCACGACCGCGACGACGCGCTGCTGCTCCGACACGGGAGGCAGCCTACTTGAGCAGGTGACGCGCCATGACCAGCCGCTGGATCTGGTTGGTGCCCTCGTAGATCTGGGTGATCTTCGCGTCCCGCATCATCCGTTCGACAGGGAAGTCCCGGACGTAGCCCGCCCCCCCGAGCAGCTGGACCGCGTCGGTCGTGATCTGCATCGCGACGTCGGAGGCGAAGCACTTGGCGGCGGCCCCGAAGAACGGCAGGTCGCGGTCTCCGCGCTCGGACTTCGCCGCCGCGACGTAGACCATCTGCCGGGCGGCCTCGAGGGTCATCGCCATGTCAGCCAGCATGAACTGCAGGCCCTGGAACTCCGCGATCGCCCTGCCGAACTGCTGGCGTTCCTTGACGTAGCCGACGGCGAAGTCCAGTGCGCCCTGGGCGATCCCGACCGCCTGGGCCCCGATGGTGACGCGGGTGTGGTCGAGGGTGCGCAGGGCGATCTTCAAACCGTCGCCCGGCGCACCGATGACCCGGTCGCCGGGGATACGGACGTTGTCGAGGTGCAGCTCGCGGGTGGGGCTGCCCTTGATGCCGAGCTTGCGCTCCTTCTCACCGAAGGTGAACCCCTCGTCCGACTTCTCGACGACGAACGCGGAGACGTTGGATCCCCGTCGGGCCCCGGGGTCGGTGACCGCAAGCACGGTGTAGAACTCGGAGACGCCGGCGTTGGTGATCCAGGACTTGTGGCCGTCGAGGACCCAGTCGTCGCCGTCCTGCCTGGCGCGCGTCTTCATCGCGGCCGAGTCGGAGCCGGCCTCCCGCTCCGATAGGCCGTAGGAGAAGCCGGCCTCACCTCGGGCGAGCGGGGTCAGGTACTTGTGCTTGAGCTCCTCGGAGCCGGCGAGGATCACCGGCATGGAGCCGAGCTTGTTCACCGCGGGGATGAGGGAGCTCGACGCGCACACGCGGGCGACCTCCTCGATGACGATGCACGTCGCGAGCGCGTCGGCCCCGACGCCGTCGTACTGCTCCGGCACGTGGGGGGCGAAGAAGTCGGACGCCACGAGGGCGTCGTGGGCCTCCTGCGGGTAACGGCTTTCCTCGTCGACCTCCGCGGCATACGGCCCGATCTTGTCCTGTGCCACGGCCCGGACGGCGCCGCGCAGGACCTCGTGGTCCTCACCCGGGGCGAAGAGCGGGAAGGAGTCGCCGGATGCCTGGGTGTCCACGGCTGAAGGTTACTCCCGGGTATGCCGGCCTTTCGCCGGCCGACCCGTGCGTCCGCGTCCCGCAGGGTCCGGACCCGCCCCCACCCGGACGCAACCGAAACCCGCGCCACTGCGTCGGCGTCCAGCAGGGTCCGGACCCGCTCCAACCCGGACGCAACGAGGGAGGCTACGAGCCGGGCTCGCGTCGTGTGGTCGGGGCGTCGGCGGAGATCGCGACGCGGACGCCCGTCAGGCGCTCGGCCAGCTCCCAGAGCCCCCGCTGCGTCGCCGCATCGTGCGAGGACCGGGAGGAGCCGACGACCTGGGGCGGTCCCGTCATCTCGCCCAGCCCGGACGGGCCGAGATAGCTCCCGCCGGGAAGGTCGGGCGCCGTCGCGGCACACAGGGCGGGAGCGGCCCCCGCCTCGGCGCTCTGCACGAACGGGCTGACCCGGGCCAGGGCGTCCTGAGCGCCGTGCAACCAGCGAGGGCCGAGGTGCGACTGGAGGTTGGTCGACGAGTAGCCGGGGTGTGCCGCGAGAGAGCGCACAGCGGATCCCGCCAGGAGCAGCCGCCGCTGGAGCTCGTAAGCGAACATCAGGTCGGCGAGCTTGCTCTGACCGTAGGCGGTCCACGGGTTGTATCGTCGCCGCTCGAAGTTCGGGTCGGTGAGGTTGATCCGACCGGCCCGGTGCATCATCGACGACAGCGTCACGACGCGATCCGAGATCCGCGGGAGAAGCAGGCAAGTCAGGGCGAAGTGGCCGAGGAAGTTCGTGCCGAGCTGAGACTCGAACCCGTCCTTTGTGCGCGCAATCGGGACCGCCATGATCCCCGCGTTGTTGAGCAGCACGTCGACCGAGCCGTCGAAGCTCCCCGCAAAGGCACGCACCGACGAGAGGTCCGACAGGTCGAGCTCGCGGACCTCCGCCGATCCACCGACCTGGACCCGGGCGGCCTCGGCCCGGTCCCGGCTGCGGCACCCCATCACCACATGAGCGCCTCTGCTGGACAGTACCTTTGCTGCCTCGAACCCGATTCCCGAGTTCGCGCCGGTGATGACGACGACGCGGCCGTCCTGGTCAGGAATGTCGGAAGGGCTCCAGCTCACGGTCAGCCCCTGGCGTCGCGCAGCTCGGGGAGGACCTGGGTCTCGAAGAGCTCGATGCCCGACGTGTCGTAGGCCGCCTCGGTGAAGTAGGTGATGGCGTAGGTCATCCCGGCCTTCTCGAGTCCTCGCAAGGTCTCGATGATCTGCTCGGGCGTCCCGACGCACGGCTGGTCCTTCATGCTTTTCAGCTGGCCCTGGAGCACATCCTCCGCCAGACCGGCCTTGCGGTAGTGGTCCTCCATCCACGCGAACCGGTCTTCGACCTCCTTCTCCGTCTCACCGATGACGACGTTGTAGTTCGAGCTGCGGGTGATGGCCCCGAAGTCTCGACCGACGTCCTTGCAGTGACCGGCGAGGATCTCGCTCTTGGCCTCGAAAGCGCCCGGGGTCCCGTCAAAGTTGGTGTAGTCGGCGAACTCCGCAGCGATCTTCAGCGTGACCTTCTCGCCGCCGCCGGCGATCCACATCGGGATGCCGTTGGCGTCAGAGCCCGGCGCCGAGGTGCCCTGAAGGGGACGGGGCTGACAGATGGCACCGTCGACGGTGTAGTACTTCCCGGCATACGTGGCCTCGCCCTTCATCCACATCTGCCGGAAGATCTCGACCCCGTCGCGAAGCATGCCGAGTCGCTCGCCGGCCCGGGGGAAGCCGTATCCGAAGGCGCGCCACTCGTGCTCGTACCAGCCGCCGCCGATGCCCATCTCGACGCGACCGCCGGAGACCACGTCGACCGTCGCGGCCACCTTCGCGAGGTAGGCGGGGTTGCGGTAGGCCATGCAGGTGCACATCTGGCCCAGGCGCACCCGGGTCGTCGCAGCCCCGTAAGCCGCCATGAGGGACCATGCCTCGTGCGTCGCCTCCTGCGAGGGCACCGGCGTCGTGTGGAAGTGGTCGTAGACCCACAGTGACTCCCAGTCCTCGTTGTCGTCGAGCCGCTTGGCCAGACCGAGCATCGTCCCCCAGTGTTGGGCGGGGTCGATGCCGACCAGGTCGAAGCGCCAGCCTTGCGGGACAAACATGCCGAACCTCATGCAGACCTCCGGAGTTGTGTGGGCAGACGTCGGGCGGAACAACCGCCTCGTGCATCATCTCACCGCCTCTTGGCGGACGCGTTTGGAGGTTCGGCTGTGTGACGATGAGGCCATGACGAGGTACGACAACGACCCGGCCGTCATCCGCGACCTGCTCACGACTCCTGGCACCTGGGCCGTGGTCGGACTCGCCGACAACCCGGGCCGGACGGCATACGAGATCGCGCGCTGGCTGGCCCACGAGCTCGACGTGCGGATCATCCCGGTGCACCCCCGGGCCGAGACCGTTGACGGTCACCAGGGCTATGCCCACCTTGGCGACATCCCCGACGGCACCCGGGTCGACGTCGTCGACTGCTTCGTCAACTCGGCTCGCGTCGGCGCCGTGGTCGACGAGGCGATCGAGCACAGGGAGCGTCTCGCCATCGCCGCTGTGTGGCTCCAGCTCGGCGTGGTCGACGAGACGGCGGCCCGACGCGCCCGCGCCGCTGGTCTCGCCGTCGTCATGGACACCTGTCCCAAGATCGAGTACCCGCGGCTCATCCCTGGCGACGGCGCAGGGGTCGTCGTCGGCTGAAGCAGCCGATCGAACGGGCCGCTCACTCCCCCAATGTCTTTCGACGCAGAGCCGCCCCCTTGGCGATGGCCGCGTCCCGCAGGTCGGTCTGGAAGCGCACCATCGCCGCGCGGATCCGCTCGGCTTCGGCGCCCTGCCCGGCGCCCAGGATCCGCGCGGCCAGCAGTCCCGCGTTGCGGGCCCCCCCGACGGACACCGTGGCGACCGGCACCCCGGCCGGCATCTGGACGATCGCGAGCAGCGAGTCCATCCCGTCCAGGTGGGCCAGCGGCACGGGGACCCCGATGACCGGCAGGGGCGTCACCGCGGCCAGCATGCCGGGAAGGTGGGCCGCCCCACCGGCCCCCGCGATGAGGACGCGCAGCCCGCGTCCCGCCGCCTGCCGGCCGTAGGCGATCATCTCCTCCGGCATCCGGTGCGCCGAGACGACATCGACCTCGTAGCCGACTCTGAGCTCTCGCAATGCTTTTGCGGCCTGCTCCATGACCGGCCAGTCACTGTCGCTGCCCATGACGACCCCCACGAGGACCGCGGCCCCGGCGGCCGACCCCGCGGCGGCGCCGGCGGTCGGCCCGGCCGCCGCTCCGGCGGTCGGCCCGATGGTCGGCTCACTCATCGATGGCTCCCTGGAGGTAGTCCGCGGCGTGGGTCGCCCGTGCCCGGGCGTCCTCGAGCGAGGGGCCCGAGACGTTGACGTGACCGATCTTGCGCCCCGGCCGGACCTGCTTGCCATACATGTGGACCTTGACGCCGGGGTCGCGCGCCATGACGTGGAGGTAGGCGCAGTAGAGCTCCGGGTAATCGCCGCCGAGGACGTTGCCCATGACGGTCCAGGGCGCCCGCGACGAGGGGTCGCCGAGCGGCAGGTCGAGGACGGCCCGCAAATGCTGCTCGAACTGCCCGGTCACCGCGCCGTCCATCGACCAGTGGCCGCTGTTGTGCGGTCGCATCGCCAGCTCGTTGACGACGTATGCCGGGTGGCCGGCAGCGTCGCGCACCTCGAAGAGCTCCACCGCGAGCACCCCCGTGACGTCCAGCTCGGCCGCGATGCGCAGGCCGGCCGCCGTGACGATCGCCGCGAGCTCGAGGTCCAGACCCGGCGCCGGGGCGAGGACCTCGGTGCAGACGCCGTCGGTCTGGACCGTCTCGACGACCGGCCATGCCGCCGACTGACCCGACGGGCTTCGGGCGACGAGGACGGCAAGCTCGCGGACGAAGTCGACCCGCTCCTCGAGCAGGAGCCCGTCGCGGAGCGGGCCCTCCCGGCCGACTTCGGCCAGCCAGTCGGCAACCTGCTCGGCAGCGCCCACGACCCGGACGCCCTTGCCGTCGTAGCCGCCGCGGGGAGTCTTCGCGACGACAGGCCAGCCGATGTCGTCACCGAAGGTCGTGACCTCCTCTGCCGTGGTCGCCCGCACCCACCGCGGACAGCCGATGCCCAGCTCCAACAGGCGCGCCCGCATGGCGAGCTTGTCCTGAGCGAAGCGCAGCGCGTCCGGCCGAGGGCGCAAGACGACCCCGTCCGCCTCCAGGGCCTGCAGGACGCCTGGCGGGACGTGCTCATGGTCGAAGGTGACGACATCGCATCGCGCGGCGAAGGCCCGGACGGCCTCGAGATCCGAGTGCTCCCCGACCGGGGCGGACGGGATGACCAGCGCCGCGGACGCGTCCTGCGCCTCGGCGAGGACGCTCAGCTGGACGCCCAGCTCGATGGCCGGGCCCTGCATCATCCGGGCGAGCTGGCCGCCGCCGACGACGCCGACGACCGGGAAGCCGCCGGGAGCGCGTCGGGGGTGCGTCACGAGAGGCGAGCCTAGTGCGGGTGCGGCGCTCCCGGCATACGGGCGGACCCTCTAGAGTCTGGGCGTGACCGCCGCCCGTCCCGCCGGACCGCTCGAACGCCTGCGGGGGCTGGTGGACCTGTTCTGGCGGGAGCTGGCGAAGTTCGGCGTCGTCGGCGCGGTCGCCTTCGTCATCGACTTCGGCGGGTTCAACCTGCTGTTCTACGGTCCCATGGCCGGACACCTCGCAACGTCGAAGATCGTGTCCGGCGCGGTGGCCACGGTCGTCGCCTGGGTGGGCAACCGGCTCTGGACCTTCCGCCACCGGCGCCACCGGCCGGTGCACCATGAGGCACTCCTCTTCTTCGTCGTCAACGGCGTGGGCCTGCTCGTCTCGACCGGCTACCTCAACGCGACCCACGACTGGCTGTGGTGGACGTCACGCGCGGCCGTGAACCTCAACACGTTCATCGGCATCGCCCTTGCGACCGGCCTGCGCTTCTATGCCTACCGGCAGCTCGTCTTCGCCGGTGAGCGGCCCGGAGACGTCGACCGCACCGTCGGGGGCCTGCAGCGCCAGGACCCGAAGCACTAGCGCTGGTCGGCCTCGGAGAGGAAGAGCGCGAACCGCGCCGGCTGCGCCGAGATGAGGTCCAGCCGCCCCCCGTTGGACTCGGCCAGGTCACGGGCGAGCGCGAGCCCGAGACCCGTGCTGTTGCCCCGACCGCTGCTGACCGACCGCTCGAAGATGTGCGGAGCCATCGCGGCGGGGACCCCGTCGCCCTGGTCGCTGACCTCGACGACGACGGAGGGGCCGCTGCGCCGGGCCTGCACGTCCACGGTGCCGCGGCCATGGACGAGGGAGTTCTCGAAGAGCGTGCTCAGCACCTGGCTCAGTGCGACCGGGGCCGCCTTCACGACGAGACCGCGTTCACCGTGCACCCGGACGCTGCGCCGGGCCTGCTCGAAGGCGGGCTGCCACTCGCGCTGCAGGGCGGCGATGACCGAGTCGAGGGAGACCTCGGGGCGCGGCAGGTCGGCGCCGCGCCGCGTCCGCCCCATGAGGTCGTCAACGACCTTGGTGAGGCGTTCGACCTGGGCGATGGCGATGGTGGCCTCCTCCTGGACGACGTCCGGGTCGGTCGTCTCGGAGATCTCCTCGAGCCGCATGAGGAGCGCCGTGAGCGGGGTGCGCAGCTGGTGAGAAGCGTCCGACGCGAAGTCGCGCTCGGCCGCGAGCGACTTCGTGACCTGCTGCGCGCTGCGCGCGAGGACGTCGGAGACCCGGTCGACCTCGGGGATGCCGGAACGCATGGGCTTCAGACGCGACTGGCCGGCGCCGAGCCGTTCGGCCGCCTCGGCGAGCTCGATCATCGGGTCGGCGAGCTGCCTGGACTGACGCGCTGCGACGAGGACCGTGAGCGCCACCACGACGGCGGCGAGCAGGAGGACGCCGAAGACCACCTGCCAGACGCTGGTGGCGGGCGGCTGGGCCATCCACATGGCGAGGATGTCGGGACGCTGGGAGACCAGCCAGGACCCGAGGACGGCCGTCGGCAGGCCGGTGACGACGACGGCGATGACGACGGCCAGGAAGGTCGAGCGGACCAGCTGCCGGCGCACGCCGCCTCAGTCCTGTCCGGGACGCTCGAACCGGAAGCCGACACCACGCACCGTGGAGATGTACTGGGGCTGGGCGGCGTCGTCACCGAGCTTTCGGCGCAGGACGCTGATGTGCATGTCGAGCGTCTTGGTCGACCCGAACCATGCCGTCTCCCAGATCTCCCGCATCAGCTGCTCCCGCGAGACGACCTTGCCCTGCTCCCGCACGAGGACCCGCAGCAGGTCGAACTCCTTGGCCGTGAGGTGCAGCTCGTCGTCCTTGAACCATGCCCGCCGGCCCTCGGGGTCGATCCGCAGCAGGTCGGTGCTCGCGAGGCTGTCGGCCGGGTTGCGTCGCAGGAGGGCACGGACGCGGGCCAGGAGCTCGGCGAGCCGGAAGGGCTTGGTGACGTAGTCGTCGGCCCCCGCGTCGAGGCCGACGACGGTGTCCACCTCGTCGGCCCGGGCGGTGAGGATAAGCACGGGCACGGTCTTGCCGTCGGCCCGGATCCGGCGGCAGACCTCGAGACCGTCGATGTAGGGCAGCCCCAGGTCGAGGACGACGAGATCGGGGTTCTCCCGGGCTCCCTCTAGCGCGGCGCGGCCGTCGGCCCGGACGTCGACGTCGTAGCCTTCACGCCGCAGCGCACGCGCCAGCGGTTCGGAGATCGCCGGGTCGTCCTCGGCCAGCAGCACTCGCGTCATGACGGTGATGCTAGCGACGGTGTGGCTCCCGCGGTTGGCGGACACGGCGGGCCAGCTCTCCCCCGCGTCGGTATGCCGGTCAGCGGGCCGGCCCAGTCAGCGGGCCTGTCCAAGTCATTGGCCTGCGCGGGTCCTCCGGTCAGCCAAGGGTGCCCAGCCAACGGGTCGCGCCTGGGTCAGCGGGTCGTGCCCGGGTCAGTGGGGCCTGCCCGGCCAGCGGGGGGTGCGCTTCTCGGCGAACGCGGCCACACCCTCCGCCCGGTCGTGGCTGAGGGCCGTCCGGCGCCAGCAGTCGTCCTCGATCTCCAGCCCCGCCACGAGGTCGAGGTCGGACCCGAGCCGCATCGCCCGCTTGGCCTGCCGCAGGCCCACCGGGGAGTTCGCCGCGATCTCCGTCGCGAGCTGCAGCGCCCGCTCCCGAGCCGTGCCGGTGGCGACGACCTCGTCGACCGCACCGAGTCGGTGCGCATGCGCTGCGGTCAGGCGCCGCGCCGTGAAGATCATCGACGCCGCCCGCGACCAGCCGATCCGACGGGTGAGCAGCTGGGTGCCGCCCCCGCCCGGGATGACGCCCACGGACACCTCCGGCAGGCCCACGGTCGCACCCTCACCGGCGATGACGAGGTCGCAAGAGAGGGCCAGCTCGAACCCGCCGCCCAGGGCATACCCCTCCACCGCCGCGATCGCCGGCACGGGAAGGTCGAGGACGCCCTGGTATGCCGCCCGGTTCACTGGTCGCTGCTGGAGCATCTGCTCGTCGGAGAGCCCGTTGCGCTCCTTCAGGTCAGCGCCGACGCAGAAGGCCCTGGTCTGGGACGAGCTGAGGACGACACAGCTCACGTCAGGGTCGGCGGCGACCTCCGCGCTGACCCGGGCGATCGCCGCGGCCATCGCGGTCGACACCGCGTTCATGGCCCCCGGCCGGTCGAGGACGATCTCCACGACCCGTCCTCCCTCCCCGTGGCGCTCGGTGCGGACGAGCTCGGGCTCACTGGTGGTGGTCATGGTGTCTCGGCTCTCTTTCGTCGGGTCTCCGTGCTGGACCGCGCGAGCACGTAGGGTTTGACCTGCCCCACACCGCGCAGCGCCCGTCGGCGCAGCGGCGTGAGGTCGAACCCGGACAGGTGGGCGAGCGAGGTCGCCATCTGGCCGTCGATGACCACGTCGGCCGGGTGGGCGATCGCCGTGAGCCGCGACGCCCTGTTCACCGTGGTGCCGAAGACGTCCCCGAGCCGGGACAGGACCGGTCCGGCCGCCATGCCCACCCTGACCTCCGGCAGGACGTCGTCGACGGACATCGCGTCGACGAGGTCCAGGGCGGTAGCCGCGGCAGGAGCCGCCTCGCGGTTCGAGAAGAGGATCTCGTCACCGACGGTCTTGACGATGCGTCCGCCGTGGGCCGTGACGATGTCGGAGGTCAGGACCTCGAAGCGCTGGACGACCGTGGCGAGCTCGCGCTCCGACAGCCGGCGCACGAGGGAGGTGAACGAGACGAGGTCGGCGAACCCGATGTGGCGCCACACCCCGTGCTCGGCGGTGGAGGGCTCGGCGTCGGAGAGCATGCGCGACACGGCGTCGGTGAGGTGCCGGCGCCAGGCATAGACCAGGAGCGGTTCCAGGTCGTCGGCCATGTCGATGAGGGCGCGGGCGGTCGCGTCGGCGGTCGCCGCGTCGGGCAGCGCGAGCCGGCCCGCCTCGCCGCCGTCCTCGTCCGTCGCGATGGCCTCGGCCACGAGCTGGACCTGCCACGCGGCGAGCCGGTCGGCGGTCCGCGCGAAGGCCCGCGTCAGGGCGAGGGCGGTCTGCTCCTCCATGACCCCGTCCCGGACGATGCCCGCGACGGTCCGCAGGGCGTCGAGATCCGCGCCGGTGAAGAGGGCGTCGTCGCTTGTGACGAGGGGGAAGCCGAGGGCGTGCCAGAACTTGCGGGCGCTGCGCAAGGAGACCTCCGCGCCTGCGCTGACGTCACGCCGCCCGAGGGAGTGAGTCCGGCCGAGCAGGGCGGCGGCGATGTCCTCGGGGCCCGGGCTGGCGGGCAGGTCGTCGGAGGGCCGACGACGACTCCCGTCACGGCTTTTGGCCGGCTCCGGGGGGTCCTTCATGGGTGCATCATGTCAACCCGTCGCCGGGGCAGCGGGCGGACGGACGTGGACGACGTCGCCCGCGGCCCAGGCATGACGCCGGCCTCCGGCCTCGAGAACGAGCCGGCCCTCGTCGTCGACCTCGACGGCGCGGCCGACGACGTCAGGTCCCGAGGGCTGGCTGAGCGCGACCTCCTCGCCGAGGGTCGAGCACCTGCTCCGGTATGCCGTGCGGGCACCCTCGGCGCGCGACCTGCCTGCGGACAGCGCGGCATACCGGCTCTCGAGGCTGGTGAGGTAGGCGACGAGGAGCTCCGAGCGGTCGACCTCCGCCCCGCTGAGCCGCAGGGACGTCGCGGTGGCGACCGGGAGCTCGTCACGGGACTGGGTGAGGTTGAGGCCCGCGCCGATGACGACGATGCCGCTCGGGGCCACCTCGCAGAGGATCCCGCAGACCTTGCGTCTGCCGTCGGCCTCGAGGAGGACGTCGTTGGGCCACTTGAGCACTCCGGCAAGGCCGGTGACGACCTCGATGGCCTCGAGGAGGGCGACGCCGGCCAGGAGGGGGAGCCACCCGGCGCCTGCGGCCGGCATCGGCACGCTCGCGGACACGGCGAGGGACGTGCCGGGCGGGGCCTCCCACGACCGGCGCATCCGGCCACGGCCGGCGCTCTGGTGGTCCGCGACGACGACCTGCCACGGCGTCCCCCACTGCGAGGCACGGGCGTTCGTCGACCCGAGGGACGAGTGGTGCTCGACCTGGGACCAGCGGCTGCCGGAAGTGACCAAGGCCGCACGCACCCTCGCTGCGTCGACGGAGCCGGCCATGGGGGCAAGGCTAGGCTGCCCGCCATGGGTGACGTCGACACTGCCGCAGACGGGACCGACTTGTCGACGACGGCGGGAAAGCTCGCGGACCTGCGGCGCCGGGTCGCCGAGGTGGCCCATGCAGGGTCCGAGCGGGCCGTCGAGAAGCAGCACGCCCGGGGCAAGAAGACCGCTCGCGAGCGGCTGGAGATGCTGCTCGACGAGGGCAGCTTCATCGAGCTGGACCGATACGCCCGGCACCGCAGCACCGCCTTCGGGCAGGACGGGAACCGGCCTTACGGCGACGGGGTCGTCACGGGCTACGGGCAGGTCGACGGGCGCCAGGTGGCGGTGTTCGCCCAGGACTTCACCGTCTTCGGCGGGTCCCTCGGCGAGGTCTTCGGCGAGAAGATCTGCAAGGTCATGGACTTCGCCATGAAGGTCGGCTGCCCCGTCATCGGCCTCAACGACTCTGGTGGCGCGAGGATCCAGGAGGGGGTCGTCGCCCTCGGCCTCTACGCGGAGATCTTCCGGCGCAACGTCCACGCGTCCGGCGTCATCCCTCAGATCTCGCTGGTCATGGGACCGTGTGCCGGTGGCGCGGTCTACTCGCCGGCGATCACGGACTTCACCGTCATGGTCGACCAGACCTCGCACATGTTCATCACCGGCCCCGACGTCATCAGGACGGTGACGGGCGAGGAGATCGGCATGGAGGACCTTGGGGGCGCCCGCACCCACAGCACGAAGTCGGGCGTCGCGCACTACATGGGCACCGACGAGCAGGAGGCCATCGACTACGTCAGGGCGCTGCTCTCCTACCTGCCGTCCAACAACCTTGAGGAGCCGCCCCGCTACGGGGGCGACGGCGACGCGGTTGACCTCGCGGTGACCGACGAGGACCGGTGGCTCGACACCTGCATCCCGGACTCGACGAACCATCCCTACGACATGCACGAGGTCATCCGGCACGTCGTGGACCGGGACGAGGACCTTAGCCCCGACTTCCTCGAGGTCCAGCCGATGTTCGCGCCGAACATCATCACCGGGTTTGCCCGGATCGACGGGATGCCCGTCGGGGTCGTCGCGAACCAGCCGATGCAGCTCGCCGGGTGCCTCGACATCGACGCCTCGGAGAAGGCGGCCCGGTTCGTGCGCACGTGCGACGCGTTCAACGTGCCGGTGTTGACCTTCGTGGACGTGCCGGGCTTCCTGCCCGGCACCGACCAGGAGTGGGACGGCATCATCCGCCGGGGCGCGAAGCTCATCTACGCCTACGCGGAGGCCACCGTGCCGCTCGTCACCGTCATCACCCGCAAGGCCTACGGAGGCGCCTACGACGTCATGGGCTCCAAGCATCTCGGCGCCGACATTAACCTCGCATGGCCCACGGCCCAGATCGCCGTCATGGGGGCGCAGGGCGCCGTGAACATTCTCTTCCGCAAGGAGCTCGCGGAGGCCGCCGCCGAGGGCCGGGACGTGGAGCGGACCCGCCAGGACTTCGTCCGGGAGTACGAGGAGACCCTGGCGAACCCCTACGTCGCGGCCGAGCGCGGCTACGTCGACACCGTCATCTCCCCCTCGGACACCCGGATGAACGTGACCCGGGCCCTGCGGGCGCTGCGCAGCAAGCGCGAGACGCTGCCGCCGAAGAAGCACGGGAACATCCCGCTGTGAGCACGGACCCGGCCGCAGCCGCCGCCGTTGCGCAGGATCCCGCTGCGTCCGGCACCTCGGTGGTCCCGGCGACCGTGGTGCCGGACGCAACCGCGGGGCAACCAGCTGCGTCCGGCACCTCGGTGGTCCCGACGACCGTGGTGCCGGACGCAGGGCGTGAGGTTGTGGTGCGGGTCGTGTCCGGGTCGCCGACACCAGCCGAGCTCGCGGCGGTCGTCGCCGTGCTGATCGCCGCCTCGGACGGCGCCCCCGAGCCGAGCGCCGCACCGACGTCGACCTGGGCGGCCCCCGCCGCGCGGCTTCGGACGGCATACGGGCACGGCCGTGACGGCTGGCGAGCCTCCGCCCTCCCCCGCTGACGCCACCCGCCCGCTCGGCTATAGGTTGCCTGCATGTCCGGAGTCCACCCAGAGTTCCTCGCCCTGCCGCTGTCGGCCCTCGCGGACGCGGCCCTCGGCCGCGCGCGCGAGCTCGGAGCCGAGTATGCCGCGCTGCGGGTCGTCTCCACGCGCAGCCAGCACCTTGCCCTGCGCGACCTCGACCTCGAGACATCGGTGACGTCAGACGACGTCGGCCTCTCGGTCCGGGTGGTCCACGACGGCTCGTGGGGCTTCGCCGCCGGCCTGGCGCTGACGACGGCCGAGGCAGCGCGCCTCGCCGAGCGGGCCGTTGCTGTCGCCCGGGTCAGCCGTCCTGTCTCGACCGAGCGAGTCGTCCTCGCCGCCGAGCCGGGCTACGCCGACCAGCAGTGGTCCTCGCACTACGAGGTCGACCCGTTCACCGTCAGCGACCAGGAGAAGGTGGGGGCCCTCGTGGACCTCTCCGAGCGCCTCAAGGCGGGCGACGGCGTGAGCTTCACCGAGGCGTCGGTCCAGGCGGTCCGCGAGAACGTCTTCTACGCAGACTCGTTCGGCACGTCGACGAGCCAGACTCGGGTGCGGGTCGAGCCCTCGCTGTCCGCCACGGCGGTCGACCAGGCCACCGGGGCTTTCGAGTCGATGCGCACCCTGACACCGCCGGCCGCCGCCGGGTGGGAGTACGTCCTCAGCCAGGACGCCGGCCTTGCAGACGAGGTCGCCCAGATCCCCGAGCTGCTCGCGGCCAAGGTCAAGGCCCCGTCGGTGCGCGCCGGCGAGTACGACCTCGTCATCGACGGCAGCAACCTCTTCCTGACGATCCACGAGTCGATCGGTCACGCGACCGAGCTCGACCGGGTCCTCGGCTACGAAGCCGCCTATGCCGGAACGTCGTTCGCGACCTACGACAAGCTCGGACACTTCCAGTACGGCTCCGCGGTCATGAACGTCACCGGCGACCGCGACACCGAGTGGGGCCTGGCTAGCGTCGGCTGGGACGATGAAGGGGTCGCCGGCCAGCACTGGGACATCATCAAGGACGGGATCCTCGTCGGCTACCAGACCGACCGCGCCATGGCCGCCCTCAAGGACCTGGGCCGCAGCAACGGCGCCGCCTACGCCGACAGCGCCCGACACGTGCCCGTGCAGCGGATGGTCAACGTCAGCCTCCAGCCCGACCGCGAGGGCGGCAGCGTCGACGACCTCATTTCCGGCGTCGAGGACGGGATCTACATCGTCGGCGACAACTCGTGGTCGATCGACATGCAGCGCTACAACTTCCAGTTCACCGGCCAGCGGTTCTTCAAGATCGACGGCGGCACGGTGACCGGCCAGCTGCGGGACGTGGCCTACCAGGCGACGACGACCGACTTCTGGCGCTCGATGGAGGCCGTCGGCGGGCCCCAGACGTTCTACCGCGGAGGCACCTTCAACTGCGGCAAGGCGCAGCCGGGCCAGGTCTCGCCCGCCAGCCACGGCAGCCCTGCAGCACTGTTCCGCGGCGTCAAAATCCTCAACACGGTGCAGGAGGCGGGACACTGATGACCCAGCTCTCGAGCCCGCAGGAGATCGTCGAGGCAGCGCTCTCGGCGGCGACCTCGGACGGCACCATCGTCCTGGTCACCGACCGCTCGGAGGCCAACCTCCGCTGGGCCGCGAACTCGCTGACGACCAACGGAGAGATGGGGTCCCGCTCGGTCACCGTCATCTCGACCGTCGCCTCGGCGGGCGGCACCGCCTCCGGCGTCGTCGACCGGACCATCGCCGACGCCGCCGACGTGCGGGCCCTGGTCGAGGCCGCCGAGGCCGCCGCACGCAGCAGCGACCCTGCCCCGGACTCCGCGCCGCTCGTCACCCCCGACCAGGCCGGTGCCGGGTCGGACTTCGCCCTGGAGCCCGAACCGACGAGCATCGGCGCGTTCGCGGACCTCGCGCAGGACCTCGGCGACGTCATGCGTGCCGCCGGGCCGGCACGCCAGCACTTCGGCTTCGCCGAGCAGGTCATCGACACGACCTACCTCGGGTCCTCGACGGGCCTGCGCCTGCGGCACGCCCAGCCCACTGGCCGACTCGAGATGAACGCCAAGAACGCCGACTGGTCGGCGTCGAGCTATCTCGGCTTCACCCTCCGTGACCCGTCCGAGGCCGACGTCCTGGCCGCCGACGCCGAGCTCACGAAGCGGCTCGGCTGGGCGCAGCGCACGATCGACCTCCCGGCAGGACGCTACGAGGCGGTCCTGCCGGCCACCTGTCTGGCCGACATCGTCATCTACGGCTACTGGCTCGCCGAGGCCAAGGCCGCCGACCAGGGCCGTTCCGCTTACTCGCGCAAGGGTGGTGGGGCCCGGATCGGCGACCGCCTGGCCGCGCTGCCGCTGGACGTCTACAGCGACCCGACGCGAGACGGCATACAGTCCGCGCCGTTTGTCATCGTCCCGGCGTCGACGTCGGACGCCTCGGTCTTCGACAACGGCCTGCCGCTCGGGCGACAGGACTGGATCAGGGGTGGGGAGCTCGTCTCTCTCGGTGGCACCCGTGCGTATGCCGCGAAGTCGGCTGCCGCCGGCCACCACACTCCGGTGCGCCTGGCCTCGGACAACCTCGTGGTCGAGGCACCCGACGGACGGGGCAGCCTGGACGACCTCGTCGCGTCGACGAAGCGCGGGCTCCTCCTGTCGACGATGTGGTACATCCGCATGGTCGACCCGCAGAGCCTGCTGATGACCGGCCTGACCCGCGACGGCGTCTACCTCGTCGAGGACGGCGAGGTCCAGGGAGCCGTGACGAACTTCCGGTGGAACGAGTCGCCGCTCGACGTGTTCCAGCGGATCACGGAGGTCGGGGAGACGGAGCGGTGCTACCCCCGCGAGTGGGGCGACTACTTCACCCGGACGGCGATGCCGCCGGTCCGGGTGGCCGACTTCAACATGAGCAGCGTCAGCCAGGCCCAGTGACTCGTGTCAAAGAATCGCCCATTTCGGGCACGGAACCGCGACTCTTTGACACCAATCTCGCCGCTGGGAGCCTCTCGGGGCCAACACGCCCCTTTGGCATGCCGGGGAGCTGCCCTCCGGGCGGGTGACCGCACCCTCCGGCTGCGATACCTTCGCAGGCGTGACCTCAGACACCAGCGCCCCGAGCGCGCCCACCCGTGAGCACTCCGACGCCGACCGCATCGCCGACGAGCACTTCGACGCCATGGTGGCCCTGAGCCCCATCGCCGCGACCAACTTCGGCATCCCCGGCCACGAGAAGGACCTTGACGACTTCTCTCCTGCGGGGTTGCGGGCCGTCTCCGACCTGCGCCGGCGCACTCTCGCGAACCTCGCAGCAGTCCGGCCGGTCGACGACATCGACCGGGTCACCGTCGCTGCGATGAACGAGCGTCTCGGCCTGGCCGAGGAGATGTATGCCGCGGGCCTCGAGGAGATGTCCCTCAACGTCCTGGCCTCGCCCCTACAGGGCATCCGCGACGTCTTCGACCTCATGCCCCAGGACAGCGACGAGGCCTGGGCGACCCTCGCCGCCCGGATGACGAGGATCCCGGCCGCGGTCGAGCAGTACCAGGACTCCCTCCTCGCGGCCCGGGCAAAGGGCAACGTCGCACCACGGCGTCAGGTGTCCGCCTGCGCCGAGCAGTGTGCCGAGCTGACCGCCGACGACGGGTACTTCACGAACCTCGTCGAGGGCGCGACCTCCGGTGACGCGCCACTGGACAAGGACGTCAGGACGCGCCTAGAGGACGCCGCCCGAGGTGCCGTCACGGCATACCGGAGCCTGAGTGCGTTCCTTCGGGGCGAGCTGCTCGACCCCGCGCCGGCAGCCGACGCCTGCGGCACCGAGCGCTACGTGCTGCTCTCGCGCTACTTCGTCGGCGCCGCGGTCGACCTGGAGGAGACCTACCGGTGGGGACAGGACGAGGTCGCCCGGATCACCGCCCAGATGCAGGAGGTCGCCGAGCAGATCAGTCCCGGGGCATCCGTCAAGGAGGCCATCGCGCTCCTCGACGCCGACCCGAAGTACGCGCTCGACGGCAAGGAGGCGCTCAAGGCGTGGATGCAGGGCAAGGCCGACGAGGTGATCACCAACCTCGCCGACGTCCACTTCGACATCCCCGGTCCGGTGCGCACCATCGAGTGCATGATCGCGCCGACCGAGACCGGCGGGATCTACTACACCGGACCGAGCGACGACTTCAGCCGGCCCGGACGGATGTGGTGGTCGGTCCCCAAGGGCGTCAACACCTTCGGCACGTGGAAGGAGCTCACGACCGTCTACCACGAGGGCGTGCCGGGGCACCACCTCCAGGTCGCCCAGACGGTCTTCCGCTCGGAGCTGCTCAACAAGTGGCGCCGGCTGGAGGCGTGGACCTCGGGCCACGGCGAGGGCTGGGCACTCTACGCCGAGCGGCTCATGGCCGAGCTCGGCTACATGGACGACCCGGGCAACCGGATGGGCTGGCTGGACGGGCAGTCCCTGCGCGCCGCGCGCGTCGTCATCGACATCGGAGTCCACTGCGGCTTCGAGGCGCCGGCCGAGGTCGGTGGCGGCGACTGGACCTACGACAAGGCCTGGCAGTTCCTGCGGGCGCACGCCAACCAGGGTGAGGCGTGGCTGCGCTTCGAGCTGGACCGCTACCTCGGGTGGCCCGGCCAGGCGCCCTCCTACAAGATCGGCGAGCGGCTCTGGCTCGAGCTGCGGGACGAGGTGCGCCGACGCGAGGGCGACGCCTTCGACACCAAGGTTTTCCACCGACGGGCCCTGGACATCGGCGGGGTCGGGCTCGACACCCTGCGCGCGGCGGTGCTCGACGAGCTCGACTGACCGGTCGACGGCGCGGCGACTGACGCCCCGAAGCTGTTGCACGGCATACTCATCCAGAACGGACGAGAGGAGCGGGACATGACGACGGACGCAGCAAGCGCCCCCGGCACAGTGGAGGAGAACGACCTGAGGTCGGCGACCTCGAAGGTCGCCAAGAGGCTGATCTGGTTCCTCGCGGTCCTCTACTTCATCAACTACCTCGACCGGACGAACATCTCCTTCGCCGGGCCGAACGGGATGAACAAGGACCTCGGGCTGACCCAGGCGATGTTCGGTCTGGCCTCCGGGGTGTTCTTCATCGGCTACCTCCTGCTGGAGGTGCCGAGCAACATGGCGCTGCACCGGTTCGGCGCTCGCCGGTGGATCGCCCGAATCATGGTCTCGTGGGGCATCGTCGCCACGGTCATGACCTTCGTGCCGAGTGCCGGCTGGCTCTACGGCCTGCGGTTCATCCTCGGCATCGCGGAGGCCGGCTTCTTCCCGGGGATCATCCTCTACCTCACCTACTGGTTCCCCCAGAAGGACCGGGCCCGGGTCATCGCCCTGTTCATGACGGCGATCCCGCTGTCCTCGGCGATCGGGGCACCCCTCTCCTCCTGGGTCATCGACCAGGGCAACGGGTTCCTCGGACTCGCGGGCTGGCGCACGATGTTCCTCGTCGAGGGCATTCCGGCCATCATCTTCGGTGTCATCTGCTGGTTCTTCCTGACCGACCGCCCGGCCGACGCGAAGTGGCTCACGGACGGCGAGCGGACCGCCCTCGGCACCCAGATGGATGCCGACGAGTCCGGCAAGCAGTCCCAGTTCCATGTCTCCGTGCGGCAGTCGCTGACCCGTCCCCGGGTCTGGGCGCTCGCGTTCATCTACTTCGGCGGCGTCTACGGTCTCTACGCCCTCGGCTTCTTCCTGCCGACCATCATCAAAGGCTTCGAAGGGCAGTACGGCACGAAGTACACCCTGCTCGAGCGCGGGTTCATCAACGCCATCCCCTATGTCCTGGGCCTTGCGACCATGCTCCTGTGGTCCCGACACGGCGACCGCACCAAGGAACGGGTCTGGCACGTCGCGCTGCCGCTGCTCATCGGTGGTGCGGCCATCCCCGTGACGCTCTACCTCGGCAGCCCGCTCGCCGCAATGGTGGCCGTGAGCATCTGCGCGATGTCGATCATGGCGTTCCTGCCGGTCTTCTGGGCGCTGCCGACGACGTTCCTCGCCGGCGCCGCCGCGGCCAGCGGCATCGCGCTGATCAACTCCGTCGGCAACCTCTCCGGCTTCGCCGCGCCCTACATCACCGGCTGGCTCGCCGACCTCACCGGCAACCAGAAGACCGGGCTGTGGGTCGTCGGCGCGACGATGGTCGCCGCTGCCATCGTCACCCTCGTCATCGGCGTGGCGCCCGACTCAAAGGACCGTGAGCCCCAGCTCTCCAAGAGCTGACCGTCTGCGGTGAACCGGCCTGCGAGGATGGGGCCGTGACCGCTGCCCTGACGCTCGTGGCCATTGCGGCGGTGGTCGTGCTCGTCGCCGCGGCGGCCCGGCGCCTCGGCGCGTCGGCGCCGTTGCTCCTCGTGGCCGTCGGCGTCGTCATCTCGTTCGTCCCCGCCGTCCCCGAGGTCGAGGTCGGGCCGGACGTCATCCTCCTGGGGATCCTCCCGCCCCTGCTGTATGCCGCGTCGATCCGCACGTCGCTCGTCGACCTGGGGGCCAACCGGCGGGTCATCGGCCTGCTCTCGGTCGGCCTCGTCATCTTCACGGCCTTCGGCGTCGCCCTCGTCGTCTGGCGTCTCCTGGACGTCCCGTTCGCCGCCGCCCTGGCCGTCGGAGGGGTCGTCGCGCCCCCCGACGCGGTGGCAGCGACGGCGGTCGCCCGCCGGATCGGGCTCCCCCGGCGGATCGTCACCATTCTGGAGGGCGAGTCGCTCTTCAACGACGCCACGGCCTTGGTCACCGTGCGAGCAGCAATCCTCGCGATCGCCGGGACGGTCAGCCTGGCCGAGGTCGGCGAGGAGTTCCTCCGGGCGGCGCTCGGCGGCATCGTCGTCGGCCTGGTCATTGCGTGGGTGCTCGTCCGGATCCGACGGGTGGTCACCGACACCACGACGGACACGGCGCTGTCATTCATCGCGCCGTGGCTCGCCTACCTGCCTGCCGAGGCCGTCCACGCGTCGGGTGTTTTGGCCGTCGTCGTCTGCGGGATCCTGCTCGGGCACAAGGCTCCCGTCATCCAGTCGGCCCAGTCGCGGATGGCGGAGCGGCTCAACTGGACGACGATCCAGTACCTCCTCGAGAACGCCGTGTTCCTCATCATCGGGCTGCAGGCGCACCTCATCTTCGCGGCCGTTGCGCGGTCCTCCTTCGGGCTCGGGCCAGCGATCGGGTTGTCCGTCGTCGTCCTCCTCGCCGTGATGCTGCTGCGTCCGGTGTGGATCCTGCTCTTCGGGGCGCTCCTCTGGCTCGCCCCCGGCAACCGCTTCGACGGCAGGTACTTCCGCACCGGACTGGTCCTCTCCTGGGCCGGGATGCGTGGCGTGGTGACCCTCGCGGCGGCGTTCCTTCTGCCCCTGACGTCCCCGCACCGGGAGACGCTCGTCTTTATCGCCCTCGTCGTCACGATCGGAACCCTGCTCATCCAGGGGCTGACTCTGCCGACGCTGGCCAGGTGGCTCGACGTGCACGGCCCCGACCCCCGGGAGGACGCCCTCCAGACCGCAACCGTCCTGCAGCGCGCCGTGGCCCGGGGCAACGCCGAGCTCGAACGCCACGTCACCCCGGACACCCCGACCGAGATCCTCCAGCAGCTGCGGATCGTGGGACAGCGGCGGACGGACCTCGCGTGGGAGCAGCTCGGGGAGACCCGCGAGGACGAACCGAGCCCGAACGAGACCTACCGCCGCCTGCGACGCCGGATGCTCGTCGCCGAGCGCGAGGAGGTGCTGCGGCTGCGTGACACCGGCACCGTCGACCACGAGGTCCTCGACGAGGTGATGCGCACCCTCGACCTCGAGGAGTCGATGCTCGCCGGGATCGAGGCGCGCACCGACCGGCTCCAGGAACGGATCATCCTCACGCCCGAGCCGCAGCGCGGTGAGTGCGCACACCTGCGCGCGGTGCCGGTGTCCGTTGAACCGCAGACCCCCGAGGGCTGCGTCGACTGCCTCCGCGAGGGTCTGACGTGGGTCAACCTCCGGCTCTGCCTCCAGTGCGGCAACGTCGGCTGCTGCGACTCCTCCATCAGCAGGCACGCCGACCGGCACCACGACGCTACAGACCACCCGGTCATGCGCAGCTTCGAGCCGGGTGAGGCGTGGCGATGGTGCTACGTGGACGAGATCCTTGGCTGACGTCCTCGGGTGCCCGCCGCAGCGAGCTTCGGGTATGCCGCGCCGGGCTTGCGGGTGGAGGCGATGGCGGGCAGCCGGTATGCCGTGCGCGACCCCTCGACATCGGTGTCAGAGAATCACCTTCCCGCGCCGGAAATGGGCGATTCCTTGATATTGGTCGACGTGACCCATGGGTGACGCACGACGGGCCAGCGGGGTTTGCCGTGCCGGCCACGCGAAGGGCCGCCTGCGGCATGCGCGCTCAGCCGACGTTCAGGCGGGTAGGACAGGGTGGCCCGGTGAACGCACTGGTGATCTTCATGGCCCAGGTAGGTCTGTACCTGGTGGCCGGAGGCGCGGTCGTCGCATGGCTGCTGGCCCGGCGGGAGCGCCGGCTCTCGTTCGCCCTCTCGGCGGTCCTCGCCGTGGTCCTCGTCGTGGTGTGCGTCAAGGTCGCCGGGACCTTGTGGACCGACCCGCGGCCCTTCGTCGTTGACGGCCGAGCGCCCCTGTTCGCGCACGGCGCGGACAACGGATTCCCTTCGGACCACACCACGCTCGCCGCGGCGGTGGCGGGGGTGGTCGTCGCCTACCGCCGCCTCCTTGGCATCGGCCTCCTGGCCGTCGCCACGGCAGTGGGGGTCGCCCGGGTCGCGGCACACGTCCACCACCTCCCGGACGTGGCTGCGGGGCTGGTCCTCGGGCTGGGCTGTGCGGCCCTGGCTGTGCTCCTGTCCCGGAAGGGCCTTGCCATTGCCCACAGCTCGAGGGGTGGTCACCGACAGCCTGCGCGCGAGGACGAGGTGGGCCTCACCTAGGACGACCGTCGACCCGGTCTGCCTCGCCAGGCGGCCACGGCATACGCCTAGGCTCGAGGCCATGACGGACCGCGCTCGTGTCCTCCTCATCCTCGCGTCGGCCTCACCGGCCCGGCTGGCGACCCTGCGCGCTGCTGGGGTGGAGCCGTCCGTCGTCGTCAGCGACGTCGACGAGGACGCCGTCGTGCGGGAGGCGACCGAGCGCTTCGGTGAGCTCGGGCCCGCCGACGTGGCGCTCCTGCTCGCGCGGGCCAAGTGCGAGGCGGTCGCCACCGGGCAGAGCGGGGCACTCGTCCTCGGGTGCGACTCGGTGCTCGAGCTCGACGGGGAAGCCCACGGCAAGCCCGCCGACGCCGCCGAGGCGGTGGCGCGATGGCGCCGGATGAGCGGCCGGTCCGGGGTGCTGCACAGTGGGCACTGGCTGCGCGACGAGCGGGACGAGGCCGCAGGGGGCACCGGCGCCACGCTCGGGGCGACCGCGTCCACCACGGTCCACTTCGCGAGCTTGGCGGATGACGAGATCCGGGCCTATGTGGCGACTGGCGAGCCGCTTGCGGTCGCCGGTGCATTCACCCTCGACGGTCTCGGCGGCGCCTTCGTCACCGGCGTCGAGGGCGACCACCACAACGTCGTCGGACTGTCTCTGCCTCTCCTTCGCGACCTGCTCCACGAGGTCGGCGTCGGCTGGTTCGACGTGTCTCAGGGGAAGTAGATCGGCCCGTCGAGGTGGCTGACGACGAGGTAGTTCTGCAGCCACCAGACCTGCTGGGCAAGCCCACAGACGACCACAGCAGCCAGGCCGAGCAGTCTCCACCGTCGCCACCGCTTGAGGTTGAGGAACCACGCGATGAGCAGGGTGAAGGGAAAAGCGAGGATGGCGTAGCGCAGTCGGGACGGCCCAGAGTTGGTCACCAGCAGCTGGTATGCGGGATAGGCGCCGGCCCAGCCCCAGATCTCCGGGCCCCAGTGCCACGTCCGGTGGGTGAGCATGAACCAGGCGAACGTCGCGACGGCCGCTATCCCGAAGATGGCCCCGACCCAGCCGTAGGCATGCGTGAGATAGGTCCACCACGACCCGATCTTCAGCTCGCTGCCGACCTTCCAGGCCTGCATGGTCAGAGTATAGCCGTCGGGGGTGCGCGTCGCGACGGCGATGACGGCGGGCCACAGCCCGGACAGCGCCGCCGCCTCGACGGCAAGGGCGCCGAGGAGGACCCGGTCCCTTCGGGGGAAGCCGTCACCTTCCTGGCGCCAGCGCACGACGCCATGGGCGATGACCACCGGCACCATGGCGAGGACGACATTGCGGCTCAGCGCGAGGAGGACCAGCGCCGCCGCCACCCACCAGTAGCGCCGCGCCCGGACGAGCATGAGGACCACGACGACGAGGAGGATCGCCAGCGACTCCGTGTAGGTCGCCTGGAGGACCGGCGCTGAGATGAAGGTGCAGAGGCCGACGACGGCGACGACCGCTTCCCAGCGCCCGACGGCCTGGTCGACCAGCCGGAAGAGCAGGACCATGGCCAGGGCGCCGATCAGCGTTGCCAGCACGGCGCCCACGACATAGAAGTCGAGACCGGTGAGCCGCATCAGCACGCCGACCGTCATGGGGTAGAGCGGGAAGAACGCCCAGGCGTTCATGTCGACGGTGGCCTGGTCGGTCAGGGGGAGGGTCGTCGGATAGCCGGAGGTGGCGATCTGCTGGTACCACTGCCCGTCCCAGTTGCCCATGACGACCCAGTAGCCGGGGGCCTTGTCCGTGGGGAACATGATCCGCAGGATCCCGTTGGGCGCCGGCAGGGCGATCTGCGATCGCTGGACGATCAGGACGACGACCACCGTGAAGACCCGCGTCGCGGCGTAGACCGCGAGCGGGAACCAGACCTCGAAGCGGCGCCACCAGGGCAGAGCCGCCGACGGGCGGACGTCGGGCTCGACGGTGGCAACGGCGGACATGGTCACCTCTTCGAGTTCAGGCCACACGGTTCGCCCTCCAGACTACGGGTTCAGACCGGGGGCACCGACCTGCGCCGCTCGCTGAACGCGCGGTCCCGACGGGCGGCATAGCGCAGCCGGTGCAGCAGCTCGGCGCGCAGCTCGTCGGCCTCGATGATGCCGTCAAGGACGAGGTCCGCGGCCAGTCGCTCGAGGTCGACGTCCTCCTCGTACTCGCGCCGCATCCGGTCCACGAACACGTCCCGCGCGTCCGCCCCCTCCGCGGCCTCGACCTCGGAGATCTTGTTGGCGTAGACCGCGTTGACGGCCGCTTCCGGGCCCATCACCGCGATCCGGGCCGTCGGCAGCGCCAGGGTCGCGTCGGGCATGAAGCCGGGACCGCCCATCGCATAGAGGCCGGCGCCGTAGGCCTTGCGGACGATGACGCAGAACTGTGGGACGGTCGCCTCGGCCACGGCGGACACCATCTTGGCGCCGTGCCGGATGATGCCTCCGCGCTCGACCTCGGAGCCGATCATGAAGCCCGGGACGTCGGCGAGGTAGATGATCGGGATGGAGAAGGCGTCGCAGAGCCAGATGAACCGGGCCGCCTTGTCGGCGCTGTCAGCGAAGAGCACGCCCCCCTTGACCGCGGAGTTGTTGGCGACGATGCCGACGCTCTCGCCGGCCATCCGGCCCAGGCCGATAACGAGCTCTGCGGCGAAGAGCGGCTTGATCTCGAAGAAGGACTCCTCGTCGAGCAGGCCGTCGATGACCTCGTGGACGTCGAAGGGCACGGACTCACGCTCCGGCACGGTATGCCGGGTGAGGGGCTTCGTGGGCTCCTCCGGTCCGTACGAGGGCGGGGAGTCACGCCAGCTGCCGGGAAGGTAGGAGAAGTAGAGCTTGGCGAGCTCGATCGCCTCGACGTCGTCCTGGGCGAGGAGGTCGCCACAACCGGAGACGGTACAGTGCATCCGCGCGCCGCCCATCTCCTCGAGGGAGACCTTCTCACCGATGACCATCTCGGCCATGCGGGGGCTGCCGAGATACATCGAGGCGTTGCCCTCGACCATGATGACGATGTCGGTGAAGCTCGGGATGTAGGCACCGCCGGCGGCGCTCGGCCCGAAGAGGCAGCAGATCTGGGGGACCTTGCCGGACAGCGCGACCTGGTTGTGGAAGATGTGGCCCGCGCCGCGCCGGCCCGGGAACATCTCGACCTGGTCGGTGATGCGCGCGCCGGCCGAGTCGACGAACCAGAAGACCGGCACCTCCTCGCGCAGAGCCATCTCGGTGGCCCGCACGATCTTCTCGACGGTCCGCGCTCCCCACGACCCGGCCTTGACCGTCGGGTCGTTGGCGATGACAACCGCGGCGCGCCCGTCGACCGTGCCGCGCCCGGTGACGACGCCGTCCGCCGGGAGACCGGGCACCATCGCGTTGGCGTAGCGGCCGTCCTCGACGAACGAGCCATCGTCGAGGAGCAGGCCGATCCGGTCGCGCACGTAGATCTTGCCCTGCGCGTCGAGCTTGGCCCTCGCCTTGTCCGCGGGCTTCGCCGAGGCCCCGTATGCCGTGGCGAGACGCTCGCGGACATCGCCGACCCGGGGGTCCTCGGAGGTCCCGGGCCGGCGCGCACCCGGCAGCCGCTCCGGTGAAGCGCTTCCGTCGGCCGAGGTCATGCGGGCAGCCCGAGACCGCGGGCGATGAGCATCCGCTGGACCTCGGAGGTCCCCTCACCGATCTCGAGGATCTTGGCGTCCCGGAAGAAGCGGGCGACCGGGTACTCCTCCATGAAGCCGTTGCCCCCGAAGACCTGGGTCGCGATCCGCGTCGCCGTGACCGCGGCCTCGGTGGAGTAGAGCTTGGCGATGGCGGCGGCCTGCTTGACGTCCCGCACTGACCGGCGCCCGAGGTGCAGCTCGTCCTTGAGCCACGCGGCCTTGTAGGTGAGGGTGCGGGCCGCCTCCACCATGACGGCCAGGTCGGCGATCTGGAAGGAGATCCCCTGGTTCGCACCGATCGGGCGGCCGAACGCCACTCGCGTCCGGGCGTAGTCGGTCGACAGCTCCAGGCAGGCCTGGGCGCAGCCCACGGCGAGCGCGCTGATGGCGATGCGGCCGTCGTCGAGGGTCTTGAGGAACTGGCGCAGGCCCTCGCCCTCGGCACCGAGCAGGTTGTCCGCCGGGACGCGGCAGCGCTCGAAGCTCAGGCCGTGGGTGTCGGAGACGTGCCAACCGAGCTTGTGGTAGGGCGGATCGACCACGAATCCTGTTGTGCCGGAGGGGATCATGATGGCGGAGAGCTGCGGCGACCCGTCCTCGTTCGAGCCCGTGCGGGCGGTCACCGTCACGACCGAGGTGATGTCGGTCCCCGAGTTGGTGATGAAGGCCTTGGCGCCGCTGACGACCCACTCGTCCCCGTCCCGGACCGCCTTGGTGCGGGTGGCCCCGGCGTCGGAGCCGGCCTCCGGCTCGGTCAGGCCGAACCCCGCGAGCGCCCGACCGGCCACGAGGTCGGGCAGGAAGCGCTGCTTCTGCTCGTCGTTGCCGTAGGTGAGGATCGGGTTTATCCCGAGGCCAACCCCGGCCGATAGGGTGATGCCGATCGACTGGTCGACGCGCCCGAGCTCCTCGATGGCCACGACAAGGGCGGTGAAGTCGCCGCCGGTTGAGCTTGACGACCCTCCGTACTCTTCCGGTGCGCACAGACCAAAGAGCCCCAGCGCACCCATCTTGGGGATGAGGTCGGTCGGGAAGTGGGCCTCGCGGTCCCACTGCGCGATGTGCGGGGCCACCTCCGCCTCGGCGAAGTCCCGGACCACCGCACGGAAGTCCTCGTGCTCCTTGGTCAGCTCAAACATCGGCGACCCACCCTTCGAAACCGGGCCCTGCGCCCCGGCGCGGGGGTCACCCGCCGGCGCACACGGCATACTTGACGTTGACGTTAACGTAAAGCACAATCGGCGCCATGACAAGTCCACAGACGTGGACCATCGCGCAGGTGGCCGACGAGTTCGACGTGACCCACCGGGCCGTGCGGCACTACGAGGAGCTCGGCCTGATCAGGCCTGAGCGACGCGGGACGCAGCGGGTCTACCACCGCCGCGACCGCACCCGGCTGGGCCTGATCCTGCGGGGCAGGCGGCTGGGCTTCCCGCTCGAGGAGATCCGCACGATCATCGACCTCTACGACGCGCCCCGCGGCCGGGCCTCTCAGCTGGAGTATGTCCTCGCGCAGATCGACGAGCGGCGCGCCGACCTGGAGCAGCGCCGGCGCGACCTCGACGACGCGCTTAAGGAGCTCGACCAGTTCGAGCGGACCTGCCGGGCCGACCTCGACCGGCTCGGCTGAGTGCGTCAGCCCTCATCGCACCCACAGCTGCGAGAGGATCGCCCCGGAGACCGGCTGCCCCACGTAGTTCCCGACCCGTTCGGACACGAGCTGGTTGTGCCACCGGTTGCCCAGGGCCACGAACGCCGCGTCGTCGGTGAGCAGCTTGTCGACCGTGGTCCACGCGGCCAGCGCCGCGTTGGGTTCGGTGGCGGCGAGAGCCGCGGCCTGCTGCGCGCGGGCCTCGATGGTGCGGTTGCAGTAGCCACTGAGGTTCGGCTGGTGGCAGGCAAAGAGCACCGAGTAGAAGTTCGAGGGGGCAGGATAGTCGGCGTTCCACCCTTGCTGGGTGAAGATTTGGTATGCGGCGTAGGCCGGGTCGTCGGGGTAGCCCGGTGCGGAGCTCGCTGGGATCGGCTCGAAGGTGACGGCGTAGCCGAGCCTGGTCAGCACCGACGCGAAGTAGGCCGGGTAGGCGGACCAGAGCGACTGCCCCTGCAGGGCGTGGATGACGATCCGGGTCCCCGTCGTGCCGGAGTCCCTGACCAGCTGGAGGGCCTTCGGGAAGTCGGGGCCGAGGTAGGGGCCGTCGGGCGGCCCTGACTGGTACGGGCAGTAGCGGCTGTAGGAGGGGAACCGCGGCGGGAGCATCTGGCAGGTCGGCAGGGCATAGCCGTCCCCGTGTCCGTAGAGGCGGACGAGCTCCTTCCGGTCCACCGCATAGTTGATTGCGCGCCGGACCCTGACGTCGTTGAAGGGTGGGAGGCGCGGGTTGAGGTACATGAAGTCGGTGTTCAGGGCATCCACCTGGTGCAGCTGCGCAGGATGGCTCTCCGCGACCGGGGTGGGGTCGAGCACAGTGACGACGTCCGAAACACCCGACAGGACAGCGGTGACCGCCGCCTCCTCGCTCGGCTTCACCTGGCGCACGATGGTGTCC
>JAABUW010000874.1_pt1 | contig 55307 bp, 111 predicted proteins | sample 5560081 | NCBI WGS metagenome assembly JAABUW01 (sample SAMN10711882, study PRJNA513363) | rock metagenome | isolation source: Antarctica rocks | place: Antarctica: Victoria Land, Knobhead sud | reverse complement strand
GAATGGCGTCTCACTCACGTTCTGGTGGATGACCGTCAGGAAGAAATCTGCGTTGAGCAACACAAGGCTTCCTCAAGCACGACTTTCGTATGCAGTGCAGAGGGGGTCTGTACCAGCAATGCAGAACGGTCTCGTCGTGCACTCGCCTCTGTGCCACATGTGCCACGCCAGCACCCCCGAGGATGTGTAGTGCACCCGCGACTGCCCCGCGGCCCTGCAACACACTGCCAAAGACTGCGCTGGCTGCAGCCGATGTGAAGGAGATTGCGCCAAGAAGATTGTGCGGTACTCATGCACCCAGTCTGTCGTGGGGCACCAGAAGATTGCACTTGCAGGGCCACATCCAGGGGTGCAGGCTGCCACCGCGTAACAGGACGGTCAGCAGCGGCCGCTTGAGAGGCACTCCAACGAGCTTGGCCAGGGTGTCAAAGGGTTGTCAAGATGTCCTGACCTGCCCGTCTGCACCAGCGCCGGCCGCCGCAGCCGCTGCCGCTCCAGCTCGTGCGCGTCCGAGCCGCGGTCGGGCGTCCAGTGATTGTTGTAGTACTGCTTCCAGTCCTGCACCCCGCTCATGAAGTTGCGCGGCTCCAGTGACTGCTGGTTGAACAGCCGGCGCCCGGCGTTCTGCTCCGCCCTGCACGCGACAGCGGGGTTTTGGGGTTTTGAGCGGCAGCGGGCGCGCGCGCATTGTTGGCTTTCGGCATGCAGTCTGCTGAGCCAGAACAGCTGCTGGAGGAGCCCGTGCACGATGCCGGCTGGCAGCAGAACCAGAAACGCAGCAGGCGCGTCGGCATTGCAGCACGGGCAGCTGCCGCATGTCGCTTGCAACGCAAGTCGGCAGCTGTCAATTTGATGGGCAGCACATGCTCATGCGAGGCTGCAGCCTGCAACCCTCAGCCCACCTGGTCTTCTCGAAGGCGGCGGCCACCTCGCGCGCCTGCCCCGCCATGAGCGTGGGCGCGTCCATGGAGTCGCCCTCAAGCGGCCCCTCGCCGTTCTCCTCAATCACCTGCAGGCACGCATGTCTGCCGTTGCTTCTCTGGCTCACGGACCATGGTGTGTTGGTCTGTGCGATCACGTGTCAGCAATGACAGGCAGGACAGCACCGGTGCATCTGGCGCGACATTGGTGCTGCGGCACCACTGCCTGCAACTTGCCGCCGCACCTTCGTGGGGCTGGAAGGGGCGCGGCTGGAGGGGCGGACTAGCGGACTGGGCAGCGTGCTGGGCGTGTTGTGGGGTCTGGCTCGGGCGCTGTCGTCCCTGCTAGAAGTGGACGACACAGCCGAGGTGCTCACGCGGCCCAGTCTGCTGTCGTCCGCTGTCAACGACACGCATTCGGGTGCTGTCGTCATCTCGGCCGATGGTGAGTTGTCGGCCATGCTGCTGCTGTAAGGACAAATTAAGGCGTGTCTGGGAACTGCCAACGCAGGGCTGCGACTGCGACTGCAGCACGCCTAGTGCATCCCAACTGGCGTTAGGTGTCCCGATAGTTCGGCCGTGCGCAGAGTCTGCCAGCTGCTATACCCCTTCCTGTTGCCTCCAAAGTTCAAGCATAACGGCTGTGGCCACGCTAGAATCGCTCGCTGACAAGAACCAAGCTGACAATGCCGAAGCCGCTAACCTCCAATGTGGCTTCAGCACTGCAGCTGGCCCGGACAGCCAGCCTCAGCAGCCCTGTATGAGGTTGCCGTAGATCAGCAATGAACTGCGCAAATGCGCAACGTCCGGTGCGTTTTCCAGCGCTTGCATGACACCACGTGGTATCTTGGATTTAAGGCTGAAATTTTAAGCTCCCCCGGCGTCCGATTCAATGCCACTGCTACTTGTGTTTTAGCTCCCTGGGGGAGCAGGCAAATGTGCTTCTGTTGCGCCTCCCGGTCGTCCGGCACGCCATTCAAGGTCACCGCGATTCAGCGCCACACCATCTTTTGTTTGAGCTCCCTGCCGTCGGGGGAGAGATTGAAACACATCGTGGCGCCAAGGGAGACTGAACAAACGAGGTCGACTGCCTCAGCTGCCATGCCTCTGCTGTTCTTGCTCCACAGGAACCGCGGCGGCGGCGGCGGCGGCAGCGGTCATACCACATCAGGGATTGGAAACAAAGGAACAGTAGCGCGTTCATCTGTTCTGGGTCCCTGTGCGGAGAAAATGCCTCGAAAGTGGATGCAACGCCCACACATGCTTTTGTTCTGTCTCCCTGTGACAGGCGCGCTCGGTGACACAACCCCACAAGGGAGCAGGAACAAAGAACCAGTGCGCTGTGTTCTGGAACGTCAAGGCCAGGAGAAACACACAAATCAAGCAGCTAGGTGTCCAAAGGCACCGCAAATGCGCTGCGGGTTGTCCTGTCACAGCGCGCCGACCGTCGCCAGCCAGCTTGTTGATTGTGCCTATATACCCACTCGGTGTCCAGAAAACATGTCAGCCTTTACATATCTTGTAACTTTCACTATCTCTAGACTCCAGCTGATCCAGATCAGTTTCGGGCTGCCAGCCGGCTACGACGATTGATTTGTAGCCGGCTAAGCTCGGCACCTTCCCGCAGACACCATCTTTCGTTATGTGTCCCTGTGGTTGTGGTTGCGCGCCCGCCCCAGGGCGCTAGAACAAACGCATAGTCGCTGAGCTGCAGCTTTTGCAGCTGCACCGCTGTCGCTCTTTTTTTCTGGCTCCTGGTGGCTCAACTAGGTAGGGTTGGCAGGTAACCGGTAACTTAGGTTACCCCAACCGAAGTAACCGGAGGCGAGCGGCGGTTTATTGCGGTCACCGGCCTGGGAATCTGTTCTGGGGCTGATGGGAGGCTGAGCGTGCACAGCAAATTTGAAACAGCGCGAGCAGCAGCAAGCGGCGAGCGCCATTTGAAGTTATATTCAGTTCAGTTCAGTGTCCTACACGCCTTGACGTCTTGAATGGCGCAGCCGTGCTTGTCGGACAGCGACGGAGAGGATATCGGCTGCGAGGATGCATTGCCAGTGCTCAAGCAGCTCGGCCGACGATGTTGTGGCGAGATCCCTGTTTGACATGGTGACGTGACTGGCCAGAAACTGCCTCGGAGGGCGTCTTCATGAAGATGGACGACTACGCGGCGCACCAAGAACCGCGCATCTTCTGGAAGCTGCAGCGGCACTCAGCGCCCGAGCTGACGCGCCTGATGCTCCGGCTGTACGCCTTCCCGGTGCACTCTGCGTCTGTGGAGCGGCTCTGGTCTGAGCGGGGTGCTGACCAAGACGCGCAACAGGACGGCTTTCGAGAAGGCCTTCCGGATCGTGAAGGTCAGGAGTCAGCTGTGCTGCAAGCGCAAGGCGAAGCTGCCGGCGGCGGGGGCGGCACTGCGGCTGCAGCGGCCGGCCCGCAGCACGGCGCAGCCTAACAGCGCGGCGGCTCAGGCGTCAGCGGCGGCGCAGGACGCGGCTGTGCATGAGGCGGCAGAGGACGCGGGCCTCAACCTCATCACAGGAAAACCTTATCCATGCGCTTGGCTGCACTGCTCTGCTCTATGCTGTCCTATTCTTTCTGCTCTTTCTGCGCTGCGCTTCGCTGCGCTCGCTGCGCTGCGCAGCTGCATGTGCACGCAAAACCTGACTGAAAGCGCAGCGCTTAGATAAGGGATGATTGAGAGACGCTGCAGGACCTCAGCCTCGACCTCCCCTCCGCCATGAACCATCTGTCTGACGCTCTGAGGCGGCGGATGCGTTCACCAACGCGCCCAACCTGGAGACTGTGATGAAGTGCAAGCTCGGCGTGCTGCGCACGCAGCCGCTGATCAGCCTGGGCAACTAGATCAGGGGGTCATTGCCAGCCAGTCCTTGCCGATGTTTGCCGTGGATAAAGACGCCGCCGAGGCGGCGGGAGTGCGGCGGCCCGGGTGCACCAACACCCCGAGCGTTTTCTAGCATGCAATAGCGTTTTCGAATTGAATATTTCCATAGGAATGATCGTAGACATGTGGAGGAGTTCGTTTCCGAAGAATTTTGGACAAACGGAGCAGGTAACCGGCGGGATTTGGTGAGTAACCGTGGTAAGGCCTACCGTTGACCATAACCGTAACCGTAACCGGCCCTCACTTCCGGTTACTGCAACCCTACCGTCTGTAGACTAGGCATTCCAATAAGCTCCTGTTGGAACGCTTTTATTATAAACCAAATATACTGACTTGTAAGGGGGCATGATAAAAGGCAACCTTCCCCCGTTTGGCAAGGAACTCGGCAAGGCAGCAATGCTGAACTGCCCTATTAAAGAGGTATTTCGAAGCTTCTGAAGCCCTCAGAGGCTGCTCGGCTGCGGCGCGCACCTCACTGGGCGTCACCGTGCTGTTTCTTGGACCTGCTGCGGCGGCGATCCCTGCGTGAGCAACGCTGAAAAGTTTGCATGCAACATGTGGGGCGTGCACCACTAGCTAGCCGTCCATTGCCAGCTGAATGCACGCCCGCTGGCGTGCTCTGGGGCAGAGTCTGAAGACAGCACTGTGGTGGACGCCGGTGGTGGTGACCGTCAATGACACCCTTGTCGGCGCAGCCACCATCAATGGCTACTCCATGCAGCCCGCCCTGAACCCGGGTATGGTTCTGCCGTGACATTCGTCTGGCGTTCTGCATCATGCTTGCAAACGAATCGAGGCGAGCCCGCTGTGCCTATGGACGCAGACTCATCACACGCCGTTCGGGACCGCGTCATCGTGGACAAGCTGTCCAGCCGCATCTTCACGTACCAGCGGGGCGACGTGATCATCCTCAAGTGAGTTTGATGCACAAGCAGCCGAGAATCAGCTGTGAATGGCGCGAGCAGACTAGGGCGGCCAAGAACAGGGCATACAGCGACATTTCCTTGCTTTGGCTGCAGGTCGCCGGCGCAGCCAAAGCGGCTCCTGGTGAAGCGGCTCATAGGCTTGGAGGGCGACTGGCTGCTGGTGGCCGGCCGCAAGGATATCGTCAAAGTGCCCAAGGTGCGGTTCTCAAGATGCACGAATGCCTGCAATGCGCGCGGCACTCCACACTGCGCCTGCTATTGGTCTGGAATCCTGTCCTGGGATGACACCCTGCCTTGTCCCACATGCAGGGTCACTGCTGGGTGGAGGGCGACAACGCGGCATACAGCGAGGACTCTGCCACAGCGTACGGCCCGGTACCGCTGGCGCTCATACAGGGCCGTGTCATGGGCGTCTTCTGGCCGCCGACGCGGGTGGGGCCAGTCGCGTCAGGGGTGCCGCACGGCAAGCTGCTGATGCGCAACGACCCGGCGGCAGACGTTCGAACGATCGTCTGACACGCGGGCCTTGCCTGTACCTTCAAATACTGCAGTGAGAGGCTTGCATGCCCCGGATCTGCATGTTCCTGGACTAGTCATTGCAGCGGCCGGCAACGAATTCAGTGCAAGTTAGAGAGTTCCAGTCTGGAACACGTGCATGATGCGGCAGCTGTCGTGTGAGCAGCATATGGATGAGGTGCTTCAGGGTTGATGACAGCAACCACAAACTCTCACATGGCGAATCATTCGAAAACCTCAAGCCGCTGTGATCATCTGCTTGCCTTTGCCCATTGGTTAGTACGAACAGCGGCATTGAACTGGCAAACCTGTGCCGTCGCCTGTCACTCGTGGGACAGCTCATACTCAATCCAACCCCGCAATGCAGCAACGTCCATCACCGAGGGATACCGCACCTGTCGAACCATGAAACAGTGAAGATTCATTCCGGAGTTCATTGCTTCAGCATCAGCACACAGGAAAAGTCTTGGGAGAGTGCAGCATGGCGCGCACTCGTGACTGTACAGGATGGGAGAGGAGAGACTTCCGCACATACTAAAACTTCCTGCTTAGGTGCAGGAGCGCTCACCACTGGGTAACCTTTCTTGTTGACCACCCACTTAGCGAAGTTCCACTCGATGTCTGCGCCGCCGCCGTGCCCGAGCGGCGTGTGGTCCTTCAAAAACTTGAACACCGGGTGCGTGTCCGGGCCGTTGACCTCCACCTGCGCAATTTCGAAGTTTGAAAAGGTTCCAGGTTTGTCATGGAGTTCCTCAAGGAGGTGCGCCGCTTGCTCAGCAACTCAGCAACGCAGCAATTTATCTGGCACCCCCCTTTGTTCAGATAGACTTTCCAGATGTTGCTCGTTGGTGGAAAGGGGGCATTCGAGATCGATGGGGTCGTTGGGGATCGTCAGGATCGACAGGGAGAGGAGCAGGGAAGGTGTGCACCTTGTTGAAGATGGGGAACGTCGCCTGGAACTGCTCCTGCGCAAAGTGCTGGATATCCGTGCAGCTGCCCGGCTCCTGGCTGCCGAACGCGTTGCAAGGAAACGCTAGCTACAGGCAGCAACATGGCATGGCGTCAGCACTTGGCGAGAATGCTGGGGTCCAGGTCTCAGAAAAAGTATGAACAGTGCAGCATGTGTAAACCATGAATTTCTCGCTGGCCCATGCCTCGATCCCAAGTACCCTGAATATGCTCTGAACACACAAGCGTCTACTGCTACCAAAGGTGCTACCAGAACCAACAGTTTTGGGGGCGCACCACTTCCAGCCCGCGGTCCTTGAACTCGTCGTACAGCTGCACGAGGCCCTTGTAGTTCTGCTGCGTGTAGCCGCACTGCGACGCGACGTTGACCACGATGGACACCTTGCCCGCGTACTTTGACAGCGCCACCACCCCGTCGTCCTGGTCCCGCGCGGACTGCAGTTTGCAATCCGGCAGGGCCAATAGTCAAATTTCAACAGTCACAGGGTGCCCTTCTCAGCAACTTCTCGCTTTTGATCCTATTGCGCCCGCGTACTTTGACAGCGCCACCACCACGTCGTCATGGTCCCGCGCGGGCTGCAGTTTGCAGAGCCAGAACGTCAGTGGGTTCGCTTCTCGGAGGCCTGTTCGCTTCCAAACTGAGTGTCCGCGTACTTGGACAGCGCCACCATCGCATTGTCCGGGTCCCGCGCGGACTGCATTGCAGCAGTGTTTGCAGGTCAAAATAAACTGGATCAGGCCCCCCAAATTGGTTGGAAAACATTGAAGCAGCGCTGGAGGAGGGTGGAACCTGTGCGGGTGTGCTGCTGCCGGGGTGCAGGGTCAGTCACACGCCAGCCCTGATGCACTCTTTGTGTTGCCCAGAGGGATTGCCCAAAGGACGCGCGTAATGCTTTGCACCCAAGACCCACCAGCGCATAGATGCCGGTGGCCACCACCGGATTCGCTGCCGCCACCGCCTGCTGCCCCCCGCCTGCCTGCTGCGCCTGCTGAGCGGCGCCCGCCTGCTGCGCCTGCTCGGGAGTCGGCGCCGGCGTCGGCGCCGGCGTGGCGACCGCCTCCAGCTGCTGCTCATGCTGCTGCTCATGCTGCTGCTGCTCCTGCTGCCGGGTGTGAATCTCCTGCAGGTCGTCCATGTGGTCCGCATGCCCCAGGATGTCTGCGTGCAGCTGCTCTGAAGGCACCGGCGTCGGCGTCGGTGCCGGCGTCACCACCTGCTTCTGCATCTGCGCGACGTTGTCCAGCAGCTCCTGCGGGTGCTGCTGCTGCTGCTGCTGCTGCTGCTTGTCGCCGGCCTTGTCTGCCTGCACGCCCGCCGCCGCCTCCTGCTGCCTCTTCGCCTCCAGCTCCCGCGCGAGGGCTGCCACCTGCGTGTAATGCAAGGCATGGGTTTGAGAATTACCAGACCTTGCTCATTGACGTTTCACTAGTTAAAAGCCCTGAAACCTGGGCTGCAGTGAGATGCATGCCATTTTGGCTGACGGTTTGAACAGCATGCTGGAAAATGGCTTGCATCAGTGGCTGCGCCGCAGACTACGGCAGCGGTCTCGGCGTGACATGAGCACGGCAGGCTTCGCTTTCATGATCCACAAGCGATACATTTCTGGTTGCAACGCAGGCTGCCCACCTGATCTGCCTGATGCTGCGCGGCCTCGTGGTCCACCTCGGCGTGCTGCGCCGCGAGCAGCGGGTCGACCTGCCGCTGCTTCTTCATGTGGTGTGCATGGTGCGCCTCGACGCCGACGCGCTGTGCGCCCTCGTCCTGCTGCAGGTCCCGCTCTAGCCGAATCTGGCGATCCAGCAGGGCCTGCTCAGCGCGCTCCTCGTGATCGTCTCCCACGTAGTCGTGCTGATGCCAATGCTCATGCGGTTCATCCAGTTCATAGGCGGTCTGCGCGGCACAGACAGCGGCTGGCATCGTGGGCTGTGACTTTGCTGGCCCGTGGGCTTTGACATTGCACGATGCTGCTATTCAGATGGGTACTGCCTTTCCAAGCTGCACATGCATGAGCCGCCAGTACACAGGGGGCGCTGGCGATACCTGCTGTGTCGCCGCTGCCGTCTTTATTCGTTCGAAGCCGGGCTGCACGTATCCCGGCACGCCCGTGAACGCGACAGTGGCCACGCCTAAGAGAGCGGCCACTAGGACTGCGGTTATTACCCTGCACAGCACAGCCTTGTCAGCCCGAGCTTGATCACGACTTGGCCTAGGTGCAGGGTCACAAGCTACGCATGCGGCTTTTAGACTGTGCATGCATGCATGTGGCCTGGACATGGCTGGAAGGATGCACTTGATGCGAAATACTGCTTCACCAGCCAGTATGGATTGGGCCTGCAGAGGCAGCTCACCTGCTGAGGCTGCATATGTTTTGCTGTTTAAACGCCTTGCCTCCTTTAGCCGTATCTCTGGGAGAGTCCGAGTAGGGCAGCAAAGGCTGCGACGTCCTCTGCTTCAGTGATCCGGAACGGAATGCTCTGATGCCCTGGTGCCCACCCCCTTCTGTGCTCTCACCAAACCCCATGCTCCCCCTAATGCCTCAAGGAAGCGGTCTGTCACCGTATGAACACATTGACTTGCGTTTGTGCAAAAGTTGTTGTGCAACCGCGATTTCGCTGCCGCGCTGGCTGATGATTGCGTTAATTCCTACAACTTGGGTTAGGATTGCGCTGTTAATGCCTACCGTACAGGATCAAGCAACAGTACCACGCTGCTGGCCGCCACGTGCAGCACTGACCGCTTTCGACACCGTCAGGGCAGAACGACAGTCGCAGGGGCTGGCGCAGCCATCGCGCGGACCTGCCGCTGGTATTCTGCCTTGTACAGCCCCTTCATCTCCTTCTTCGCAGCGCGCGCCGCTTTCTGCAAAACATGTGATCGATGTTCAGAATAGCTTGCGGCCTTTGGAGGACCAGCACACCAGTCAGGCACTGCTTGCTATTGCCTCACGAACAGCAGAGACTCGAGCTCACGCTCGTCGAGCTCACGCTCGCTCGGGCACTGAATCACAGAGCTCATAATGCGCAAACTTGCCTTTGCCTCCTTGACGGCACCCTTGCGGGCCTTCTTCTCTTCTGCCGTCTCGCCCTTGCGACGCGCCACCGTCGCCGCCGACATCGCGACGGAGCCCTCGTCGCCGCTGCTGTAGCTGAGGTTGTCGTCGTCGTCTGGTATGGGCTGCAGCGTGCCGCTGCGGCGACCGCGGGCGGCTCCGGCCCGGCCGCCGTACAAGTCCGGCACCGGGATGCCGGTGTTGCGCCCCAGCTGAATGAAGCCGTCTGAAGCGCCGAGGACCTGCATGTGCGAAGTATCCTATCAATGCCATGATTCAGGCTGCAAGCACTTGCAGTGCAGATGTGAGGCTTCGGCAAGCAACGCCTGTTCGAATCCGAGCAGTCTTCGACTTGAAGACAGACGCTCAGAATGCGCAGCTTCACAACTGTCGTCCTGGCGGCGAAATATTGCATTTCCTGCGAGGGTGCAGGCATGACCTCGCGCCCAGCTGCTCTGTGCCCTGGTCTTTGCTTCTTCCTCTGGACACGACAGGTTACTTGTCATAAGGATATGAAGTAAGAGAACTGTCATAAGAAATGTCATGATCACCTGCTGGCGCAAGCGCCGGCTGGACGGCGGTTGGGAGATGGACGCCGGGTGGTTGTCCAGGTTGCTGCGCAGCGACAGCACCGACTCGCAGTCCCAGCGCTCGCGCACCACGCCTGGCCGCTCCACATACCGTTGCTCCGCCTGCCGCTGCGTCGCCGACTGCTCCTCCTGCATGAGCCGCTTGGCCTGCGGAACAAAACTACAGGTCGTTACGAATGAGGCATCTCACAAGCGCGAGCTGCTGTGCGGGGACGGCTTGCTCGGCTGCTGCAGCTGGCCACCTCTGGCGGCCAGCATACTCGGCTCTGCGGCCCGCTGGCGGTGCCCCGCCGGCATTGACAAGTTGCTTCAATCGACCTGGTGCTCACTCTGGTGGCTGCGCCGTCTTCAAAGCAAGCTGTACCAGCTCAATTCAAGCACCTGCTCGATGGTCTTGGCGGCCGCCATGGCGTCGGGGCCCGCGCCGTCGTGCACAATGTCCGCGGTGGAGCGGTAGGCGACGCCGTGCGGCGCAGCCGCCTCCCCCGGCCCCAGCACCCCCGTCTCGTTGGTGGCCAGGAAGTCGTCCATCAGCGCGCCGTACGCGTCCAGCGTCTCTGTGCCCTGCGCGGTAGAGGCGCTTTGATTCGCACTCGCTTTTCAGAGAGCATCCATGAACAGAAGCAGTGGCCTGGGCACTGGATTAGAAGGCATGGGAACCTTCGACACAACGGACAGTTGCCGCCGTTGCTGCAGCCGCCCTCAAGATGTTGAAACTGTTCGTGTGCGATTTCGGATGTCCAGGCGCCGATGTCCAGTGCACACCTGCGCTTCAGGGTCCTCCTCGTCCAGCGAGCCGATGTCGTCCTCATCATAGTCCAGCGCCAGGTGCTCGAACCTTCACAGTGCACATACTCGACATGATCACATGCCAGCAAGACGGACACCATGATATTTGGTACCTCCGGCACGGTGTCGTGCGCCGCCTGGCGCAGTGACCTACAGATCCATTTTCGAACATGGTGGTGGGGGCATCTGAGCTGCCCATCAGGATGACCAGGGAGCCGCAGCAAAGGTGAAGCGCCGCAGCAGAGGGGAGGAGCTGCAGCAAAGGGGAAAGGGCCCGCACCGCTCGTCGACCGTGGACAGCAGGTTCTTGCGGTCCGAGCGCTCGGGGCGCCAGTAGGTGGAGGCAATGGACCCCGGGCGCGCGTCCATCTGCGAGGCGCCCGCGCCGCTCTCGGCGGCCCAGTCGCTGCGGCTCTGGCTGCTGGCGTCGCTGGCGCTGTCGCCCTCCTCCTCGTCCTCCGAGTCGCTGTAGCCGCGCGCCGCGTAACTGGGGCCTGCCGGGAGGCCCGCGGCGCCGACCGCCCGTTCGGCGGCCTCCGCCGCCGCCGCTGCCTCCTCCTCCTCGGCCTGGACAGAGCAAACGGCTAGGTCCGGCCAGATCCCTGGTGCTCCTGTTGTCAACCTGCTGTGCTCTAGACCTACTCAGCGAGCAAGGAAGCTAACCTCTGCCAGCATCCTCCAACTCCTCTCCGCGGGCATGCATGCAGCCGTCACCCCCGCCCTACCTGGACTTTCCTGCCTGCCTGAAGAGGTCACGATTTCGTTTGAACAGCTCAATACCCTAGATCAACACCATATGCCAAAACCCCACCTGGGTGGCGGCCAGCACGAAGTCGTCCTCCAGGTCGCCCTCGGCGTCCTCAAACTGCGGGTCCGCCAGCAGCTCCTCCATGGCGGCCACCTCCGCAGCGTCCAGCTGCCGCATGCGCTCCCGCTGGCGCGAGAACGCCGACACGCCGCCCATGGCCTGCACCGCCGAGTCCTGCAGCGCAGACAGCGTCCAGGCGGAGGTCAAGGTCAGAGACATCGCTCATGACAGCCTCGAACAGACCTTGGCCTGCTGCAGTAGCGTCATAGGCAGGCAGCTTGGATGGAGTGAGATGCCAGCTCGAAAGGACAAATGATGAGGCAGCTGCTGACCTCATCCGCTGCCGCCTGGTGGATGGTGAGCCTCGACGCGTCGTAGATCTTTGCGTCATCCTCCAGCTCCGAGTTCTGCATCGTCGACGGCACAAACACCGAAGGACCTGCACAGCACAGCAAAATTCCTGTGCTTGGCTGACGGATGTCGAGAGCTGCGAGCGTGCTCCAGCGGCACCAGCACACATTTGTTGGAAATACCAAAGCACCTGGATACCAGCACCTGACCACCATGCAGAACAAACGCTCGGAAGCGCTCACCTGCAAACGAGTCGGCGGCAGGGCCGGGCCCCTCCAGATTAGCGCGCCCGCCACGGCCGGGCGCCCGCAGGTGCTTCAGGTAATCGTAGCCATCGTCCGGGAAGCCCAGCTCGATGAGCTCCCGTCGCCGCTCCTCCGTCATGTCATCCCGCGGCTCCTGCAGAGTGATGAGTGGTTTGCAATCATGCCATGCATGTGAAACTGCGGTGGCCATCCCTTGTGCGTTTTCAGTTGTCCAGAAGCTGCTCGAGAGCATACCACCCCGAAGCACAATGCCCCCTGCCGCTGATTGGCACGGGCATGCATTATAAATCTGCCATCATGTAGAATGGTGCAGCTAGGAGCAGGACGCACACACCACTTACATGCGACCACGCACATAATCCACAGTGGCATGTTCTAACACAAAAAAGCGACAAATGACATTCCTGTTTGCAAGGCGCCACCTTGCCATCTCCCATAAACACACCTCGAGCCATGCCAGCGGGTGGCCGGGCGGGTAGCGGCTGCTGCTGCTGCCGGCGGCGGCCGCCGCCGCTTCGGCGTCCGGCCGCCCGATGCCCACTCCGCGAGCGGCGTCGACCAACTCCCGCTCCGGACCCGCATCCTCGCCATTCACATTCACTTCGCTGGCTCTGTACAGTAGGTTGTATGTTGTCGCCTTGCTCTTGTCGATGAAGGATTTTTTCTTCCCCATTCTTCCCCTCCTCTTTGATTCCGGCCTCAATCAAGATTCCGGCTAGTCGCGGCCCAAATGGTCGAGATTCACGGAGCTGTGCACGCGCTGTCGTGAGCGCTGGTGTGCTGCTTACGGGCCAATTGCCCTACAGCAAATCCAAGATGCAGCTTACTACAAGCGGCGCCCTGTGTGTGCGCTGCGCTCACTCGCAATGTGTCGTCGTTTTCAAACAATTATTCTGCGCTGCCGCTACCGGCTGCAACCTGAGAGTGGTGCATGTCGCGCTCACGTTCCGGTCCCTTTTTGTGCCCCCTGCTTGGAGGGGCGCTGAGGTGTTTTACGAAACGCCGACAGATCAAAACCTGATCGGCAGCCAAATTTTCGTTTGTGAGCAGCGCAGTAGCACAAAAAAGGTCCAGCAGGAGCAGCAAGCTGCGCGCGGTGCTAGGCTCACCGCGCCACCGCGTACCGCTAGGCTTTTACTGCACTCAACCAAAACTTAGATCACGTTCCTCATCTTTGGCTGTGATCAGAAGTTTCAGGGGCTGCAAGACACACACGTAGCAATTTGTGCAAGTATGCTGGCCGTTGTGCCGGTGTACTGCCTCAGTGGCGCAAGGTTTGCATCAGAAGTGCCGCTTGCGGCGGCACAGCGGCGGGCGCCATTCCGATCCGGACAGCCCTCTCATCGGCGTACCGCTAGGCGGCAGATACGCGCACAAGCGTCTCGGAATGATAGAGCTGAGAGCACCAGGCGAGGCGTGCTGCTGGGCTTGGCGGCGGTTGCTTCGACGGCAAGCCCAACAGCGCTGGCACATGCAAGTATGCAGCCCCATATGTGGCCCCATGTGTGGCCTATCAATGCCTCAAATAGTTGCAGAGGATTCCTGTGGCTTGTGCTTGTTCCACGGAAGAGCCCTGCAGTCACACACGAGTTGGTATCTGCCTCCATGGTGCTGTGTGAACGGCGGGTGTGGCTCGCAGGCCCGCTCGCAGGCCTGCGCACCTTCCTGCAGAGCCGCCAGGAGATCTACGCCATCGCTCCGATCGGCGTAGGCCAGCGGAAACTCAAGGTGATTTGACTTGCCTAACGTCATGGCCCTCACCTGCCGATCCGGCTGGTCAATGCCTTTAGCTGCCGGGGGCTGGATGCGTGGTTGGCCTCATTCATGAACCACAGCTATGTCCGAGGAAAGAAGCAATCCTCGACTGGCACTTCCGTTTGTGAACGCAGGAGGCGGCAGAGCTGCTGGCCAGCGCTCAGGGTGAGACGTCAAGGCGCGAGGCGCTGAACATCATCCGGGCAGCTTCGTTCAACTGCCACTCCTACGAGGTACTTTGCAACTGGTGGTGCAACTGCATCGGGTGAATGGCTGTACGCTGTCCCCAATGCTCCATTGTCATCTCCAATCCGGCCTGGCCTCACTTGAGGTGCTTTTCGCTTGCAGAGCCGGGGAGCGTCCACGCTGGATGCAAAGGCGTCTCTGATCCAGCAGTCCATCCAGCAGTCCTTTCCCAAGCTGGTGGACCCCTGCACCTACAGGTGCGCGGTCACATTATGTTGCATCATCAGCTTAACTGTGCTACATATCTGATGCATCATGTATCTAACATGTGCGCTGCACATTGATCCGGCCCCAGCTCTTTGCGCTGCCGCAGGTTGATAGCCAAAAACGTCACGAAGCTGGTGCTCGACAACGAGGCAGACCTGAGGGACGAAGTCGACGGCAGCCTTGCAGCGCTGCTGAGGTGCGCGCCGCCAAGGCGACTGGTGTGCCGCTGCTGCCACTGACTCCACTGCCTATTCATCGTGATGACGGTGGCATTCGAATGCACTGGTGCACGGTCTGCTGCGCGGGTTCTGCATGCTACAGGACCTGTGGAGTCGTCGCGTGCCGGGTCAGTCTGTTAAGTTTCCGGCCTTGCAGATCCTTCAATCTTCTTGACGAGGCGCTGGACGCGGCGCTGGATGGCGACGAGTCGGCGACGGGCAAGGTCGAGGGCAGGATGCAGGCCACCAGAGACAACATGGACCGCTTCGACAGGAGCATCCGGCAATGCTTGCACATGGCGTGATGCAGCCATGCTTGCCGCCTCCAGGCATGCCGCAATTGTCGATTTGACATTCGATTGAGAGGCCGCATTGCGCCATGTTGATGGGTGCGCACGGCACCCAATTTTGTGGGAGATTGTGAGATGAGAGCAATTCGCTTTGCTTTTTGCGGCTCTGCAAGTTGTTGAATCTGAAATGTTTCGGCAGGCAACTGTGCAATCAGCGTCAGTGCTTGTGCCGCTTGTGCCTGTTGTCATCACGGTCCCGGTCCTCTTTGTGCGACCGGTGGCTCTTCTTCTCCCGCCGGTCCTTGTCCCTGTCATCGCGTCTGTCCTCCCGGCGGTCATCCTGTTTGCGGTCCTTGCGCCGCCCGTCCCTGCACCCAAGTGTCCGCATGCGTCAGCAGACCAGAAACATTATTGCCCCACATGACCCATGTGCAGAACGACCTCCTCTCGGCAAATTCGAACGCTCATTCAAACACTTATCCAGCTTCAGACTTGCCCACCCCCCTTCAATTTCATTTACAGCTCCCACCTGTCGCCGCCGCCTCTGCCGCGCTCCTTCTCCCTGTCCCTGCCCGTCGGCTCCCGCTCCTTCGCGTCGCGCCCCCGGTCCCTCGACCTGCCCTTCTCCCGCTGCCGGTCGTCCTCGTCGGACTCTGCGGATTGCTTCCTGATGCCGCGCTCCCGGCCGGCCGGCTCGGCGTCGCGGCCCGACGGCGCCGCGGCGTCGTCGGCTGCCAGCTCGCCCGCCTCCGCGGGCGGCCGTGCTGCCCCTGCGCCGCCTACATGACCATGGTCCTGTTGGCGACTTCCTCCGAGTTGCGCGGCAGTGTAGCCGCTTTGGACCATTATCACAGCCATCATGTGGCTGGCGCAGGCCTCCTGACACATAGCTGCGGGCAGCTTGCAAGACTGGCCTGACCAGACAGCTGCGTCGCAGCCGCTGAAGCAGATGACGGCAGTTGGCAAGAAGAACGCAATCAGAGCACAGTGTTTGCCAAGTGTCAAGTGCCAATTCACACCCTCGTCGACGTCCATGTCCCCATCGGCGTCGGTGGGCGGCAGCTGCGCCGCCGCCTCCTCGGGCAGCCCGTTCGGCGCCGCGCCCGCAGCCGTCCCCGCCCCCTCCTGCGGCTCCTCCACGGCAGACAGTATGTCCGAGGGCTGCGCGCCCATGGCGATGAGCAGCCGCTGCACCTTGGTCTTCTGCTTATCGTCCTCCGCCAGCTTGCCTGCAACCACACAGGAGCGCCGCTGGTTCAAGCCCGAGAGACTTGCGGCACAGCGGGCAGCAACTGGCTCGGCGCGCTGACGCTGTCCTTGGGACGCATTTCATTCCGTGCTCTCCTGCGATGCAGCAGCAGCTGCAAGCACCAGCGCATCCTCACCGGGCGTGGAGGCGAACACAACAGGCACACACCCTCGTCGCCGAGGCTGTCGTGGTGTTCCTTGAGCACGGCGCGTAGGTGGGCCAGCGTCTGGCTGCGCTGGTGCAGCAGCGTCAGCACGCGCTTGCGGATGCCCACGTCGCCCACCAGCCACAGGTTGCCGATGATGAGCGCGCACTGCGGCCGCCCAGACATGTGTCCTGGTCAGACGCCTTGCGCTTCACAGGATGACAGCAAGAGTCAGGACAAAGCAGTTGCAGCACGGTGCACAGATGCAGCCGAGGCCGCTGCACGTCCGTACAACATTTTGTTTGAGCAGCTGCCCAGCTGGCGGCCTGTGACATCCCCTCTGCTCTGCACTCTTGTTCGGGCTGCAGAGCAGCAAGCGGCAGAGACAAGCGTCCATCGTGGACCCAGCAGCCTCTCCCTGGAATTGTCCATGCTGCCGGCTCACCTATTGCAGGGTGTACAGCCCGACGTCGGGGCGCCCCAGGTTGAGGTCCTCCTCGGTGTACTAAGGCAGCTCAGTAGTCTATGTTCGATTTAGGATAATTCTTCAGGTACTTGGGCACCTGCTGCAGGGTGTACAGCCCAGCGTCGAGGCGCGCCAGGTTGAGGTCCTCCTCGGAGTACTCCTCCCCGCTCGTGGCCAGCCGCCGCTCCTCCGCCGCCACCCGCCCCTGGTACTCCTGCGCTCCATCATACATGCATGCTCAACTTTTGAATCGAGTTTTCCCCCTTGGTTGAAGTGGATATCAACGAAACGTGACGCTCAGTGGAAAGAGTGCATCACCGTATAGATCTCCATGAGGCGGTCAATCTTCTCGAACTCGGACTCCACAAACTTGGCCGCCACGCGGTCCCGCCGCGAGCCCCGCCCCAGGTTCTGCACAGGCAGCGCTGCACCTTGTCAATGTGCCGCATCACTGTTGCGGCCTGAGACGGCACAAAGCCTCATGATATTTGAGGCGTTGAATGCCAATGAGGCCTTGCGGCAGGGGCCACCTGCACTCTGCGTCAGCGCGCAGTCAACAGGCGCTGCCAGGTGTGCTGAGGCGTGCACCCAAAAAGGCGTGCGGCACAGCTCAGGAGGTGGCTTTTCAAAGGAGGGGCGCACCGTGAGCAGGTGGAGATACAAGAGAGGCGGCATCATGCAGCATGACTTGCGGTTGATGTTTCGAATTAGCTCCAGAAAGCGGCGCACCGTGAGCAGGTTGGAGATGACGGACACAACACGCTCCTCCTCTTCTTGCACCGTCATGCTCTCCGGTTTGCGGTGTTTCAGCTTGGAGCGCCCCATGAAGATGGCAAACAGGCTCTGCAAGACACCAAAGCGCAGCAGCATGAGAAGGCCCTTTTGCGACATCCTCACCCCGCGAGAACACCTCAACCCCACTTCAGTGGAACTCAGTTTTCAGTAGGGTTTGTGCGCAATGAGGGAGGCAATGTATTTGTGGGTGCGGCGGCGGCTTGCCAGGTGTTCCAGCAGGTGCAGCGGAGTCGGCAGCCTAGAAGGTGAGATCGGGGCCGCTACCATCTCGGCCTGAATGCGGCGAGCATGCAGCATCCAGGGAGACTTGCCTTCAGGCCGGCCATGTTGATGAGGCGCTCGCAGGCGGGCGTGAAGCGGGTGGTTGCAAAGTCCAGCGCCTTGAGCGCGCCCTGCCGCGACAGCCGCTTCTGCTTCAGGACGATCGCCATCAGCTCCACCCCTAGTGCACGAAGCGCGCGAGAGGCAGAGTCAGTCCAGGAGTGTGATTGCTACAAGCAGTAGTGTTGAGCAGGATTTAGCAGCATCAACACAAGGGAGCTGACGACGCGACACGGCTGGTGAGAAGCACCGCGGCCGTTCCAGTGCCAGAGATACGTGTCTCGGCGGACACCTCTGTCCCAGCCTTTCCACCACAGATTTTCACGACACTTTCCCACGCCGCACCTTCGGCCTCGAAGAAGAGCGCACGGGTGCTGGGTTGCATGAGGCAGGTGCACAGCGTGTCGAACAAGTTCTCCAGGTACTCCTCCTCCTCCGACGTCTTGGGGTCCCTGCCGTTGACACAACATATTTGAACTCATGTCGAGGTACTCCAGATGAATCCTCAATAGATCACAAGGTGACTGGCCGTGATGTCAAAAAGGCGCTCCAGGTACTCCTCCTTTGACGTCTTGTGGGGTCCCTGCATGGGAGGTGACCGCCGCTTGGTTTACATCGCACAGCAGATGTCAGTACTTCGGCATGCTGTCAGCACGCCCTGTCTCCAGAAGCACAGCTACTATGATCGAAGCACTGCATGACAGGGGTCGCATCACACCAGTGGCCCCGAATGCTGCACGATCAGAGACCGTCAGATCGTTGCCCACCCTGTCTGCGCGCACCTGTTCTTGTACTGCGCGATGGCCTGCAGGATGGTGTCGATGCCGCCCGTCTCGCCCAGCCGCGTCTGGTTCTTCTCCGAGTGCTGCATGAGGATGGCCAGCAGCTCGCTGGTGTACTGCTTGTTGCTGTCCACCTCGCCGCCGCGCTGCTTCACCTTGCCCAGGATCCACTTGAGCAGCTGCGCGTCAGAATGAACAAGGTCCACCTGAGCGGCTGCGCATTGCATCACGGCTTGTCAACGACATGCAACCCGGCATCACCTTGCCCAGGATCCACTTGAGCAGCTGCGCGTTGCAACAGACACGGCTTGTCAGCGACGTGCGCACGGCTGGCGGGGCAGACCTGCCCCGCCTTTTGGCAAGGGCAGGGACGTGCACGCAGCATCGCTGCATGGCCGCGAAGGTCGCTAGTTGCACATTTGCCTTCGTGGCGGTCAAACTAAGACGCAACGATCGCGGTCACAGGATCCGGGGACTTTGCGAACCAGCGCTGCCGTCTCCAATGCGGCTGCCTGGACAGCTCTGCATGCAGGCCAAGAACACAGCCTCTCACCTTCGTCTTCTCCACGGCCAGCTCGGCGACCTCGGGCTTGACCTCCACCATGTTTTCGAAGATGGACAGCACGTGGTGCACCGCCGCCGCCTCCTCGTCGTTGGCCTCGTTCAGCGACGTCAGCCGCTGCACCAGCAGCTCCAGCGCGTTGGCGTCCAGCATCGCCTCCACTAGCGCCGCCGCCTCCTCCTCCTGTGCAAAGGGAAATCCGCAAAGGAAGTCAAGACTATTGCTTGAAGTGCAAGTGTATCAGATATCTCATGTTGAAGAGCCCTCTGATGCGCTGCACCAGCAGCTCCAGCGTGTTAACGTCCAGTCCACCAGCGCCGCCGCCCCCTCCTCCTGCAACAACATTAGCTTGCGACATGAGGGTGCAAGCCGCAAGGTGTGGCATGTCAGCGCAGGCTTGTCAGTTGGGCTCCGACTCGATCGTCTGGCACACCTGTCGAATGTTTTGCAGCGGATGCACGCCCCGCAAACAACCCGGCGCATGCCGTGCTCGGCATGGCAGCCAGTGAGCGCTCTGTTGTGCAGGCAGAGGGAAGGCTGCGACTTTTGTATGTCGAGGCTGGTTCTATACAAATGGGTTCGCAGCAACCCACCGAGTCCTGCACGACGTCCTCCTCGGTGAGCTCCTTGAACAGCTCCAGCACGTCGGTCGCGATGTCTGCGTTCTCGTGGCTCAGCAGCCCCAGCATGTCTGCAAATGCCTGCGCCAAGGTGGCACAGGTTCGTGTCACGACAGGTTTTTCTCGGCTGCCTCTGAACCTTTCTTCTTGCCTCTGCATGACCTTGGAAGACCGCAAGCATGCTTCGACATCCTGCGTGAAATTCGTGACACAGCGCCCGCCAGGTGCAGAAACCGCAGCTCGGGCGCTGTCCTTATCCCACGATTACTGACAGGCAGGGCAGCGCGCCGCAGGCCGCCTGCTCAGCCTTCGCTGTGCACGCGACGCCAGTTCAGTGGCGTTGCTTGCACAGCTCCAGCCGCTTGAATGCCGCGTATGCATTTGGGAAAACATCGAACAAACCGATGAACAAACCGATGAACAAACCGATGAACACGTGAGCACCTGCGTCCGAGCAAAGTCGGGGTACAGCTCGGGGCTGCCGGCGACGACCATCATGCGCTTGACGGCATCGTCCAGGTCCACCTCGCTGTCCATGAACTTGCTCGGCTCGTCACTGTACTTCATGCGCATCTCCATGTTGTCCTTGAACTGCGGGGCGACGGTTTATGAACGAAAGTCAGCTGCAACGGGCGTTGCTGTGGCAGTCGGCTGCGTCCAGCGTGTCATCGTTGTTGATGCTGCATTTGTGCATGACATGACTGAGGACAGAAGGTGCTGCACAGTGAATGGGAGGCCGGCTCTCGCGCGTGCACGATCTCACCCGCCGCTCGAACAGGTTGATGAGCCGCCGCAGGCCCTTCAGGTCCAGCAACCCGATCTGCGGGGTGCACAATGCCTGATATCATACGGGTACCTTGTTCATTTCGCCGCACGCCGGCACAGCAGTACTCAGCAATGCCACCTCGTGCCAAGCCACCAGGCCTCCCAGCATTGAGCCGCACACCTCATCGAGGTTTTCCACGCCCTCCTCCGCCTCGCGCAGCAGCGCCTCGGGATCCAGCGGCGCCCGCTGCGGCTTTTCCAGAACCGCCTCCTCGGCAAGCTGCTCCAGCACCGGGGCCGGCTGCTTCGCATCCCGGTAGTACCTGTGGTTGCCGAGGTGACCGAGGTTGCTGCGACTTTCGCGCGCAATTTTGTTTACCCAATCGCCTGGCCCGCCATGCTGTTGTCAAACTGGTGCGCTCAAGGCAGTGCTAATATCGCAGAATGAGGGCAGTGAAGAAGAGCTGGAACTGACCCGACGCCTGATGATCCTGTAGCGAAGTAGTAGCCAGGCTTGACGCCCTGGAAAGTGGCAGCTTCAATGAACGGCGGGACCTCTGCCGCTGACTGAGGCACGACAGCTGCAGCCGTTTCATGGAAGCGGCTGAGCGCGGCCTGCAGCACTGCAGTTGGCGCCTCCCGGCCTGCCATGCTGCAGGGTCTGGCTACCTATTGCTGGGGCAGGCTAGGTGCGCTGCAAGGCGGCAGCGGCTTAAAAGGCTGACTGGGCCTTTCTCAGTGCCGAAGCTCAGTGCTGCTGGGCTACCGGGAAACGTGATTCAATAAAGGACAGAACACTCTGCGTCATTCACGGGGCTATCGTGGAGTTTGCTGTTCGATCAGCAGTGCATCTGCAGTTTCTGAATCGAGCCAATCGAGCGAGCTGGTCCAGCAAGCTTGCGCGACGCGTCGTGGTAGTGATTGCTCTATGACTGTTGGCCGCCATGCCGTGCAAACGGGCTTCTGACCTGTGAGCTCGCAATGGGATGCAGGTGAGCAGCACAGGAAGTAGCCTGTGATTGTTGGGACTTGGGAGTGAGCTCACCAGGCGGCAGCAATAAGTTTGGTGCCATTTATTTGGCTGCACATTACGCCGGAGAGGGCAGGCTTGAATGGGTAGGCACAATTGTTGACTATCGTCACAATGCCAAGATTCAAGCTTCGGATGCCGAGGCGCCGACAATTCATCACAGGTTGCTGCCCTGCTACTGAGGCTATCCTGCTGCGGCTGTTGGGCAATTCGAGTGTTCGACTAGTCTACAAACTTCCTGCTGCTATGATTCTACTCGATGCGCCTAGTTCTCGCTGAAATATGCCACCAGCTCCCGCTTGACGTTGTTGGCACTGCCATTGCTGTTGCCATTGAGCAAGGACGCCGCCAGGTCCTCGTTGTTGGCCCCCGACGTCACTATCGTGCCGATGGTGGCGTCCCCCAGCAGCGCCCGCTGAATATTGCCGGGCGTGTTGAGGTTAAAGACGCACACCGGGATCTCATTCTCCTTGCAGAGCGTGATCGCTGTGTCGTCCATGACCGCCAGGTTGTGCGTCCGCACATCCGAATACGACAGCGCCCGGTGCAACTTGGCATTCGGGTTCTTCATCGGATCGCAGTCGTACACGCCGTCCACCTGTTGTGGCAGCGAGAAGATGCATTGCAGGATCTTGCCATCATAGGCAGGCTGAACAAGCAGGAGTGCGCTGATGCATGTGGATCTCACAAGGCCGCAGGCTGATCCACCAGGAGTGTGCTGATGTCTGTGGCATCTCATGAGGCTGCAGAAGTTGCGGCGTCACGGAAAAGCACCTTGGTGGCTTTCAAGAAGACGTCTGCATCGATCTCTGCCGCCCGCAGCGCCGCCGCGGTGTCCGTGGTGAAGAAGGGGTTGCCAGTGCCGGCGCCAAAGATGACCACGCGGCCGCGCTCCAGGTGGCGGATGGCCCGCCTGCGGATGTAGGGCTCCGCCACCTTCTGCATGTCGATGGCCGTCTGCACCCGTGTCTCCACACCCATGCCATCCAGCGCTGACTGCGCCGGCAATCGACAGCACCTCAGACATACCTCAAGCGCCATTGCTTGACATGAACCTGACATGCACCTGTCGACGGTGCCCATTTCGCCGCCATGTGATGCGACCGGACACCATCAGCCAGCACGCAAGCTGGCTGGCGTGGCTAAGTGATCAGCCGTTGATTACCCCTGTTTTGGCCATCTATACGCCAACCCACCTGGAGGCAGATGGCGTTCATGCAGGTCGCCAGCATGCCCATGTTGTCCGCGGTGGCGCGGTCCAGCCCCTCCCATGCGTTTGCGCCACGGAAGTAATTGCCGCCGCCCACGACTATGGCCACCTCCACTCCCTGCCGTGATGCCGTCGCCACCTCGGCTGCCACCGACTGCAGCACCTGCGGCAGGAGGTGGCGATGCAGCTTTTCAGCATGGCAGATGGCGCAGCTATTATTCCACAATCAGCAACTGCAATGCTTGAGTCCAACACAAACAATCAGAACCCACCCTGGGATCGATGCCGAAGCCAGCGTCGCCCTGCAGCGCCTCGCCGCTCACCTTGAGCATCACCCGCCTGCGCCGCACAAATCTCAAAGAGAGTTGAGACCGTGCTTCCAGCATGAAGCACACCGCATTACAGCACATCACATACGCGGAGCAGGGCACGCATCTGCATGTTGCTGCACACAGATTCGAAACAGAATTTTTGAAAGCAACAACCGTTGCTGGCTGTCCTGCAAGTCGCAACCTAAACGACCACTAGGTCTAATGTCTCACCTGGGGCGCTCAGGTTCCGCGTTGCCATCCTGTGAGCTGCACATTGTCGCTCTCCGGAACCGCGGTTGCTGCACGTGTCGCGCGCTGGAACATGCCGCCGCACTGCGCCCCGCAGTGGCGGACTGCTGGCACGATGCACCGAGAGGGTCCAGCGTGCATGACGACTGCAGTGGCGATGCGAAGCGTGCAGACGCTGCGGCTGCCTTGTGCCGGCATGGAGCGCGATGCTGCTGCAGCGGCGCCGTCGACGGCAGGAGGCAAATCCGCAACATGCCGTGTCTGTGGCGATATCAATGAGTGAATCGACGATATTTATGAAACTCAGTTTGTCGACGAAGCATGATTTGCTTGCAAGTGGCGTCTCGTTCCGGCAAAGCACTGCAAAAAACGGGGGAGCGATTGCCCTTTACATCCACGCCTTCCTAAACTACATCCTTACTTTGCACTGGAGCACGAGTGCTGTGTGTGGGGCCTTCCTTTTACGTGCAGTTCCAAGGAGAGAACAACAGTTTAGACACATATCCTGACATCGAACGTAGCGTGAAGTCGAGCCGCGTCTCAAGCTGCCCCGGAGGCGTGGCACTGCCAAATTCTCTGCGTGCCATCCAGCAGGCGCATCACTGGGGCTCTTCAGTGGGCTGCGGGGCCGCCGCTGAGGAGGGCTCGCCGTCCCAGCAGGCATGGCGGGTGCCGAGCAGCCCCAGGACGAGCAGCGGGAGGAGCAGGGCGTGTCGCTCACTGGCATCGCTTACGACAAGGACCTCTACGACGGGGGCGCCGACCGCTTCGCCGGCTACACGCAGTCCATCGGCGTTGGCGAGGACGATGAGCAGGATGAGCGGGAGCAGGCGTTGGCGAGGTGCACGGCGCCGCGCAGCATCGTTCAGCAGTGCAGCTGCGGCCGTGGCGCATGTATCTGTTCATGCATGCGTGCAGACTTGGCAACAGCGTCAAGGAACTCATCTTGTCGTTGCTGGCGCAGGCGGATGCAGTACAACGCCCCGAAGAAGATCATGGCCGAGGTGCCTGTCGAGGGCGACGCGGCTGAGCAGGTGAGACTCTCGTGCTGTCGATGGAGTGCCATAGCCAAGCTCGGCCCCTTTTTTCGCCTGCAATGCAGCTTGGCTGAGAATGCATGTCGAGCAGCCAGTCTCCACGGCCATCCTTCACATGCGCAAACATCTACGAAATGAAAAACAGCCAACTGACAGTCATGTCTGCACCGCATCGCAGGACGGGTCGTACGGACGGGCGGCGCGCATCACGGACCGCGAGGACGACTACCGGAAGCGGCGGCTGGCGCGCATGATCTCGCCGGCGCGAAATGACGCCTTTGCGATGGGTGACCAGACGCCCGATGCGCGCGTCAGCACCTACGCCGACCGCATGCGGGAGGCGCAGCTCGCCCGGGAGCGTGACAACACCCTGCAGGTGCGTGTCGAGCACCTGGCTTCAGCCTGTGCTTGTGCTGTCTGTCTTTCACCCCCTCCATGGGACTGACAAGACAGTTCTGGCGCAGGTGGCATTTCCTGTGTTCACAGTTCAGGAAAAGGGCATAAGGGAGAGGGGCCTAACTGGGCTGTGCGTCAATCTTTCGCAGAACATCGTGAACCAGAAGAAGCAGGAGGAGGAGGATGCGCAGGCGGCGCTGGATGTGGGCAAGCCCACCAAGGCGTCTGGCGTCCCGCAGCCGGCCGCGCCCGCCGGCGAGAAGCGGCGCAACCGCTGGGACCAGAGCGCAGGAGCCGAGTGCGTCGCCTACCTTGGCCGCCTGCATAAATAAGAGCACATGTAATGACACATTGACCTACCTCGAGTTGCCATGAATCATGCGCAGTTGCTTGCTTGCTATTCTGCAGCAGCCTTCCTTCAATTGTCAGTGTGGGCACCATTCGCGCCGCGCCCCCATGCTTCTGCACAACACAGTCGTTGCAAATTCACACTGGCTGCCGCATCATGCTGCTGCAGGAAGAAGGCGAAGGTGTCGGACTGGGACGCGGTGGAGGCGACGCCCTCGGTCAGCCGGTGGGACGCGACGCCCGGGCCGGCGACGGAGGCCACCCCGGGGCGGTGGGACGCCACCCCGGGCGCCGGCAGCCGCTGGGACGCGACGCCCGGCCGCTCGGACGGCGCGACACCGTCGCGGCGAAACCGCTGGGACGAGACGCCCACGCCTGGCAGGGTGCGTGGGGGAAGGGCTGCAGGAAGCAACTGAAAGCAGTTGTTGTTGTCGCTGGGACTAGGTTATGTCACATGCGTGACCCTGCTGTGCACACAACAAGCATACACCAGTGATGACCTCGTCAGTATCTGACGGTGCCGACTCGCTGACTTGCATCGCTTGCACGGTTCTGTCGCAGGGAGATGGGGGAGCGACACCCGGCTGGGCCGCCGGCGAGACGCCTGCCGTGGGCGCGACGCCGGCCCTGAACCAGCGCTCGAGGTGGGACGAGACGCCCGCCGGCGCGGGCGTGGGCGGCGCGACACCAGCGGCCGGAGCCACGCCGGGTGCAACCCCGGGGTGGGGCGCCACGCCGGGCTTTGGCGTGACGCCGGTCGGCGGGCTCGGCATGGAGACGCCCGACCCCAGCCAGCTGAAGGTGCTGGACTTCGCCTGCTTGGGGTGGCTTATAGCATCACTCGAGGTTTCTGTGTGCCCTGGAGACTCTTGCTCCTGCTTTGCTCGGCATTGAGATCGCATTGCCTCGATCCTCGCGTTTTCAGGCTGCGGGCCGTGTTCGCTGCAGTTTTGCACTCGCTGGACGTGTCTTGTGCCCCGTTAATCCGATGTGCTGTCTGTGAAACATGCAGGTGCCAGTGACGGCGGAGCAATATCAGATGGCGCGGTGGGAGCGGGAGATAGAGGAGCGCAATCGGCCGCTGACGGACGAGGAGCTGGACGGCATCATCCCCGCAGAGGGCTACCGCATCATGCCCGAGCCGCCGGTGCGCACGTAAATTTGTGTCGTCAAACTGGGGCTGTGACTTGCTGGTCATCCTCTACTGCCTTGTTGCTATTGAGTCACTTGCAGCTTGTTGCCTCTGTCTCTTGTTTGTTTCCAGTCTGCACCTGGCAAAATTGCAATGCTGCCTGAACCGCGCCCCAACCCGTTTAACATCAGGCAAGGTTAGCATGGGCAGTGACATGATCTGACGCCCTGTGCTCTTTTTGTCGACCGCAGGGCTACGCGCCCATCCGCACGCCTGCGCGGAAGCTCATGGCAACGCCGACGCCCTTTGGCGGCACACCCATGTACAGCATCCCGCAGGAGGACCGGCAGCAGACGTTCGACGTCCCGCAGCAGATGGAGGGCCTGCCCGACATGAAGCCCGAGGACCAGCAGTACTTTGGCGCCCTCCTCAAGGTGCGCCCTTGAGATTGCTGAAGGTTTTAGGCAAAAGCACAAGGACAGTGAAGACATGGTGTGCAGCCACCATACTGCATGCCGCAACGTGCATGTAAATTCCAGTCTACTGCACACATGAGCCAGTGTGCAATATACTGCCCTTGTGTGTTGTCGGGACCGGTGTCCTTGGTTGCAGCACAGGCCGACGTCTGTCTCGTCTCGTCTCGTCTTGTCTTGTCTTGTCTTGTCTTGTCTTGTCTTGTCTTGTCTTGTCTTGTCTTGTCTTGTCTTGTCTTGTCTTGTCTTGTCTTGTCTTGTCTTGTCTTGTCTTGTCTTGTCTTGTCTTGTCTTGTCTTTGACATCCAGAAATATTCTGAATGTTACAAACCCTGAAACCGCAGGACGTGGAGGACGAGGAGCTGAGCGCGGAGGAGCTGAAGGAGCGCAAGATCATGAAGCTGCTGCTCAAGGTGAAGAACGGGACGCCGCCGCAGCGGAAATCGGCGCTGCGGCAGCTGACGGACAAGGCGCGGGACCTGGGCGCAGGGCCGCTCTTCAATCAGATCCTGCCGCTGCTCATGTCGCCCACCCTGGAGGACCAGGAGCGCCACCTCCTCGTCAAGGTGCGGCAATGTTGCTTCTTCTGCAGTGCTTCTTCACCCCCCCTTCCATGCCTGTCCTTGCATACTGCCCCAATCGCAGTACCTTCTGCTGTAACATCGATTGTGGCCGCTGCAATGTATAAGCCTGTGCATCTCTGAAGCGTGCACGTGATACAAGGTGCTTGCAGCAATCGCACCAGACAGGCTGATGATTCTCCGCTATCTGATTCTCTGCGCGTTGCCCTGTTTCCCACAGAGAAAATCATGACGCGATGCTTCAAACCGCTGTGCTTTTGCAGGTCATCGACCGAATCCTGTACAAGCTGGACGAGCTGGTTCGGCCGTTCGTGCACAAGATCCTGGTCGTCATCGAGCCCCTGCTTATCGACGAGGACTATTACGCCCGCGTGGAGGTGCGCATCGCTCTCTCTGGAACACCCTTTCCTCAGTGACAGGTGTTCTGATGTTGGCTTCGGACATTCCTGTGGCCACCATACTGCTGTAGCGCTGAGTCAACAGCACACCTGCCCCCTTTTGGCACACGATGCCTCACAATGCCTCTGCAGCTGTATGACTCTACGCACAAGACAGGGATCTCACCGTCGCTGCTTCACTGTGGTGCAGGGTCGCGAGATCATTGCCAACCTGTCCAAGGCGGCGGGGCTGGCCACCATGATCGCGGCGATGCGGCCGGACATCGACAACATCGACGAGTACGTGCGCAACACCACCGCGCGCGCCTTTTCGGTTGTCGCCTCTGCGCTCGGCATCCCCGCGCTGCTGCCCTTCCTCAAGGCCGTGTGCCAGTCCAAGAAGTCGTGGCAGGTGCGGGCCCGCCTGCTTCCTGCTATCTTTACTGGCTACCCCTTAGCAGCATCCTCATTTTGCGGCCTCATTTTGCCAGCTCCTTTGTTCGCTGGTGCGTTCTGTGGCTGCAGTGAACATGGTCCGCCTCTGTGGCTTGTGCCAGCTGGATGTCTCTTTCCGTCACATTCTGTTCAACATTGAGTGTTGCTTGTTGTGTCGGTTGCAGGCGCGGCACACGGGCATTAAGATCGTGCAGCAGATCGCCATCCTGCTGGGCTGCGCGGTGCTGCCCCACCTCAAGGCCCTCGTCGACATCGTCAAGCACGGCCTCACAGACGAGAATCAGAAGGTGCGGTGCCTGATCACCTTGATGCTTTTCTGCCTGTCTGCATCTCTGAATCTGTGAATGCCATGCTCATCTGCGAGGCAGATGCTGCGGCTGTGGTGCGCTGAGCGAATTGCCGCCTGCGGCCTCCACACGCCTCGCCTCAAAGAGACGCACGCGCTGACGGTCTGTGTGCCTGGCCCTGCAAACAACAGGTGAAGACGATCACGGCGCTGACAGTGGCGGCGCTGGCGGAGGCGGCAGCGCCCTACGGCATCGAGTCCTTTGACGACGTGCTGGAGCCGCTGTGGAAGGGCATCCGGCTGCTGCGCGGGAAGGTCCTCGCTGCCTTCCTCAAGGTGCGCATTCTTATCTCACTTCCTCTCTGCCTGCCTGCTCTCGACTGCATGGTCTTTCGAGAGATCCACTCCCAACACAGTGACGCGTCTCGGCATCATTACTGTTACGGCGTCGCCCAAGCGAGGAACCAACTTGCTGCCACGGTCCTGTTGTGCTTGACATTTTGCGGCAAAACACCACGCGTGTGCATCATTAAAAAGCAAGGCATCCAGGGGCTGACGAGTCCTTCCTGCTGCGCCGCGCAGTGCATCGGCTTCATCATCCCGCTCATGGACGCCATGTACGCCAACTACTACACGCGGGAGGTGATGATCATCCTGATCCGGGAGTTCCAGACGCCCGACGAGGAGATGAAGAAGATCGTGCTCAAGGTCGTCGCGCAGTGCGTCGGCACCGAGGGCGTCGAGCCCGAGTACATCCGCCAGGTGCCGCTCTTCATGTCCGGCGATTGCTTTGCATGTCTCTGTGTTCAGTACACCCGATTACACCCGATGCCTCTTGCCCGTGCTTGCAGACAGTCTGCGTGTTCCTGTTCGAGCCAGCCTGGCTCATTTCACTGGCCCCGTTGCATCCGACAACTTGCTGACACTGCTGCCGCGCCAAAGCTGCATACTCGTACTGCTCTTTTGCGCTGTGCATGGTACAGCCTGCACAGTTCTCCTTTCACACGCACACGTCAGCAGACTTGGACGTATCCATGCCCCTCTCTGACTGCGCCTCCCCTGTCTGACCGCGCCTCCCCTGTCTTCCCGCCTCGCAGGAGATTCTGCCGGAGTTCTTCCGCAACTTCTGGGTGCGGCGCATGGCGCTGGACCGGCGCAACTACCGGCAGCTGGTGGAGACGACGGTGACGTTGGCGCAGAAGGTGGGCTGCTCCCAGATCGTCGGCCGCATCGTGGAGGATCTCAAGGACGAGTCCGAGCCCTACCGCCGCATGGTCATGGAGACCATTGACAAGGTGCCTCTTGTTCCTTCCCTTCTCTGCTTGTTGGTTGTCCCTTCTCGTCCTTCCCTGTGTTGCACGAATGGGGAATATCGTTTCATATGGTGGTGCTGCATGGAGTGCGAATCGAGATTGGTTCATTGCCCGACGTGCCACCCTTGCCTGCAGGTCGTGCCGCGCACAGAGCATTCCTTGAGGGTGTCCCCATCGCTGACAGCGCCGTGTTGAAGTTACTCTCGAAACTCCGCAGTGGTGGGACCTGCTCCATGAATGACCTGCTTCAAGGGTACCCTTGTCACTGACAACGCTCATTTGCTTTCGAACACCGCAGGTGGTGCAGGACCTGGGCACGGCGGACATCGACGCGCGGCTGGAGGAGCTGCTCATCGACGGCATCCTCTACGCCTTCCAGGAGCAGGTGCGCGAGCTGCAGAAGCTGCGCCTCAAATGCCTGAGGGAACACGGCCCGCGCCAGCGCAGCAGAGAAGAAGCCAGCAGCGTTGAGCTGTGCGTTTCGTGCGCCGCGCAGATGACGGAGGACACGGCGGTGATGCTCAACGGCTTTGGCACGGTGGTCAACAGCTTGAAGGGCCGCGCCAAGCCGTACCTGCCCCAGATCTGCGGCACCATCAAGTGGCGCCTCAACAACAAGGTGCGCTCGTGCACATGTTTCCGTCGCATGTCTCACTGATCTTGATCTGCTGTCAAGTCCTGGTTGGCCAGCACATGGAATCAAGGCGCCTCCATGACGTGCATTGTTCATTTTGCGCCTGCTGCATTGCCCTTGCACCAACATCCGTACTGCCACGCTGGACTGCACCCATCATCTGCCAACAGACAGCAACTGAGAAATTTGTGTCTCTGCCTGTCTTTCCCTGCAGAACGCCAAGATCAGGCAGCAGGCAGCAGACCTGATCGCGCGCATCGCGGTGGTGATGAAGGCCTGCGACGAGGAGAAGCTGCTGGGCCACCTGGGCGTCGTCCTGTACGAGTACCTGGGCGAGGAGTACCCCGAGGTCCTGGGCAGTATCCTAGGCGCGCTCAAGGTGCGTCTTGCCACATCTTGGCTGCGACTCCCAAGTAGAAATGTCATTCCCTCCCTTGTCTTCATCACAGCGGCGGCGCGCTCATACGGCGGCCAGGTGCCCGCGGCTACCAGCACTTGGTGAGGACACACAAGTGCTGGGCCGCTGTAGGCCTCTCATCTAAATTTACAGCTAGTGGCCGAAATTTCGCACTGTGCTGACCGGGCTTCCCTCCTGCCGTGCGCAGGCGATCGTCAACGTGATCGGCATGACGAAGATGACGCCGCCGATCAAGGACCTGCTGCCGCGGCTGACGCCCATCCTGAAGAACCGGCATGAGAAAGTGCGCGAGAACTGCATTGACCTGGACACGGACTGCCCCTCCAAACCAGGAGCTGCTCATGACGCACTGCAGGACCCCGTATTCAAATGCAAGCATCTTTCAATCGAAGTTCCTTCTCACACTGTGGTTGTTCCTCATGCTTCAGGTGCAGGAGAACTGCATCGATCTGGTGGGTCGCATCGCGGACCGCGGCGCCGAGTATGTGCCCGCGCGCGAGTGGATGCGCATCTGCTTCGAGCTGCTGGAGATGCTCAAGGCACACAAGAAGGGCATCCGGTGCGTTCATGCGCTCATCGCATGTGCCTGCACCTGCCTCTGGCTGTGGGGAGGAGATGATTCTCCAACTTTCCACTTGTGGTTGCATTGACAATGCAGTGCAGTGCATCGGAAGCTCCTGTTGCCTGCCTCCTTGCTGCTGTAGGGTGTGTCTGAGGCCGATGGTCTCCTTTTGGAGGCAATGCTGACATGCAATCTTCCGATATCCTGCAGGCGCGCGACGGTCAACACATTCGGCTACATCGCCAAGGCCATCGGGCCGCAGGACGTGCTGGTGACGCTGCTGAACAACCTCAAGGTGCAGGAGCGGCAGAACCGGGTGTGCACCACCGTGGCCATCGCCATTGTGGCGGAGACCTGCGCGCCCTTCACCGTGCTGCCTGCCCTCATGAACGAGTACAAGGTGCGCTTTTTCCGTAATACCAGGACGTACGCCGCTCTGGCGACCATGATTTATGTTTCTTGAACAACTTGCAGACCTATGCTTGTCCTTCTTAGACTGGTGAAGTATTTACGGAATACGGAAATCAGCCACTGCGTGGCTTGCAAACATACCGTTGCATACCAAACGCATCAAGGGGTATTCCGAATGACTCACTCTGCCGTTCATACTGTGCGCGCAGGTGCCGGAGCTGAACGTGCAGAACGGGGTGCTGAAGTCGCTGTCCTTCCTGTTCGAGTACATCGGGGAGATGGGCAAGGACTACATCTACGCGGTGACCCCGCTGCTGGAGGACGCGCTCATGGACCGGGACCTGGTGCACCGCCAGACCGCCGCCTCCGTCATCCAGCACATGGCCATGGGCGTCGCAGGTGCGCAGCGCATCTTGCAATGTTGCATCCTGGCGTCTTTTGAACCCTGCGCGGCTGCATTCTGCTGCTGTGGGTCAGCTCATGGGCCCCAGCATGCACCCATCACCCTTCGCTGCATGGCAATGAACGTGTTCTGTCGCCTCCAACAGGCTGGCTTGCGCATCGCACCACCCAGAGCATCTACTTCCCATTCTGAAATATGTGAGCCTGAGTCAATTGTGACTGCTGTCGTGCAGGGCTGGGCTGCGAGGACGCGCTGATGCACCTGCTGAACCATGTGTGGCCCAACATCTTCGAGAACTCGCCGCACGTGGTCCAGGCCGTCACCGGCGCCATCAACGGCTGCCGCCTAGCGCTTGGCCCCGGCATCATTCTCAGCTACGTCCTGCAGGTATGCAGCCTGCTCGTTTGTGACTGCAACACAACTTGCGTTGCACGTCTGCATGGTCTTGTGTGCGTTTCGATCATCAGTCTGTCATATCTGCTTTTTCAACTTTGTCTTCACAATGAGCAGCTGAGTCCAGGCATGGGTACAGATACACAGCTGCCCATTTTCGCAGGTTGCTGAAAGGGTGGGTTTGCTTATGTGCAGGGAATCTATCACCCCGCACGCAAAGTGCGAGAGGTGTACTGGCGCCTGTACAACGAGCTGTACGTCGGCTCAGCGGTGAGGGTCTGTTGCAGATCCTTGCATGCAATGCCTGCGCTGCTCTGCTGATGTACTGCCACACCATCTGCTTGCGCTGATCCGAGGTTTTGTGCATGCAGGATGCGCTGGTATCCTTCTACCCCCAGCTAGAGGATGACGGCATCAACACATACCGGCGACAGGAACTGGATGTCTTCCTTTGATGGCGCCGGTTCTGATAAAACCTGGTGCTGCGGGTTTCATGGCGTCTGCGGAACGTGCAAGCTCGGCTGTTGCGCTGCAGCTGTGTTCTGGTTGCAGTGTGTCCTGGATGTGCAGACAACTTCTGCCAGGCGTTCAATGTGGCAGCAAGACTTGGTTGTTGAACGAACGATTCTGCATGACACGATTTGTTGTGCACTTTTGCCTGTGACGAAGCAATGATGACAGATGCGCAATGGTGGATGTAACATGGCTTCCACCTGATGCAGTCTCTGCAAGTACCTGTCCAGAGATTGCCGCATGCTGCATGATCCGGGTTTACAGACGCGCATCGAGCACTTCGCAGCGCGTCTGCAATCACAAAGCCCATTCCCATGCTGCCTTCGCCCTAGGTCGCCGATATAGCATATACTGTGCAATGCATTGCAGCCTTTCCATGTTCCACTCAGCCGCCGCGTTTGAACTTGCCTCCGCCATCTTCACTGCCGCCAAAGGGCCACCAACGCTTCTTTTCCTGCAGCAGCAGCGCGCCCTCCTCCAGCACCGGCGGCGGCTGCACAGTGCCATCCTGCAGCAGCATGAATACAGCACATGAGCATCGCATGTCTGAGAGGAGCACACGAACATCACATCTGCCGGTTGGAATGAGCGTAGGCGTCACTCTATTGCCTGCGGTGGTCGAGCCTGCGGATGGCACCTGCGGTGCTTGCGTGACCTTTGCATGCCCAGCAAAAAACGCGCCGGACCTTGGCGATGGTGGCGGGCGCGTTGTCGGGCAGCGCGACGCCGTCCTCGCTGGGGAAGGCGAACAGCCGCCGCGCCGTCCCCTTCTGCTTGTAGAACTGCTTCTCCAAGTCCTTCACCGGCACGCCCTGTGAAAGCATGATTATCTCTAAACATAAGGCCTTTTGCTGCTGGACTGGCTGCCGAGTACACCTGTAAGCTGTTGCACGAAATTACCAAGAAAGACGCAAGCCAGCATTTGGAATTGATACCTTTTTCTCCAGGTCCGCGATGGGCACGCCGCCAATGGAGCTTACGTCCACGGAGCGCAGGTCCGTGATGTTGCCGACGGGCACGTACTGCGGGTTGCCGTCGCCGTCGATGAAGATGTTCAGCATCGTGCCCTTGGAGTCCACCTGCAGGGACGGTGTTCCGTCGCTCAGTTGCCACAAATGCTGGGCTGACCGCAGCCCTGCAAGCTGCGCGGATTGCATGGCCGTGCGGCGCCAGCGGATCATGGCCAGCTTCAGTCGTCACCCCACACGCTTACACAAGGGTCGTGGCAAGCGGACACGGTGAACAGTCTTCAGGCAAGAGGAACCAGCAACAGGGACGCACAAAGTAGACGCCGAGCTTGGGGTCGCCGGTGTCATAGTACAGGTTGCCATTGGGGTCGATGAGAAAGATGTTGCCCGCTTCGTCTGAGAACGCCGCAACCGGGTTGCCGCCAGCAGTCTTGGCCACCGTCAGGCCGCTCTCTGTCGTGTAGATCGGCGGGTCCTCCCCTGTGCAAAGGATTGCCAGGCGGATGAGGCGAACAAAGCTCGAATCTTGCTGAGCGTGCTGTCGGGCATGGTGCGCAGCAGCAGCACAGCGGCGCGGCGGCGCAGATGGCAGCATCTGAGGCTGGGAGGTCGAGCGCACTTCTGACAAGGGCCGATGTCAGCGCCGCGCCGCCAAACATGATCGCCAGCAGCGCTGAGCGCCGCCCAAACGGCCCCAGGACGCTCTGCAAATCAGGTAGTCACATTCGTGTCGTGCCTCTGCCAGACTGCACCCAGACTGAATAATGTAGCAGTAAAGCGTAGCCATCATGGCCGCTGCAGCTCAGTTCCGCATGCAGGCTTGCCTCTCCACCGGGTGGCGGCGGCGGTGGCGGCGGCGGCGGCATGCGCATGGGCGGCGGCGGCGGCACACGCACTGGCGGCGCGATGGGAGCGCGTTGTCGGTCTGTGTCCCAGTCCACACCACGCTGAGCCTGGCACCTGCACGCCAGGATACATGCTAGTTGACTCGGTGTCCTGACTGTGCTAGGGATGAAATTTTATCAGGAGCGCAAAATACCGACGACAAGAAGCAGTAGAGTGACAGCCTCACCAGCCAGTGCGTCGCAATTGAGGCAGTGGTGATACGCCATGAGCATCGCGCTTTACGTTGCGTGCTGAAGCGGGGAAGCCGCCGCGTTGGACGGACCCCGACTGTTGCAACACGTTCATGATGGCACCGCTTTGCCAGTGGTCGTAGTGTGACAAGATGTGGCTTGAGGCTTGAGGCAGAGCTAGCTGCGGCGCGCTTCACAGCTATCCTCAACTTCCGGAAATCCGACCAAAATCGAAATCCGAGCAGAGAGGTGCGGCACCTTGCGTGCGAGCTCTCTGCGACTGCATGGTTGGTTGTGGCACTTTTGAATAGCGTTACAGAACGCTCATGGCGCAGCAGAAGGGCGATCTCTGAAGATCTTGCTGCGCGCAGTAGGACTCCAGTTCGTATCGGGCAATCGCGAGTCCCTCAAGAAGATGGCTTTATTTTGCTCATTGTTCGCTCAGTGCCGCAACACGTCCACTAGCAAATCATTGCAAGGACGTCAGCTGAAGCTTTGGGAGGCATCCAGAGTGACCGCGCACGCTTTGAATAGATAGGCGCACCGTGGAGGTTTTTGAAACATCACTTTATTTTCTTGGCTGCTGCAGCAGCGACAGCAGCGACTGTGTTGCCGCGACACAGCTCGAAATTATATCAAAAGCGATAGTGCACATTATGGGTGGCTGAAACTGCATCGCACGACCTTCAGGCGCTGGCACCCTGAGCTGATGCGCTCTGCGCACTAGCGCAAACCAGGGTCCACCACCATGGGCATCAAGGCAAGATGTGTTCGTGTCGCTGCAGAATCAGTGGCTTGAAACTCCACCAGCATATGTCAACAAACGCCGAGCCTCTGCGTCAACACACGTAGGGCCTTGCCAAGCTGCTGGCCGATGCGGCGCCCGGCTCCTCAAAGTCCCAGAAGTTCGAGGACTACTTTGGAAGGAAGATAGCCATCGATGCCAGCATGCACATCTACCAGTTCCTGGTATGTTTGCTTTGCTGACTCCGGGAATCAAGCCTGTTCTGCCGTAGCCATGCATCTGACCCGTGCTGGTGCATGAGCTGAGTTATGAACATGTGACTTCGAGGCCCTGAATTGTGCTTCCACTACACAGGTGGTAGTGGGCCGGACAGGAGACCAGACGCTCACGAGTGAGGCAGGCGATGTGACGAGGTAAGACCGCCGCCGCATGTGCTGCGTCATCATCGGTGTTGCTACAATTGATAGTTGCTCCAGCAGGCTCGGCTCCTGGCCATTTGTGCACAGCTTGTTGTCATCAGCAGATCGTGCTGTGTCGCCTCCCGCAGCCATTTACAGGGCATGTTCTTCAGAACGGCGCGCATGCTGGAAGCGGGCATCAAGCCAGTATACGTGTTTGACGGCCAGCCGCCAGCCGCCAAGAAGGAGGAGCTGGCCCGCAGGCGACCCTGCTTCCTGTGCATCACGGATGCCATGCATAGCATTCTGGCCGCTGCTGTGTGTGGAACCGTGAACTCAGCGTTGAGTACCATCAGTGTTCAAGGGTTGCCTAGCTGGGCCGGTGACACGCTCACACGGCTTGCCGAGCGCTGATGTGTTGCCATGCAGGTTTGAGCGCCGCGGGGAGGCGACGGAGGACCTGGCGGAGGCAAAGGAGGTAGGACTCCTGCGACACTGCGACAATTCCTACTTTCTGGCCATTCCCAGTCACTGTGTGGCCTTCTGGACCCTGTGGCGTGGCAGGCTGCAGGAGACTGCCACACTTGTGTGCGGACCCGATGCAACCTTCTCCTGCTTCGCCTTGATATTCGGACATTGCTTCTCATGCAATATCAAACACGATTGAGCACGAGACCCACACCTGACAACACGACACATTTCAAGCCACCGGTGATTGACCATCACAGACGAAGACGGCAGAGGAGGTGGAGAAGTACAGCAAGCGCACGGTGCGGGTGACGAAGCAGCACAACGACGAGTGCAAGCAGCTGCTCGCGCTGCTGGGCGTGCCCATCATCGAGGCGCGTGCGCTGTCCTGTAGGCCCCAACCTCTAGAGCCCCCACGCCCCGCTGCGACCAGCCGCATCCCGCGCCCATCTGCCGCCCTGTTTTGTGTGGGGGGTGTCGGCGACAGTGGCGACGGCATGGGTGCCATACCAGGCGAGCCCGACGAGCAGGGTTCCAACCACACGAGACGTGTGCCCACCGGAAGCTGTTGAACCTCTTTCGGGACAATGTCCTTGACTGGCTTGAATAGCTTCCCGAACCAGAATCAATGAGTTCCAAAGGCGCCGTCGGAGACGCAGCGCGCTGCGCTGTGCCAGGTGAGCCTGGCAGTCACAGTCGTGCATGCACGATCATGTAAAGTTCCTCAACATCAGCTGCGTCAATACGCAGGCGCCGCGGCGGTGTGCAAGGCAGGACTGGTGGACAGGGCTTTCGAAACATGGGAGACTGTCTTCATCGGAAGTTGTCCAACCATTTGCTGTCCTTGTCCAACCATTTGCTGCCCGAAAAGTGTGTTTCGAAGCATCCTCTGAATGTGACAGGCGCCGTCGGAGGCGGAGGCGCAGTGCGCGGAGCTGTGCAAGGCGGGGCTGGTGTATGCGATGGCGTCGGAGGACATGGACAGCCTGACCTTTGCAACGCCGCGGCTGACGCGCAACCTGCTCACGCCCGCCAGCGCCAAGCTGCCCGTCACCGAGTACGACTACAGCCAGGTGCCGCAGCTGAAATTGTTCTGGTAGGCGTTTCGACGGTGCACGTGCCATCGGTGTTCGGGTGCTCGCTTACGACAGAGTTGTCGCTGGCTGGATGCGTTGGCGCATCTAAAGCTTCTGTGAGTGGGTGTCCCTTCAGACGTTCGACGGCGTTAGGCCACCGCTCGGTCAGGTCTGCTGCACCTCGCGGTGTGCTGTCTAGCGTGCAGCCGTGTAGCAAAGCACGCGCCAAAGCTCGCACGCTGCGCGTGTCTGCAGCTGCGTTAAGGCTCATTCCTTCATTTTGGCGGATTTTGTGGTGCGCTGGTAGGTGATTGAGGGGCTGGGCATCAGCGAGGATCAGTTTGTGGATGTGTGCATCCTGTGCGGCTGCGACTACGCGGGCACCATCCGGGGGATCGGGCCCACGCGCGCGCTGAGCCTGGTGCAGAAGCACGGCAGCATCGAGGCCGTGCTCGCGTCGCTGGACAAGGACAAGTACCCCATCCCCGAGCCCTTCCCCTTCGAGGCAGCCCGCCGCCTGTTCAAGGGTGAGCGTCTTAGCTGCTGGGAAGCCCGACTGGTTCTGATGACAGTGTAAGTTGCGGTCTGTTTTTCGTGCAACCATCCCCGAGCCTTTCCCCTTCGAGGAGGCCCGCCGCCTGTTCAGGGTGAGAGTCTCTGCGCTTCTGTCCTTTGAACAGCCTCACTGCCTACTAGAAAGGTGAATGGAATGGTGAATCCTCGTGCAACCTTACCCTAAGGCCTGCCGCCTTTTCAAGGGTGCGCACGTTGCCTTTTGAGGAGGTTGTGAGCATCCCCACCATGCGTGTTTGAAGGTGAAAGCTATGCTCAATATGCATGCAACTGCCCCCGAGCCCTTGCCTCCAAGGAGACCCGCCGCCTGTCTAAGGGTGAGCATCTCAAATTCTATGCTTGTCGAGGAGACGTCCATTCAAAGGTGAATGCCATTGTCAAAGTCCCCTGTCCCCGAGCCCTTGCCCTTCGAGGAGGCCCGCCGCCTGTGCAAAGGGTGCGTGCCTTGCCTGTTGGGGAGCCGCACCATCTGATCGAAAAGGTGCATGAGACCCAAGCACGCCGTGTGGTGCCGCACAGCCCGATGCTAATGTTGGTGCTGTTTTGTATATGATGTTCCTTCTGCGCGCCAAAAAGTCGAGATGCTGGCGAGCCGAAGGTGCTAGCGCGCCACAGAGTCGGAGGTGCCGAACATGCAGGGCGTTGATTGACGCCCTCCAATTTTGCAGCAACAGCTAAAATGCATCGACACCCATTCCCATCCCCCCTGGCTCGCCGCATAGCCGAAGGTGCTGGCGCGCCACAGAGTCGGGGGTTTCGTGCAGGAAGTGCATTCAACAGTCTCCGCGTTTCTGGGTCTGTCACTGAGTGTCTCCATGTTTCGCGCCACAGAGCCGAAGGTGCTGGCGGCGGCGGAGGTGCCGGGCATGAAGTGGAACCCGCCGGACACGGAGGGCCTGGTCAAGTTCCTGGTGGAGGAGAAGAGCTTCAACGAGGACCGCGTGCGCAAGGCCGCCGAGCGCATCAACGCCTCCCGCAGCAAGTCCAACCAAGGTGGGGTGCAAAAGTCCGCGCTAGGAACTCACCTTGAGGATTGTTTTGAGAACATTGCATGCGCAGAGCCGCCGAGCGCATCGACGCCTCCCGCGGCAAGTCCAACCAAGGCACATTCATGAGAGCACGCAAAAGTTCTTCTAGGAGCCCGCTGAAAATACATGTCAAGAGACCTGGGCGCGCAAGCCCAAGCGCATCAATAGCTTCCCATGGCTAGACCTTGAAACCAAGGTGAAACCGCAGCTGCAAACTGATAGACAGAGGGTGTCTTCGGTCAGATATCAAATCTTAAGAGAACAGCAAGGCCGCCGCGCGCATCACACCGGTTCCCGAGGTGCGTGAGAGGTTTTATGCAAGCCGTCCCCACACTGCTGGCCCCTTGCTTGCAACATGCTCAGGTCTGGTCTGGTAATGGACCCCCCCTCGTGCCCGGCCGCTGCTTGGGGCACTCCCTTCACGAGCTTTCGGGAACCATGGGCCCCCACGCAGGATATTTCTTTGCACGCAGGCCGCCTGGACTCGTTCTTCACCATCAAGCCGGCAGTGCCCGGCGCCAATAAGAAGGAGCCCGCGGCCAAGGCCAAGGCCGGCGGCAAGGGCGCCGGCAAGGGCGCTGGCAAGCCAGGGGCCAAGAAGGGCGGCGTGAAGGGCGGTGTGAGCAAGAAGAGATAGAGTTACATCTTGCCGAAAGGACCCGCTTGAAAGAAGTCCTAGGAAGGGAGCATGATGTACCTATGTAAAACGATGTTCTGTGAACATGGTGCCATCAAGTGGCATTGAGTGTCATTACAGTCGATACTTCGTTTCGGCTGCTGTAACCGACTGAGGCAAACTGTCGCATCTCTCCTGATTGCAGAGCTGCACAAAAATAAAGAATGTGTATGTGACAAATGGCAGGCTCACAGGCTCCCATCACGCCCCTTTCCGTTCTGCGGGAGCCACCAGGTACTGGTGACGGCGCAGGTACTGCAGCACCGTTTCTGCCATCTTTGTTGCGCTCTGCACCTCGCCGGAAGAGTCCCGTGCGTCCAGGATAATCTCTGGGGCAATCGGTTCCTCGTACGGATCGTCAATTCCTGTGGGAAGCAGCAGCAGAAGAAACATCAATTTACCTGCCAGACCCCTGTGTTCCCACATGCAAGGTGAGCGGTGGAAGCTGATGGCACAGGAACTCACATTGCGCAGACAATGACTTGGAACATCAGGTCGAAGCTGCGGAGGCTCGGCCTGCGATGGTGCCGGTGTCCGGGCGATCATGTGACGGCGGCGTCGCAAAACCAGACTCGCACTCACCTGTGAGCCCCTTGAGCTCGCCGGCGCGCGCAGCCCTGTACAGCCCCTTTGGGTCGCGCCGCTCGCAGATGTCCAGCGGCACACGCATGTACACCTGCACTCAGCGTTTCAAGCCCAGCTGATACATGGGAGATGCAGCAGCAGAAAGTCTTGCCACAGTCATCATGCTCAATGACAGCAACACGAAGGAGCCTTGCTTTGAGATGTTGGAAGTCGCCTTGCATACTTGTTGCCATTTGCTTACCTCTATGAAGTCACCGGGCAGCACCCGGTCCCGCACGCGCAGCCTGTCGGCGCGGTAGGGCGAGATGAAGGCCACCAGGGTGATGAGGCCCGTCTCCACGAACAGGCGGGACACCTCGCCGATGCGGCGGATGTTTTCGGTGCGGTCCACCGCCGAGAAGCCCAGGTTGCTGTTTAGGCCGTGCCGGATGTTGTCGCCATCCAGCAGGGCGGTCGTGTGGCCGGCGTCCGCGAGGGCGTGCTCGACGGTGGCGGCGACGGTGCTCTTGCCGCTGCCGCTCAGGCCCGTAAACCACAGGACGCAGCCGCGCTGGCCCAGCTGCTGTTGTTTGGCCTCCCTGCGGCAGCGGGACTTACCAGCTGAATCTTGAGCGGATCGGATGGCCTCATGTGTGCCTCGTCGCGCTTCCTGTGAGGGAAACATCACTTGCACCTCGACTCATTGCCAGGCCATCCTTCTGTACTGACCTCGAGACAGCGCCCTCGAACCACTTGATGTTGGTCGCCTGGTCGACAGTGTATGTTCCACCCTCTCTCCTGCTGCAAGGACGTTCAGAACCCGGCGTGGAAATCAAGCTGCTGGCTATGCTCTGTGGGTGCAGGCACAGCTGGCTTACACGGCGCAAATGGCGAAGGCTCAACATGCCTCGCAGACTTCGAAGCCTCCGAAAGCTTTCACTCGATACGCATGATGTAGACACAATCTGCGACATCGCAAGAGCTCTTTTCATGTTGTTCATAAATATCACGTGCAGGCACGTGCGCAACTTGGAACAAGCGCTGCCAGCGACGTGTTCACAGCTCTGCGATGGTCAAGCGGCGCGAAGAGGACAATTGCAGGCCCGCACGCAGTTCGCATGTCAGATTTGCTTGCCTCGATTACGTCGCACTTGATGCTGAACTGGCGGATACCATGGCGGTGGCCGAAAAGGAACCGAACACTGCCCTTACACAAGCGAAAACGTGAATCACTGTGCAAGCCGGGCATTACGCACTCAAGCAGGGTGGTCAGGGTGTTGTAGAGCCGGTGGCTGTCCCAAAAGGAATCGAAGGGGGCGTGACACATGTTTGCTGCTGTTTGCTGCTTGGTCTGCTCTGCGACGTCAGCACATCGCGCTCTGCATCGGTGTGAAGCTGAGCCTGACCGCCAGCTGCACAATGTGATGCAGCGCCTGCATGGCGGTGTCTGCCGACGACGCCGCCACCGCAACCGCAAGGCCTGGCTGAGCGGCATCCTGCTGCGACTCGCCCAGCCGCATTGCGACGACGATGTCTCCGAGCTGCGAGCCGCAGGCCGCCCGCGTCTGCTCGCAGATGTGCCACACTGCCGACGCCAGCTGCACTGGCAGATGGCAGTTTTCATGGTCATGTAGCACGTACATGTTGAGAACGCCGTTTGATCATGCACAATAGGCTGACGGGTCCAAATCCTTCACGATACTTTTGCGTGACCTATCACCTGGCTCTTTTCGGTGGCGTGCACTGGCAGCGGCGGTCCGATGCCGCGGTAGGTGGCCGCCTGCGGCTGCTGCGACAGGTCTAATCGGCTGGTGTACGCATCCGCCTCCAGGATGGGGCTTGTGCTGACCTCCAGGTGCGTCCTGATGTCCTCCGGCTCCTGGGCTGCCGAACGCTCCTGCTGCTGAGCCGCCGCACTGCTGTGCAAGCAGTCCGCCGCCGCAGGCTGCCTCGTCACATCCATGCCCAGTGTCGCGTGCACCTGCGGTAACGGCATCAGCAGCAGCCGCGGCAGGACGACGTCCGATGGCGACAGCGGGGTCTCCGCATCATAGGCGGCGCATGCGCCGGTGCGGGCGACGACGCCGTTGCTGCAAACCGACAGCCGCCGCTCGTCCGGTGTCACGGGCATCGGCAGCCCTGCTGCTGCGGCTGGCGGCGCATGCGTGCTGAAAGGGCTGACCAGCCCTGCGAAATGCACTAGACAATGTTTGAGCTGGGAGGACGGCTGCTCTGTGATCAGATCACTTTGCATTGGGCGATGAATTCGGACTTTTATGGGACCACAGCGGAATCGCTTGTGACATTTGACACACGCACCGGCGGATGACGCCGGCGGCGGCCAGTGCACAGGCTGTCCGGGACTGTGGGAATGTATGAAATTGGTGCTGCCATCTTCTGAGCAGCGTTCCTGGAGCGCCACAGCCTTTCTGGGACTGCCTGCAGTGCGGAGAGAGACAGGGTGAGGTGCGGCGGAGGTGTGTTAATGTGTTTGGTGGGGTCGGCTATCATGTTGCTGCATGTCCAACAGCTGGTGAAGATGTGCACCAAGACATACCTGGGGTCGCGATGTTGCAGAGCAGCTGCTGCATGAATGGTGTTGAATCAGTGCCAGCAACAGGCTTTGCTGCCGCATGACTGATGTCGTTGCAATCAAAGACATCCTCGAAGGCATGGGCTGCCTGTGCGGCAGCATGCTCCAACACGGCGGTGCTCCAGCCGGGATCAACCTGGGGCCAGGGAAAGGAGGGGACAAGATCCGTAACATATCTGGCCACTTCCACAGCGCCCCCTTCAGATTACAGAAGTATGTTCAATACAAAACAGAATTAGATATAGCACAGCGGCCGAAGTGTTGTGTGCGGTTACGCAGCGACAATTGTGAAAGACAATGCTGAACTTACCAAGCCAGCGCTGTCGATGTGGTAGAGCCGCCCTGGCCGGCTGCTGCATGCTGCCTGCAGGCCGGTGTGCGGCAGCGGCGTGGAATGAGCACGTGACATGACAGCCGTGTCCAGACCGCAGAGCATCTGATCGTACGTCGGCGTTCCGCCGGTGACCGGAAGCACCAGGCCCGGGAAGATCGGTGACAGCGCGTGCGTCTGCCACAACGCCGCTGCGGCGTCGTCCAGCACCGGCTGCCGGAAGCCGCCGGCCTGCAACTCTGCGTCCGCAGCCGCCTGCTGCAGCGGCGGCGGCAGCGATGCCAGCTGGCGCACGGGCGACGGCTGGAACAGGCGTGGCGGCGGCTGCTGCTGCCGGCACGGCCGGTGCGACGCCTGACGGCCCACCATGTGCAGCGCCTCGTAGTCGCTGTCAGCCTCGGAGGCGCTGCTGGTCGCCTCGGCGGCGGGGCATGGGCGCAAACGCTTGTTTGGCGACGCTCGGCCGCCGCCGATGCTCCATTTGACGCCGCCGCCGGCGCTGCGCCGGGACGCCGCCGGGTCGTCCAGGTCCAGCGTCTTCATGTAGTTGCGCAGGCAGGTGGTGTCGCCCGGCAGCCGTGAGTCCGGCAGCAACCGCCGCCGCAGCGTCGCGTTCCAGTGGTTCTTGACCGAGTTCTCTGTGCGGCCGGGGATGCTCTGCGCACACCAACAAGTTCGGCTACATGTGACTAAGCTGGAATAAAACAGGCGATGTGAATGCACTCGCAGTTTGATTGGTAGGTATCACAATTGGTGAGATCCTAGTAGGCATGCGCCAAATTGCTCCGCTGGCACTTGCGGCGTAATGCAATGGGTGCCGCATACCTTGCTGATGTCCGCCCATTTGTTGCCCAGCCGGGCGTGAGCCGCTGCCAGCAGAGCTTCCTCCTCATTCGTCCACGCATCCCGTCTAATGTCAGGCCGCAACTGATTGTGCCACCGCTCCCGGCACTGTTTGCCGATGCGCCCAGGGAACGACTTGGAAATGGAGCTCCAGCTGCCCTCTCCATGCTCCTCCACAAGCCTGCAATTACGCACGACATAACTCTTTATTCATTTACTGCTGAATTTTCTGTATTGATGCCGAGCGCCACGACTTTAAGGTTGCATTCCAACCTTTCACCACGGCAGTGATCCTGCCCTCGGCCACGAGCCGGCATCACCGCTGAGCCGAGAGGAACTTGATTGAGATAACCTCTCTGTTGATCTGAGACGCATACGAAAGCATACACGGCTAGCTCTGGTTCCTCGGAAGGCAGATCGGCGCAGGTCACTGCTGCAGATAGTTCGCAGGTGCGCGCGACCTCGCTGACTCGAGGAACGATGTCACCACCGTCAGGCAGCTCATTGAGGCATTTCAGACGTTCTGGAGCAAACTTGAGGGGTGCGCACCGAACGAGACGAGCGTCCTCGGCCTCCGTCCAGCCGCCCTTGATTCTGGCCACGGGGTGGCGACGTTTGCCGGCCTTGTCGGGCGTCCTGCCACTCCTCTGCGCCGATTTGAACTGCTGTTGGCTGCTGTCGCTGTCACTGTCCATCTTCGAGTCCTATGCTGCGTGCACGACGGGCGTTTGTGCGGCGAGTGACGTGCGCATGTCGCACGAATGCGAACACTCCGAAGGCCGCGACCGTCACCGGGACGTCTATCCGCTGCCCATAGAGCAATCGCAGAAGAACTGCACAACACTTGAAATCCCATAAGACGAACGGCTGGCGTGAGTGGCACATGGTTGGTGAGACATTTCTTGCCGATGACGAATTTGAAGAGCCGCCAGACCAGCCCCTGAACTTTGACGCCAGCCAGGTACTGTCCTTACACAAGCGAAAACGTGAAACGTGCACTGTGCAAGCCGGGCATTACGCACTCAAGCAGGCTTGATCAGGATGTTGTAGGGCCGGTGGCTGTCCCAAGCAGTCTGGGAAAGAAAAGAGGGCTGACCTGACCGTGGGCAGCAGGGGTCAAGACTGTAGAATATCGTCAGGGGCAATCTTTCATAGAGCTGAGCGATCAGGCAAAGTGCTGTGCACCTAACGGCCCCCCGAAATCTATTTTATATGACTGTCATGCATACCTCACGGCAGTGCAGACGATCGCGGCGCAGCAGCAGCAGTCCAGCACACGTCCGAGCAGAGCGGCAGGCAGTGGGGCTGCGGCAGCGCCAGAGTTTACCTGTGGACCAGAGCAGAGACGCCAGCCAGGAGCCAGCGAAATGTTTCTACACCAGAGTCAATGCCCAGAAAGGATTCAAAAGAGCTGAGCCACGGAATCGAAAACACGAGCACAACCATAAGCGACCATCTAGACAATGGCTGCCACAACGTAGACAGCCAGTCAACAAGGCGTGATGCCGAGGAGCCGCAACAAACTGCAGCCGTTGCAATGAAGCGGATTGTATCAGGTATCTGTCCGCAGGGCCCCAGCGCCTGCATTGTCCAGAGCTCACGTTGCTATTGAGTTGCCGCCGTCCGGATCAGCTGCATTCTGACCGTTCCAAGGTGGTGTGCGGCGCCTGAAAGCGCAGCACGGAACGTTGCCTCCCCACCCCTCTTCCGCCATCCCTCCGTCTGCACTAAGCACCTTCCTGGCTGAGGAAACCCTCTACGCGACGGCGCGGGCGTGGCCAGGCCTCGGTCAGCTGCTTCCTGCATCCAGATGCGGGTCGAAGTCCGCGTGCGACGGCTGCAGCCATTCGCGCCACGGCACGGCCCCCGAGCGCCAGTGCGCCGCCGCCCTATCCACATTGGCCAGCGCGGTCGTCGCCGTGGTGGGCGCTAGCGCCGCCAGCGCCCGGAAAGACGGCGCCACCACCGCCTCCATGAACGACAGCTGCACGGCACACAGCAGTACTTTCAGACTTATGGCTCGCATGTGACCCAGCGTGAATCTCAGTTCCGCCAGCGGCCGGAAGGACGTTCGCCAGCCTGAAGGACGGCGCGACCACCGCTTCCATGGACGACAGCTGCGCGGCGCACAGCAATCGGCGGGAAAACAGGGTGGTCTGCGGGCGGGCCACAGCAGGGCAGTTCCACTGACCACAGCAGCGCAGGCATCAGCTGGGTGCTGCCTCGATAACCTCCCATGCATTTGATGACAATCTGTGCCCCAGTTCCAATTATGATGCGGCACCACCTGGGAGACGTGTCAGCTGGTGCTGCCTGGACAGCACTTCTAGTTTGCACCTGGGGGCGGCGACGTCGGCGGAGGTGCCGTCACACAGTTGAAAGACGGGCGGCGGTCTGCTTCATGGCCTCGACTTGTGGAACAAACCTAGCCAAGGCCCATGGCCTCGAAAAGCTCATTGTTTTTGAGACCACTGCAAATGACACACCTGGGAGGCGGCGACGTCGGCGGTTTCGCGGTCGCACAGCTGGGAGATGGGCAGCCCGGCGGCGCGCTCCGCGTCGCCCTGCGCGAAAAACTCCTTGGAAATGCGCGCGGACCAGTTGAGGGACAGGCCCAGGCGCTTGCCCGGGTTGCCCAGGTCCGCGCAGTGCACCGCCAGCGACAGCGCCAGCAGCCGCTTCTCAGGCGGCCAGCCCCGCAGGTCCTCCCCCAGCAGCGCCACGTTGGCTGCACGGCACCGTAAGGAAATGGACGCTTCAATACCACAAGCAGTGTTGCATAATGGCAGCGCCAGCAGCCGCTTTTCTGGCGGCCACCCCCGTAGGTCCTCCCCCAACAGCGCCGCGTTGGCTGCAGCATGAACACATGAGGACGCGAGTCAGGTTGAGTCTCATCAGCATGGACGAGCATTCCGCCGGGATGGCAGAATCTGCATTTCGTCAAAGTTCAGGCCAAGATGCGTCATGGCAGGTCCACGCCTTTGTCGTTGGTGGCTGGCCATGCACATCATCTTCCTATCCTGCTGCTTCACACTGAAAGGCGCTCGCAAGCAGGATCAATGACAGCGCGGGCAGTGGGGGGAGGACACTGACACCTGTGAAGTCGGACAGCAGGTCGGCGTGCGACGCCATGTCTGTCGCCAGCACGATGCCGATGACGGTGCGGCGCAGGAAGCGGAACTCGTCCGCCTCCAGCCCCTCCAGGAAGTTGTTGGCCGGCTGCAGCACGGGTCCGCACCACGGTTGAGGGTCTTAGTGCTGCGCAGCACGTTCTCTGGAGACTTTCTTCTCCCGTGCAGCGAACGCCTCCCCAGCAGACCGCCGCGCTGCTGCGATGGACTCTGTTTGCAGGGCGGTTTACTGTGACACAAGTGGCACAGTGATGTGCTTACGAGACACATGCATGTTGTTTCTGGAAGTCCCAGTGTGCGTTACAGTGTCACACCTGTAGCAGCAGCCGGAAGGCCGTCGCCGCATGCATGTTCTCGTTCACCGAGATGTCGTTCCATGTGATAGCTGCCTCTGTCTTCGTGTTGACCATGTACGCATTGCCGAAGCCTGCACGCCAGTTGCAGTTGAAATGAGGAGCGATCCACAAGCCGCTGAGCCGTCAGCAGCAGGCCGGCCACCTTGCCTGATTCACATACCAGTGCCAGCAGCTGCTTGTCCCACGCGACACCGACTGCCTGTAAGACAACCATCACGAATGTGCATGCATGTGGTGCAGCCCTCAGCCCTCATAACTCATGACAGCGGCACGATGCTGCTCCCTGACAGGTCGCACACACAGCGACATACAAGCACGCCCGGAGCATGTAGATAGTGTCACCTGGGTGCTTCAAGTCGTGCACGCAGGCGGCGAGCAGCATCGCCAGCACCTCCAGCTGGCTGAGCTGGCTTGTGAGCTCGTCCGACGCCAGGATGACGCCCACATTCTGCGTCACATCCGCCGCGTGCACGCTGTTGTGGTATGGGTTCGGGTTGTAGCCCGCCTCCACTGCCTGCGGGACCAGAAATTGCCATCATTCCGGCAAGGCTGTCAACGAAGCCTTCGGTCCCCGCTTGATTTGATGACCATCAACATCAAATCGCTGACGAGACCACTCTCCAGAGCAATTTCGCCTCGGCAGGCGCCCGCTATGCCGCAGCGCACCGGCAGGTCGCACCCCTTGAGCGTTCTCCAGAATTCTGCAGGTGATCAGGCACATGGGCTAATGCCAGGCCGGCAGCCGCGCACCTTCAGAAAGCTGCGCAGCTTGTCAGGCGGCAGGCTGAGGCTGTCCACCAGGCCAAAGTGCTGCAGCAGTGCCCATGTGACCGTCTGCAGCGGCCGCCTGCTCGATAGCCTCGACACCGCAAACACATCGAAAGCGTTCCAGTCCAGCAGCTGCACGTGTGCAACATAAGGATTCCAAGTAGAAACTCCATTTCGTAAAGAAGTCACGGGGGCACACACAGGCATTGCTCAGTCGGGCTGGAGGCTTGATCAAGGCGACTCCAGTGGGATACCAGCAAGTCTCTGCAAGGTATGGCGGCAATAGGCCTATAACGCGAGCAAATCGAGATTTTTTGTGCAGCGCACCAGCTCCATCTGCGATGTTAGCTGTGGAGAGGGGCTGCTGAACGAGCCGCTGGAAGCACGCAGCTGCGCAGGACACTGGAGAACCTCGGAAATTGTGGCGAGACCGACGTGGAGTTTCAGGCAAGCTCTCAGGTAAGGCTGGAGAGCCGCGGTGGGCTTGTCCAGCAAATGTACATCTTGGATGTTACAGCAGGCCACAGCATTCAAACAGCAATGAGCACAGGGCAGTTCAGGATCACTGGCTGGTCATCGTCATCTGGTAACAACGCCGGCCTCGATAGTCGCCCGCTGCCAACCTGCAGTTGGGGCCAATTTATCTTCGAGTTGCATTCTGAATTCAGTCATGCAAGCTGCAGACTGTGGTACTCAAGAGTCCTGCAGGCTGCACCTGGACTCCGCTGTGACCAGGTGGCATCCCGCACGGGCAGCCCTCGTGAGAGACGAGGTGCACTGCCGCCATCAGTGCATCGCCGTCGTCAACCACGCACATTTCTTGCAAGATCAGACCCAGCAGGGCGGCACGCCTCACCCTCAAATCCGGGCTGCTGATGTGCAAGCCGATGGAGGAGCTCGTGGCGAGCTCGCTGCTGCTGGGCTCCCGGCGCAGCGAGAGCGCCGGCGACAGCGGGTCATCCAGCGCCTCCATCGCGGTGCTGTCCCGCCCCGGGGGCACAAAAGCGCCCAGCCAGCCCACCAGCCTGCCCAGCGCCGTCACCTCCGCGCGCTCCATCGGCAGCTGCGCCTGCGGTATCACGAACGCGCGGCAGGCTCAGGAGGCAGGCTCGGAAAGCAGGCTCAGGACACTGCTGTCGCATGGCCGGCGGTGTCCTGCCATGTTCTCGGCCCGGGGGCGGACCTTGCGGAGACCCACGGCTCGCGTGTCTTGCAGCGGAGGACTCTCTGCGGCGTCAGGGTCTGCAAGAGTCGCCCGGTCCTGTCAGCAAGACCAATTGGTGGCGCCATGCTCTTGCACCGCTGAGCGCCACTATGGACAAGATAACTTGCTTCCCTGCCAACGGAGACGTGCCTAACGTTGCACGATCTGTCCATTGCACAATGATGTCAAGTGACATCTGCTGTCACCAGATCGGAATCGCCGTGGAACAGCTCTGCTATAGGCAGCATTTTCAGCAATATATTCATCTGCCACAACTGACACCGCGGCAAATGCCGCAGAGCATGTTCGAGACAGGCGCTGAACCTGCTGCCACTGTGTCGCTGCTTCAACAGTGTGATTGCAATACCAGGGTGCTGCAAACTGCACAAAGAGCCTTTCGCTGAGAGGTATGCTGTGTCAGCTGTTGCGCGTGCCTGGCAGCAACATTTTCGGGATCTAGAGGTGGATTGGCACCTGCGCATCTTGCAGTAGCCTCAGACATGTGCCCACGGTGTCTGGATCTAGGCCTTGGCCCGACCCCCTTCTGAGGTTTCGCATTCTCGTGCCGATGCCTCTTGGTCAACCACGCCCTAGTAGCATTTCGAGCAACGCGCCGACAGGTCAAGCGATGTGCTCCGTGATCACAGTGCAACTGGTCACATCTATTGCAAACCGCACAAGTGCGCGGCAAATAGAGCGACCAGCAATTTTGAACACCGAGAAGGGTTGCGAGATCAGTTTCGTTCCTTTCTCATCCCCTTTCGAGCCGCAACAACCCTATTCGATTCAAATGGAGAAGCTTCATCGAGCGTTCTGTTTTATACAGCCTCATATCGTGGCTCACAATCCACTTGTGTGCTGCAGTAATCGTCCTAGCTTGGTGCACGTCTTCGTGCAGCTCCTCGCGGCAATTGCCGCGGTTTCGCTGAAGTCGATCCTGTCGTGCAACGCAGACCAAAATCATAATTGAGTTCGAGTCTCTGTTTGTCTAGAGCTTCCACAGAAGATCCCTTGGTGAAATCCTGCCGGAAGCCTTGGCCACGGCGTTTGATCGGGGCTCTACAGCAAATCAAAAACATTCAAATTTGAGCAGCAGTGCCAACATGGGCAAGACGGTCACAGCATACTTTGCCTTCAGCGACGAGCACAGGGCCGCCGTGAGAGAAGAGCTGCAAGCTGCAGCTGGTACCGAGCAGAGGATATCAGTGGCAGAAGTGGCCAAGGGCCTGGGGCAGAAGTGGCAGGCGCTGGATGATGCCGAGAAGGAGAGGTGCGGCGGAAAGCGTTTGGTGCATTACCGCAGAACTGACGTTGCGGTGCCGCCATCATTCCAGTCTTGATCATGATTAAATGTTCGGATACAGGTACAAGGGCATAGCCAAGGAGCGCACAAAGGCGGCGGCAGACGCCGCTGCAGCCGCGGCAGCGGAAGCACAGGAGCAGGCTACTGCAGCCGCTGCGGAGCGCGCGGAGCGCGGCGGCTCCCTAGGCGCGGGCTCCGACGAGGAAGCCGCAGCGATACATGAGGGCAGTGCCGAGCCGGACGGCGGCGCGGCGGACGGCGCGGCGGGCGCCAATGGAGCGGCGAATTCAGCAAAGCCGGCGGCACTGCCGGTGTCGATCGTCAAGCGCATCATGTGCATCGACGAGGAGGTGCACCGAACGTCCGCCGGCGCCGTGCGGGCCGTCGCCGGCGCCGCGGAGCTGTGGCTGGCCAAGGCAGCGGAACGAGCTCTGGGCGTTGCAGTCAAGGCCAAGCGGAAGACGCTCAAGTTCAGCGACATCCAGGCGGTGAGCATGTCGAGTTTCGCACCTCTTGATTTCACATGCCATGTTCTATCTAACATGACATGATATATACTATGATTCCTGCAGCTGGCAGCTCGGATGCACCATTGCATGGGCCGCAGCGATGTTGCAGCGCTTCAAGCAAACAGGCCAGGCAGGACATGCTGCCCATGTGAACTGCAGGTGGCGGCGAAGGACAAGCGGCTGGTGGAGATGGGGCTGCAGGAGATCTACGACCACGAGGACACGTTTGCAGAGGCGCGGGGCGAGGGCGACGAGGTGGATGAGAACGGCGATGCCCGGCCGGCAAAGAAGCAGAAAAAGGCCGACACGCCGGATGCAAAAGCGCGGTCGATCACATCCTTCTTCAAGGCTGGAGGAACGACCAACTGACAGCCTGCTGCTGCGCGGACATGACGACGCAAAATCTCGCTGGCGGTCAACGCAGTACTCTCCGAGATTAGACAAAGTGGTGAAGAGTGTGCTGAGCAAAATGGCGACACACGGCGTCAGGGGATTGCAGCAAGTGGCTTCGTAAATGTACCACAGCGGTCTACCTTTCTAGAGGACTCGAAGATTTCACCTCAAGCTTGAGGGCCCGCAGTTCACACAGTTCTGGACAACGCAAAACCCCGAACGTCAAAGCATTGCCACCACAATGCACATGGACCGACAAAACCATTATGCACACTGGCAAATGTCAGTTCGTTCATCAGTGAACCCCTAGATGTTGTCAAGCTTTGAGGAACAGCGACTGCGGACTAGAAATTACTATCTACCCCAAACCATGCAGAGTTTCTGAGAGACGCCTAAGGCTCCGGCTGCTACAAAACTGAGGGGTCAGCGTTGCCGATGATCCAGGGGTGCTGCAGCACATTGCGCAGCTCCAAGCGCTCCTTCGGATGCTTCATCAGCAGCTGCAAACAAGAGAAAACGCATACTTTAGCACAGCACAGACAGTGCAGAAAGGCAACGGTAAATCCCCAGACACGACCCCTGTCTCCAAAGCTTGCTGCCGCGCTATGCATGTACAGCTTGAGCGGATTCGATGCACGGCGGCATCCAGGTCATGACGAACCTCAATCTGACACATGCCATGCCCCCAACTGCTTCTGCGGCAGCGCACAGCGACGATGCACGCACCTTGCGTATGAGGTCCTTGGCGCCCTCGCTGATGGACACAGAGGTGACATCAAAGTCGCCCTCCTTGCGCGCCTCGGGCGGGAACTGCAGGAAGCGGTCCACATGGATGATGCGGTTGTACGTCTCCGTGTGGCTCTCCGCCTCGAAGGGCGGCACGCCGTACAGGAACTCGTAGCACAGCACGCCCAAGCTCCACACGTCCACCTGCGCCGCACCAGGTTGCTGAGCATGAGCTTGTTGGGAGTCGGGGCAGGCTGGCGATTTTCAGCTGATACTGCGCATTATTCATTTGCATTGCATCTGGAATCACCCCAAGCACTGTACCTGCTGGTTGTGACCCTGTCGCCTTGCACACCTGCCAGCTCCAACAGGGAGTTGCCTGCCACGCAAACACCTGTGCTGCCGCTGCCGGATAATCTGACGGCACACAAAACAGGCGACTGGCTGGATCAGCAGCGCCGCAGCAAACAAGAGAACTTGGCGCACCTTCGAGTCGTGGTAGGAGCCCTCGACCATCTCCGGTGGCAAGTAGTCCAGCGTGCCGCACATCGTCTTACGCCGGCTGTTGGGCGCATGCACCGACCAGCCGAAGTCCGCAATCTTTAGGTCGCCCTGCGGGGACACCAAGCAAGGCGGTGTTTGTATGCTGAGGCATGGTGAGCGACACGGGGTGCCATGGATGCGGGGTCCCAAGCGACATGGTTCCAAGCCGGCTAGTTGCAGAGCTGTATATTCCCTGATTTCGTGTTTGCTGCGGTGCCCTTGTTAGGCAGCGCACCTTCATGCCCAGCAGCAGGTTCTCCGGCTTGATGTCCCGGTGGATGACGTGCTTTGAGTGGCAGTAGGCCAGTGCCTTTGCCAGCGCTGCAATGTACCTGCAGAGACCAACGTGACTGTCTCAGCAGGGGGAGATACCCCAGGCCCACTCTCTCGGGTTGACGTCGAGACGCCGAAACCACGAAGTTGCACGCCATGAGGATGGCGTGCACGCTGCGCTGCATGACGCTGCGGCATGCGTTGCGCACCAGAGCAGCAAATGGCATGCATGCATTCGCCATGCTTCACTGCATGATATAAGACCTAAAGAGGGGTTCTCACGTCGCTGTGGTCTTCTCGCTGAAATGGTTCTGCGCCTGCAGCTGCTTGTACAGCTCGCCTTTGGCTGCGTACTCCAGGATGAGGTAGACCTTTGTCTGCACATGCGAAAGGAATCCGTTGTTCACGGCTAGTCTGCCACTGCCTGCCAGCTGTTGACTGCTCAATAGCGCCTCCCGGCGCCATTCAAAACCCAAGCGTGGCATGGCGAACAAACCCACCTCATCGTAAAAGTACCCATACAGCCGCAGGATGTTTGGGTGCCGCAGGTGCGACTGAATCTCGATCTCTCGCCGCAGCTGGTGCTCCACCTTCGAGTGCTCGAGCTGCGATTTGAAGAGAACCTGCGGCCAGACCCATTTGAAACTGTCGCCGGCCATGGGCATGCCTTTTGTCTGTTTCAAACCGAAATGATCTGCATGTGTTCACACCGTGTATCTTTTGCATATGCAAGACCTGTGCACCATGCAGTCACGCACTCCGATCCGCACAATTCAAATGTGCCGCCCCACCTTCAGCGCCACGATGTACTTGCTGCTCTTTTCCCTGGCCAGGTACACGTTGCCGAACTTGCCCTTGCCCAGCGGCTTGCCGATGTCGAAGTCGGACAACTGCCACCGCCGCTCCTTGGACGCTGAGCTGCTGCTGGCTCTGCCGGCCGCCACCGGCTGGCTGCGCCTGCTGGCGTCGCTGCTGGGCCGCACCGGCGGGGCGAGGGTCACCTTGCCGGTCCTGCTGCCGCTGCCTGAGGCGCCTGGCGGCGTCACTGAGGCCTTCCCCGGCCGCGGCGGGGGCGGAGGCATGTCCGCTGCCTTTTGTCGCTTCGATGCTGGCTCTGAGCTGTTGGCCACCGGGCTGAACGGCGGGCGGCCGCTGGGCCCGGCTGCAGCATCCATTGGCTGTTCTGCTGGCCGCTTCGCCTTGCTGCTGCGCCGGTGGGCTGTGCTGACGTCCGTCCCGTCTGATCGGCAGTTCTCCTGCGGGCCATTGCAAGCACCTTGTGACGCAGCGTGCCACCGCCACAGCATCGGTTGCAACATTCGTATGCAAGTAGGCTGACCATGTGCACTGTAGCATGCATGTGTCCCACCTTCGCGGCGTCCAGGCGCGGCTGGGAAACGTGCTGCAGCTGCTGCCCTCGTGACGACATAGTCGGTCGCCTCTGCTGCCCGCTGGACGCCGTGTCTATCTACAGCAGCGCAGAGATGAGCACTCTGTTGCGCTTGATGCCGGCTATGCTGTCCCAGCGCGTCGGCGGAGCAGCGGCGAGCGTGCGTTGTGCTTTGCACTCGACAGGTGCGAATTGAACTGAGCTGTCGGACAGGCGGGGAACGAAGGGATTCTCAGAAACGGCCCTGTTGCAGAACGTCCACAGAGCTTCGGCAGAACCCGTGCCAATGCATGAATGGTGTTGCATACGGTGATGCAAGTAGTCGGTCGTT